>Ga0099364_10000042_pt1 | contig 182801 bp, 163 predicted proteins | sample TergutTh196P3_FD_73070 | JGI IMG/M metagenome (GOLD analysis project Ga0099364, IMG submission 73070) | Microcerotermes parvus P3 segment gut microbial communities from Pointe-Noire, Republic of the Congo - Th196 P3 | ecosystem: Host-associated > Arthropoda: Insects > Digestive system > Gut ... | reverse complement strand
TCATCTTGTGAAAACTGATCAGCCGTTCATCAAGAGGGGCTAAAGGAACAATTTCAATAAAATCTTTTCCATGCGGCTCATAGAGGTGCTTTGTTTGTCATGCAATTATCAAGGTACGTTTTATCTAAAATGCTGCTAAGCAGTTTATTTGAAAATATTTCATTTTAGGTATTGACATTTAATAGTTAGTCTTTCTATTAATTTGCTCGGGGTAATATTGGGGGATTTCTTTAAACAGCAAAAACTGTTCCATCTTCCGGTACGCTAGGGCTTTTGATTCTTCACAATGCGATAATTTGGCTTCTTTTGACAATCTCCCATTATGGTCAGCTTTTTTTACACACATATTGCAATACCGGAAGCACCAGCATTTAAAGCATTCTTCTTGTGAAATCACTCCAATGTTGAGCATTCTTTTTGCACTTTCAAGATCAAATCCATCCAAAGAACCAATTTGCATTGCAGGAGATTTCTCACTAACACGCTCACAAGGGAATAATAATCCGTCAGCATTGACAAAAAGCCGCATTTGTCCCGGAATACAAGGGCCTGATGGCACGTCTGTTTCCAACAGGCATGAACCATTGCAAATATCCGGCTGCTCATGTAGCGTTTGTGATATCATCCGTTCTGCAATCGGAGATACAAGCTCTTTGGGGTATCTTCCGTATTGGGCAAGGAGGGCAAGAAAATTCTGATATTCCATTTTTGATACGTATTGCTCGGAAAATTGTGTGCTTTCATCTATAAGTTCACGTTCCACCAAAGTTGGTGAAAGATAAAGTTTTTGAAATTCCGAACCATCAAGGCATATCTCATTAATACAGTCAAAATCGTTTTGGGGGTCCATTACCATACTGATATGTAATTTCCCAGCATAATCCGGGGCGATTTCTTTGATTCGGTTAATTCGCTCTGAAATCTTATCGAAAGTTCCGCTTCCATCAGCAAAAACCCGGTTAAGGTCATTTATCTCTTTTGGGCCATCAAGGCTAATCATCATTAACACTTCTTGCTCTTTTAGATATATAATAATTTCATCTGTTAAGAGCGTCGCGTTTGTAGTCATGCTGAATGTAAGTTTTTTCCCGGCAAAACATTCTTTGCTATAATCCAATTATTTTTTTTAGCAGGGAAAACTCAAGCAGCGGCTCACCGCCGTAAAAGCCAATATTTACACTTTTACTGTCTGCCGAATGATCTCTTAAAAAATGAACCGCCTTTTTTGCTGTTTCCCATGACATGACTTTAGCCGAATGACTGCGCTGGCTTTTATTATGTTCCTCCGAGTAAGTGCAATATTTGCATCGGAAATTGCAATCTTGTGTTAATTGGAGGGTCATCATTGTAATTTTACGTTCGAGAAAAATTTCTAAATAATCTGTATATGGATGCTTTATTTCCTTTACGGTGCTTTCTGGGTTAAGATAACCTTGTTTTAGCAGATTTGATAATTCGGTGGGCATTTCTTTTATTAAACCAGTGTTTTCTTTCTGACCTTCATTTAAGTATTGATACGATTCCCTGCTAATAGGAATCATCTCATCTTTATTGGCATCAAAAAAATAGCAGCCATTTGGTGTTTGAAATAGTTTCATCATTCGATTCATTTAATAACCTGCCTTTCTAGATTTTTTTAGTAGTCTATAAATTACTTGCAATCATACAAAAAAGCCACCTGGGCTATTATGCTCAAGTGGCTTTTTTGCATAACTCCCAATCTACAATAAACATTGTATCAAGGCTGGGAAATTATGTCAATAGTTTTTTTTAATTTTTTGCATTCTATATTTTTTTTATTTTTAAGCACACGGAGGTTCTAGTTGTAGCAATCTGCTTTAACATACAAAAAAAGCTCTGGCTAATGCCAGAGCTTTTTTTTATTATACCATACGCACGAGCCAATTAAATCATTTCAAGGGAAAATGCGAAGCATTTTTATAAGTCGGTACATCAGTACCGATTTGATACGTCAGTATCGACATTTAATTAAACATCTTTTTCAGTTCGTCCATAAAAGTATTGATATCTTTAAATTCCCGGTAAACCGAAGCAAAACGGACATAAGCTACCGCTTCCAAATCCTTTAATTTGTTCATGACAATTTCCCCGATGATCCGGCTTTCGATTTCTTTTTCCTCGCGGCTGAAAATCTGCGCTTCGACCTCTTCAATTACCTTTGAAATCTGCTGGGCGCTGATTGGCCGTTTGTGGCAAGCGCGAAGAACCCCGGCTTCGATTTTGCCCCGGTCGTAAGTTTCCCGGTTATTATCTTTTTTGATGATAATCAAGGGGATTGTTTCGATTTTCTCATAGGTGGTAAACCGTTTATCACATTCATCACAAACGCGGCGGCGGCGGATTGAATTATTGTCCTCAGCCGGCCTTGAGTCGATGACCCTGGTATTTTCATGACCGCAAAATGGGCATTTCATATGTAATTCCTCCACGTCATTGCGGACGTAACCGCAATCTCATTCAATATATTGTATTATAAAGCAAATTATTAGTTAAGTCAACCACTTTGTCCAAAATTGCGTGAGATTTTGACCGGATCAGTCAAAAAATCAAGCAAACTTTTTCAAAAAAAGTATTGACAAACGGAAAATACCTGTGCTAACATAATCATGTTAATAAGCAAAGACGCTGCAGACAATCGACTGCGGCTCTTTTTTATTAACGGCGTACAACGGAGTGCGTTTTTCCCCCCACGGAAAAATGGACGCCGTTTTTTAGTTTTTCAAAACCAATAGAGGAGGTATTATTTATGGAAGACGTATTTTTTAATGGTGGGTTTTTATTGATTGGCGCAGCAATGGTATTTTTCATGCAAGCCGGGTTTGCGATGGTGGAGTCCGGTTTTACGCGGGCAAAAAATGCCGCCAACATTATCATGAAAAACTTGATGGATTTTTCGCTTGGGACAGTAGTCTTTGCCTTATTAGGCTATCAGCTGCTTGTCGGGACTTCCATCGGCGGATTTGTCGGCACTCCGAATCTTAGCATATTCACCGATTTTTCAAGCTTTGATTTTGCCGATTTTGTCTTTAACATGGTCTTCTGCGCCACAGCGGCAACAATCGTATCGGGAGCAATGGCAGAACGAACGAAATTCAGCTCTTATATAATTTACAGTATCGTTCTTAGTGCGGTAATTTATCCCATCCAAGCTGGCTGGGTATGGAATGAAAACGGCTGGCTGACCACGCTTGGAGCTAATGGCTTCATCGATTTTGCCGGTTCGTCCGCTATCCATATGCTAGGCGGGATTGCTGCTTTCATTGGTGCGGCTGTCTTAGGGGCCCGGATCGGAAAATACAAAATCGACAAGGCAACCGGCAAAAAGACATCCCGCGCCATCCCCGGACATTCCTTAGTAGTCGGGGCGTTAGGTGTTTTTATCCTATGGTTCGGCTGGTATGGCTTTAATGGGGCGGCTGCTCTAGATTTTAACGAGCTGGGGATCATTTTCCTAAACACGACCATCGCCCCGGCCATGGCGGCGACGGTCACAATGACTTATACATGGCTTAAAGGCGGAAGCCCCGACGTTTCAATGACGCTTAACGGAGCTTTAGGCGGCCTGGTCGGAATAACGGCCGGCTGTGCAAATGTTAATGCCCTTGGTGCTTTCATCATCGGCGCAGTTGCTGGCTTGCTCATCCCTGTCTCGGTTGAACTGATTGACAAAAAACTTCATGTTGACGACCCTGTTGGTGCAGTCGCTGTCCACGGCGTATGCGGGGCATGGGGTGCTTTGGCGGTTGGCCTTTTTGCCATCGATGGCATTGGCCTCTTTTACGGCGGCGGTTTTTCCCAGCTTGGCGTCCAGGCCGTTGGCGTAGCTTCCATCGCGGCATGGACTATCGTGACCATGGTTATTGTTTTCGTTGGCATCAAAAAGACTGTCGGGCTCCGCGCTTCTGCTGATGAAGAAATTGCCGGGCTTGATGCTGCTGAACACGGAATGACCGCCAGCAGTTATGCTGACTTTATTCCCGCCACAAGTTATAACGAAAATGCTAAGGCAAAAACGGTGAAAACAGCGGTAACCGTTCCTTATGAGCAGTCAGTATCTGTAAGCGACACCTCAACAGGGACTAAACTTACAAAGGTAACGATTATCACCAAGCCGAACAAATTTGAATTATTACGGCAGGTATTTGACCAAATCGGAATCACCGGAATCACCGTTACAAACGTCATGGGTTATGGCTTACAGCGCGGCCATACCCACACATACCGGGGTGTTGCGCTTGAAACGCCCTTGATCCAAAAAATCCAGATTGATGTTGTCGTCAGCAAAGTGCCTGTTGACCTGCTGGTCGAAAATGTCCGGACTGCCCTTTATACCGGAAACATCGGCGATGGAAAAATATTCGTCTATGATGTTGAAGACGTAATCAGAGTAAGGACCAGCGAAACCGGATTCGATGCCTTGCAGGATTCTGAAGTCGGTGATGATTAAAAGGGACTGCCGCATGGTTTGCAGTCGCATGGTTTGCATTCCCATGAATGGTTTGCGTAATTGCTTAATTTCCTAGTCAAAAAAAGGCTGCGCATGGTTTGCAGTTCTGGCAAAAATAAAAATAGCACGGGATTTCTTATCCTCGTGCTATTTTTTAGCGATTAATTACTGCCATCTTTTTTCGCTGACATTAGGGCGATTAAGAGCACAACAACCATTAAGCCAGGGCCAGCCGCCACAAACATCGAAACCGCTTCTGGATTCATTACGGCAGATATTACACCAACTGTCGCTGAAATAACAGCGATAACTAAGCATACTGCCAGTATTTTACTTGTCTTTGACATTTTCGTTCCCTCCTTTCCAAAATTAATTGGACTGTTTTTTCTTATTTATTCAAAGTAAAACAACTCCTCAAATTTTTTATCTAACGCAATACAAAGAATAAGCGCTAGTTTTGCTGTGGGGCAGAATTGCCCTGTTTCGATCGAACTAATCGTATTTCTTGACACCCCGACCATGTTAGCCAAGGCTGTTTGGGATAACTCTTTTTCTGCCCTTGCTATTTTCAAGCTGTTTTTTAATATTAACTCTTCTCTCACTAAACAAACACCGCCTTTCCCTTATTGCAAAATAGCCATTAAAGCAAAAGCAATGACGGCAATTCCAGAAGCAATAACGCACACCAAATGAATTTTCCTTTTCGTGAAACGATAATATGAAAATGTTCCGCCAACCACCCAAGCAAATGAAAGTGAGGCGATGGCATTAACAATATCCATTTTGGCGGGAATGCAGAAAATAATAAGAATAAAGGCTACCACGGCATATATGATAACACCGATTTTGCTCCCGCGATAATCCGCATTTTCCATGCCTTCGTCTTTTTTGGCGTTCCTGCTTCTTTCTAAAATCGCAGCTTTTTTAGCTTCGTTACTTTCCATAGGGTTATTCATAGTTCTCCTTATTGTCCGACCATTTTATTGATCGTTTTTTTCTTGCCAAGTTTTCTTGTCATACCATAGTATATACTCTGCCAAGTACACTTGTCAAGCAAAATCTTTTCCCCATTAAAATAGGACTGCAAAGATGTGTTTGCAGCCCCTTTAGTTATTTAGTCGCGAGGAGAAAGTGCGATTCATAAGACCGGGCCTTGAGAAGCTTCGTTACTTAACTCACGTTCTTTGTGAGTTTATGTAACGCAAAGCTTCTCTCGGAGCGAAAGCGTCCCGGACGATGAATCGACAGCTTTCGACTACGCGGATTGCCATGCGGATTGCGGGTCAAGCCCGCAATGACAGTAGAGCAAGAATCGGCAGCTTTCGAACACGCGGATTGCGAGTCAAGGGCGAGAATCGGCACTTTCGACTACACGGATTGCGGGTCAAGCCCGCAATGACGGTGGGGCAAGCCCCTTACGCGGATTGCGGGTCAATCCGGCTCTTTCACCACAATCCAAAGCTCCTCTAACTGCTTTTCATCAACAAAATCCGGCGCATTGCTAAGCAGACAAGACGCATCCTTTATTTTGGGGAAAGCAATTACTTCCCTGATTGACTCTGCCTTGGCCAAAAGCATGACCAAGCGATCCAGCCCATATGCCAGCCCGGCATGGGGCGGAACGCCATACCGGAACGCATCAAGCAGAAAGCCAAAACGATTCTGTGCTGTTTCCTCACTAAGGCCAAGGACACTAAACATTTTTTCCTGGATATCCCTTTGATAAATACGGACTGACCCGCCGCCAAGCTCTGTCCCATTTAGGATAATATCATAGGCCTTTGCCCGGATCTTGCCCAAATCCCCGATGTCAAGCAAGGGTAAATCCTCTTCCATCGGCATTGTAAAGGGGTGATGAACCGCAACAAAACGCTCCTCTTCCTCGTTGTATTCGAGCAAAGGAAATTCCGTTATCCACAGGAAATTAAATTTGCTCTCATCAATTAGCTCCATCTGTTTTGCCAGCTTAAGCCTAAGCGCCCCAAGGACACTAAAAACCAAATCGTTCCGGTCGGCGGCAAAAAATAACAGGTCTCCGGCTTCACCGGACATTTCATTGACCAAGTCAGTCAATTCACTCTCTTTCATGAATTTCATAAAGCTGGATTTATAACTTCCGTCCGGCATAATCGCCAGATAAGCAAGCCCTTTTGCCCCATATCCTTTTGCAAAATCAACTAAGGCATCAATTTTTTTGCGCGGCATTTCGGCCTGGCCTTTTGCATTTATCCCCCGGACTGAGCCGCCGCTTTCCAAGGCGTTTGAAAAAACGGCAAACTCGCATTCTTTCAGCAAAGCCGAAACATCAACAAGCTCCATTTCAAACCGGGTATCCGGCTTGTCTGTTCCGTAACGCTCCATTGCTTCTTTCCATCTAAGCCGAGGAAGCGGCAAGCTTAACTCAATGCCAATGGCATTTTTACATACTTCTTTTAAAAGCCGCTCATTGATTAAAAGGACATCTTCAACATCAGCAAAGGACATTTCAAGGTCAATCTGGGTAAATTCCGGCTGGCGGTCAGCGCGGAGGTCTTCGTCCCGGAAGCATTTGGCAATTTGAAAATAGCGGTCATATCCCGAACACATCAGGAGCTGCTTAAAAAGCTGGGGGGATTGCGGCAGGGCATAGAAACTGCCGGGGTGGACGCGGCTGGGGACAAGATAGTCACGCGCCCCTTCGGGGGTCGATTTATTAAGGATTGGCGTTTCGATTTCTAGGAAGTTTTCCCGGCTTAAAAAAGAGCGGATATCGGCGGTGATTTTGCTTCTTAAAATGATTTTTTCCTGCAAGTCAGGACGGCGCAGATCAAGGTAGCGATATCTTAGGCGCAGCTCTTCTTTCGTCCGGGAATCGGCTTCAATTGGGAATGGCGGGGTCTCGGCTTCTGATAAAATTTCGATAAAATCCGCCCGTACCTCAATTGATCCCGTTTTGATGTTTTCATTAACTGCCCCGGCCCTTAAAAAAACTGTTCCGCGAACGGCAATCACAAATTCGCTGCGAAGCTTTTCGCCTTTTTGAAAGCTTTCAGGCCCGCAAACGGACTCTTCCAAAATTATTTGCAGGATTCCGCTGATGTCGCGCAGGTCTACAAAGATAATCCCGCCTTTATTGCGGTTTTTTTGCACCCAGCCCATGACGGTGACTGTTTCACCAATGTTTGCTTCTGAAAGTTCGGTCAGGCGATGGGTGCGTCTTAAGTTTTCCATAATATATTCATGCTCCTTTTTTCTAATTTTACGATACAATGTCGATACTGACGTATCGACTTTTGAATGGATTTATTTGGCTAATGCGTGTGGATTTATAGTAATTATATTTCAAAGTGATTGCTTAGTCAATCATAGCGTGTTATAATGGAAAAGTTATGGAAAACAATCACAAAAGAAAATTTCAAACCGACTTAACCGAAGGCAACGTCGCAAAGCAACTGCTTCGCTTTTCCCTGCCATTCATGCTCTCAATGCTGATCCAGCAAAGCTATATGCTGATCGACATCCTGATTATCAGCCATTTTGCTGGCGAAGCTTCCGTTGCCGGGGTAAATAACGGCGGGCAGCTGACCTTTCTGGCGATGTCCTTTGCGATTGGCATTTCCGTTGGCGGCACGATTTTGATTGGCCAGTATTTTGGCGCGAAACGAAAAGAAGAGGTCCAAAGAACCGCCGCAACTATCTTTACGACAATGCTAATCATCTCGCTGATTATGATGGTAATTTTCCTGCCCTTTAGCAATATGATGCTCCGCGGCCTAAGAGTTCCGGACGAAAGCTATCAAGAAGCATTCCGTTATCTTACCATCAGCTTGTGCGGGCTGCCTTTCATTTTTATGTTTAATGCAATTTCGGGGATTCTAAGGGGGCTAGGCGAGTCAAAGCTTCCGCTGATCTTCGTTGCGGCCGCCAGCTTACTAAGTGCCATCCTTGACTTGATTTTAATCGGAATATTCCGTTTTGATGCGGCCGGGGCTGCTCTTTCGACTGTTTTTGCCCAAGCCTTATGTGTTGTCGTTTCGGTCATATATCTTACCCGTAACGGTTTTATGTTTGACTTCAAACCCAAAAGCTTTGTCATACATAAGGACAAGCTTAAGCTAATCCTAAAACTAGGCGTCCCGGCTGGGCTATCACAGGTTGTCGTCATGTTTTCGTTCCTGCTGATGTCGGTCCTGGTTAATGGCTATGGCGTTTCGGTCGCGGCGGCGGTCGGGCTGGCTGGCCGTTTTAACGGAATCGCGATTATGCCCCTCATCGCCCTTGGTAACTCCGTTTCAATGATGTGCGCCCAAAACCTGGGGGCTAACCGCCATGACCGGGCAATGCGGACAGCCAAAAATGGCATCGGGATCTCGCTTGTCATCGGGGTTTTATTATTCATCGTTGCCCAGCTTTTCCCCCGGCAGATTATGGCTTTCTTTTCAACTTCCCTTCCGGTCGTCGAAGCCGGAATCATCTACCTAAAGTCATCGTCTTGGGATTATTTAATCGTTCCTTTTGTTTTCTGCCTAAACGGCTTGGTAACCGGGGCGGGACACGCCAATATCTCACTCATCAATACTTTTATCAGCTCGGTTGCAATCCGGATTCCGGCGGCAATATTTTTGTCTACCACCGCCGGACTTGCCCTTAGCGGCATCGGATTTGCAATCCCGACCGCAACGATTGGAGCTTTAATTTTCTTGGTTGCTTATCTTCTCACCGGACGCTGGCGGACTATTACAATCCACAAGTCAGAATCAGAGTCGCGTTGACAAAGTCACGGTGACGGATTGGCAGCTTCGACATTGTCCTCGCCATGTTTCACAAAGAATAAACAGACAAAAGCGATCGAAAATGTTATTGCCGCATACAAGAATAATGACTGGTAATGCCCAACAAGGTCATAAATCGCCCCATATACAGGCGCGGTAATGATTTGCGAACTAAAAGAAAACAAATAATAATAACCAATAAAAGTGCCTATCTTCAACGGCCCGGCGATTCTGACAATCATTGGCAGCGAATTGATATTAACACAAGCCCAGAACATTCCGCTGATAATCAGTAAAATCCTGGCCAGATTGGCGTTAGTGACAAACATTAAGGGCAAGAACATACACGTAATCCCCAACAGTCCGCATAGAATCGTTTTCCTCCTGCCAACCTTGTCGCCGATTGTTCCGGCCGGAATCGCAAAAACAACCAACGCCAGCGCGAATAATGAAAGCATCATCGCCGCCTGTCCCGGTGAAACATTCATCGCGTCTGTTGCATATGAGGTAAAAAAGGTTTCAACCGCGTTATACCCGGCGAACCAGAAGAAAATCGCAAACAGGATTAAAATCAAACTCTTTTTCTCTTTTGCTTCCAGCGCTACCTTTGCTTCTTTTGCTTTTTTCTCGATTTTGGCAGGAAGCTCCGGCTCGCGGACGAAAAAAGCCAGCACGGCCATTGAGGCAATCAAAATGGCGGCACTAATTTGGAACGGCAGGGCAAATCCGCCCAGCTCAAACAAGAAACCGCCCCCGGCAAAAGCAATAATCGCCGCAACGCCACCCATTAGGTTTACAATTCCGTTAGCCTTGCTCCGAAGCGGGCCAGGGGTCAGATCCGGCATCAGCGATACTGCCGGAGTCCGCCAGATTGACATGACAAAGGTAAACATGATCAAAACACCCATAAAAGCCCAAAGATCACTTGTTTTATCCATTTTATTCATTACGGGGACAAACACAAACAAGAGGGCGCAAATCGGCATACAGATGTACATATAAGGAAGCCGCCGCCCAAAGCGCGTCCGCGTTTTGTCACTTAGGCTGCCAAATAAAGGCTGGAAAATAACGCCAAAGAAATTGTCAATGCTCATGACAATGCCAACAACAAAAGCACTTAGTAAAAACGTGTCCCTAAGCATTAGCGGAACATAGGCATTATATACGCTCCAGACTAACGATGAGCCAAAAAAGCCAAATGATAATAAAAGTGTTGCTTTTACATTTAATTTTTCCTGTATCATATTAATAACCACCTTCCTAAAATTTTACAAACTTTGTGCCGTTACCAAAGTTGCAATCGAATTCTAGATTCGATTTTGAATCTATGATTCGATTTTTTCACCACGGCAGCGGCTTCCCGCTATGCTCCATAAAGTAAACCCCCTCCGGAATCCGCTCTGGGTTAAGGGCATAAGACATGATATTGCTTGCACTTTCATCACAGCTGACCGAGTGCGGGCTTTCGGCCGCGCCTTGGCCGCCCATCTTGCTCCTAAGCCAGCCGGGATGGAAGCAAATTACCCGTACGCCGTATTTTCCCATTTCATTTTGGAAAATCATTGAAGCCATGTTGGCAGCTGCTTTACTCATTCCATATAAATACTCGTTATCACGGTAACAATCGCCAATGCTGCCGGATTCGCTAGTTATGTTAACCACCATGCTGCCCGATCCCAGCTTTTGCATTACTGCCTTACACATTCTAAGCAACCCAACGGCATTAACTTGAAGCTGGACAGACGCGGCATCAATATCCGTTTCCAGCAAGCTGACCCGGTCCTCATAACGGAAAATCCCGGCATTATTATAAAGAAAATGGATAAAATCTTCTTTCTTTAGCATTTCTTTTGTTGCATTATTAACGCTCTCACTTGAGGCAACATCACATTGGTGAATGGACAGGTTCTCATTTACCATGGCATAATCAATAAGCTCCTTGGTGAGGTTAAGCTCGTAAGCATAAACCCGGTCGCCCATTTCAACGTGCTTCTTAACCAGTGAGAAACCAAGGCCTTGCCCTGCTCCGGTGACTACTACTGTTTTTACTTTAATTTCCATATTTTACCATTTCCTTTCAGGCATCATATGCCCAAAAAACTAATTTTCCTAAAAATTCTCCAAAAACTCCACAATCAAAGGCATCCCCGCCCCGCCCTCTAGGTAAGAATAGCAGCCGCTTCCATCGCCGTAATTGCCTTTTTGCAAAAATTTCATGCCAAACTCTTCACAGGACAAAATAATTGATTCCATTCCCTTAACATTAAAAGCGATATGGTGAAGCCCTTCGCCTTTTTCGTCAAGAAAATCCTGCCAGACGCTTGCAACACCGTTCGGCTGGATTAATTCTATCGAAACTCCGTCGCCAATTTCAAAAAAGGCAAGCAAGCAATCCGCATCGGGGGCTGGCTTTCCGAGGTAATTGGTTTGGGTAACCGCAAAATCCCCGCCGGGAAAATGGGGCGGGACCGGAACGCCCAAAAATTTGGCAAACTGCGCTTTTGATTTTTCCATGTCCTTTACTATTAATGCTACTTGGGTAAGCTTTCTCGTGCCGATGATACTTTCCATTTTTTATTTCCTTTCTAATTTTGCCAAAGGCTTATTTGCTTTTATCTTACCGCAACTTTATGACAAAAACAAGTCCAAAATCAAGTTATCCTTAAAGCAACACTTATTAAGCTTTTTAGAATATTGTATAGGCATGGCTTTTGGAACAAAATATAAAAAGGACAAAGGATAACGAAATGGAAAATAATATTTCAGATTTTGGCATCATTGGCGAAAGAATCAAAGGGCTTGAAACTTCGGAAGGGCCAGCGGCGGCGGACAAAACTGTCGTCATGCCAGATCGCTTCCGCTCTAATCAAACCAGCAGCTCAACAAGGATAAAATACCGCTTAAAGGGGGCATATTTTATTGAAAATCCCTCTGGCGAGGAAGAAAAAACTTTGATTGATTTGCCGGAAGCAGGACATCTTTCAAAAGTCGGGGCTCCTAAGCTTCCCCAAGAGGGGCTTAATGTATTTCTGCCGCCCGGGGCAGTATTTAAAGAAATTGCGAATATTACTGCAAATGAAGAGGTGCTTGCCGGGACGTATGACATCTTACCCTGCCCGGAATAGGTCCGGGGGAATGCCGAGGAAGTTTTTGAAAAAGACAGTGCTATTTATGAATCAGTTGACATCTTCCCTGCGGATATCGTTGAATATGCCAAAACTTCAAAAATCGAGCTAAGATGTGCTAATATCCTGATAAATCCAGTCCGGTTCATGCCAAAATCAAAAAAAAAAAAGGTTGTTACTGAAGTTGAATTTGATGTTCTTTATGATTTTGATGGTGATTTTGATGAAAAAGACAGCCATATAAGGCCAAACCCCAAGTTCACCAACAACATCTTAGGCTATGACAGCCCGGACGAAAAAGACGATTCTGTAAAGCCCAAACTTTTAATTATTACAACAGAGGACTTAAAAAGCGGAATCACTGACTTTGTTACGGCCAAAGAAACAAAATATGTTCTAATTATTGGCTTGGCGGAAGAAATTTATGCTGAATATAAAAGCTTAAGCAAGGTTGATGCCATCAGGGCTTATCTTCTTTCTGCACGCCAAAAAGACAATTTGGAATACGTGCTAATCGCCGGGGATATTGACAAAATCCCCACCCCTTTATTTTATGACAGCGATGGCGGCGGTGATGTTGCTTATGAAAATTATTACTGCTGTGAAAAAGACAGCTTCATGCCTTTGTTTCCCCTATCGCGGATTCCAGCTTCTTGCCCAGATAGCCTAAAAAACCAACTGGCTGTATCGTGTGCTTATCAAGCGTGTAAAAGTGATATTCGAACATATGTTTGCCTAATTACTGACGCTTCGCCCCAAGGCGGGCCAGAATTTCGGGCAAACACGGAATCAGTTGCCGAGATGATTCCAGGTAAGTTCCGGGTCGCCAAGCATTATGACGGGGAAAGCAAAAAGGACGAGCTGATTAAAACCATCAATGACGGCGTGGGATTCTTAAATTACCGCGGCCATGGGCATCCGGAATTTTGGGGAGGCTCAATCGGCCTTAACGTTAATGATGTTGAAAATCTTAAGGCCGAAAACAGTACCCCCATTATTTTTAGTGTCGCCTGTAATACAGGGGCTATTCACCGGAATAAATGCCTTGCTTCAACATGGCTAAGGACCCTTAAATCCGTTTCTTTCCTTGGCGCTTCAACTCCCTCTTACCGGGCTGTCAACAGCCTGTTTTTAAAACATATCTGGGAGGCCATCTACGCTAATGGCATGACGGCTGTTGGCGACATCTTTAAATGGGCAACCCTCACCTTACATAAAAATAATCCCAACAGCGATACTGTCATCCATAACATTAAATGTTATGTTCAGCTTGGTGACCCGACCGTGGATTATACGGAAGAGAGAAAATAAAAACCGGATTAGCAATTCATTAAAAAACTTAAAAAAAGAAGTGGCAATCAGAGCTTGCTGAATACAAAATTTGGACAGGGGTATTGACATGGTTTTAATAGGATTCCCTGCACCAATTTTTTATCACCACACAAGTTTCTCTGATTGCTTTTTCTATGGCCATTTTACTTACATTTATCATGATGCAGGTTTCCTCACAGTTATTATTTTTATCAAGCAATACTAGTGGCAATGCCCCCTCTTCGCGGGCAATATACCCTCTCTTGTTATCCCTTTCCATTTCCCTAATGATACATTCTGGGTCAATATTCGTTATATCGTATATTTGCGGTATAATAAACTTAAGCAGCTCATCATGCTTTGTCACATTATTATCGCTAAGGCATCCCATGTCCCGGCTCACTCTGGCGGCTGCCATCATGCCAAATGCCACGCTTTCACCATGATTGACAACACCTTTCGTTATCATTTCTATTGCGTGTCCAAAAGTATGTCCATATTCAAAGCAGATTGCTCTATTCTTTTCGAACTTATCATTGCAAATTATACTAGATTTCATTTCAATTGACAAAGTGATCAGTTTTTCAAACTGATTGTATTGATGATAGTTAAAATAATCATATGTATTAATAAAATCTTCATTTAGATAATTAAAAATAAGGACATTCTTAACAAACTCCACTAATCCCGAATAATGCTCTCGGCGAGATAAAGTTTTAAATAAAGGGTAGACTGCACAGATAAATTCCGGTGCACAGAATGATCCGATAATGTTCTTTACGTGTTTACTGTTTATAGCTTGCTTAAGGGACAAAACCGAATCAGAAGCTGCCATAATCGTGGTTGGAATATGGATAAACGGTATACCCCGGCAAAGCAGTACCGCAGCCAAGCCAATCATATTCCCCAGTACCCCGCCCCCAACAGCAATTAGGCATGAATTGCGGGTTACACCCATATCAATTAATAACTCAATTATCCTGTTCAATTCATTAAATGTTTTACTGCTTTCTGATACGTGTATTGCTACTTCATAATGAACTGTATCTGAAAAAATTACATCTAACATCTCGGCGACAGAAACATTTGCATCATGAAAAATATAGTAACAGTCATAAGGTAAATTTGCAAACAATAGCTTTGCTGTTCCATAATTTTCTGTGATATAATAAGGAATATCCTCGTCTCCAGCTGTGAAAAACTTATTCAACATATCCATTTCCTTCTGCTAATTACTAAAGCGCATCCAAAGTCAAACCTTTATTTAACATCAACAACAATCAAATTATCAGCATTTTCTTTAGCCAAAGAAAAGACTCCTTTCTTATCATTGCAAATAATTTCATATTCACCGAAAAATCCTGAAGCCATCAGAACTCCTGTCTCATCAGTTTTGGAATTATATGAGCTTGTCCACCATTTTTCTTTGATAAGCTCATATATTTTATGATAAGCAGGTTTAGCTCTGCCGTCCTTTGTGATAAGCCCAACCGGGGCACCGAGCCAATTGCCATCAATAAATTCCCACCATGTTATTGATTCTACATAAGGATTAGCAAAGAGAGTTTTGTAGTGCGTAACTGCTTCGATTGCTTGTTTTTCTTCACCCTCCGGCGTGGTCGCCCAATCGTCAATTATATAATCATTAAAATCAACAATATCTGGCGGCATATTGTGACCAGATACCAACGTTGATTCAGTAAAATGAATCGGCAATCGGAAGCGAGAGAAGCGTTCAAGTATATACTGTGTTCTTTCAACTCCCCAATAACCCTGGTGCATATGTGACTGTATTCCGATTGCGTCAATTGGTACACTGGCTTCAAGGCAGCCTTCAATTAATATTTCATATGAATCAATGCTTGTATAAACGAAATCATTAATCAACAGCTGGGCATCCGAATTAATCTTCTTAGCATTAGCAAATGTTTCTTTAATAATTCCTATCCTGCCGATATCTTTACTAAGCCTTGTCATTCCATTGTCGTATTTATCAAATACCGGCATGATGACTGGTTCATTAATTACATCCCAAATATCTATTAACCCAGAAAACTCATTCATCACACGCTCAATCCGCGCCAGAAGTTCCTTTTTGATTTGCGGATTGGTCAGCTTTAATAATGATTCCGGGCATAAGGTATGCCAGCATAACGGATGCCCCTTGATGGCAAATCCTTGTGATTTCAACCATTCTGCGGTTTTTTTAAGTCTCTCAAATTCATGCTGTTCTTTTTCTAGTTCCGACTCTTCCCAATAAAATGGGAGCGTTGCATAATTAAACAGGCTAACAAATTTTCTGAATATTTCTGGTAAAAATATTGCTCTGCTATCATCAAGTTCGTTATTTGCAACGGATATTGCATTGAAATCAAATCCGCCGAAGAGAAATTTATGCTTTTTTTGCCTGATAACTACTTGGGCATTTTTAAGTGGGCGGCCTTCAAATTGAATACGCAGTTTTTGTGTCCCAACTCTATGCGAAAATGAATCTTTCTTTTGCATGGTCATTTCTATTTAACCTCCATATTTAGAAAAAAAATTCGTGTAATAAATTGCTTCTAAATCAAATATCTGGCTTAAAACTTCTATTTTTTGGTCCTCACTTCTTTTTTTCATTTCATATTTATAAACTAAATGTTCTATGTATATCCATCTGTTATGGATCTCTTTCAGAAAATAAATCTCGTCTTCATTATGCCCAATTATCTTTGATGTTCTATACATATTTGAAATCGAAGCCACTTTATTATTAAAGCACTCTGTCTTACTTATATTAATACTGGTTTTATTTGTAAGATTTTTTATTTTTTCTAATCCCTCTAAAATTACGCTTTTATTATTAATAATATTTTCGATCAATAATTCTCTGTATAAATGTGGTTGATAATTGATCATGTTGCTTGATTCCTTTTTAGATAGCTTCTGGATTGGTAATAATAATCCATTTGATAAAATATTTTCGTAGCAACTTTGCAATTCCTTAAAATCAATTTCATTTTTATAACAGCAATTTTCTGTGTTCCATTCAAATCCATTAACATCCACAATTTTGAATGTTTCGTTGACAGTATTAAAGCCATAGATTAAAAAGGATTGGTCGTGATGCACTCTTTGATAAAATAAATCATGATAAGGGTGTCGGTAATAAAATCCATCAGCCGGGACAATCACAATACTTCCATTTAATAAAATATCTTTAATCACGTCCACAAGATTATTACTGCCGATATTAATTCTCTCAAGGCAAATATTATTTATCTCATTTATTTCATATAATGGTTTGATTGGAGTGTTTTTTAATGCTATTGAGGGACATGGCTTATTATTTTCATGTACATATGTGAATATATCGTTTGCCATATAGCTAAATATGTTTCCGCCCAAATACTTAATAGCCGTAAAATAAATTAATGAATCACAGCCACAATAATATACATCATTAAATGGTTCAATATTTTCATGCTCAAAATTCGTCATTTCAGAATCCCTATTCTTAAAAAAAATCGATTATTTTATTTACTAATTCAATCATTTCTATTTCGATTCCCATAATAAAAACATCTAGCATAATTGAATTTACTAGATATTGTTTGTGACTTAAAAGCTCTTCATCGGTCATTATTTCATGATTTTCATAAAACCCAATTACATTTGACTTTATGTATTTAGGAAATAGGCATATTGAAATTACCTTACATTCAGCGACACTTTCAAGATAGTTTATAGTACGTTTAATATATTCAATATCGTCATGTGGGCTGACAGTCAAAACTATCGCATCTGGTAACGTTGCACATAAAAATGCTTGCTGATATGATGCGAATTGGGTTAAATTATTTAAATCATATGAAATAGCCGCTGATTGCGCTCCCACGATTATTAAATCACAGTTGCTCGCTGATATGTTATTCATTAATCTATTTACATATATTACTGATTCTGCTTCATTCAAAAGAACAGAAGAATTATAGCCATAAGGGAATATTTCATCCATGCCAAATAGCAATGCGCTAGGCTCTGTGCCAAGCTGCCCCACACAATAATTTTTCTTTGTAAGCAAATCTCTGAGTATTAGTTGAAGAGTAAATTTACCTTGCTGTGAACTAGTACCCCAAACCCCCAATACTGGCTTATTAATTTTGAATAACTTTCCGAAATGGTTTGGGGGAAGATCGCCTTTATTTATGCTAGAGCAAAATACATGGTCATATTCAGGACATGGGTCAAACGAGTAAATATTTACATTATACTGTCTGGCTAAATTAATCAATCTTTTATTTATCTCAAAATCTTTAGTTAATGCAGCTAACTGGCCAGTATGCCCAAGTATTAAAGTATCTATAGAGTTCCAGTCAATATTTTCTATATCAAGTACACACAAATCAGGAGCTTCTTTCATATCAAAAAGTTTTTTTAACGGCATGCCAACACGTCCAGAACATCTATGCTCATAAGCATGGACAATCTTAAATGTTAGCAACTGCGGATATCTAATCAAACTATGTATTTCTTTATTTAAAGGAAAAATTGCCGCTTTTCCAATCTTAAACGAAGGTTTTCTTCTTTCTGGCAAAGTTTCATTTGTAAGTGGTACATCTTCTAATGCAATATTATTATTCATTATCTCTTTTGCAATAATTGATGTTGCGATGGCGCATGAGAAACTGTTTCCAGCCAAAAGAACATAATCCGGGTTTTTCCAGGCAAGTCTGCTAACAGTCCCTTTTGCGCATATATTTACATAGCTGTTACTAATAAATTTAACTTGATTTGATTTACTTATCTCTTTTACGCCAATTACGCCATAAACGCAATCGAAAGCTGCCGGATATGATATAGCTCCGTTATTATCAAAAGCTGAAATAATCAAAGTTCCTTTCATACTTATCTTTTGGCAAAGAGAATAAAGCCTTTCTATATCATTGCAAAATATAAGACCCAAGCTAAGATTCAAAATATCAGGATTTTCATGAACGTAAATATAAGTTAACATACAAATAAAAGCTTCTTCAGAAATTTCAAAATCTTCATCAAATATCTTTACGACTTTTATATTGGCATCCATGCAATTTTTTCTAATTAGATTATACACCGCTGTTCCATGACCAATATTGTCGGTAAAATCTATTGTTGAATTGCACTTATCTTTTGCTGCATCATAAACCAATCCATATCCATCAAATTTCTCTGCGGTTAATGCTGGATGCTCCTTATGCACGCCACTATCCATAATTAAAATTTTCATCTTTTGTAACTCCCAACGTTTCTTTAAAATCGTATTTTTCAAGATCTTTATACGAATAGTACGATCCCTTTTTATTATCTTGATGACATAGCGTAATATTATTGCTCTTAAAATCAATGAAAAATTCATTTAAAAGGTGCAAAGCACACATACTTAATTTTAGATTCAGTGAATTGAAATTTTCATTATTTGAAAACAATATTTCCTTCTGCCGATATATTGGTCCTGTATCAAAGTTCTCATCTACCTTGTGGATTGTAACTCCACCTTTCTTTTCCTTATTCAATATTTGAAATATAATCGGTATTGGTCCTCTATAGAGAGGCAATAATGAGGGGTGTATATTATAAAATGGTATTTGATGCAAAATGCTAACAGGTATCTTATAAGACCAGCCATAAATGATAGCAACTTCTACTTTTTCCACTAATAAAAACTCATAAGTATTATCTTTATCATTATCATAAAGATGTACACTATTAAACTCGCTCTTACCGCATGATTTATCAAAAACATAAAGAACGGAGATATCTTCTTTATGTCGATTAAAAATTGATGTAAATAATCTGGCATTAATCATTTTTGTAAAAAATGCTATCCTCATGCTTGCTTACTGCCCCCCTCCGGCAATCTTAACGGCCTTATCAGCTGCCAGCGGTTTATCGCTCGCAAGAACAATTTCCTGATCTCCCAAAATACTTGTTATCGCGGTCTTATCTTCTAAAGAGTTAATGATTTCAACCGCATACGGAGTCACAAAATATTCCTGCCCATAAATGCGCTGCCTTGAGCCTAACGCAAAAACAAACCCTCTTGTTTCGCTTTCAAATACGATTGCGCCAGTCGGAATAACATTGTCATAGCTTTTTTCACTGATATAGCGGCAATAAATCGTAGTTTGCGCCCCATCTTTCATATTTAGTAAAATAGTATCCCTTATTTCAGCGGTAAAATCGTAAATCCGGGTCTGGGGGAAATACTCAATATTTCCGATATACAAGGTATGAGTTTCTTCTTTGTCTTCTAAAGTGCCATACCAAGCCATTTCTGAGCTAATAAGCGTTGTTTCAATTGCATTCCCGACACCAAATAAATGTCCTTCCTCGGCGGGCATTTGCCAATTTAAAAAGCGCATTCCGGTATCTTTTTCGATCACAGCAATTTCTTTCCCGCTCCGGACAGGCGTATCGCCAGCGACGAAAAAAGTTATAATCCCTTCGTGAGGTGAATAGATAATCCCATCATTTTCAAAAAGAACTTTAAGGGCCGCAATTTCGTTCTCTAACTCCTCTATTTCCATCTGGTTTATTTTCCGGCGAAGGTTAATTCTTTCACTCGGCATATTTTCATTTAGCAATTCATCATTTTGGGCCTTAAGGTCAAAAGCAATAAGTTCAAGCCTATTTTTCATAAGCTCAACTTCCGTTTTTTTCACGCTATAAATCGGCATTCCCTCCTCAATGCTTGCACCATTTTTTTGAAGCGGCGTTATCGAAGTAAAATCCCAATCAATATAGAGCGGATATTTTTGCCGCTCATAAATAATACTGGCACGCGCCGGATAAAGTGCTTGTAAATGCTCATTGCTTGCCGAACCGATTATTACTTCCGGCAAAGAATCATAATAAATATTTTCGGCAACAATCCCTGCAACCAGCATTAAGATAAAGAAAACGATAAGGCATCCGGTTATGATCTTCTTGTTCATTATGTCTCCTTTTGTTTTATGTTACTTACTTGATGACGGCCGAACGGGCTATGCCCTCGGTCAAATTATCCTGCGCCAGCAAAAATATCAATAATAACGGAATACTAAATAAAGCAACAAAGGCGAAAACAATTTTGGGGTCGGTTGCGGTAATGTAGCGCAGCATAATTGACATTGGAAATAACCGCTCTTCATTTAAGATGGTCATTGGCATTTCAACCATATTCCAGCAATCAATTAAAATCAGCACCAGCATTGATGTTATTCCGGCCTTTACTTGCGGAATGACGATCTTAAATAAAATCCTAATCTCACTGGCTCCGTCAAGCCTTGCGCTTTCCATCGTTTCAAGCGGCACAGTTTTCATGAATTGGTAAATCAAAAATGCGCCGAAAGGTGAGAATATGCCCGGCAAAATTACCCCGATATGCTTCCCGACCAATTCAAGATTCCTAAAAAATATATATGTCCCAACGACATTAATCTGGATTGGAAGCAGCATTATCAATACATAGCAAAAAAACAAGAACCTTTTAAAGGGAAAATCAAACTTTGCCAGCGCATATCCGCTGGGCAAGGCGATTAGGATTCCGCCAATCAGGATGGGGGCAGCAAGCTTAACTGTATTCCAGAAAAAGATTGTTGTTTCCCGATTTTCTAGAATTGCAGCATAATACTGCTTAATGCTGATGGGAAAGGGTTTAAAAATAACTTTTGCTGCTCCGCTGTTAAGCAGGCTTCCCATTGTGGGATCAACAAAAGAATTAATAAAAACCGAAATAATTGGCAGCACACTTACTAAGGCAATCGAAAAAATGAAGATTGCCAGAATGCTATTTACAAATAACGGTTTTAATTTATACATATACCCCCTGCATTTCACAAGCGGAGCTTGTGAAAACTGCAAAAAACTAAAGTTTTTAAATAAAATTAATCCGCCCTTTCCGAAAGCCTGACCAGTAAAAAAACCAACAATGAAAAAATCAATAAAAATATTGTTGCCGCACTAGCCGCACGGCTAAAATTCATATTATCCAGGTTATTTTTAATGAAATTTTGAAACATATAAGCTGACTCATTAGGGTAATTGCCATAGAGAAGATAAGATTCGCGGTTCATCTTAAAGACTCCGACAATGCTCATGATAAAAACAAAAAATAGCGAGGGAATAATCTGGGGCAAGATAATGCTGGCCAAAATTCGCAATGACCCAGCACCATCACATTTTGCCGCTTCATAAACCTCTGGCTTTATCGCAGCATAAGCAACCAAAAAGATAATGACAAAATAGCCAAAGTTTTTCCATATATAAAGAGCAACCAAAATCCAGAACGTAAAAGGTGAGGTTGACAGCCAGTCAACCTGCGTCCCAAACCAAGCATTGATACTGCCGCGATTCGAAAAGAGAATCTGGGCAAATAAGACACTAATCCCGGTCGGCACGATGAGCGGCATCAAAAAGCTAGTTTTAGCAAACGAAGCACCGCGAAAATCCTTTTTTAGCAGATTGAATAAAATTAAGGCCAGAAACAAAGAAAAGATGATAATCAAACCGCCGCAATAATAAGATACAGCCCCGTATTTCTTAATGCCATTAAAAAAGCGTGTGAATTAAACAAACTCTGATAATTATCAAGCAAAGCAAATTGGCCGCCGCTATTAAATGCAGAATAATATAGATTATATAATAGCGGCACAAAAATAAAGATTAAAAAGCCTAAAAAACCGGGCAGCATGAACAACAACCCTATGACAGAATGCCTTTTATGTAAAGCTAATCGCATATTTACTCCTTCTCTTCAAAGTCTAATCGAATCAAAGATTCGATTTTGAATCTATGATTCGATTTTCTACTCTGTCAGATACAAATTCAGCTTCTGGATAAAATCGTTAGCGCATTCATCATATGATTTTTCTTTTTCGAAATACGGCAAAAACGAATAGCGGAAAATATCTGTAATGACGGGATTAGTAATCACGATATTATCTATGTTGTCAAAGATCTGAATTAATGTGTCTGCTGTATCTTTGCTAAGCGGCTCCCACCAAAAAGCCAGCTCGGTATTATGCTGGTAAAAGCGGCTCGGCATATTTGTATATTCTTCGATCTTTTCTTTGATATTTTCTTTGTTGGCGGATAAACCATATACAATGTTACTTTCTGACATTGGATTGGCGTCCATCGCCAAACGTAAAAAATCATATGAAAGCGGATGGGCATTATTAGTCATGACACCATAGCTATTTAACGCGACTGTGACATTATTGCTCTTTATTTCACTTAAAACAGATATGCCTAATTGACTAACTCCTGCTTCACGGGAGTAATTTTCTTGCGACCATATGTGGTGAATTATGTCATCCGTAGAATAAAGGAAAAAAATGAAATTTTTATATATTTCGACCCAATCCGTGCCGCGGGCAGCCAATAAGTTTAATGACTTTTCTATATATTCAGTAATAATTATATTTGCCCAGCCGACAACTTCCCTTAATAAGTCTTCATCAAAATTTTCCAAATGATTGTTTTCTGATATGGAAAGCAATTGAGATGATAATAATAGTTGCTCTGATACGCTGCCGCTAAAAGCGATGACCCCGCTATTTTCATCACCTTTTAACCTATCGATATGGGATGATAATGAGTTCATAAAATCCTGATGTGACAGGAAATATGCTGGCTCAAATCCCAAAGCCCTTTCCCCATCATATGTCATAAAGGGAATTTTGATAGTGAGGGGGAGAATATATTGCTTTCCGTTAACCTTTCCTGCCGCGACTGAGTTGGCCAGATAATCCTCACTATTAAAACTATTGTCATTCATGGTTTTGTCATCAAGCGAAGCAAATGCGCCATTTCCTGCCATCCGCACAACATCAAGCCCATTTTGCCCGGTAAAAATAATGACGTCTGGTCCTTCTCCGACATTTAACTCACTTACAATTAGCTCATCCATTAGGGCAGGGTCTTTGAATGAGCGTCTTGTAACCTCTATTTGCGGATAAAGGCTCATGAAGTTTCTGATATAATAGTTGGCATTGATATCATCTTCCATATAGTAAATAACCAAAGGATCTTGTTCAGTTTTGGCATTAGCGTTAGCGCAGCCGACCCATAATAATGAAGAGATACTAAATAATAGAAATATCCATTTTATTTTTTTTATACTATTCATGATAAAAAGTATACCATGGTAATAAAGAAAATGTACATATCGTGTTGTGCAAATTATTTTTTGCATAACTCGACAGGTAGAAATAACTACCGTTTATGCCCTAAGCCCTCTATTTATAAGGATTTAAATGAAATGGATCATTTCTCTTTAGAAATTTTTTTATTGAGTTTCCACCCCAAAAATCTCAAAAAATTTTTCGCCGAAAACAGCTTTTTTGCCCCAAACCATTATAAACAGAGGGTTTAGGCCATACCCGGCAGGCGTGTCCACCTGTCGAGTTATGCAAAAAATAATTTGCACAACACGATATGTACATCCTATATATGCTCGTGTATAATACAGATATCGTCTATTTTAGGAGGAAGGGTATGAATAATAAATTCAGAAAATTGTTAAGCATGGTACTTGTGTGTAGTCATATTTTTGCCTTTTTAATCATCGGGATCTCGGAAGCTCCTGTTGATGAGGGTATCATCATCAAGCCCCTTAACATCGCTCCGATTAAAATAGATAGTAAGTAATTTCTCTCATATTCGCTACACATTTTTTAAAAGCTAGTCCAGGATTATGTTGCTTTAGCGGAACTTCAACCCCAGTCGTTCTTTAGCATAATCTTGGATTAGTTTTTGTGCGGCTTTTTCCCCCATCATCCCATAACAATAATAAGCTTGCGCAAAATAAGGAATGCTTTCTTCTTTTCTTCCTAGCTCAAGATAATCACAAGCCTTATTGATGGCAAATCCATTTAAGGTATTGATCCGCTTATGTTTCTTATCGAGATTTTCCCCTTCTGCGATTATCTCCAAAGCTTCATCATATCTTTTCATGATGCCTAGAAATTTTGAATAATTATATAGTACCATTGGGTAGGTTCTTATCTTTTCCATCTCATCAACATATGTATTATTAATGCTTTCCCTTAACTGTTCGAATATCTTTACCCCATGGGATAGTTGGCCATTTTCACAGTAATAAGCTGCCAGCAAATTAACCAGCTGTATTTCATAAAACATCAAGCGATACTGCCTAATCTTAAGCTCATTAAAATCAGGCTTGGTGATATATAATGCCTCCATTATCTTATTAAACAAATTGATGCTGCTGCCCTCTTTTGCATAAATAATCGAAGCGCGTGATTTTTCGATAAATTGGAGGTTAATGCCGGATTGATATGAATTTTTCTTTTCCAAAATCAAAATTAGTTCTTCGGCTTCTTTATATTGTAAAACTGCCAGCTTTGACATTATTTCATTTCTTATTTGCTTTTCTTCAAATTCTTTCGCGGACAAGAATGTATTAGCGTATAGATTGATGTCACGCCCCAGTTTTTGGAAAAATGCTTCAAGATAATATACATTTGCTTGCACTTTGCCATTTTCGATCCGGTTTAGGGTTGTGTAATTACAGATGCCTTGGCTAAGCTCCTTAAGGCTAAGGCCGCTTTCCATTCTAAGCCTTGCCAACAGCGTCCCCATATCCTTACAAGCCATCGGCACACCGCGGTCTGTTGGCTGAAAAATTGGGTCTTTCTGGCTGACAATCGCATCTGCCCCATAGGTTTCTATCTTAATACCAAAAATAGCTTTGGCATTTTCGCGGACCTTTTCTGCTTGCTTTCCCATCTGAAGAATGCTGAAGCCAAAATAAGCTTGGTAAAGTAAGTCCCGGCACTGCTTCTTTTGCCCTAAATGAAATAAGCATAGTGCTTTTAAATACAAAAATTCGGCTATTTCCCTGCCCTTATTACTCTCTTTTGCAACCGTAAAACCAGCTTCACAAACCGTTAGGGCATCGGCAAAGTCAGAAACCTCAATTAACAATTGGGCTAAGGTCAAAAGGACTGCCGACAGCTTTTTTTCTTTTTCATAATCATCTTCAGGCAGCTTTGAAAGACCCTTTTGGACAAAATAAAGAAGCTTTATTGCTTGCCGATGATCCCCAAGGCGGCTTAAGAGCAAAGATTTGGTATGTAATAATTCAATTTCTTCAAAAAGGAGCATTTCACCGCCAAAATTATCTTCATCAAATTCGGGAAATGTTATCGAAAGCCCTTTATCAATCAAATTAAGGACATAAGTTGTCCTCGACCCCAGCTTTTCATATAATTTTGCTTTGCAGCTTAAAAAGAATTGTTGATTTAGGCCCTCATCAAAACCAGCCTGTCTTTTAAGCTGGTTAATCATTTTCTTTGCTGCCAGCTGGGCTTTGGCGTCGATGACATCTTTTTCGAGGCAGTTAATTAATTGGTCCCGCAATAGATAAATATCCATGGTCTGGTTTTCCAAATAAGCATAAATAATTTGCTTAATTGGCATTTTAAGCTGCTCCATCAAAAGAAAGAAATTGTCTTGATTGGGTTTTTGGCGGTTGTTTTCAATGCGCGACAATGTAATGTCAGCACAAGCAGAGCTGTCAAAAAGCAGTTCTTTTTGCTGCCATTTTTTCCGCTCGCGAATTTGCTTTACCAGTTCTCCAGTTTTGAAACTTGACATAAAGTCCCCCCTTCCTAGCGTCCTTTGTCAATCATCAACTTATCGTAACCATGGCCAATATATTGGCCTTAATGCCAAAATATTGCCTTAATCTTCTTCATCAGCCTGTTCTTGTCTTGCTTTAACTTCTTTTTCCTGAATGTCACTTGGAGCTTGTTCATAGCGGGCAAACTCATAAGCGAAATCGCCCCGTCCTCCGGTCATGGAGCGTAAGTCAGTACAATAACCTTGGACTCCGGTCATCGGGATATCAGCTTCAATAACTTGCTTACCGCCCGCAATCGGATTCATGCCCAGCACCCGGCCGCGCCGTTTGTTAAGGTCGCCCATTACGTCCCCGGCATAAGCGTCCGGAACAGTCACTTTTATGGAAACAATCGGCTCAAGCAGGACCGGGCCGGCATCCATAAAGCCTTTTTTGAAAGCAATAATCGCCGCCAGTTTAAACGCCATTTCCGAAGAGTCAACCGCGTGGAAAGAACCGTCATAAAGAGTCGCTTTCACGCCAACAACCGGGTAACCTGCCAGCGGCCCTTTAAGGACTGAATCTTGCAGGCCTTTGTCTACGGCTGGGTAATAGTTCCTAGGAACAGTTCCGCCAACAACGGTCTGCTCAAAGACATAAGGCGTTTCCGCGTCACCCGATGGCTCGAAAGTCATCTTGACGTGGCCATATTGGCCGTGTCCGCCGGATTGTTTTTTGTGCTTGCCTTCAACGTCGGATTTTTTCCTTAATGTTTCGCGGTATGCGACTTTTGGCGTGACAAGCTCAACATCTACTTTGTATTCATTCTTAAGGCGGCTCTGGATTATTTCTAAGTGCATATCACCCATGCCATAAATAAGGGTCTGGCGGTTTTCAGAGTCATTAACCATCTTGATGGTCATGTCTTCGGAAGCAAGCTTCTGCAAAGCTTGGGATATTTTATCAATATCAGCTTTGTTTTTGGGCATATAACGCTTATAAGTATAAGGCCGGGAAATTTCCCATTTGCCATATTTGATGACGGTTGCTTTTGTGGAAAGGCTGTCCCCGGTTTTTACGTCAGTCAGTTTCGCCAACGCGCCAATGTCGCCGGCATGAAGCTCTTTTACCTCAAGCGGCTTGTTCCCTAAAAGGACATAGAGCTTGCCGCATTTTTCCTCAATATCGGTGCTTTCATTATAAAGCATATCGTCCGTCTTAAGAACGCCGGAATTGACTTTTATCAGGGAGTACTTGCCGATGAAAGGGTCAACAATCGTTTTAAAGACATAAGCTGATTTTGCTTTTGAAAAATCATGGTTGGCGGCAAAAATCTCGCCTGTTTTGTTGTTGATTCCGGCAACTTCACGATTCTCCGGGCTTGGCATATATTTGACAATGTCGTCAAGCAGGGCAAAAACGCCTTGGCATAAAGTATTCGAACCCATTGTCATCGGGACAATATTGCAATCATTGACATTTGTTCGCATTGCGGCGCGGATTTCATCATCGGAGAATGTTTCACCGCCAAAATAACGGTCCATCATTTCTTCGCTGGTTTCGGCAACAGCTTCCATCAGCGAATCCCGGTAAGTGCCTAAGTTTTCTTTGCTATAATCGGGAATTTCACAAGCAACAACTTCTTTTCCCTGCCATTTGTGGGCCGTTTCGGCAATGACATTAACATAACCGACAAATTTTTCATTTTCACGGATCGGAAACTGAATCGGGGCTAATTTGTTTCCGTAAAGATCGGATAGTTCACCAACAACTTTTTTGAATGAAGCATTGTCAACGTCCATCGAGCTGACATAAATCATCCGGGGAAGCTTGTATTTTTCGCACAGTTCCCAAGCTTTAATCGTGCCTACTTCAACGCCCGCCTTGCCATCAACAACAATGATTGCCGCGCTGGCGGCGCTAACCGCTTCTTCCACTTCGCCGATAAAATCAAAATAACCCGGCGTATCGAGGATATTTATTTTGTGGCCGTCCCACTCAATCGGAACTAAAGAAGTGCTAATCGAAAACTGACGCTTCTGCTCTTCTTTTCCATAGTCGCTTAAGGTATTGCCCTCTGTCACCTTTCCCAGCCTTGATGTAATCCCTGCCAGATATGCCATCGCTTCCGTCAAACTGGTCTTGCCGCAGCTTCCATGGCCTAGCAGGACGATATTCCTAATCTTGTCCGTGGTGTAAACGTTCATAAAGTTTCCTCCGATTCGATGTTGATTAAAAAACTTGCTGATGGGCAATATTAAACCCATGTGACCATTTTACTAAATATCTTGGCAATGTACAAGCGGTTTTTTTATTAATTGGAAATAATTGAAAATAATGGTGGTGGTTTTGGCAGATTAAATGAACGATTAGGGCTTAATCGCCAGTAAATTTGAAAAATCTTCAGCCAAAGATAAAAGCAAGCTCTCTAACGTAGTATATTCTTTTTCAATTCGCAAAAATGAGCCAATCTGCTCCGCCTTTTTTTCAAAATAAATCAAATCAATCCTATGGGTTGTAGAACTATGATAAGTAATATCATAAATTACAATGCCATTATTTGCACACTCAACAAATTCAATCAGCTGATTAAAGGCATACATGGCTTGGGCCTTGGCAAGGTTTGATGTCATCTCTCCACTCTCATTGCTTTTACATAAAAAGTACCCTGCGGCATTATATTGGAGGCAAAATCCACTTTCGTTCATATCTTAAGCCTCCATTCCAATATTTAGCTTTGCTTTAACTGATGGCGCACCAGAAGATAACTTAATGCTCTGTTTTTTACTGCATTCTGAAAGATACCATTTAAAATCATTGCCAATCATTGTAATTGAAGATAAAAAATCAGCACATTCTCCCCAAATAATACAATCTTTAAGGCTTTCTGCTAATTTGCCATTTTTGATATGATAACCAATTGCCACTTGGTAAGCAAATTCACCATTAATATCTGAGTAACCATCATATCCATCGATTAAATAATATCCTTCTTTTACTGACGAGATCATATCAGCGACAGTTTCATCTGCTGGGAGCAAGGCCGTATTTCTCATGCGGATAAGAGGGGAGTCACCACACCCGGAAGCCCTTGCATTTCCTGTCAGCGGTAAATCAAGAAGGGATGCCGTTTCCCTATTTGTCATTAAAGAACAAGGCTTGCCGTTTTTTATTATCTCAACGTCCCTGGCAATGACTCCCTCATCATCTATATAAACAGGCAAGGGACACAATTCCCCAAAAGCTTTGCTGGCATAATCCACGATATTGATTTTCTCATTTAAATCCGGCAACTTTTTAATTGGCGCATTGGGAAAACTGCTTAACATAAAGTCCGCTTCTGCATGATGGCCAATTGACTCATGAATCATTTTTGCGGACATTTTAGGTGATAAAATACAAGTTGCATAAGTATCAGCTATTGATATTGCTTCTTTCTTTTTCTGTAAATGCTCATATAAAGAAGCGATGGCAGGCTCTATATTTTCCCATTCATAGACAAAAAAATCCAAATCCGCATATTTAGAAAATGATTCTTCAACTGAATAATTTCCTGACGCGATTCTTAAAAACATTGTCGCTTCCGGCACTAGAGAAAAAAGCTCCGCCCCTGTTGTTGTGACAAGCCATTTTTCAGCCCATCTTAGGCTGAATGATAACTCCGTTTCATCTAATCCCGGATACTCTTTTAAGATATAGTTATTATAAATAGTTGTTATTTCCTTAAGGGCAGACTTATTGTAGTCTTTTTTTTCTGCAATTATTGATTTGCTTATGGAAAAATTTTCCAATGAAATATTACTTCCCCCTCGTGATGGTGTCATCTGGTTTGATGGAATATCTGCATTTAACAAAGCTTTCTGTATTAAAGCTTTTAATATCGCTTTCGAGTGGCTATTGCTATATGCCATACCCCAAGAGCCATGACGAAAAACCCTGCACACCGCTTTCTTTTCACTTTTCGAAGACTCGGAAAACTTGCCATTAGCAAATGACACAACTTTTACGACCGTGTTTTCTGTTTTTAATTCACCATAGCAATCAAGGGCTCGGATATATTGCTTTAAGTCATCCATCAATTTTCACCATCATCTAGAATCCATTTATCCAATAATTCATATTGCTCTTTATCGTGCAAATCTATGTTATGGACTTTTCCATTCCTAAAGTAAATAACTTTGTCGCAGATATCCAAAATCTTTTTCCGGTGCGTAATGACAATAAAAATGGGATTATGCCGTTCAAGATATTTTTGAATATTGCTTATTAATAAACGTTCGTTATTCTCATCTAAGGCAGAGGTCGGCTCATCAAGCAAAAGAAGGCTCGCCTTGCGGATTAAGGTACGGGCTAAGGCTATCCGCTGCTGCTCTCCGCCGGATATATTTCTTCCCGCCTCTTCAATGTTATAAGAAAGCCCATTAGGCATTTTCCCTAAAAAAGGCAAAAGGTTGGCGTAATCAATTGCCGTGTTAATCTGCTCTTCTTCATATTCATCACCAAAAGTAATATTATTCATCAGCGTATCTTTAAACAAGAATGAATCCTGTTGAAGCAAAGCAATATTACGATAAAAGCTTTCTATTTTTATTTCATTCAAATCTATTCCCTCTACTTTGATGTTTCCTTCAATCGGCGCAAGAAAACGAATCAAAAGCCTAAGCAAAGTACTTTTGCCAAAACCGCTTTTTCCCATGATGGCCACCTTATCCCCCGCTTTTAGTTCTAAGTCAAACTCTTTTAAGATAAAATTTTGATTTTCGTTATACCGAAAGGTGACTTTGCTAAAGGAAAGCGCAGAAACCGTCTTAAGCTCTATATTTCCATCTTTGACTGAATCGTCACGTAAATATTCCATGACCCGCTCTGACATTCCTAATGTCGTTTGCGTGCCTAAATAATAATCTGATAAGTTGTTTATTGGCTCGGTAAGGAACGGCAAGAAGGCATAAAAAGATATCAAGCTTCCCAGCGACATTTTATTTTGGAAAACCATCATTGCCCCAAGGAAAAGAACAATTATCGGCAAAAATAAGCTAAAGACACCACTTAAGCCATAACCAATGCTCCGAAAGCGGTTGAGGATTTTATATTTATTTAAATACAGCTGCATTATTTTGGTTGATTGCTTTTGGACATAATCTTCTTTCCGGTATATTTTTATCGTTTCTATCGCCGAAAGGGTCTCTTGCACATTCGATTGGATGTCAGCAAATTTTTCACGTTCTTGTTCGCTTGCCCTTCTTATTCCTTTATTGATAAGATTAAATAATAAGAAGTAAACAGGAACAAAGACAATGATTGCAACTGTGATTAAGATATTTAGGTACATTAATGCCAAAACGACGATTAAGATCCGAAATGCGTTTATCATCAGCATTGGCGGGCCAATAGCTGCTGACTGCGCCACAATGACTACGTCATTCATGATTTTTGACAGGAGGCTGCCAGAGGAATTGGCGATGAAATACTGGGTGTCTTTCCGGATTATCCCTTTTAAGACCAAGTTTCTCAAGTAAATAATGCTTTCATTTACCATTTTATTCCAATAATAATGATTGGCTATTGAGAGAAAAAAGACAATAACTAGAATCGATAAGCAAAGCATAATGATACGGAATAGCAGCTCAAATTGCCCTTCTTGCAAATAATCAATAATCAGCTTAATCGAAAATGTGACAATAGCAAGAAATGAGTACTCCAATATCGCTATCCCGGTAACAAAATATTGTGATTTTTTAAAAGGTTTAAATAGTTTAAGCAGTTCTTTGAACATTAGCAACTCCCTCCAAATAATGGCATTCATATAAATAGTCAATGACTTCTTCGATATCCCCATCGTCAAATGGGTATTTTTCTTTTATTGATTTTATTATCTCATCATAGTTAAAACTATTCTCTGTCTTAAGTTCGTCCCATATTAAATAAGCTTCTTTATTTAATGATAATGTCTCAAGCGTTTCTGTATTGAATAAAACATATGTCTCTTCATCAAATATTGATTCGCGGATAATACTTTTTATTACTTGGAGCTGGCGCCTTTTTTCTTGGCTATGTTCCTCTATTAGTAAATAATATTGCCGGCAATCTTCCATTACTATTTCTTGATCGGGATTTGCCATTAATTCGGCAGGACATAGATAGCAGTCTTCTCTCAAATGTTCGCAACTATTACATGGGGCGATATTTTGGCAATAATCACTTTTATTTATATACCTAAAGATATCCGAGTATTTATTTTCTTTCCATATATCGTCAAAGGAATTATTAAGCAGTGAAACATCTTCTTGGTTTTTGTCTTCTAAAATTGTATTTCTATAAAGGTTACATGGGTACAAGTCACCTTGATTTGATAAATAAGCAAAATCTGTACCTGCTCCACAACCATGCGTAACTCCGGGAAATTCTTTTTGCAAAACTTTTTTTACATAATCAATCGCCATCGGCCTCACAAAACGAGGTATGATGTCTATTTTTTCTTTAATATCAGGATAAATATCTGCAATGTCAGTAATCAATTTTAATTCATCTTCAAAAGATAGTGACATATTTTTGCCTTGCGCATTCCCTTCCGGAATTAGCTGTAAAAAGACCAATTCATCCACGCCTAATCCAATACAGAATTTAATCATCTCCATTATATGTGTTTTGTTTGCTTGGCTGACTACTGTATTGACAGTAATGCGTAAGTAATCTAAATTATTTTGCATTTTATACGCAATTAATTTTTTCAAATTAGCTAATACCTTTTCAAATACTTCTTTTCCACGAATTAAGTCATTAATTTCAGCCATCGGCCCTTCGATACTAAAAATGATATTCCTAAGCATTTTTAATTCGCCTATTGCATGGAGGATTTTGTAAGAGCCAATCGTCAGCCCATTTGTGTTAAATCCAAAACATATCTTTTTCATATTTAAATAGTGCATAATCTCAATAAAATTTTTGCGTATTGTCGGTTCACCACCTAATAGATGGATATAGTCTATCGTCTTCTCACTAAAATTATCAATGATTTGCTTCATCTCCTCATAGCTAGGTTCTTTTTTTGTATTATTTAATAAATTTCCATTAATGCAATGTTCGCAAAAAAGATTGCAACGATACGTTATATCCCATTTCAATGAAAGTCCCATGATATTTTCCTCTCTTTGATTAATTACTGCACCCCCAAATACTTTAGGGGTGCAGTAATGTTTTGTCAGTATTGTCTTATGCCTGAACTATTTGATTGTGATGCAATTATTACAGTTATTTCCCATTGCTGTCTGTGCTGCTTTTTTGACTTTCTTAATCGACGGTTTTTTCATATGGATTTCCTCCTTCCTCTTTAGCATTGCCATTAAGCTTTTTGGTAGCTTAATCATAACACGCTCATATCGGAAAGAACATTCCGAGTTGGGTAATAAATTTTTTACCAAACTCGGAATGTTCTTTTTGGTATTAACTATTATAATTTACATTAACCATTAACCCATTTTAGGAGGAACAATATGAACTTACTTAATTTCAAAAAAGCACTATGTGTAGCATTAATCAGTTTTCAATTCTTTTCCTTTATTTTTTTATTTAGTAATGTTGAGAGTGATCATCATATGGTATCGCCAACAAACATCAAGGCTGAAGTAAAAATTGGCAAATAAAAATATTATGTATTTATTTTGCGCATAGCAAAATCGGCTAATAATTATCCCTGCCGACTTTGCTATGTTTTAGTTTGTCATCATCTTTCTCATACCTTTACAAAGGCTATACCAACTTTTTCTTTAGCGTAATTCCAAATGTTTTCTTGGGTGGCTTTTTCTCCTAACATGGCATGGCAATAATATGACTGGGCAAAATAAGGGATGCTTTCTTCTTTATAGCCCATCTCCAAATAACTGCAAGCTTTATTAATGGCAAATCCATCTAAATGGCGGATTCGGCCATGCCGTAGCTCTAACTTTTCTCCTTCGGCAATAATATCTATAGCTTCCTTATATCTACCAGTTAACCCTAAATGCTTCGAATAATTATACAATATCATTGTATATGTTCTTATCTTCTCCAGCTCGTCCACACAATTTTTATTAATGCTTTCTATCAGCCGTTCGTATATTTTAAGCCCATGTAACACCTTGTCATTTTCGCAATAATAAGATGCTATATTATTTATAAACAGTATTTCATAATACGTCAAATGATATTGTCCAATTTCTAGCTCATCAAAATCTGGACGGGTAATCTTAATGCCCTCAATTAATGCCTTTAAAAAATTTTCGCTATATCCTTCCTGGCTAGAAATAAGAATTGCCTTTGTATTTTTGATGAATTGCAGATTAATCCCTGATTGATATCTTTTTGACTTTTCAAGCTTTGCCAATAGTTCTTTTGCTTCATCATATTGGCAAAGAACTAAGTGCGTGATTATCCCATTCCGAATCTGCTTTTCCTCAAAATCAGCCGCAGATAAGAATGTATTCATATATAGATTGATATCACGCCCCAGCCTTTGAAAAAGCGCTTCCAAAATATAGACATTCGTTTGCCTCACGCCATTTTCAATCCTATTTAAAGTCGGTACACTACAAATACCTTCGCATAATTCCTCTGAACTCATTCTGTTATTTACACGAAGCTTTGCAAGTAACATTCCGATATGCTCAAAGCTTATCGGCTCGCCGCGTTTAATCGGAGTATATTGCGGCTCATATTCGTCGATAATGCGATGGGTTCCATATGTTTCTATCGTTATGCCGAATAAATCTTTCGCATTTTCATATACCTGTTTAGCTTGTTTTCTCATCATAAAAATCGAAAAACCAAAATATGCTTGATAAATTAAACTTTGGCATTCACTATTACGCTTTAAATGAAAAAGACACAACGCTTTATTGTACAATAATCGTGGTATAGTCCTCCCCCGATTGCCCTCAAGGGCAATCTTGTACCCTAGCTCGCAGGTTTTAAGGCCTTCACGAAAATCCGATATTTTAATTAATAACTGTGATAAGGTCAATAAAATTTCCGGAAGCTTTTTTTCTTTTTCGTAATCATCTTCTGGCAGTTTGATAAGCCCTTCTTTAATGCCGTAAAGCAATTTAACCGCCTTCTTATGATCGCCAGTTTGACTATAGACAAGAGCTTTTGTATGCAGTAACTTTATTTCTTCGAGGATAAATATTTTATTATCTAAGTCCTCTTCATCAAATTCCGGAAATGTTATCGCCATTCCTGCTTTTATCAAAGGTAAGATATTTGCTGCTTCATAGCCAAGCTTTTGGTATAACTGTGCTTTACAGCTAAGGATGAATTGCAGATTGACTCCCTCCGCAAACTTTTTTTCCTGCTCCAGCTCATTAATCAGCTTTTCAGCCGTCTCTTTTATTGTCTGGTCAATTTCCTCTTGCTCAAGACAATTATTTAACTGCTCGCACAATAAATAAATATCCATCGTCTGATCTTCTAAATACGTATAGAAAAATTGTTTGACCGGAACTTTAAGAGTATACATCAACGAGTGGAAAATTTCTTCCGTTGGCTTTTGATGACTATTTTCGATCCGCGATAAAGTATTCGTAGCGCAGCCAGTATCAAAACTCAATCTTTCCTGTTGCCACTTTTTCCGCTTTCTAACTTTCTTTACTAATTCTCCTGATTTAAAACTTGGCATTTTATCCCTCTCTTTCTTAACAACAAGATTTTATATGTATAAGTCGGCCTGCATTTTATATAGTTCACTATACAAACCTTCATTAGCAATCAAATATTGATGTGACCCGGATTCAATAATTTCTCCCTCATTTAATACAATAATGCAATCGCTAAACTTTACTGACGCTAATCTATGTGTTATATATAAAGCTGTTTTATTAGAAACAAGATTGTTAAAGTTTTCAAATATTTCACTTTCTGCCCTAGGGTCTAAAGAAGCCGTTGGCTCATCTAAGATAATAATATTAGCATTTTTATGTAGCGCGCGAGTAATTGCTATTTTTTGCCCTTCTCCGCCAGACGGCTCAAATCCACTTGCGTCAAAATCTTTATAAATGCTTGTATTAAGGCCAAAGGGCAATTTATTATACAAGTTACTTAGATTTATTTTTTGGATCATATTAACTAACTGAGAATCCGTAGCCTCATTATCAAAGCAGATGTTTTCTCTCAAGCTTGTGGAAAAAAGCTTGAAGTCTTGAAAAACAGCAGAAAACAATTTCATATATTCATCATAATCAATATTTTTAATATTGACGCCATTACATAATATTTCACCATCAGTCGGGTCATATAAACGGCAAAGCAATTTTGCAAAAGTGCTTTTGCCAGCTCCATTTTCACCTACTAAAGAATATTTCTGGCCACTATATAGCACGGCATTAATACCCTTTAGCGCATACCGCTCCTGCCCCGCGTATTTAAATGAAACATTTTTAAATTCTATTTTTTCTAATTTACCAATTGTATTTATATTTGAGTCTGTTTTTAATCGTAACTTTTTTTCCAGATTTAGATATTCTTGCACCGCCTCAAAATACCCGCCAAATTTTTGGATATCAGTAACACTATCCATAAGCTCATTCATTGCTAAAGAAAACGTGGTGATTGCCGCAAGGTACATCGCAAAATCGCCAATCGTAATCGTTCCTCTGGAAATACTGTATAGCAAAAAAGCATATGCCAATATATTTTTAATTAAATCACCGAAAAACTGAAAAACCTCTCCGCCAAGCAAAATATCCATTTGCTTCTTATAGAAAATATTACTCTCATTTAATAGTTGTCCCATTTTTTTGAGAATCCAATTTGAAATGCTATTTATCCTTATTTCTTTTGCATACCTAAAATCTTCTATCAAACTCGAATAATGCCCGGCTCTTCTCTCTACCTCTGATTTTTCAAGTTCATGAGTCACGTATTTCTTTTTCGTTAATAGGCTTATATAGTTATTTATAAAAGAGATGCCTATAAAAATAATTGTAACTAAAATACTAAGACGTGAAACGACAATTAAAACACCTACAAAAACTAAAGTTTTACTGATGATATTAAAAGCCCTGTCCAGAACGAAGCCAAAGCCTTGCCCGTCTGCATAAATAAATTTGTAAGCTTTTTCACGTTTGCTAAGAAATTCACTGCTTTCAAGCTGTTCCAAATCAGAATCGACTAAATTCTGACCTAAGTCAAGCTGAAATTTCCTATATAATATTGCTCTTTTTTTAAATGTAAGCCTCCATAAATATTTATCAAGCGATAGCAAAATAAATAAAGAACCAAGATATACGCAGGAATATATCAGCAATTTACTAAACTGCATTTGATTAACTGTAAGCGCGTCAAAGATAATTTTGGGGAATATTATCGTCAAAATTGGGATTGATGATTTCACCAATTGATTTAGGGTTAACGCATATAAGTATGCCTTATTATTCTTCCATGCGTATTTTAATAAAAATATAACACCACTTTTCAAGATATTGCCCTCTTTTCATTTAAGCTTAATAATCTAATCATAACACACTCATTAAAAAAAGCATATGTCGAGTTATGCAAATTATTTTTTGCACAACTCGACATATAGCGCATTTCTTGCAGGTTTCTTGCAGCGTTTCCTATTGCCGTTTTTCCGGGAATGGGCGAGAGGGAATATTCTTTATTATTTTATTATTTCTTAGATGATTTTTTTAGCTTGCTGTTATCAAGATAAGAGCGACATACTTTGACAATCATGATTGCAACGTAAACCAGTAAAATTCTTATGCCTATATCAACAATAATCATAATATAAGCAATTAATTCACTAATTCCAATCCAATTATTTGGCTGGTCAGCATATGCAGCTATTAACATTATTTCTTTCATTAGGTTCTCCTCGCCTTTGCGTTTAGATATTTGCAGTTTAATTATAATATGCTTATTCTCAAAAGTACATACCGAGCTGGGTAATAAATCCCAGTAATAAATCCCAGTAATAAATTACCTGATAATTTGATATTTGCCCCGCTTTAGTTTAACGCTAAACCAATGGGCTAGGCGTAAGGCCAGCATCCCTAAAATACAGCCCGCCGCATCGATCATGACATCAGTTACCAAGGCTGCGCGTTCGGGGATAAAAATTTGGATCAGCTCATCGATTGCTGCCATTAATGCAACGGCAAAAAATGAGTATTTGGCCGCTTTAAAGCTTTCTTTCCCCCAAAGAAGCGGCAAGGAATAAACCAAAAACCCAAGCAAGGCATATTCAAAAAAATGGGCGGCTTTACGGACAAACGCTTCAAATTGGCCAAGTTTTTCTTGGGTCATATTCAAGTTGACCGAGAAAATTTTTTCGACAAAATGAACTAGGCTTTCACTAAAAGACATACTTTGCATAGCTGAGGTTTCCCCAGTTTTAAACGAAAAATTCAATATATGAAAATATGTGATAATAATTAAGATAGTTAAAATAACGGTAATAACCTTCTTGCGTTGCCTATCTGTTTTATTCATTCTCTTCCATTTCTTTTGCTGTCTTTTCAATAATGCTATAGTTCGCAATCCGGGCTGAATCAATTTCTTGCATTCCAATGAAAACCGCGCCATACTCAAACGAATCCGCTGTTTGCCCTTTGCGGATGATTTTCATGTAGACATGAATCCGTTCTTTTGTCCAAATCAGCAGATGGCCATCATACACAGCTCCCATTTGGAGTTCTTTTTCACAGGTAAAACCAATGCCTGTTTTTGATAAATCAATGACCGCAATTTTAATTTCTTCGCTTTCTTTCTCATCAATCCGGTTAATCACTATACTGGATTCAAGAAGCGTCCTATTACCTCTGCGCCGTTCCTGCATAACCTTATCCTCCGTTTTTAACTTGACAATAGTTTATCCTATTTGATGGGATTTGTAAAGGGGTACAAAAAACTATACTATCAGCATCGCGTCGCCAAAAGAAAAAAAGCGGTATTTTTCTTTAATAGCTTCATGATATGCCGTCATGACAAATTCACGTCCTGCCAAAGCCGAAACCAACATCATTAAGCTTGATTCCGGAAGATGAAAATTGGTAATCAGGCTGTCCGTTATGTTGAAATGATAGCCAGGATAAATGAAGATATCAGTATCGCCAGTTTTGGGTTTCATCATGCCTTTAAGAAATGGCACGCTTTCAATCGTCCTTAAGCTTGTTGTTCCGACACATATTACCCTGCCGCCATTTGCTTTGGCCCGATTAATGATTTCACAAGCTTCTTTTGATATTTCATAATATTCTGAGTGCATATGGTGTAAAGCAACGTTTTCAACCTTTACCGGGCGGAAAGTCCCAAGGCCGACATGAAGCGTCACATAAGCCAGCAAAACTCCCTTTGCCTTGATTTCACTTAGCAGCCCTTCCGTAAAATGCAATCCGGCAGTCGGGGCTGCCGCCGAGCCTTCGTGTTTGGCATAAACGGTCTGGTAGCGATTTTTATCCGCCAGTTTTTTTGTGATATAAGGCGGAAGCGGCATTTCACCAAGCTTATCCAGTATTTCCTCGAATATTCCTTGGTAGGTAAATTTAATCCGTCTGTTTCCGTCTTCTAAAACCTCGATAATCTCACCTTTCAGGATTCCCTCGCCAAAATCTAGAATCGCTCCGGCCCGGCATTTTTTTCCCGGTTTTACCAATATTTCCCAGATATCATCGCTTTGCGGTATTTCTTCAACTGGGTTAGCTGAAATTGGCTGCATAACAGGGCTTGTTTCCCGCCGTAACAGCAAAATTTCAATTGCCGCGCCAGTATCGGTTTTTCTTCCGATTAAGCGGGCTGGGATTACTTTTGTATTATTAAGGACTAGGCAATCACCTTTGTTAAGGTAATTGGCAATATTCTTAAAAAAATCATGCTTTATCTGCCCATTTTGCTTATTTAGGACTAAGAGCCGTGAAGCTGCGCGGTCGCTTAAGGGAGTTTGCGCAATTAACTCTGTCGGCAGCTCAAAATAAAAATCCTTGGTTTTCATAATCCTAATCCGGTTAAAAAGGCCGCATAAGCCCGTTTTGCTTCAAAAATATCTGCTTTGCTTGTCGCTTCCCAAGGTGCGTGCATATTAAGCACCGGAACACCGGAGTCAATAACATTCATGCCATACCCAGCTAAAATATAAGCAATCGTTCCGCCGCCGCCGACATCAACTTTGCCAAGCTCGGCGGTTTGGAAACGGATTTCTGCTTCTTCCATCAGCTTCCTGATATATCCTATATATTCGGCATTGGCATCATTTGAGCCGGATTTGCCCCTTGCGCCTGTAAATTTTTTGAATAAAACGCCGCCGCTTAAGATTGCGGTATTTCTTTTTTCAAAGCTGGATTTGTAAAAGGGGTCATAGGCCGCACCAACATCAGTTGAAAGCATATATGACGAGGAAAGCACCCGGCGGAGGTTTAACTCGCTATAATCACCAGTCAAATTCATCAGCTCCGCAACTGTGTTTTCAAAAAAGCGGGAGTGCATTCCCGTTGCGCCAACGCTTCCGATTTCTTCTTTATCGGAAAAAATAAGGCAAGCGGTCCGGGTAAGGTTTTTTGCTTCAAGCAGCGCAGTAAGCCCGGCAAAAGAACACACGCGGTCATCTTGGCCATAAGCTAAAATCATGCTTTTGTCAAATCCGGCTTCCCTTGCCTTTCCGGCCGGGACAACTTCCAGTTCAGCGGAAATAAAGTCCTCTTCTTCAATATCATAAGATTGTTTAAGGATTTCGAGAATGCCTTTTTTAACCGCGTTTTTTGCTGCTTCACTTTCGGTTGAATCATCGTTTGCTAAGCTGTCTGGGGTTTTAATTAGGATTGGTTTGTTGCCGACAACAATATCTAGGGCTTCGCCTTCAATGAATTTGTTGGCTTTCTTTTCCATCTGTTCAGCAGCCAAGTGGGGGAGCAGATCAGAAATAAAGAAAACTGGGTCGCTTTCTTCTTCGCCGATATTTATTTCTACAGTTGTTCCGTCTTTTTTTACCATTACGCCATGCAGGGCAAGGGGTATCGTTACCCATTGGTATTTTTTTACTCCGCCATAGTAGTGGGTGTCAAGATAAGCAATTCCTTCTTCTTCATAGAGGGGGTTTTGCTTGATGTCCAAGCGCGGTGAATCGATATGCGAGCCCAGGATATTCATGCCTTTTTTAAGTTTATCCTCACCGATGATGAACATGATTAGCATTTTGTTCATCAGGACGTGATACACTTTATCGCCGGGTTTTAATTTTGCTCCCTCATTAATCAGTTTCGGCAGTTCACGAAAACCAGCAGCTTCAATTATGTTGACTGTTGTGTCAACGCATTCGCGTTCGGTTTTGCCGTTATCCAAGAAATCGCGGTAGTTTTTCGTGAAGGTTTCGATTTCGGCTAATTGCTCGTCTGAATAAAATTCCCAGATGTTTTTTCTTTCCATGTGTGTTCCTTTCTTTTCTTTACTTTCTTTCTTTTCTTATTATTCTTTAAAAACGCCTTTTGCAGACTGCATATGTTATTTATGTTTATGTTTTTTATGCGGCTCGTAAGCTCTGCACTTCACATCAGACCCGCTTTCGCTCGATGTAAAACGTTGCGTTACATAAGCTCTTAAAAAACAAGAGCTAAGTAACGACGTTTTACAACGGTCCGCTTTAGAAGTCAGACTTACTCACTCGCATTGCTATACGTTACGTGACTACGCGCAAGGCAATGAAAATGACATCTGCCAGCCACGACTCAATTTTCATACGTATCGTAACTACGCGCAAGGCAGATGCAAACTCCAAAGCGGGCCCTTGAGAGATGTCGGTACTTGGTTTCGTCCTTTGAAACCTTAGTACCGCTACATCTCTTATGGAGCGAGAGCGGGCCCCAGCTTGGAGTTATGCAGTCTGCAAAAGCGCGTTAATATGCTTTTACGAACCGCATAATCTACACGTGGTATTCACTCTGCAAAATCGCGCTCTAAACTTGCGAAACCCTAACGCAGCTCTGCCCCAACAACCTTATTTAAGCGCTTGGTAACCGCCTTTACGCTGCTCTCAATCTCCTCCTGCTTAAGCGTCTTATCTTTTGCCCCAACAACAAGGCGGAGAGTTACGCTCTTCTTATCCGCCGGAATCTGCTTCCCATGATACTCATCAACAAAAGAAACGCCACGGATAAAACTATCCGCCCCCATCTTTTTAGTAACTGCGTCCTCAATCTCCTGCCACTTCACATTGCGGTCAACCAAAACCGAAAAATCATAATCAGTCAGCGGATAATAAGGAAGATGGGTAAATTTATTCGTCCGGGAATCCAAAGTAAGTAAAGCATCAATATCCAGCTCAAAAATCATTACGGCCGCATTTTTTATCCCGCAAGCAAGCGTTTTTGCCGTGCTTAATAAAGCAAGATTCCCAACTTTCTTTTCCCCTTGCAAAATATTAAGCCAGACGATATCATCAGCCCAATCCGGCTTGTTTGCTTTAAAAAAACTAAATGCTTCTAAATGAGTGTAGCGTGGCATTTTGTCAATAAAACCTTTAACCTTGCGGAATGAATCATTGGTTTTATCACGGCCCGCAACCATTGCCCCGGCAATGCTCCGGCGTTGGGACGGCAATTTTTCGCGTTCATCATTCAGTACCGCAAAACGATCCGCCAATAGGACATAAGCACCCTCATAAATCGCAAATTCATCAAAGTAACGCAGATTTCCGCTGACAGCCCGGCATAAATTAGGGAGCAGGGTCGAGCGGAGCTTGCTTTCCTCCGGTGATGGCGGGGTTGACAGCGTAAGAACCCGACCATCGTTTTCACTTATAAACTGGTCCGCAAAATCATCATTCATCCACGGATAAGTAAAAATTTCATTCATTCCGCACCGGAAGCTAAGGTATTCTTTGATTTTCCGCTCAATATCAATCTGGGGCTGATTAATTGCCTCATTAAAAGATGTTATCATGGGGCTTTGGGTAAAGTTTTCAAAGCCGTGCATTCTTGCAACTTCTTCCATAATGTCATTGGGAATCGATATGTCGCCTGTTGATCGCCATGGGGGCGGAGTAATAAGTAAATTGTCATTTTTTATCTCAACCGAAAAACCTAATTTTAAAAGCATTTTTTCGATTTCATTATTGGGCAGGGTTTTGCCAAGGCGGCGCGAAAGCCACTCAAGGGAAACATTAATTTCGGGACTGGCAAGTTTGGTGGGGAAATTGTCGCAATAGCCGGTAATATTAAGGCCTTCATAAATTTCCCCAAACAATTCCAGCGCAATCTCTAAGGCTTGGTCACAGCGTTCCGGGTCAATCGCCTTTTCGAAACGGGCCGCCGACTCCGTCCTTGTCTCATGCCGCGCCGCCGTATGGCGGACTGAAATAGCTTCGAAGTTCGCTATTTCCAAGATAACGCGGTTTGTATTTGCAATAATTGAATCCTTGCTTCCGCCCATGACCCCAGCCAACGCAACCGCTCCCTCATCATCGGCAATAACCAAATCAGAAGGATTAAGGCTTAGTTCTTTTTCATTTAACAATAATAATTTTTCATCTTCAAAAGCGCGGCGGACATTTATCATGCCCGAAATATTATCCGCGTCAAAAGCATGGGTCGGCTGCCCGGTTGCCAGCATGACATAATTTGTGATATCAACGATGGCATTAATCGGGTTCATTCCCACCCGCCAAATCCGGCTTTTTATTTTGAAAGGTGCAGGTTTAACGCTTAACCCCTCCATTTCAACCCCGATATAACGGCGGCAGCGTTTCGAGTCGCTGATTTTAACCGTGAAATCTTTATTTGCCAATTCGGCGTTAGCTAGCTTATTTAAGGTTGCGAAGCTACCTTTTCTCATCGGCAAGTCAAACAAGGCGGAAATCTCGCGGGCAATTCCATAATGCCCCCACAAATCAGGCCGATTGGTTAATGATTTATTATCAATTTCCAAAATAATATCATTAAGGCCAAGGGCGTCGGCTAAGGGAGTGCCAGCGTAGGCCTCGGTAAATTCTGAAAGGTCCATAATCGTTGCTTCTTCTTCATAAGGGAACAAATCAAATAAGCCAATCTCTGATGAAGCGCAAATCATGCCAAAGCTTTCAATTCCGCGCAGTTTTGCATTTTTTATTTCGACTAATTCACCCTCGCCATGCCAGCGGACATAAGCCCCCGGTTTGGCGACAGCCACTTTCATTCCAACCGCCAGATTGATTCCGCCGCAGACGATTTCGCGGACATCACCTAAGCCAATCTCCGTCCGGCAGATTCTTAGCTTGTCCGCATTCGGGTGGGGAATAATTTCGTTGATGACCCCAACCACCATCAAAGAAAATTTTTCGGCAAGGAAAGTCATTGCTTCAACTTCAACTGTTGCCATTGTCAAATCATAAGCCAGCTTTTTCATATCAAAATCATCCGGCATCTCCAGATAATCTTTTATCCAATCAAGTGATATCTTCATTTTTAACCATACCTTTCCAAAACTGCAAACTTTGAGCCGTTAGGCAAAGCTGCCCCGAATTAATGATGTTGACTATGCAAACTGTTTCAAAAACCTTAAATCCGCACTATGGAACAAACGGACATCATCAATGCCGTAACGCATCATGACAAGGCGGTCAAGTCCAATATTCACATAAAAACCAGTATATTCATAAGGGTCAAGCCCGGCCGCTTTGATGACATTTGGATGCGGAGTCCCGCCCGGCATAATCTCAATCCAGCCGACCTGTTTACAGACGCTGCAGCCGCCCCCGCCGCAGACAAGGCAGCCCATGTCAATCTCAAAACCCGGCTCAACAAAGGGGAAAAAGCCCGCCCGCATCCTAATGGGAACTTCGCGGCCAAACACCTTTGAAAGAATCGTTTGAATCATGATTTTCCCGGCGGAAAAAGTAAAATCCGGCTGGACAATCAAAGCTTCGTATTGGAAAAAAGCACGCTCATGGCGGGCATCGGTTGATTCATTGCGAAAAACCCGGCCGGGATAAACAAAGCGGTAAGGTGGTGAAAATGTCTGCATATAACGGACGCTTGCGCCAGTCAGATGGGGACGGAGGCATAAACGCTCGCCGCCGCTCTTGTCATCGTGGCCAGCAATCCAGTATGTATCCATACTTTCACGGGCCGGGTGGTCCGGGGGGAAATTTAAGTTGTCAAAAGCATAAAGCTCACTCGTTATGTCGGCTTCTTGGAAAATACAGAAACCAAGCGAACGGAAAGCATCGTTTAAATCGTAACACATCTGCGTAATCGGGTGAAGCCCGCCGCTAGGCGGATTAAAACCGGGAACAGTACAGTCAAAATCCGCCGGAATTGAAGCTGCCTTTAGCGTAAGCTCCTCTGCCCTAAGATCAATCAGTTTGACAAAATGATTTTTTAGTTCATTGGCTGCCCGCCCTATTTCTGCCCGCATTTCCCCGGAAAGCTGGGGAATTTCTTTCATAATCTCCGCCAGCTGCCCTTGCCTTCCTAGCAGCATTGATTTTATGACCTTTAATTCTTCGACGTTATCCGCTTCCGCTATTCTTTTTTCGTTATTTTCCCTAATCGTCTTAAGAATTTCTGCAAATTTTTCTTTCATGTGTATATATGCTCCTTCCAAAGTAGTGAAAGAATATTACGGTTTATCTTATCATGCCGTGCTTTTTTTGTCTAGCTTTCTCTTTTTTTCTTTCCTCTGCTCGTCATGCCAAGCTTTTTTTGTCTTCTTTTTTTTCTTTCCGCTGCTCGTCATGCCGAGCTTTTTTTGTCTTCTTTTTTTTTCTTTCTCTGTTCGGCAAGGTAAAGATAAAGCGGCCGGAAATATTTGTTGATATATGCCCCCAGCAGAATCACATAAATGCCAAAAAATAACCACATCAAAATCATGACAATCGTTGTCAAGCTTCCATAAATGCTAAAGGCATTAAAATAATCAACATAAATCGAAAAACCAAAGCTTAACAGGCTAAAGCACCAAGCCGCAAGAGCCGCCCCCGGAAGCTGCATCCATAACTTTGTCTTAACCCCGGGAATATAGGCATAAATCAGCGCCAGGGAAAGTGAAAGCAAGGCAAAAACAATCAAAAAGCGGCCATTTAAAATAAATTTGATAAATTGCCCCAAGGATGGCATTTGGTAGGCCAAGATATTGATAAGGGTATTGCCAAAAACCATCACAATCAGCGAAAGAATCAGGACCGACAAAATTATGACCGTATAAGCGGAAGCAAGCAGCCGCTGGACAAAAGCCGGGCGGGTTTCCGCCGCCCCATTAACGGCATTAAGCCCGCGCATTAAAGCAAGGACCCCTCTTCCGGCCGACCAGGCGGTCACTAAAGCGGCAAGGGAAACAATTCCGGCCGATGAGCTATACACATCACGGATAATGCCGATTATCAAAGGGTGGGTCGCTTCCGGGGTGATATCGGTCAGGGCAATCATCAAATCGCCCTCGGTTAAAGGGGTATATGGCAGGATTCCGCATAACAAAATTAGCATCGGAATCAGTGACAGGAATAAATAAAAAGTTGTCGCCGCCGCATTTGTGGTAATATTTTTTTCATCTAATCTTTTCGTAAAATCCTTGATAAAGAAATAAATTTTCAAGAAATAACTTTTCATTGTCAGCCCTCGCGTATCTCGCACCCAATATAAAATACTGCCAAAATTTCATCAAAATTATAACCGCGCAAACCCAGCGCCCTTGCCCCATTCTGCGACATTCCCACGCCATGGCCATAACCGCCGCCAAAAATCTTATATCCGGTCACAAGCCCATTTTTGATATCCGTCTCGATAATCATAAAAGCACTTGGCAAAAGATTGGGCGAATTTACTTCGCTTAAATCTTGCCGCTTCACTTTATAACCGTCATCATTTAGGACATAACGGATTGTATTTTCGGCAATGATTTTGTAAGTGTTTTTTGTCGTTTCAATAATCAGCTCATCCATTACCCCGCCGGGCAAGCGTTTTTCGCAGTAAATATTTGTTACCGCGCCAATATCACCAATCGGCTTGCTCAAAAACTCGCCCTTTTCAAGGGTCAAGACTAATCTTTGGTTCCGGTCAAACCGCCTTTTCATATTTTCGGCTATTTTCTCATTTTTTATTTCAGGAACTTCAAATTCCCAACGATACCATGCCTCATCTTTTTCATAATCAGTATCACGGATACTAGTAATAAATTCAGCAAAAATGTCCTCATCGCTAAGCAGATTGGGATTAAGGGCAAGGCTTTCACTTAATAAAAACCGATCGTCGCCGATGATGGCGGCTTGCAAATAAGGCGAATCCGGCGGATTTGTGCTTTTCCATATTTCCGGAATGGTGGCATTTCCGCTTGAGGTCGAATAATAATAAGTGCCAGCCGGATTGTCCTCGTAAAATAATTTAAGGCCTGCTGTTTCCTTGACCGCTTTGGTGGTATTCATATGCTCGGCGATATTATTATACACCTGATAACCAACGCTGTCATCCACATGGGCCCCTAGGGCCGGAAGCCCCGACCGCCTAAGAAAGCGGTCCGCATAAGTCCTTGCACATATTGCCTGGGCCTTAAGTGCCTCTAGCGGGTAAGAAGCTGGCATTTCACTAGGGACGACCGAATAAAGATACTCTTCTAATAATACTTCGTTAACCAAAGAAAGGCCGTCAGCTGTTTTGCTTATCTCAATGCTTCCGCGATAAGCCGGGATTCCTTGGCTTCTGTTTAGCGAGTGCAAAGTAATCCGCCCAGTCCCGGCTTTGGGGGTAATTATGACACTTCCGTCATTTAATAGCTCACTTTCCAAATCAAAAACAAGAGTTTCGCCTGCTTCAAAATCCAAGGCTTTACGTTCATTATATGCTCCATGGGTAACAGTATAATCAACATCGGCGCTTAGTTTCATTTCTTGATGATAAAGTCCGGCAAATTGGGCAGTCCTTACCGCAACGCGGATATATTCCATTGCTTCTTTCCTGACCATCAAAGCCCCGCATATTTCCCCGTCTTCAAGGACAAAATCAGTAAAATCATAACCAATCGCCAGCTCATTAGCAACCATGCTTTTCATTCTTTCATAAAGACGGTAAATTTGCCAATCCGGGGAAATATCAAAAACGCCTTGGCCCTCAATAGTAATCGACTGGTCATCAACCGCGAGTAATTTTCCGCTGATTACATCATTCTTAAAATTTATTTCGCGAAGATGCCCCCCCGCAAAATTTAAGTCGGCTAACTGTTCCTTAATAATCTCAAAAGCGGCAAAATTATCTATTAATTCATCAAGCAAATTTTCCGCCATTTCAAGAAGCGACTTTTCACGACGATAAATAAACTCATAATCACGGTAAAAGAAGCCTAACCGCTCATCATCTTCACCCAAGAAAAAAACATTATTTAAGACCATGTCTTCATTGACCATTTCAGTCAATACAAGCAGTTCATCGGCCTTTTTTAATGCCCTTACCGTCTGATAGCTAGCCGTTTTAAATAACGATGATTTAAAAGTAAGTCTTTCCAGATCGGAAGTTATTAACTCGTCCGCCGCCAAAGCATTGCCAGCAAAATCGCTTACGTCTTCACCAATTCCCAGAATCGAAATCGTGATTTCTTCGATGTAATCCGTTTCTGTTATTTTATTATATATTTCAACCACCTCATTTTGATAAGCTTTCCAGTCGGCCAGCAAAAAATAATGTCCGGGCTGATATTTGCCGGAAAACTGCTCATTAATGATGATATCTATTTTTGCCGTAAGTTCCACGAAGTCCTCATAAGTAAGATGGGCATCCGGGTCATTTTTGGCCATTTCAGTTAGACGGTAAATAATGATGTCATCATGGATTTCTTCATTGATGTCATCATGGATTTCTTCATTGCTGCCGTCGTTGATGTCATTTTTTAAAGCTTCTGCCATAATCAAAGCGTCCTCAATCCGGACGTATTCGCCTTGGGGGGCGGGGACGCGGACATCTTCGATTATTTCATCGAGAATCTCATCAATGCCATTATCGGTACGGAAAATCAGCCAGAGAAAAAGAAAAATCAAGATGATCAGCCCAATTTTTATTAACATACTAATATTTTTGCTCATTATACCCCCTGTATTTCCCAAGCGGAGCTTGGGAAACAAAAAACTTTAGTTTTTTTAAGAAAGTGGAAATTTAATTTCCATACTATACCCCTGCATGATTAAATAAATTTCCACGCCTGCTGTAACACCGCGCGTTCGAGAGTGTCAATTCAACGCCCGACCCGCTTTCGCTCCGAGAGAAATGTTTTGACATTATCTCAAGGGTCGGGTCTTATGAATCGCACTCTCTATCGCACGATAATGATTTTGGAATAATCTGCCCCATTTTTTTTCGCTGCTTTTCATTTCAAGCCTGTCCGGTTTTTGCGAAACTTGCCTCTTAATATATTTATATATTGTATTTTAAAACTTGTCTGCTTATTCATTTATTCCGCAATGCAAAAATCGCAATGCGAATTTTCGCATTGCAGAATTATTATCCGATTATACCAATATTTTTCACGAAATCAAAGAATATTCTTAAAGAAAGGTAAAAAAGCCAAAGATTAATATTTACCGGCTGTCCATGTCAAACATTATTCCTAGGCTGGCTAAGGAATCGGTTTCTTTTTGCCGATATAAATTATATGCAGCTGCATAATCTGTAAAACATGATAATGTCAAAGGAGTGACGCTATGAACATAACTAACACGGCTTATGGAAATTCAAGTTACAATGCCGTCTATCCAACTGCTTATAACCCCGATCCGCCCGCAAGGGATAGCGTTTGCCCGGAAGCTTCCGCTGCCCCTACGGATATCCTTGAGCTTAGTGAGGACGCCAAGAAATTGTTAGCTTTAATGGAAGAGCCAGAAAAAATGTTCTTTGGCGACTCATTTAACAGCTCCGAAATTGATCGGTTTAAAGAGTTTATTGAAAATATGAAAGCAAATGAAAGTTCAGATAATGACGTGATGGCGATTAAAAAGCAAGCCTTATGCGGCCTGCTCAAACGTGTTGAAATGACACAGGGAACTTATTATTCAAGCAGCAGCTGGAAGCGGCTAATGGCAACATACGGAAAAACAAAGCCCATCAGCCTAAATGATGAAGCTAGCGTACCAGAAATTGAAAAAGCAATTAGCGAATTAAACGCCGCCTTAAGCGCCCTTAAAAAGGCGGAAAAAGACGATGACAAGCAGCGTGATGCACTTCCGCTCGTGATGGAGGCTGGCGGAACAGCTTACGAGCAAGCCACATTGGCTGTCCAAGCGGCCGCATTGCCGCAAATTGCCGGGATAAGCCTAGCCGTTTAATCTGTCCCCAAAATATCCTCGCCAGCCATCGAAATTGCTTCGATTATTTCATCAAGCGAAAATTTTCCCTCTTCGGCCAATTCCGAAACAGTTACTCTCCGCCCATATATTTCGGCTAATTCTTTTGCTTCTAAAGCAATTAAATTTACTCTTTCGACCAGCTTCGCATCACTATTTTGGTTGCTTACAGTTTCCGCAATCAGGTTTTCCAACGCCGTTTTTATCTTCTTTGTTAAATCCTCTTTGGAATCCGCTGCGTTAGCCGCAATGACCAAATTACCCTCGCCAATTAAGTCCTCTAATGAAACGCCTTGGCCAGCGTATTGCTTGGCAATCTTAACTGCCTCGTTAAGAAAAATGGGTGGCTCACTTTGCAAAGAAAGCAACTCCAGATAATCTTTTAAAAAATCTTTTTCTTCCGCGCTCAGATAATCATCAAAATCAACTGCTTTATCAAGGCCTATTTTATGCTTCTTAAAATAATCATAGACTAATCCGTATTGGCCTTTATTTAAACCAAAAGAAAAGAAAATCTCCTCGGCCTGGGCGGTTGTTATTAAGTTGCCCTGATCCCCTGCCAATTTTCGCGCCTTTTCTAAGGCTTCGGCAAATTTACGTTCTTTGCTTTCCATGCTCGCCCTTTCATTCGTCCGTTTTCACGACATGGGTATGGGTAAAAAGATGCTCGTCGCAATATTCATAATTGCCCTCGCATTTTGAGCAAAAACGAAATTCCCGGTCCGGGGCTTCTATGCCAGTAATGCCGCAGGCCGTGCATTGGTGTTTTGCTGCTGGCCTTATTTTTGGGGGTTCGGTTTTATTAGTAGCGCGTTTTAGGGTCTTAACGATATCCTTGGGCAAAATGCTTTTAGTTGGCACTTTCGTGGGACGGACAAACAAAAAGAAAAGAAGGAAATTGAGCATTGAGGCAACAAGCACAATCCGGTTATACATATTCGAGCCCAGGAACTCAAGTACCATGATAAAGCCGTAAATAATGGCGATATATTTCATTTTGACTGGCAGGATAAACATTAACAGGATTGTCATGTCAGGAATGACCGAAGCAAGCGCAAGGAAAATTGACATATAAATATAAAAGGTGCTAAAGCTCATCGCCACATTGCCAAAGACTAGCATTCTTTCAGCGTGTTCAAGGGTTGCCAGCTCAGGAACAGAGATAAACAAATAAGCCATCACCACCAAAGCCCCGATGATTGTAAAAATCATTCCGGAAAGCAGGTAAATATTGTAGCGGAATGTGCCGATTGTCCGTTCAAGGCTTGTGCCAAAGTTATAAAAAATATAAAGCAGCAATAAAGTAAAGAAATTGATGCTAAGGGACGGCGGAATCATAATCCAAGTAAAGAGCCGCCAAATCTGGCCGTACATAACCGCATATGGATTAAGGCTTACGTAATTAAGCAAAGACATATCCATTGCGATAATCACATAGGCTGCGGCATAAAAAAGCACCAGATAAAGCGAGATATTCTTGATGGCATAACGCCCAAATTTTCGTTCTAGTTTGTTTAGGGTTTCGTTCACGTGATGTTGTCCTTTCATTTTTGCTAGTTAATGTGGAAAATAAAATTTCCACTTTCATGGGTTTAGTATTTTATTTGCTTAGTTATTTTACCATCGATGATAAATAATTGCAACTGGTGATGAAATTGAAATTGGCTTATTTTTTTACCCTTTCTTTCCTAATTTGATGTCCATTCCTTATAAAAAAAATAAGCTAATCGTTTTTATCCTTTAGAAATAAGCATTCTTTGCCAAAAGCACCTGTCGTGTTGTGCAAATAATTATTTGCACAACATGATATGTACTTTTATTTCGCTTGCATTTATAATTGAAATGTAGCTTAAGGTTGAAAGAATTCCATTCTTTCAACCGGAGATTTGAGCTACGCTCAAAGTCTCCAGACTTTTGAAAGGAGCATGGACGTAAATATGAAAAAAAAGCATAAGCTATTCTTAACTTGCACAATTTTTTTTGCCAGCATTATTGTTGCCATCATTTTTGTTTATCCTTCTATCGCAACTGATAGAACAACTCTACAATGTGATGACTGCGATGCGAATGCGTCAGCCATTGCCGGAAGGCCAGTAACTATATCAAAAAAACTCCTCTTTATTTAATTACGGCATATCCAGTCCTTCCGTTGACATCGATAATACGACTGACACTAACTCTGCTCAATCCTTAATCAAAGCTGGTGATTTCTATATGACCGCTGAAACAACATTGGAAGAGATCTTTTTTGCCTTAAAGGGTGCTATGCCTTGGCTTTGTGATTCTTGCGCAATTACGATGGCAGAAAGCCGATACGATTATGAAAGATAAGATTGCGGCTCGGAGGCCGCAATGACGGGGGTCGCAATGGCGGAGCCGCAATGACTGCAGCCGCATAATGACGTAGACAGCGATGTCAAACACTTACCAAATCCATCATCGTGCGATAGAGAGTGCGATTCATAAGACCGGCCCTTGAGAAGCGTCGTTACTTATGCGGTGTCCTTTGCCGCATTATGTAACGCAACGCTTCTCTCGGAGCGAAAGCGGGTCGGGCGGTGAATCGACAGCTCTCAAACGCGCGGAGGCAAAACGCGCGGTGGCAAAATGCGCGGAGTATCTCGGAGCGAAAGTACATCGGACACCCCAACCGCAGCTCTCGTATTCGCGTTTTTCATGCCGCTTTTCATTTACCCATTCCCTTTTTCATGCTATAATGCGTCTATGAAGAAATTTTTTGGCAAAACCGTTTTCCCCGGAGTCAGCTATGGCGAGATAGCCGTAATCCGCAACGCCGAAAGCATTGTCCGCCGCTTGCCCGTCGCCGACCCAGAAGCCGAAGTTAAACGTTTTACTTCGGCAATGGCGATGACCAAATTACATCTTGAAAATATATTTCACCGGGTCGCCGGGGAACTTGGCGAAAATAACGCCCAGATTTTTGAAGCCCAGCGGCTTATTCTGGATGACAAAGACTTTCAAGATTCTATTCTAAGCATTATCAAAGAGCAGGCTGTTAACGCTGAATATGCCATCGCGATAACAAGGGCCAATTTCACCAAAATATTCGCCGATATGGACGACTTATATATTAAGGAGCGGATTGCGGATTTAAAAGACCTCTGCAAACGTTTGGTGCGGATTTTACAAAATGCGGCCGAAGAAAAGCGGGAACTGCCCCAAAAATGTATTATTGTCACTGACGACCTGACCCCCAGCGAACTAATAAGGCTTAACCATGAGAATGTGGCCGCGATAATTTTCCGCCACGGCTCAATCAATTCCCACGCTTCTATTTTGGCGCGGGCAATGAATATCCCGGTTATTTTAAATGTCCCGCTTCCGGAAGATATTGCCGGAGAGATAGCTATTGTTAACAGCCAAGACGGTTATGTCATCCTAAGCCCCAATGATGAAGAAATAAAACACGCGCAAAAATTAATTAACGCCAGTATTAAATATGCCAAAAAATTAAACGAACTAAAAGGATTGCCCAGCGTCACCAAATCCGGGCGGAAAATCAAGCTATTAGCCAATATTGGCGGGCTTAAGGACTTGGAATCTGCATTGCAAAATGACGCTGAGGGCATTGGCCTTTTCCGCAGTGAATTTTTATATATGGAAAAAAACGATTACCCGACTGAAAATGAACAATTTAGCGTTTACAAACAAGTTACTTATGCAATGGACGGAAAAGAAGTCATTATCCGGACTCTTGATATCGGCTCGGACAAGTATCTTGAGTATTTGGGCAAGGCCAGCGAAGAAATCCGGGGCATCCGTTTTAGCCTGAATCACGAAAATATATTCCGTACCCAGCTTCGGGCCATTTACCGTGCCAGCTTTTACGGAAAAATCGGGATTTTGATTCCGATGGTTACTTCGCCTGTTGAGGTCAAAAAAGTAAAAGAAATCATTGCTGACATCAAAAATGACTTAGTAAGTGAGGGTGTTTCAATCGGAAATCCCCGGCTCGGAATCATGATTGAGACTCCGGCGGCAGTATTTATTGCTGACGAACTGGCAAAAGAAGTTGACTTTTTCAGCATTGGGACTAACGACTTGACCCAATATGCCCTTGCGGTTGACTGCCACAATGCCGACCGCGATATTTATTATAATCCGCATCACCCTGCCATTTTTTCAATGATAAAACTAACTGTCCGTGCTGCCAAAAAAGCTGGCATTAAGGTCAGCATCTGCGGAGAAATGGCGGCGAATCCCGACCTTTTGCCCGACTTTTTGCAAATCGGGGTTAATGAGCTTTCTGTTTTGCCCTCGCTGATTTTCCCCTTAAGAAAAAGAATCCGCAAGCTGGATTAATATTTACATAGGCATTTTTTTTTGATATAATGACTCTGCAATGCAGTGTCAACGATTGACCGCAGGTCAAGAGTTGTAGTGGATTGACCGCAGGTCAATAGTTGTCGAATTGACCGAAGGACAGGAGCAAAACGTGAAAGATTGTTATCTTGGGATTGAAGCGGGAAAAACAGCAACAAAAGCGGCCCTTATCGCTGATGACGGGGGTCTGCTTTATTCATTTTGCCGCAACAACGACCAAGGCCCGATTGGGACGGCGATAACGGCTATCAAGGAAGCCTATGCGAAGCTTCCGCCCGGGGCAAGAATCGCCCGCGTTTGCTCAACCGGGGATAATGAATATCTGTTAAAAAATGCGTTTATGCTTGATTCAAATGTCGTTCATACGGTTGCCAATAATTATGCGGCGGCATTTATTAATCCCGATGCCGGGCTTTCGCGGATTTTCCTTGCTTTTGGTGCTGCTTTAGTTGCCCGCGAAGAAGCAAAAAGCTTTAGCGGCCAAACAACAATGCTCCCGCTGGCCAGAATTGAAACCCTTAGTTTTAGTACTGAAATTTCCCATTGTAAGGGCTGTGCGAACAACTGCAAACTGACCGTCACAAGGTTTAGCGGCAACCGCCAGCATATCGTGGGTAACCGCTGTGAAAGGGGGCTTGGGCTTAGCAAAACCCAAAATGATGTCCCCAATCTTTTTAAGTACAAGCTGGAACGCTATTTTGATTACATACCGCTAACCCTTGACAAGGCTTGTCGTGGGACTGTCGGCATTCCGCGGGTCTTAAATATTTTTGAATACTATCCTTTTTTTCATACATTTTTTACCGCCCTGTCATATCGTGTCATTCTTTCGCCAAGCTCCACTTCCCAGATTTATGAGCTGGGCAAAGATACGCTTTCGCCTGACTCACCATGTTATCCAATTAGGCTGCTTTCTGGCCATATTAAATGGCTGATTAACCAGAAAGCCGATTTCATTTTTTATCCTAGTCTTTTTGATGGGCAAAACGAAATACCCACGGCTGGTAATCACTCGCATTGCCCCCTTATCACCTCTAGCAGCGAAAATATCAAAAATAATCTTCCTGAAATCAGCCAAGGTGACGTAATCTTTAAGAATCCGTTTTTTTCTTTTAAAGATATCAACACAGTGACCATGGCATTAGCCACGGCATTAGCCAAAGAATTTCCGGATATTTTGCCAAGGGAAATCATTAGGGCGGCCAAATTGGCATGGGCGGAGCAAAATAAAGCTAACGAAGATTTGAAAAATAAAGGCAAGGAAGCACTTGACTATCTGGAAAATAATGGCAAACGCGGCATTGTCCTTGCTGGTTTTCCTTATCATCTTGACCCAGCCCTAAATCATGGCATTCCTAGGTTAATCAATTCCTATGGTTATGCAGTCCTTACCGCCGATTCAGTTTCCCATCTTAAAGAATCAAAGCGGCCTCATACTGCGCCGCTTGTTGCTTCGCATATTGCTTCTGACCATTGGCTTTATGCTTCACGTTTATATGCGGCGGCAAGTTTTGTTGTCGAACGTGACGATTTGGAACTGGTCGAGTTAAGTTCTGCTGGCTGCGGGCTTTCGGCGGTGACAACTGGCCAGCTCGCCGCTATATTGGAAAGCGGCGGCAAAACTTATAATTGCTTAAAAATTGATGAAGCTTATGATGATGACGCGGTTAGGATTAAACTCCGTTCGCTATTTACGATGGGCGAAAAAGGAAAAACTGCTAACGCCTCTGGCGACCATGCCTCCGGCGAACACGCTTCAAGCGAACAATCGCCCGGCGAGCAACCATCTGACTCTTACCCTATTTTTACTCCGGATATGAAAGCAACGCACACGATTCTTGCCCCGCAGTTTTCACCAACCCATTTTAACCTGATTGAACCTGCTTTTAGCGCATTCGGTTATAATCTTGTTTTTCTACCCAGTGACCACCAGCGGGCTGTTGAAGTCGGACGTAAATTCTTAAATGATGAAGCCTGTTATCCCGCCCTTTTAGTTGTTGGCCAAATCATGGATGCCCTGCTCTCCGGTGCTTACGACCCGGAGCGGACCGCGGTGATGATGGTGAAAACCAATGGCGGCTGCCAGGCCACAAATTATCTTGGTTTTATCCGCCGTGCCCTTTTAAAAGCCGGAATGCCAAATGTCCCGGTTGTTGCCTTTAATATTCCGGGCTTCGAAAACCCGGCTGGCTTAAAGTTAAGCACAAAACTACTAATGCGGATTGGTTACGCGCTAACTTTCGGCGACCTTTTTACGCGCTGTGTCCATAGAATGCGTCCTTATGAAGAATTGACCGGTTCAGTCAATGAACTGCATTCCATCTGGCGGACGAAATGCCAAACCTTTCTTAGGAAAAAGCATTTAGGTTTTTTGGGCTTCCTGAAATTCAGGAGCTTGTGCCGGAAAATCGTTAAGTCCTTTGACAAAATAAAAATAACTGATGAAGTAAAACCAAGGCTCGGAATTGTCAGCGAAATCATGCTAAATTACTCTTCTGCTTCTAATAATTCTTTAGCCGCTATAAAAGAAGCAGAGGGTTTTGAAATCCAAGTTCCAGATTTGGTTGATTTTTTGCTTTATTGCTTTTATAATCAAATCTATAAAGCCAAAAACCTTGGCACGAGGGGAAAAACGGCTTTGCTGTGCCGCCTTTTGATCCATATGGCCGAATTTATCCGCGGCGCGGCCAATAAAGCTTTAGATAATAGTAACCATTTTACAAAAAGTGCCGGAATCTTTCAAACCGCCGAATGGGCAAAACCGCTTGTTTCCTTGGGTAACCAAGCCGGGGGAGGCTGGTTTTTAGTTGGTGAAATGATTGCGTTTCTTGAAGACGGGGCTGACAATGTCGTCTATATTAAACCGCCTGGCTCGCCTGGCTGCCTGTCCGGCCACCTGATTGGCACAGGCATCATCAAGGAACTAAGCAAACGATATCCCACGGCAAGCATAAAAAGTGACTGCCCGTAGGCAGTCCCTAGCAAGAATCGCTAACACGCCTTTGGCGTGACGCATTCTTGTTCAATTAAGAGGAGACCACTATGAATGATATTTACAACATCCTAACCCCCAATGACTATGAAACTGCCATCGCGCATTCTGATATTTATGTCGTTCATTATAATATAAAAACCAAGGTGCTTACTGTGCCGAAACAGTTTTCAGATACCTTTATGATTGAGCAGGTTACTTCTGATATCCCCGAATCCCAATATGAGACTGATTTTGTCATGGATAATTTTGACGGGCTGCGCGAATTTTTTGATGAAATCAGGGCCGGGAAAAACGCTTCAATTGTCAAATCTGAATTAATGAACCGCGCCGGGAGCGGAGTTTGGGTTGAAGCAAGGGCAACCACAGTTAATGACCAGGACGGAAAGCCTGATTATGCTGTTATCAGCGTTACTGATATTACCAATCAGCGGAAACGTTCATATTATTATCAAAAATGGGAGCCCACAATCCGGACAACTCTTGCCGATTGTATGCACTATTATGATTTTAACCTAACGACCAATATGGTCGAGATGACCGGGGGTTACCAGCAGTCCATTCTTCCGCCTAATGTTTCCTTGGAGTTTGATGATTATGTGAAATTTGTTGCCGAAAATGTCGTTCACCCTGATGATTATGACGATTACTTAAAGGACTTTAATATTCCTGCCTTAATGGATTTTTATGACCAAAATGAATTGGAGTTCCAATACCACCATCGGCGCAGAAGCCATGACGGCTCATATTTTTGGGCCGAGCGGATTGTCCAGTTATTTAACGACCCCTACAACAATAATCTCCACTGCATGATTATTATCCGCAAGGTCACTGATGCTTTGGCAAAATTACATGACGAGTTAAAAGCCGGAGTCCATGAGCTGGCTAGCGCAAGTGTCCCCGGCGGCATTATCGGAATGTATAACAAGCCAAATTATCCGGTTTATTATATCAATGACCATATGCTTGATTTTCTTGGTTATGAAAAATATGATGATTTTATGGATGCAACCTCATCTTATGCTGCCAATATCATTCATCCTGACGACCATCACCGGACTGGGCGGGCAATTGTCCAAGCCCTTCGGAAAAATGAATCTTTCGAATTGCAAATCCGCGTCATCAAAAAAGATGATTCCATTGCGTGGGTAATTATCCGGGGCAAGAAAAACAAAGAACCCAATGGAAAAAACCTGATCATTTGCCATTTTACTGATATCACCAGGATTATTTCCCTGCAAGAGGAATTACAGGAAGCCGCTTTAGCCGCCGCAGAAGCTTCAAACATGAAATCGGCTTTCCTTGCCAATATGAGCCATGAAATCCGCACCCCGATGAATGGAATCATTGGTTTTATTGAACTGGCGGAAGCCGAACCGGGGTTAAGCAAAAACACGATGGAGCATTTAGAAAAAATCAAGGCCAGTGCCAACAGCTTGCTTGAAATCATCAATGATATCCTTGATATTTCCAAAATCGAAGCCGGAAAAATGGAGTTTGAAAAAATTCCCTTTAAGCTTTCCGATGTCATTACCCATTGCGATAATTTATTCCGGATCAAAGCCGAAGAAAAGCGGATTGAATTAATCATTGATTATGAATCAATTGCCGACAAGAAAATAAAAGGCGACCCCAACAAACTAGCGCAAATTTTAATCAATCTTCTTTCCAATGCAATTAAATTTACTGACCAGGGTTTTGTGAAACTTGAAGTTACTTTAGCCGCAACTTATGAAAATGTTTCCGAAATCCGTTTTACGGTCAAGGATAGCGGAATCGGCATTTCCGCTAACCATATCAGCTCAATTCTTGCTCCTTTTACCCAAGCTGACCAGTCGGCTACCCGCAAATACGGCGGGACTGGATTGGGACTAACCATTACCCACAATCTGGTTACCCTGATGGGCGGATCTTTGTCCGTTAAAAGTGAACTGGGGAGCGGAAGCAGTTTTTCCTTTACATTGCCATATGAAGACACCGAAGAAAAAATCATCGTTCCCAAGGCTGCCCCGGTAATTAAAAAGCCGCATTTTGAAGGCGAGATTCTTGTCTGTGAAGATAATTCGATTAATCAGCAGGTCATCGTTGAACATCTTGAGCGGATTGGCCTTACTTCAGTTATTGCCGAAAACGGCCAAATTGCAATTGATATGGTCACAGAAAAAATGAAAGCCGGGCAGCATTACGATTTGATTTTGATGGATATCCATATGCCTGTCATGGATGGAATTGAAGCAACGCATAAGCTTTTGTCATTAGGCATTACGACTCCCATCGTTGCCCTGACCGCCAACGCCATGAAGCGTGACCGCGAAAGCTATCTCTCGCTGGGAATGAGCGATTATATCTCAAAGCCGTTTTACGCCCAGGAATTATGGACTTGCCTGCTTAAGTATCTTACGCCAATCTCGCTTTCCGATAGTGACTTAAAACCGCCGGAAGCTTCCGATCCTAATCGCAAAAATCTGGCGATTGACGAAAGCATTGGGCTTGGCCATGCGGTTAATGATGCCGAGCTTTACGAAAACTTAAAGCGTAATTTCTTCTTGGAAAATACTAACCGTTATCAGGAAATCGCAGATAAACTAAGTGCTGATGATTTAAGTGACGCCCGGCGGATTATCCATTCGCTCAAAAGTAATGCGAACTGGATTGGGGCGACCTATCTTTCGCTTATTGCGGCGGAAATGGAAGAAAATTTCATTGCTGACCAGCCTTGCACAAACGAACAGCTTTCATTGCTTCATGATGAGCTAAACCGCGTCCTTAAGGAATTGGCCCCCTTAGCCGGAAAGAAAACAGAGCTTTCGTATCTAGAAAAAACGTCATTAATCTTATTGCCGGGAGAGCTGGTTTTAAAGCTTGAGCCATTATTAAGCCAAGGCAATGCTGATTCGAGCCGTTATCTTAGTGAAATCCGTGAGGTTTTTGCCGAATTTACGCCGTATTGCGATGAGCTTATAAAACAGATTGAGGATTATGATTTTGATGAGGCGTGTGTGACGCTGGCAAAGATTAAGGAGCGGGCGGGGTTTTAGTGTTGGTTGGTAGTGTTTGTTTGTGTTTGTTTGTTAGTGGCTAAGCAAAATATATCATCACCATAAAACCGTGAGACAAACTCCGCATAAACAAAATGTCCTCTTGTGTTCTGCAACCAAAAATAAATTGCGGCAAATTCCTACTTCGTGGACAGGAATATTGCTCGCAATTTTTTTTGTCTGCCGAACCCGGACATTTTATGCGTAGCCGTCTCAAAGGTTTTATTCTTGATGATATATTTTGCTTAAGCCAATTTACAAAATGATTTTTCTATCTGCCAACCCGGACATTTTATATGGAGCTTGGCTCAAGGCAAAACCAAATCACACCTCTCCCTCACATGATACTCCAGAAAATAAGCCTCCTCCAGCGGAATCCACTTTTCTTTGAAGTTTTGGTACGCACTAGCTCCATTCCTTAAGATAATGCGTTCCCTTTGCTTTGCTTCATCGATATCATAAAAAATGCGCAAATCAAAAATCTCATCCCACATCGGAAGCAATGAATACGCCCCCTCAACAATCAAAAGCGGTTTCACTTCGATGCGATTAATCCCGTGATAATCCATCAGCGAACAATCAAAAATGCGATAAGAAAAAGGAATGCCCTTTTTTATAAATGGATATACTTCTACTAAGAAGCGTTCATAATGGACATTTACCCGCGCTTTTCCCCGTAAATCGGGCGGCAGGAAAAAATGGTCCATGCGGATAACCGCCCCGTTAAACTCTCGTGCCAAGCTATCTGCAAGCGTAGATTTGCCAGCACCAGCGCGGCCATCAATAGCAATGGCGATGATTTTTCTTTCTGAAAGCAAGGCTTTTAATTTTTCCGACAAGGTTTTAAAGGTTTTCATATAATCATTATAAGAGAAAAAAAAATTCTCTACAAGCACTTGCTTTAATGGCAATAAAGCCATATAATTTACTTAAGAAATTTAAGGTTTTTTAGCGAAATGAGGCCTATGAATAAATGAATAAATCCAATTTTGAATGGAATAAATGGATTCCCATTACAATCACGGCTATTTTACTGATGGTCATCTACAAAACTTTTGATAATTTTGCCCAGATTACCAGCTGGATTGGCAAGTTTTTAAGTGTCCTCTCCCCCTTGCTGTTCGGGATTCTTTTTTCATATTTTTTATATACCCCTTTCAAAAAAGTAAATCAGCGTTTCGGCAAGTCCAAGATAAAATTCATTGCGAAACGGAAGAAATTTTTTAGCGTCACCTTTGTTTTTTTCTTGTTATGCCTGATTATTGTTTTTATTGCCTTAGTAATTGCGCCAATCTTGCTTGACAGCGTCCTTGAATTAGCCGGGAGCATTCCTTTTTATGTCAACAGCTTGCTTAATTATATTGAGATTCTGGACGATGATACCTATCTTGCCGCCTTTAATATCTCTGAAAGCCTGGCGGGATTTTTTGACGACGCAATCAGCCGCTATTTTAATTTTGCCTTAATGGAGCAAGTGACGCGGAGCGTTATTGGCATTGCCGCCGGCCTTGCGAACATCGTCTTAGGCCTCATCATTACCTTATATATTCTGGCCGACCTAGAAAATATCGCGGCTTTTTTTGACCGCTTAGGCAGGGCCGTTGTCAAAAACGTAAAATACCGGGAACGCCTTAACAAATATCTTAGACAGGTGAATACAGTCCTTTTTACTTTTCTCTCAAGCAAGGGGCTAGACAGTATCATCAATATTGTTGTCGTGACGGCGATTTTACTCATTTTTAATGTGCCGTTTGCGTTCTTATTTGGTTTTATTGCCGGGGTTTTTAATTTTATCCCTTATCTTGGTTCGCTAATTGCGATGACGTTTATCAGCTTGATAAATATTATTACTGCCGGGCCGGGTAAAGCCCTCCAGGTCTTGGTGGTCCTATTGATTTTCCAGCAGATTGACGCAAATTATATCGAGCCAAAGATTATGAATACTTCGCTGAAAATCAGCCCGATTCTGGTTATTGTTTCGGTTATCGCTGCCGGCGCATATTTTGGCATTGCCGGAATGTTCCTTGCTGTTCCGGTTGTTACGGTCGTAAAGCAGTTGCTGATTGAATATATGGACCATCACACAAAATAGGGTTGGAGATAACTCCAACCCATCATTAACCTTTGAATTTCTTATGATACTATACCCCTTAAAACCTGTGAAGCTCAAATTTTTTTCTTCTTAGCCGAAATATTGACGAGCGCAACAACATTGACAATGGGCAATCTTTCTGTGGGAGTCATGTTCTTGGTGGTGATGCTCAGTAAAAATCGGTCTGGAATCGCGGCCTAAGTTATCTCTAAAACGCCCATAACCAGTCACAACCCCGCGTATTTCTTCATTGCATGGGCAACCGCTTGTGCAACCGCATTCAGCTTCCCGGCAATTTTTTTCATGATTCATGACAAAATCCTTTAACCGTATACTTACTAATAGATTATGCGGATTTTGTCGCATTGTGTCATGAAACTACTCGACCAAATAAGTCAGTAATTTCTTCGTTTCACTTTTCATGCGCAGACGGTCAAGTGCTTTTACTTCGATCTGGCGAATCCGCTCACGGGTGACTTTGTACTCACGCCCAACTTCTTCAAGCGTCCAGACTCGTCCATCAATAAAACCAAACCGCAAACGGATAATCCGCTGCTCACGTTCGGTAAGCCCGTCCAATATGCCATCAATTTCATCACCTAACATCATATGGTCAATATCAGAAAAAGTATCTTTCATGCTTTCATCAGCAACAAAATCTAGTAACTGGGCGCCCTCTTCTTTGTTGATCGGGCAATCCAGTGAAGCCGCATCCTCATACAGCTTGATAATTTCTTCTAATTTCCGGACCGAAAGATTCATCAGCTTTGCCAATTCTTCAATGCCCGGCTCTCTTCCGTTATCAATTGTAAATTGGCGCGAGGAACGGGAAATCCGGTTCATCTGCTCTTTTACATGGACGGGAATCCGGATAATCCGCGATTGGTCGGCTATTGCCCTTGTAATCGCCTGGCGAATCCACCAAATTGCATAGGTGCTAAACTTGTACCCCTTGCGGTAGTCATATCTTTCAACTGCTTTCATCAAGCCGATATTGCCTTCTTGAATGAGGTCAAGCAGGTTCATGTTCCCATTAAGGACATAGCGTTTGGCAACGCTGACTACCAGACGCAAATTGGCGTTGGTCATTTTCTCCCTGGCAAAATCATCACCATCGGCGATTTGCTTTGCCAAGTCCATTTCTTCATCACCTTTTAACAGCGGAATCGACCCAATTTCACGTAAATAAGCGCGGACAGAATCTTCGGTGCTAAGAGTTTCTAGCTCAATAGCACTGGCTTTTTCCGCTTCGGCGGCAATTTCGACAATTTCCGCAACATTTTCGAACGGTTCGGTTAAATTGGTGTCCATCATGGTGAAATCCTTTAATATTCAATCAAATTCGTGCTGGCTTAGCAACGATATTTTACCTTATAATGCCAAATATGTAAATTATTATTCATGTACTCATTCATAATACCATCATTTGACAAATAAAACAAACTTTTTTTTATTAACTTTCTATTAATTAATTTAAAGACTGTTTACGTAATTCACCAGCCCGCCGACATCAATTATTTTTTGCATGAAGGGCGGAAAGGCTTGGCCCTGATAGCTTTGGCCTTGCGTTAAGTTATTGATAAGCCCGGTATTAAAATCGACTTCAACCACGTCACCTAAAGAAATGCCTTGGGCAGCCGCGGGGCATTCAATAATCGGCAAGCCGATATTGATTGCGTTGCGGTAAAAAATGCGGGCAAAGGTTTCCGCAATAACAACCGATATTCCAGCCGCTTTGATTGCAATCGGGGCGTGTTCCCTTGATGAACCGCAGCCAAAATTCTTGGTTGCAACGATGATGTCGCCGTTTTTTACTTTTTTTACAAAATCAGAATCAATGTCTTCCATGCAATGTGAACCTAATTCGGCTGGGTCAAAGGTATTAAGAAGCCGGGCCGGAATGATTACATCGGTATCAACGTTGTCGCCATATTTAAACACATTTCCTTTTGCTGTTTTCATAAAACTCCTATCTTAAAATGCCTCTGGGCTTGAAATAACACCTGTTATTGAACTGGCTGCCGCAACGGCCGGGCTGGCAAGATAAATCTCGGAATCAACATGGCCCATCCGGCCAACAAAGTTTCTGTTAGTTGTTGAGACGCAACGCTCACCGGAAGCTAAGACGCCAAGGAAGCCCCCCCAGCAAGGCCCGCAGGTCGGGGTGGAAACAACCGCCCCTGCTTCGATAAATGTTTTGATTAAGCCTTCTTCAACCGCTTCAAGATAAATTTTCTGTGTTGCCGGAATCACGATACAGCGCATTCCTTTTGCGACTTTCCGTCCTTTCATGACTAAAGCTGCTGTCCTTAAATCATCAATCCGGCCATTGGTACAGGAACCAATCACCACTTGGTCGATTTTTAGACCCTCAGGATATGCACTGATTATCTCATCAATCGTTTTTGCATTCTCCGGCAAATGCGGAAATGAAACCGTTGGGCGGATCGTGCTAAGGTCAATCGGATAATCTTCATCATAAACCGCATCAAAGTCAGCTTCATAAATGGTATAAGGCTTGTCCGAATGGGCTTTCATGTATTCAAGGGCTAATTCATCAACCGGGAAAATGCCATTCTTTGCCCCGGCTTCAATCGCCATATTCGCAATCGTAAAACGGTCGTCCATTGACAGGTTTTTGATTCCGTCACCAACAAACTCCATTGATTTGTATAATGCCCCATCAACGCCAATCATCCCAATAATATGGAGAATCACATCTTTGCCGCTTACCCATTTATTAAGTTTGCCCGTCAAATTAAAGCGGATTGCCGCCGGGACTTTAAACCATGCTTTGCCAATCGCCATTCCGGCTGCCATATCGGTTGAGCCGACTCCGGTTGAAAACGCACCCAGTGCCCCATAGGTGCAGGTATGGGAATCCGCGCCGATAATCAAATCCCCGGCAACAGTTAAGCCTTTCTCCGGCAAAAGGGCGTGTTCAATCCCCATTTCGCCGATTTCAAAATAATGGGTTATGTCGTTGCGGATAGCAAATTCCCGCATTATTTTGCAGTTTTCCGCTGACTTGATATCACGGTTGGGCGTAAAATGGTCGGGAACAAGGGCGATTTTGCTTTTGTCAAAAACACCCCGGACGTTCATTTTTTCCATTTCTTTTATTGCAATCGGGGCAGTTATGTCATTGCCTAAGACAAGGTCAAGATTGGCCTCGATTAACTGCCCGGCTTTTAATTCTTTGACACCATCAACATGAGCCGCCAATATCTTCTGCGTCATGGTCATTCCCATAATTAAGACTCCTCCGGTAAAATAAATGCTCAGTTGTTAATAAATTTGTCTTCTTCGTTGTTCCAACTGTAAAGCTTGCGGATATCCTCACCAATTACTTCGGCCGGGTGTCCTTTGGCCGCTTCCCGCATTTTGGCAAAATTCGAATCAGCCCCGGCAGACATATCAGCAAGGAAATCTTTGGCAAATTTGCCCGATTGGATTTCGGCAAGAATTTGCTTCATGGCTTTTTTGGTTTCGTCAGTGATGATTTTGGGCCCGGTAATATAATCGCCGTATTCGGCTGTATTGGAAATCGAATACCGCATTCCGGCAAACCCGGACTGGTAAATAAGGTCAACGATTAGTTTCATTTCGTGAATGCACTCAAAATAAGCGTTCCGCTCATCATATCCGGCTTCGATCAAGGTCTCATAACCTGCTTGCATAAGGGCGCAGACTCCGCCGCAAAGAACGGCTTGCTCACCGAATAAATCCGTTTCGGTTTCGGTTTTGAAGGTCGTTTCCAAGACTCCGGCGCGGGCCCCGCCAATTGCGCTGGCATAAGCTAAAGCTTTGTTAAGGGCTTCACCGCTGGCATCCTGATGGACGGCAACAAGGCATGGAACGCCTTTTCCTGCTTGGTATTCGCTCCTTACTGTATGGCCAGGGCCTTTGGGGGCAACCATCGTGACATCAACGTTTGAAGGCGGCACGATTTCGCCAAAGTGGATGCAAAAACCGTGGGCAAACATCAGCATATTGCCTGCGGAAAGATTCGGCTCGATATCTTTTTTGTACATCGCCGCTTGTTTTTCATCATTGATAAGAATCATGATGACATCAGCCATTTTGGCGGCTTCAGCGGCCGGATAAACCGAAAAGCCTTGCTTTACTGCCTTGTCCCATGACTTTGAACCTTCGTAAAGACCGATGACGACATTCAGGCCTGATTCCTTTGCGTTTAGGGCATGGGCATGGCCTTGGCTGCCATAGCCAATGACGGCAATGGTTTTTCCTTTTAATAATGATAAGTTACAATCTTCTTGATAATAAATGTTTGCCATAATAACCTAACCTTTCTTATAATTGCACGATTTTTAATTAATCTAAGATATTGCTTTTTTATTTTACCTTTTTATAGAGGATTTAGCAAGCCTCAAATTTATTCAAATTATTTTAATTTGAATAAATTACAAATACGTGACTTTTTCCGTTCCCCTTGCCAGCCCGGCGATTCCGGTCCGGGCAAGTTCAAGGATTTCATAACCTTCCAATAAATTGATAAAGGCATCGATTTTGTCTTGGTCTCCGGTCATTTCAATAATAATGCTTTCCGGGGCGACATCGATAATGTTGGCGCGGAAAATGTCAACCAAGGTAATGACGCCCTGGCGGTTGTCAACCAACGCCCTTACTTTGATGAGGGCAAGCTCGCGGTAAACACTTCGCTGCGGCGTAAGCTCTTTTATCTCACGGACATCAACCAATTTTGCAACCTGTTTTTCGATCTGGTCAAGGATCTGCTCATCACCGGAAGCAACAATTGTAATCCGGGTGTAGCTTGGGTCGGCGGTAATCCCGGCGGTAATGCTTTCGATTGAATAACCGCGGCGGGCAAACAGCCCGGAAATCCGGCTTAAAACTCCGGCATTATTGTCAACTAATAATTGGAAAACTTTTTTCATCTTGTTCCTTTCTTAAAAATCTTACTCCTGGCACTTAGAAAGTGCCAGCGTCCCGGTCCGTGCGACTTCAACAATGCTGATTGATTGAAGCAAATTAAGCAATGTCTTAATCCTTTCGGGACTGTCACAAAGCTGAATCATCATTTGGTTTTTGGACATATCAACAATCCCGGCATTAACCAGTTCGCATATTTCCATGATTTCCCGGCGATTGCCTTTATTATAACGGACTTTGCATAACATCAGTTCGCGGCTTACGCAAGAAGTCTCGTCAAAAGTTTTCACTTTGATAATATCGATTTTTTTGTTAAGCTGCTTCTCAATCTGCTCAATCATGCGGTCATTGCCGTTTGAGACAATTGTCATGCAGGAAACGCTAGGGTCGTCGGTTTCACCGACGGCAAGGGAATCAATGTTAAAAAATCGGCGCGAAAATAGGCCAGTCACTTTGCATAGGACACCGGGACGATTTTCAACAAAAACAGAGTATATTCGTTTCATTGCTTTGCTCCTTTATGCTTTTTATCCTCTGACCATATCCATCGGGTCAATCAGGCATTCCATCAAAACCGACTTATCTTCTAAAAGGAAGCTGTCAATTGCGCCTTCCGCTTCCGCCATATTTGTAAGGCGGATAAAATCCATTTCATAGGCTTTGGCGATTTGGGAAAGGTCAGGGCTTCCGGTCAGGTCAACAACTGAATATTTGTCATTATATGAATAATGCTGAAATTCACGGACGAGGCCTAAGTAATTATTCTTAAGGACAATGATTTTGACCGGAATATCATGCTGGCGGATCGTTGCCAGCTCCATCATTGACATTTGGAAGCTCCCATCACCGCAAACCGCAACAACTTGCCGATTAGGGGCGGCGGCCTTTGCCCCCATCGCCGCCGGAATCGAATAACCCATCGTTCCCATTCCGCCAGTCGTTAAGAAGCGGCCCTCACGGACAACATAATAAGTACAAGACCAAATCTGATTTTGCCCGACATCAGCAACATAAATGGCATTATTTTCCATTTTTTCGGAAAGACGGCGGATAAAGACGGCCGGATCAACATAATCAGGGTTGGGGGTGCGGATGCGCTTCATCGTATCGCGGTAATCTTCAAGCGTTTTTATCCATTCAGCCCTTTTTTTGATCAATGCGTCCGACTGCGCAGGGCATTCTTCCTCTTCAAGCTGATCAAAAATATGCTTTGCGTCACCAACCAGCGGAATCGCCGGGCCGACATTTTTGCCGATTTCGGCAGTATCAACATCAATATGGACCAAAATTTTGTTGGCCATAATCAAATCAGGCTGGCTCATTGCCCGGTCAGCAACCCTTGCCCCCACCATTATCAGCATATCCGATTCGTTCATGGCGCGGTTAGCGTAGTTTTTCCCATTGTTGCCAACCATGCCAAAATAAAGCGGGTGCCTCGTTGGCATTGCCCCGATGCCCATCATCGTCGATACCACCGGAATGCGGTATCTTTCCGCAAAATGAATCAGTTCCTTAGTCCCGCCGGATAAATGGATGCCGCCGCCAACACAAATCATCGGCCTTTTCGCCTTTTCTAACTGGCTGATGACTTTTTTAATTTGGACAGCGTGTCCTTTGACGGTTGGTTTATAAGTCCGCATTGAAATTTCATCAGGATAGGTGAAATCTTTTATTTGCGCGTCTTGGATATCAACGGGAATGTCAATCAAGACCGGGCCTTTCCGCCCGGAATTGGCAATAAAAAACGCTTCCTTAAAAATACGGGGGATATCTTCGGCATTTTTAATCAGATAACTGTATTTGACAAAAGATTCCACCGCTCCGGTGATGTCCGCCTCTTGGAAAACATCACTGCCGATTAATTCGGAATGGACCTGCCCGGTAATGCAAATCAAGGGAATGGAATCAGCATAAGCAGTCGCTATGCCCGTGATGACATTTGTTGCCCCCGGGCCAGAGGTAACCGCGCAAACCGCACTCTTTCCGCTAATCCGGGCATAACCCGAAGCGGCATGGGCAGCACTTTGCTCCGTCCGGACGAGAACCGGGCGGATTTTTGAATCCAAGATACTATTATAAAAGGGGGCAATCGCGACGCCGGGATAACCAAAAACGACCTTTACTTCTTCTGCTTCCAGGCATTTAATTATTGCATCTGCTCCGGTCATGATCTTTACTCCTTTTTAAGTGGTGTTTTATCTAGTGAAACATATTTTGGGAAAAAAGGCAAGGTTTTTTATTTGCCCATTAATCTCTTGACCAGCCGGACCGCATCCGCTGCATCTTTTCCATGGCCACGGGCGCCTATTTCGTCCGCATATTGAGGGGAAGTCACAGCCCCGCCGATAATAACATAAGCATTTAGGTTATTTTCTTTTGCCAGCTTGGTGATATTTTTCATTTCTGCCATTGTTGTCGTCATCAATGCGGATAAAGCAATAATATCCGCCTTATGTTCTTTCGCTTTACTGATGATCTCACAGGAAGCAACATCTTTTCCCAAATCAATGACCCGGAAGCCATGATTCCTAAGCATTAGGACAACAAGGTTCTTTCCGATGTCATGAATATCACCGGCAACCGTTGCAATGACAATTGTTGCTGTAGTAATGCCATTTTCTTTTTGGGCAAGCATTGGCTCAAGATATGTGGCCGCTAGTTTCATTGTTTCGGCAGCTGCAATTAGCTGGGGGAGAAAGTACTCTCCCTTATCGTACAAATCGCCAACCTCATTAATGGCCGGAAGCAAATAAGAATCAAGAATCTCATCCGCTTTTATTTCATTATTAAGAGCCATTTTTATCAAATCAATTATTTTGGCGCGTTGCCCCTTTAAAATCGCTTGCTTTAGCAAATCACCGGGGGTTTCCGGCTTTATTTCTTCGCTTGGGTTTTCCGGGGCGGGGGTTAATTGACTCATTCGGTCAATGTATTTTAAATCAGCGTCTTCCCGGTTAAGCAGTAAATCAACCGCCAGCCTATAATTTGGATCTGGCTCTTCTGGAAAATTTGTCATGTTTTGTGGAAAATCCGTCATGTTCGATATATTTGACGGAAAATCCATCTTTGATGGAAAATCCATCATAAATGATGGATTTGCGATCGCCATCGAAAGCCCAGCGTCCCGCGCCAATTTAAGGAAAGCCGCATTTATTAAGCTGCGTCCCGGCAAGCCAAAAGAAATATTCGAAAGCCCGCAAATCGAAAGATAACCTTGTTCTTTGCAATAGCGGATTGTTTCCAAAGCTTCAATTGCCGCTTGTTTATTTGCCCCAACGGTTGTGACTAAGGCATCAACAATAATATCCGCTTTGGGGATTCCCATTTCGATTGCCCGGCTGGTTATCTTTTCGATGATGGCGATTTTTTCTGTCAGATTAGCCGGAAGCCCGGAGTCAGACAGGGGAAGCAAGATAAACATCGCGCCATATTTTTCTGCCAAAGGCAAAATTGTCTCAAATTTGGCTTTTTCGAGTGAAATTGAATTAATCAAAGCGCGGCCGGGATAATTCCTAAGGGCTTTCTCAATTACCGCTGGATTGCTTGAATCAATCGCTAAAGGAATGAATGTCCGGCAGGTAATTTCGGCAATTGCCTCTAACATCATTTCAACCTCATCAATTCCTTCCATGCCCATATTGATGTCAAGAATCATCGCCCCGGCCTGCTCTTGCTCTTCCGCAAAATCTAAGACCAGGTCGAAGCTTCCTTTTTTTAACTCGGATTTTAGTTTTTTCTTTCCGGTTGGATTAATCCGTTCGCCGACCACAATAAGGGGGGAATCTAAATTAAAAGTAACCGTTTTTCGTTCTGATGTTAAATGACGGTTTTCCGTCATTTCTCTTTTTTCCGGCTTCATTTTGTGGTAATTTGCCTTTAATTGCCTGATATATTCCGGAGTTGTCCCACAACAGCCGCCGATTAATGTCGCCCCGGCCCGAATTAAACCAAGCATTGACTCCGCAAAATCTTTTTCCGCCATATTGTAGACCGTTTGGCCATCAGAATCAAGAATCGGCATTCCGGCATTAGGTTTTGCGATAAGCGGCAAGTCTGATACTTCCGCCATTTCGCTTATGATTGCTTGCATTTTGTCTGGGCCGGCCCCGCAATTTACCCCGATTGCCATCGCGCCAAGGCTTTTAAGCACTACTGCCACGGTTTTGGGGTCAGTCCCATAAAGCGTCCGGCCATTAGCTTCAAAAGTCAAGGTCGCAATTACGGGCAGAGAGCAAACTTCTTTGGCGGCAATCAAAGCAGCGCGGGTTTCGGCAAGACTGTTCATCGTCTCAACCACCAGCAAATCAGCCCCGCCCATGGCCAGATATTTAATTTGTTCTTTATAAACATCAATCAGCTCTTCTAAATCCATTTCGCCAAGCGGTTTTAGAAGTAATCCGGTCATTGTCATGTTCCCTGCGACTAACGCCCGCCCCGCGGCCGTTTTTTTCGACAGCTTTACTAATTCCGTATTTATCTCGGCAATCCGCTCTTCAAGGCCGTATTCTTTTAATTTGATCCGGTTTCCGGTAAAGGTTGGCGCATAAATAATCTCGCTCCCGGCCTCAATATAACTATTCTGCAAGGAAACAAGTGCGTCCGGATTCGCTAATATCCATTGCTCCGGGCAAACGCCCTTTGGCATTCCGGCTTTGATTAAGTTAATTCCGGTTGCTCCGTCAAGGAAAACAATCCGGCTTCCAAGGAAATCTTTAAACTTTTGTTTTGTCATAATTGCCTTTCAACTAAGTATGTAGTTCTCTATTTTTGCATTCTCTATTTTTGCATTCTCTATCTTTGCATTCTCTATCTTTGCATTCTATCTATTGTACCAAATCACTATCAATGAATCAAGCAAATCAAGGTGAAAATTCATTTCTTGAAATTTTCAATTATGAATTTCCATTTATGAACTTTCATTTATGTATTTCCATTTATGAACTTCCATTTATAACTTCCATTTACGAACTTCCATTTATGAACTTACATTTATGAGCTTCCATATTATTAGCTTCCATTTATGAACTTCCATTTACGAACTTCCATTCTTATTGCCATTCAAACTTGATTTTTTTACTTCGATGTGGTATTTTAGATTGTACTCATACATAAATGCCTTTTAGCCCACGGAGGAAACACCCTTGATAAAGAAAACCAAAATCCTATTAAGCATTCTTTGCCTTTTTTTGCTTTTTAGCCTGTCAGGCTGCGGCAAAGACACTGCTTTAGATGATTATAAAAATAAAATGGAAACTTTTTTTGAACAGCTTAGCGATTATGATGGTTTAATCAATTCACTTGACCCTTATTCTGATTCTGCTGTCCCCGATATTCTTAATTATCTTGATGGCGTTGCTTTGGCAGTCAAAGAAATGGCTACATATGATGTGCCAGAGGTTTTTTATGGCGTTGATGAGCTGGCAAGGCAAGCTGATGAATATATGGCTGAGGCTGTTTTACTTTTTAATGAAGCCTTTCTAGCTTCTCCCTACAATGATAATATCGCTTTGGCGGCCACGGAAAACTATGAGCGGGCAAATTTGCGCTTGCGCTATATCGCGGAAATTCTCCGCGGCGACATTCCAGAAGAGATATTCAGCAATTAAATTGATTGCGAATCAATTTTTGATTGTGAATCATTTTTGATTGCGAATCAATTATCGATTATTAATAAATTGATTGTGTATCAATTAACTGTAACCAGCTGTTAACGCTTTCTGAGAAAATCGCAATTGCCCCAATCACTATAATGTAAAATAAAATCGAAAGCGAACTGATGATTATTCCGGCGATTGCCATTCCGCGTCCGTTTTGCTTCTTCACTAAAGAAATGATTCCCATAATCAATCCCGCAATCGAAACAAAGAATGAAAAATAACAGCAGGCAAATGAAACAATTCCGCATACTAATGACGCAATTGCCAGGCCGCTGTTCCCGCCGTTGCTTACATTTCCGGCCGCTTTGTTTCCGCCTTGTGCATATGTAGGCGGTACTTTATAAGCCGAACCAGTATTTTGGTAAGGGTTACCCTTAGCCGCCTCGTTTCCTTCATTATACCACGGCGTAGATTTTACAACCTCGCCCTCGGCCCTTTCGATGGTATTAGCATCCGGGGCTGTTGGTGGGATTGGTTGTGGGGCTGCTGGTGGGATTGGTTGTGGGGCTGCTGGTGGGATTGGCTGCGGTGCTTCGGGCTTCTCGATTGGCACAATCCTCTCGCCGCAACTCATGCAAAAAGTGTTTGTTGCTTTATTTTCACCGCCGCAAGACGGACAATTTATTTTTTCATCATTATTCAAAAAATCGCTCATTTTAATAACCATGCCTTTCCAAATTTCGCAAACTTTGTATTTAGGGTTCAAAGTTGCCTTTAAAATAAATTTAATGCTATCAAAATTAATAAATTAATGCTAATGAATTAATGCTAATAAATTAATGCTATTTAATTAATGCTATTTAATTAATGCTATTAAATTAATGCTAATAAATCTAATTTCTATTAAATCTTAGTGCTATTTCCATTTAATAGCACACTAGTTTCAAAGTGCTTGACTCTCATTTTATCCATAATCCCCCAAGTTGTCAACTGTTTTAATTTTTTTCTCTAAAAGACTCATCAAAAAACCCAGCCCCAGACCAACAACGCACGTCAAAAAGCAAGTTAAAACTAAAGAAAAATCATAATTATTCCGCGTCCCGTTTTCCAGCATTTTTCCGCTCCAAGGGATAACCATCAGCGTAGAAGCAATAATAATGCCAATAATAAAATGATACATTCCGGCAAAGGCACGCAAAAATAATGCGTCAAATGCTTTTGAGAGCAGCAAAATACAGGCAAAAGCACCGCCCAAAATCGGCACTATGACATGAAGCTCAATATTCCCAATCCGCTCCATCATGACTCCGTATATTCCCATGTACAGCAAGAAATTTGAGGGGCTAAGCCCCGGAACAATTGCGCCAAGTGCCATCAGCACCCCTGCAAGTAACCATGTCACTAGGCTTTCAGTTGGTATCTTGGCTATTTTTAAAATATCCTGCATAAAAATTAACAGCACAAACATCATCACACATGAAAGGAGCAAAATAAGCAGGTGTTTGCTTTCCCGGCCTTGCTCGCCAGCTTTTTTATATAGGTAGGGTAAAGTCCCTAAGACGCAGCCAATAAAAAACCAAGTTAACGGCACTTGGGCCAGCCGGAAAAAATCGCCCAAAACTCGCGAAACAAAAACAATGCTTATCATTCCGCCAATGCCGATGGGCAAAAAAAACTTAAAATTATTGCTAAAGTTTTTGGTAATATTTCCCAGAAATTTAACCATCGGCTCATAAACGCCAAAAATCGCCGCAAAAACCCCGCCGCTCACCCCCGGAATAATAAAGCCTGTGCCAATTATAAAACCCTTTATCAATCGAAAAAACCATGATAGCATTGCTTACCTCACTAATTGTTTACCTTACTAATTGCTTATCTCACTAATTGCGTACTGTTTAAAAAGACAAACTAAAATAATCAATGGGGAAAATTCTTTAGCTTATCAATTTTAAAGATTCTTTTATATTTAATAAATTAATAGAATCTTTTATAAATTTATTCCCTGTTTTAATAAAAAATAACCGCCGCAGCGGTCATAAAGCTTGTCTTAATTTGCTTGCTAGGTTATGCAAGCAAATTTATTGTGCTTACTCAATTATGCAAACAAATTATTGCGCTTGCATATTTTTTTTATTCTTTCATTCATTCATATATCTCTCTCAGGATATCAATGGTTTCCCTCATCTTCGCCGCAACATGGTCAGGCGAGATAATCTTCGCCCCAGCGGAAAGGCCGATAATCCAAGCGATAAACTGCATACTTACCGCAACCTTTACTACCGCAACGAAGTGGCTTTCATCAACAGGCCTTAGGGTGACATCTTTGCCAAAGCGGTCAATCACAACTCCGGCTAAGTCATTATTAAACTGGATTTTTACTAATTCGTCTTTGCCGTGGTACATTCCAAACATTTTGCGAGAATATGACGCCATGTTAAATTTTTCAAAAAATTCCCTGCCCTCACGGCTTTTTTCTGTTAATGACAGCTTCATCATCTTGTCAACGCGGTAATGCTTGATGATTCCATCGTTGCTATCATAAGCAACAAGATAATAATTTTCGTTGTCCCAAGAAAGGGCCCAGGGGCTTACTTCATATATTTCACCGCCCTTTTTGAGTTCAAGGACTTTGCCGACTGTCCATCTGGTGTATTGAAAGCAAATCCTGACATTGCTTCCAATTGCATTATGTAAGATATCAACATTGTAATAAATGCTTTCATTCATTGTCTTAATCCGGTCGGCGACATAGACTTGGCGTTTTAGTTTCGTTGCTTCGTGATTGCTGGTCAGGCTGCCGAGTTTTTTAATCAGGCCAGTTGATTTTTTGACGGTGATAAATTTCGAAGCTTGGACGGCATCAACTAATAGTTTCAGCTCTGCCAGCTCGAACTGGCGGCTCCCGATATAATATACATATCCCTTGCCAAGGGACTCGCCAATAATGTCAAGGCCGAATGCCCGGAGCATTTCGATATCATCATACAAGCTTTTACGTTCGGCATTGATATCATGAGTTAAAAGGGCTGACTGGATTTCCTTTAGGGAAAGGCGGTGGCTATCGTCAGTTCTTTCCTGTAAGATTTTGGCTAGGTATAGCAGTTTTAATTTTTGGTTATTGCTTTTTGGCATGATTTATTTCCTCACTCTCCGCACTTTGACACGATTCACAGTAGTATGTTCCGCGGCCGCCGATTTGGGCTTTAATGACTGGCTTTAGGCAAGCGGGGCATTCCTTTTTCCCGTGAACCTTAAGCTTTGTCTGGAAGCGTCCGCTGACTCCGCCTGTTGTAAAGGAGTGGATTGTTGTCCCGCCCAAAGCAATTGCTTCTATGAGAATCCTGCTAGCAACCGCAATCAGCTCTTTTGTCTTTTCTTCGGTAATTTGATTGCCTGGCACATGGGGATTAATCCTAAGTTGGTAGCAAATTTCGTTGGCATAAATATTGCCGATTCCATTAAGGATAGTCTGGTCAAGGAGCAGGGATTTTATCGGCAGGCGGCTTTTTTTAAGCCTTTTATAAAGTAAATCCGCATCGGCAGTAAAAGGCTCTGGCCCTAATTTGCTAAGCGGCGGTTCATTCTTATAATTATCGCGGCTTTTTAGTTCCATTCGCCCGAATTTTCGCGTGTCATGGTATCTAAGCTCACGCCCATCCGCAAGGTGGAAAATAATATGTTCGTGCTTGCCAATCTCCGCTCCCACGCCCAAAATATTATACTTACCCTCCATTCTAAGGTGGGAGACAAAAGCAATGTCGTCTAAGACAAAAATCAGGTATTTTCCGACGCGGTCTATTTCACATATTGTTTTTCCGCTGGTTTTCATGATGAAATCGTCAGGATTTCCTTTGATGATTTTGTCATAGATAACGCTAACTTTGGTTATCTTCGCATTTAATATAGTTTTCCTAAGCGTCTGGCGGACGGTTTCCACCTCGGGTAGTTCCGGCATATTATGCTCCTTTAGGTATGGCTTACGCTTGCGGAGTAAGGCAGAGTAGGTCTGAGCTACGGAGTACGTCATACTTACGGAATACGTCATACTTACGGAGTTACGTCAGAAAATAATCTCTCCGTTGCTGTGCCCTAATGAGTGTAAAATACAAGTGTTCATTTGGGTAGAAGGCGGGCAAGGCAACTGCGAGAAACATTTTCTTCCTTACTCCTTAGGTCTTTGCTAGCGTAAGGTAAGTGTGAGAAACATTTTCTCCCTTACTCCTTAGGGCTTTGCTGGCGCAAGGTAAGTGTGAGAAACATTTTCTCCCTTACTCCTTAGGGCTTTGCTGGCGTAGATAAGTGCGAAAACGTTTTTCCTTACTCCTTAAACCTCTACCGCGAAAGCGAGAGTGCGATTCAAAAGACCGACCCTTGAGAAACGTCGTTACTTATGCGGTGTACTTTACCGCATTATGTAACGTAACGTTTCTCTCGGAGCGAAAGCGTGTCGGACGCCCCATCGACAGCTCTCGCATACGCGGCCAAATAACCAATGTTTACTCCTCCACCAACGCCAGAAAACTACCGCTAACAAAGGCTGTCCCATCGCCATGCTCAATTTTATACCAGCTCGTTGAAAGACTTTGCCCGATTACCCGGACCTCCTGATTGACAGAAAGACTCCCAATCCGCTCAAAATCAGTGCCTGGCCCGGCCCGCAAATTCACCGCGGAAGTTGCGTACATCATTTGATTAAGCCTTGTGATATCCGGGTCATCATCTTCTAATTCCTCGTCGTCTTCTGCAACTAAATCAAAGGCTTGATAAGAATCTTCCTCATCGGGCGGCGGGGTAATATTAAAAAATATCTCGCGTTCACTAACCTTTGCTTCCTCAAAAGGAGCATCAGTTTCTACGGCCGGCGGTTTATTAGCACTCATATAAGCTAATATCATGACCATAATTGTTAATAGCGCCATAATGGCATACATCGCATATTTCATGAACCCATTATACATTATTTAAATAAGCTTGTAAATTATAACTATATATGTTAAAGTACAAATATGAATGTAAATACAAACGAAAGCAAAAATGAATTTCTCGCCAAAATTTCACACGAGCTAAGGACTCCGCTTAATGCAATCCTTGGGTCGTCCGACCTTTTGCTGAATGAACCCCTTGCTGGCGTAAATATGGAGTATGCCCTTAGTATCTATGCTTCTGCCCAGGCGATGCTTCAAATTATTAATGAATATACCGAGTATGATGGCTCACAGCATTTTGCTGATTCCGAAAAACCAAAATTCCATGCCCCTGATGCCAAGGTTTTAGTCATTGATGATAATGAATTTAATCTAAGGACCGCAAAGGGCTTTTTAAAGCTGTCAAAAATCGTGCCTGACCTTGCCTACTGCGCCAAAGAAGGAATCGCGCTAATCAAAAAAAATGATTACGACATCATTTTTATGGACCATATGATGCCGGAAATGGATGGGGTTGAGGCGACTGCCCTCATCAGGGAAATGGGCGGCAAATTTGCAGACCTTAAGATAATTGCCATCACCGCAAACATCTATCGCGGAGCAAGGGAATTTTATTTAAAAAATGGGTTTAATGATTTCATTGCCAAACCAATCAATCTGTCTGAGTTTCAAATCGTCCTCAAATCATGGCTGCCAAACGGCAAAATCATCTCCGCGGAACTAAAAACCTGCGAAACCTGCGCTAGTAGCGAAAATAATCATGATAATAATCATGATAATCATGATGCAGATAATGAAGAAGAGGCCTTTGTTAATGACCTCGCCCAAATAACAGAAATCGATACGAAAATCGGCCTTTCCCGGGTCGAAGAAGAAGTTTTTATTTATTATACAACGGTGAAAATTTTCCATAATAATGTTTTTAATGAATGCCAGAAAATGACTGAACTGCTTGCCGAGGGAAAGATTGATTTGTTCGGGACTGCTATCCACGCTATGAAATCAATTCTTGCAACAATCGGCGCAATGGAACTTTCCGAAGCTTCTTTAGCCCTTGAACTTTCCGCAAAAAAAGGAGAAGCAGATTTTTGTTTGGAAAACTATCCGCCTCTCCAGGTTAAAATTCTTTCTGTCTATGACCGCCTTACGGTTATTCTTGAGCATCACCAAAATCTTCAAGCGAGTTATTAAGGCTCTGGTCAATAACCGAAATGCTGATATGGGCCCGGTCAATATTTTCGGTGATGTCATTAATCATCTTTATGATTGAGGTAATTGAATCACTTGATTGTTTTGACAAGCTATCGGATTCCGAGACTGTCTTTTTCGACTGAGTCGCAAGCTTTCTGATTTCCTCTGCAACAACCGCAAATGTTTTCCCGGCTTCCCCGGCACGTCCAGCTTCAATTGAAGCGTTTAAGGAAATAAGGTTGATGAACGTTGCGATTGAATTAATATCGCCCGATATCGCGCTATATTTTCCGATAACATCATTAAGGATATCAATTAGCTCACCAATGCTGGCTGATTTGCTCTTAATATCAGCAATATCATCAATTAGATGGGCAATGCTCTTTGTGTTTGATTCCGCGATGGAAAGGATGATTTTCTTTTCTTTCCCGATCTGGTCACGCAGTTTTTTGATACAGTTCTCCGGCATATTTATCCCGATCATAATCCGCCGTGCCATTTCATGGCATGAATCACAGCCGCAAGCCCCGCAATCAAAAATCCTTTCCTCTTCGGTATGTTTGTTAAGCAGCTTAAAGCCCTGCTCAATTTGATCTTCTGAAACTCTTTTTTGGCTGATTGGCCTGGTTGAGTACCGCCTGACAAAGTCATTTAGTTTAAGCTTTTCATCAAAGCTTGCAAGCATATTTTTATAGGTTTCGATATCAAATTGTTCATAAATTTCTTTCCTGTGGTCTTCCATAATCGCGTTAGCGTGAAGCCTTGTCCGGTCATGGGCGATTCCGGTTCCGATATTACACCCGTCATGGCAATTAAGGACGTCAAAAATCGGCGGCAGATGATCCGGGTTCGCTTTGGCAAAGTCTCTTAATGATTCGTACACAACATTCGAACCCTCGGATTGGTCAACGCGGATTTTCTTGCCAAAATAGTATTCCAGATTTTCTTTGAGGCCGCCCGGCATGGAATAAAGCCTTCCTAATGCCGACTCTTCATGGTCAAAACCTGTTTCGGTATCGGGCAAAGTTATATTGTTCTTTTTTACATATTCGAGCAGGTTTTTGATTGTGACATTGTATTTCACATACCCTGTTTCCTCGAACTCATTAGCTTTGGCTAGGCAGGGTGAAATCGCCGCGATATTGTCATTGATTCCCTCATACCTTTTCATATAAATAGCAGTACAAAGCATTGGGCTATGTATCTGGGAAAGATATTTCACCAGGCTTGGCTCATATAACTGGATAAAACTGACAATCGCCGGGCATGGCTGTGTTATCAAAGTCTTTGGTTTGTTCTTTTCGACAAAACGGATATGCCCCCAAGTACAAATATCCGCGCCGAGAGATACATCATAAATCTTTTTGACCCCCAAACGCTTAAGCCAGGTAAATAACCTGCCCCATTCTTCGGTGTTGGCCCTAATCGCCGGAGCTGCCATAATCGAGATTTGGATTCCTCTTCTTAAATCATTGATAAAGCTTTCGGTATCATCTTCGAAGCCCCGGACCTTATGGCGGCACGTGTATAAGCATGACCCGCAGGCGATACAACGATCTTGGTTAACCTTTACATTGATTTCACCATTCTTAATCGTGACGTTATTCGCCCCATCAATCGGGCAAACCCTTATACAGCGGTTGCAGCCGACACATCTTGATTCGTCGTTTGTGATAATTTTGCGCATTATACTCCTTCCCTTACACCCTCATGACTTGATTATATCTGATTTGCCCTATAAGCGCAACAAAAAAGTTTTTACTGTTAATGGTAAAAATTCCTATGGATCAGGCTAATTAAATAACTTGCAAATTCCCAAGGCAAAGGCTATAATATTGGGGAGATAGATTTTTATTTTTGAAAGGATTTTATTATGGAAAACACGAAAAAACCTAGGATTGTCGCAGTAGACGATGCTGCTTTTGTCTGCGAAACATTAACCTCATGGCTTAGAGGGCCCTACGAAATCCATACATTTTTAGGCGGCGCGGAAGCAGTCGCATATCTTAATCAACATGGAGCCGATCTAGTTTTGCTCGACTATGATATGCCGGAAATGACTGGCTTTGAGGTTTTGATGAAAATTCGCCACAATACCGACTTCGGTAAAAGCGTACCCGTCATTTTCCTTACCGCCGTAACGAATGAGCGAATGGAAGAAGAAATGCTTGAGCGCGGCGCGAATGCCTATATCCGGAAACCGCTTGATTTGGCTGTGCTTAAAAAGACCATCGCGAAATTTCTGCCAAACTAAAATTGATTCCGTATATTTTTGCAGGCAGTTGGATTTTACAGAGTTTTACGAGATTTACTGGGTTTTATGGGGGTTTATTTTGCTTTAAGCGTTTTGGCCAGGCTTTCTTTTTTGCTGCTTGTATTTCCAAAGCTTTCTGGCATCCTCTAGCTCCAGCCCCCGCTCTCCGGCCAGCGATTCCAAATGATGGGTATACTCGTGCAACAAAGTTTTACGCAATTTTTCCCTAAATTGCTCTGGGCTATAACTGCCAAACATCTTATTAAAAGAACCGTAATAAATAATGATAAAGCGGCCAAGCCCTCGCGGCTGGCTATGGTATTCGCCCAATATGTATAAGGGGCGACTTTTGTCACTTGCCGGATGCTTTTTTTCGTCCGGCGAAAGAATCACCCCGCCGTCCAAATCTTTGTGGAAATCAAGCGGCAGCCCATCATATATTTCATCAAGCATTGTCATTGCTTCATCAATTGTAATCATGCTTCTATTATAGGGCTTACTTATGGTTACGTCAAAAGAATTCTCATCGCGTAAATTCCTTTCGGTATAAAAAACAGCCGATGAGTAAATCAATATTACTCATTGGCTGTTTTATGCCTCGGTTATTTAGTTTTGATTTTTAAATGCTTAAAAGTTTTGCTTTAGGCAAGTCTTTCATTATCTCGGCTACAATTTCGTTCAGCTTCTTATTGTATTCGTCTTTGCCAAGCAATAAACGCTGTTCGTAGTTCCATTCCCTAATCCTGTGAATATCCTCGATTGTGAATTTATCGCTGATTTTGGGCTTGTTACTCATCATCATCACCTCCGATTAAGATTGATGGGCAATATATCTTGATACCGTCAAACCCTTTCGTTTTCGATATCGTCTTAACGCCCTCTATGGTTTTGTCGTTTACGATATGCTTAAAGTTCCAAGAAACAATCACATCGCATTTTAATAATAAAGCTGTCGCAATGTGCATACAATCGTCAAGGCTTTTTTCTTTAAGTATGCCAAGCTTAATAAACTCCTGCGACAAATCCTCTACTTTCGTTTCAGCATTAACAACAGAAAGCTCAATTTCTTTTAATTTATCAAGCATAAAGCTGCGTTTTGGTTCACTGCATTTATAGATTTCGCCAATCGCCACATTTGAAGTGAATATTTCGTATTTTCCGTTTGCCATGTCTTCCCACAACTTGAGCGTATCAGCCATCCATTCGGGACGGTCGGACGCATCAAGATGACTAACGACGGAAGTATCAATATAAATTTTAAGTTTTTTCGTCTCACACCGCCTTTCACGTTTTACTGACAATTATAAGTATACATGAAAAACATAAGCATTACAAGGGGTTTTACAAATCTTTACGCTTTCTACGCCGTCAAATAATTCTTCATCACCCTAAGCGCATTCTTTTCAAGCCTTGAGACTTGCGCCTGTGAAATGCCCACGATTTCCGCCACTTCCATCTGCGTTTTGCCTTTAAAAAATCTAAGGTCAATGATTTCATTTTCGCGTTCACCAAGATGTTTCATTGCTTCACTTAAGGAAATATGCTCAACCCAGGTTTCTTCTTTATTTTTCTTATCGCTGATTTGGTCCATGACATATAAAGTGTCGCCGCCATCGGTATAAATCGGCTCATATAAGCTCATTGGGTTTTGGATTGCGTCAAGGGCATAAACAATATCCTCTTTCGAAATGCCTATTTCTTCGGCTATCTCGTTTAAGGTCGGTTCGCGCAGATTCCGTTTAATCATTCCCTCTTTGGCATAAATTGCTTTATATGCGGTATCTTTTAATGAACGGCTGACGCGGATTGCGTTATTGTCCCGGAGGAAACGGCGGATTTCACCGATAATCATCGGGACAGCATAAGTAGAAAACTTGACATTCAAGGTTGAATCAAAGTTGTCAATTGCCTTGATTAAGCCAATGCAGCCGATTTGAAAAAGGTCGTCCACGTTTTCATTGCTTGATGAAAAGCGTTTAATCACGCTTAAGACAAGCCTTAGATTTCCTTCGATATATTGCTTCCTTGCATCCAAGTCCCCCTCTTCAATCCGCGAAAACAACGCTTCCTTTTCAGCTGGTTTAAGTAAAGGCAATTTTGCTGTATTCACTCCACATATTTCAACTTTTCCCTGTGCCATAAAATTTTCAAACCAGCCTTTCAATAATTAGTAAATCCATTAAACTAATCATTTACCAAAGATGGGAAAAATATACACATCAATCCCGAATTAAGTAATATACATTAACAAAGACAAAAATTAGGTCAGGTCAATGCTATATTCCGATTTTAAATGTAAAGATGTGATTAATATTAAAGACTGTAAATGCCTTGGGAGGGTTAATGACTTGGAGTTTGACGACTGCACCGGGCATATCCACGCGATAATTGTCTGCGGAAAAAACTGGCTCAACGCGCTTTTTTACGGTGAGCCAGATATTGTTATTCCTTTTCGTGATATTGTCAAAATTGGGCCGGATATTGTGCTGGTCGAGATTGGCAGGGGGCGGAGGTGAAACTTTAGCCCTCTTTCATCAGCTCTTTTTTTAACCGCTTCATAATCTTCTTTTCAAGCCGTGATATGTATGACTGCGAAATGCCAAGAAGCTGGGCGACCTCTTTTTGCGTCATCTCGTTGCCATCAGGCGTACCCAGCCCGAAGCGTAAGTTAATTATTGTCTGCTCCCGCTCTGACAGCTTGCGAATCGCCTTAAGCAACAGCTTCCGCTCGACTTCATTTTCTATATCTTTATAAATGACATCTTCGTCAGTTCCAAGAATATCGGATAAAAGAAGCTCATTGCCATCCCAGTCCACGTTTAGCGGCTCATCAATCGAAACCTCAAGCTTCGTTTTGTTGTTGCGCCTAAGATACATCAAGATTTCATTTTCAATGCACCGCGAGGCATAAGTCGCAAGCTTGATGTTTTTGGTCGGGTTAAAAGTATTAATCGACTTGATTAACCCAATCGTCCCAATCGAGATTAAATCTTCAACCCCGACCCCGGTATTGTCAAATTTTTTCGCAATATAGACAACCAAACGCAGATTGTGCTCTATTAAAATGGATTTGGCTTCCTTTTCATACTCTGTGCCTAAATCATTGATGACAGCATTTTCCTTGTCTAGCTCAAGCGGCGGCGGCAAGACCTCTGTCCCGCCAATGTAATGAATGTCACCCTGCTGTTTGATGACCCGAAAGCCCATGTCTTTCCGATAAAGCTTAAACTTTACCTTTCCTGGAATTGCAATTTTAAAAACCATTTCTTTTCTCCTCTTCGTTTTTTATTTTATTAGCATCTGCGGATTTAATATCATTTGATATTCGTTTCTTCCCGACATTTTCCCTGGCCCGACCGCAACAATGACATTTTCATATTTTCCCCTTTGTCCATTTTCTTCGATGTAAATTTCCCCGATTTCGTAACCTGTCAGCATTCCGTTGGCATTACCCAGATTGTGGTATGGGATTGCCTTGGTTTTTTCCGGCTTCATAAGCGGCTTTAGGGGCTCCCATGCTGTCTGTTCAAGAATCGCAACCGGTTTTTTGCTGATCGGTTCAACTAAGCCATTTCCCGTGTCAACTAACGCCGTTACGTCTATCTTTACATTTCCGCAAGGAATGCTGACCTTTACAAAAACATTTTCCTTATGGCGTTGATATTTTTTCAAAAAATAATCAACTGCCGCAAAAACTGTATAGCCCAAAATCAAAATCAGCCACGCCTTTTCCGCATATAAGCTAAAGATTCCCATCTTTTGCATAAGGAAAATCATTATTCCGCCGATTAAAAAGGCATAAACGAATAAAAATCCGGTCTGGCGCAGGACATTTTTTAGCCCTTTAGACATAAACGTAAGCTTTGCCATCAAGATGCTTACCGGAATCAGCCCGATAAATATCTTTGCCTGATAAGTTACTGGCAGGAGCAGGATTAGGCAATATCCCAAAGCTCCGAAAGCTCCGCCAGCCAAAATCCGTAACCGGGCCGCAGAAAGCTTTAATGTCTTTGCCGTCAGAATTAAGATGAAAACATTGAGAACCAGGTTGATGATAAAAACCTTTTCGATATCGATTTCATAAACCATATCCCACGCTCTCTTTAAGTTAATTAGCTTAACTTAAGAATCCATTCTTAATCCGGTGCTTGTTTCTCATGATTTTCATTATATACATTAATACGTTCAGAATTTGTCAAACCATAGACAGGTATTAGCGTTATTCATCGCAGGTAATCGACATGAATTAAGATTTGGGTTTTGCTTGTTTTATTTATTTGAGTTTTATTTATTTGAGTTTTATTTATTTGAGTTTTTTTTATTTGAGTTTTATTTATTTGAGTTCTTTTATATAAATCCCAACTCGATTTTCAATAACTAAAGCTACTTCCTCAACTGCCTTGTTTCCGGCAAAAAAAGCACCTGCTTCTTCTTTGATTATGCCATCTATTTGCTGGTCAAAAATGCGGATTTCGCTTGCAGCTTCAAGCAGGCTAAGGAACAAGTTAATTTCATCATCAGTAGCCCCCCGGACTTCATAGGAAACATCAATGCCATCATCAATTATGCTGATTGTGCCGCCGCCATAGCCTTTTTTTGCGTAATCTAAATAGTTTGAAAGGCTGCTTAGTTTGACCGGATAAAAAAGCTGCGACTGGAATTCATCACTTAAAAGATAACTGATAAACTGCCAAGCAGTCCCGGTATACTGGCATTTACTGCTGATTGCAACAACTTCATTTGAACTAATTAGATAACCGCTGGTATTTTCGCTGGGATAACCAATATGGCTAATTCTATTACCAAATATTTCCATTTCATACTGGGTATTGGGGCTGGCATACCCGGCCATAAGATGGATATCACCCCCGCTTATCCGCTCACTTACCATCCTTTCATCTGAATATCTGTCCGCATCGATAAACCGATTGGCAAACTCAAGTATTTTGACTAACAGCTCACGGTCAAATTTGGGGTCAATGCTTGACCAGTCAACCATATTTTTGCCATTAGCTTTTAGGCAGATATCAAGGACAGCCGTTTTGGTCGGATGCTGAAAAATCAAGCTGTCAGGAAAACGGTCTGCAAAATCAATAAACTCATCAATATTCCAGCTGTTTTTCCCCTCTAGCTCGGAAGCCCTGCCGTAAAGGGCCTCAACATAGAATGAAAGCGGAATGCCATAAAGCCCGCCTTCCATCTCATAAGCGCGAAAAACATTTTCCCGGTAATTAGCCATGTCAAAATCTTCATCAGCCAATAGATAGGGATAAAGGTCTTTGAAAGCACCTTGGATAACATAAGCCCCAAAAGATAAATCTTGGGGCAAAAGCAGGATATCCGGGCCTTTCCCCACAATTATGTCATTGCTAAGCTGTGAAAGCCCTCCAGAATGGTCACTACTGTAACTTTCGCCATATTGCTTTATTTCAATCAGGCTATAAGGATTTCTTGCGTTAAATTCCCTGACCGCTTCATTAATAGCAAGGCTTATTGAACCAACAATGCCAAGCGTAATGCTGCCATATTCCCCGGTGGCTTTAAGCGCTTCCCATTCTCTTCTTTGCGCTTCCTCTTTTGCGATATCTTCAGCATTCTTTGGCCGGATAATGCTGTACCGGACCGCTTTCGGATATCCAATATCCCCCACATTTTCCGGCCTTTTTGCCAGTAAGAGCCGCGAGCCTGAAAGCGGATAGGCGCGTAAGCCGTCATGTGAGTGTATATTTATGGCTGACCATTGAAACCGTTCATGCAAAACCTCATTAACGATGTCATAATCATAAACACCATCACCATTAGCAAGGGTGAGCAAGTGGTCATTAATTTTTGATAGTCCGATAAAATACCTGCCCTGCCCCGACAAGTCCGCATATTCTAAAAGGTTTTTTTCAGGAAAATTGGCCGCCAAGACTAAGGCAGGAGAATGGAGGGCATAAACCAGCCCTTCCATATCTTTAAAGAAAAATTTGAAATTATTTCTGATTGGTATATGAAAAGCTAGCTCGCCAAGCGGATTTACCGCAAAAATACCATTAGTCAAAGCAAAAGCAATATATGCGTTCCCATTAGAATCAATGATGAAATCAAGCGGAAAATAATAGTGGAAATCTTTAAGTGATTCAGAAATATCCACTTTTTTACGCATATTTCCGGACAGGTCAAATTCATACCAGACAATGCCCGCAATATCATAGCCATCCATTTTGCTGGCCAAAATATGGACATTTCCATCATCACCAACCGCAATTTGCTGAAGCTGATGGTCTTCCGGGATTTCAATTGGAATTATTTCCGTACTATCAGGATTATCTAAATCTATCCTTATAAAGACTGGCGGCAGCTTTTCGCTTAGATCAAAAATTCCATCTTCACTTTCCCCATCGACAGCCAAATAGAATAAATAATTTTGATACATATATTCATCAAAAATATGAAGATGGCTAATTTCAAGCGGTACTTCGGTATATGCTTCGATATTTCCCAAAGCATTTTCTTGGATTTGGGTGCTTTCGCTTGCGCTTTTGCTATTGCAAGCGGTTAGGGAAAGTAATAAGAAACTTAAAATAAAAATGTAATGGTATTTTTTCATGTATGCTTTCCTTGCTAGCTCAATTAAGCAGCTTCTCAACAATCGCCCCCGGATTAGTTACCCCTTGAAGTAAAAATTCCCTGTTTCCCTCTTTTATGATAGTGTTTTTACTGGTTTCTAAGGCCAATTTGACAAATTCATCAGCGGTTAGTTCCGGATTAACTTGCAGGCAAAGAGCATATAAACCAGCCAGCCACGGAACGGCAAGGCTGTTTCCCCCCATGGCGGAAAACATATAATCATCATCTCCGGTACAGGCGGCGAATGTCCGCGAGTCAATTGGGACATAAAGAATGTTTTCGCCGGAGATGAAGTTATGATTATCATCTGCAATGAAAAAATCTTTCCACATAAGTGCCATGTCATATGAAACAAAATCGTCAGGGTCATTATTGAAACTTCTGCCTAATCCCAGTAAAATAAAATCATGATTATGCTCCGGAGAAACCGTTATGACAAAAATCCCGGCTTCTTTTGCTAATTCAATCACTTCATGGAATTTGTCCGCGCCTTTATCCTTAAGGTCAAAGCCTAATGAAATTGAGACTGCCTTTATTTTTTCATTTTCCGGCAAACATTCATTTATTTCTAGGACACGTTCAACCGCTTCCGCATAATAGCTTAAATCCTTTTTTGCTTCTTTTAGTTCACCATCAAGCAATAATATTTCACCCGGCGTGCTGGCGATGAAATATATATTCGCGTCAGGCGCAACGCCAACAGTACGCCCAGCGGCCAGGCTAGCAACCATCGTTCCATGGAAAGAGCTTGCAGCTTGATTATGGAGCAATTCATAAAGCCTTAGGTTATCTTTTATTTCATTATGGTTAGTTAAAAGCGGCTCATCAATAATAGCGATACTGATGCCTTTTCCTGTTATTCCTTGCTGGTGCAATGATTTTATGCCCAGCCCGGGGTCTTTTCCCAGTTCCATTATAAGAGCCGGATTAAATGATTCCGGCAAACTCTGCGGCCATTTTGTTTCTTTGTCAAAAACCGCATATTCTAATTCAGCCTCATATTGGGTCAAATCAAACCCGGAGATATCATAGCTTCTTAAATCTATCTCAAAGTGGGAATAATAAACTAATCTTGGCAATTCATGAAGCTTGCCCCGGTTAATTTTTAAAGGCTTTTCATCGCGGGCAATAAGGGGAAGCCCTTTTCCTAATTCTGATAAATCCGCAAGCAAAGTAATTGGCTCATCATAATAAAGAATGCTATTCTCATCTGGATTATCATTAATAAAAATCAGCATTGCGAAAATGCACAATCCAAAAGCTGATAATAATAACAAGGTTTTTTTCATTTAAATTGTCCCGCTTAAGTGCTTCATAATTCTATTTTTCTGTCTGCCAACTCAATTAATGCTTTATCGTGGCTTACAATAATTATTAGGGCATTATGCTCGATTTTGTATTCTTCAAAAATAGCAAGCAAAGACTTTGTACTCGCTTGGTCTAAATTCGCAGTCGGCTCATCAAAAATTGCAATCCGCGGTTTATTAGCGAGTGTTCTTATTATTGCTATTTTCTGGCTGCTGCCTAAAGATAATTGATAACCATTATCACCTATAATTGTGTTTAGCTTATTTGGCAATAATTCGATGATATTATCCAAGTAAAGCCGTTTGATAAGCAGCTCAATAAAACCTGTATCGATATTTTCCCTGTCTAAAACAATATTACTAAGGATTGTATCATAAAACAAGTATGTTTCTTGGCTTGCGTATGCAAGATTTTTTCTAAATTCTTGATTGGCGATGTTTTGAATTTTTGTTTCATCGATGTATATATCAAAGTCCTTATCTTCGATAATTTTTGCAATAATGCTCTGTAAAGTTGTCTTTCCGATTCCATTCTCTCCAGTAATACATACTATTTCGCCGGGCTTTAAAGATAGATTGACGTTTTTAAGGACTGCTCTTTTTGAGTTTGGGTACTTAAAACTCAAATCTCGAATCTCTATCTTTTTATTAAAGGAAAATTTTTCACTTCTTTCATTTTCATCTACCCTCGTGGAATTGGTATACTCTTTAATTCTTTGGTAACTTATTTTTGTGGTAGGAAAGATAAAAATAAAATTTAATAAGCTTAGTATAATTGAGGAAAGCGTAGCGGCTATTGCAACAAACGTAATAAACTGCCCTACACTTAATGCCTCATTATATACTAAAAACGCTCCAACAATTACTGATATAACACCCCAGATATTAAATGCCAAGCCGTCTACCAATACCAATAATGACGCAATAAAAGAATTTTTAATATCAAATTTCGTAAAATTATCAAGCTTTCCTTGCATTCTTCTTTTTCGTTGCGGCTCTATTCCAAAAGCCCTCGTTAATTCAATCCTATCAAAATCCTCATATATTTTTGATGATAAATCTTGCTCAATTTTCTTTTTCTGTTCATAAATATTTTTCATGTATTTTTTGGTTATTATTACACATAGCAAATTAATAAATGTTAATCCGTAAAAAGTGATTGTAAGGATTCCTGACCAAGAAAATAAAATTAATGTGCATAATATCATATACAGAATTTTTATTGGTATCGTTGTAATTATATCCAATACATATTTACAAACGGCATTTACATCTGAAAACATTCGATAATGTAAGTCACTGCTTTTTCTGTTTTTTAATATCAGCATATCCGAAATCAAAATATCATCGTAATATTGCCTTTTTAAGTCAGTGCTTGTTTTTGTATATAGTCTTATCGAGAGATACTTATTTACCAAGCCTAAAAGTATTGAGATTGCGAACAATGTTATAATTACATATATCATGAAATCGAATAAGAAAGAGATATTCTTGTTATAGAAGACCTCATCAAAAACTCTTTGGTTTATTATGTTCATGAAAACGCTCAAAGCATTACTGATTATTAGTAAAAAAAGTAAAACTATTAATGTAATCCTGTAATTTCTTGCATATCTCCAAGTATATAAAAAAATCTCTTTTATCATAAATAATCTCACTACTTAACTCGAAAGATAAAGACCAAAAGATCATTCTGGTTTTTTAAATAATTTATCTTTGTACCGATAGTTTATAAAAAATATAATGAAGATAAAATTGGCAACATATATCAAACCTAAAAAAGTCATTAGATATGTTGTCATAAGTCCGAAAGGCAAAATAAAAAGAATAATTATGCTAAATAATAATGTGTGAAGCTGAATCATTCCATTAATGGTTTCTACCATCTCTCCCAATACTTCCATATTATAATTCTTCTTCGGACTATAGCCGGCCAAGGCCGAAAAATTACCTGTTTTGCAAGCACTGGAAAATGATAAATAAACTATGGCTGAACAAAGAAGTAAAGTTAAAAGTATAAATGTAAAGACAAATTTTTCAAGAGTGTCATATTGCCTATTAATTAAAACGATTATAACATAGATAAAATAAATAAATAAGCTTAAAAGAAAATAAAGTTTGCATCTGTTTCTTGTCATAGTATTAGCCTCCAAAATAGTTTGAATCACAAAATTAGTTTATATCATTAGGTTTTTTAAATAATTTATCTTTGTACTTGTAATTTAAATAAAGTATAATGAAGACAAAATCAGCAATATAAAATAAAAGAGCCGCACTCATTAGATATGATGTCATAAACCCAAAAGCTGAAATAACAAAAATAATTATGCTAAATAATAATGTATGAAGCTGAATCATTCCATTAATGATTTCTACCATTTCTCCCAATACTTCCATATTATAATTCTTCTTCGGACTATAGCCGGCCAAGGCCGAAAAATTACCTGTTTTGCAAGCACTAGAAAATGATAAATAAACTATGGCTGAACAAAGAAATATAGTTAAAAGTATAAATAAAAAATTAAATTTTTCAAGAGTGTCATATTGCTTATTAATTAAAACGATTATAACATAGATAAAATAAATAAATAAGCTTAAAAGAAAATAAAGTTTGCATCTGTTTCTTGTCATAGTATTAGCCTCCAATTAATGATTAATAGTTAAAATTACCTACGCATTCAAATATATACTAGTCCGCGATGATTCTTTTCTAAGTCTTGTTAAAAGCAAATCTTTATAAGTGCAAATTGCTAAGTCTGGTGATGTCAGCCTAAAATTGTTATTATCAATTTCCAGCAGCTTATAATAAAAGCACTTGTTTTTTTCAATGTCAAAAGCGCAGTATTTCATGCCAGGCTCGATGCTAATAATTGAGGGCAAGAAAAATTTTACCTGCTCCGCCGCATATAGTTTATCATATGATAGGACAAACCGTCCGTGGTCATTTATGTAAACGCCTTTTTCATTTTCCCATTTTAGCTTGTGATGGGCGTTATAATGATTGCTAGTTATAACTTTAGTATATTCTATTAATCTAAAGTCTATTCGGCTGTATTTTATTTCTACAGATGATTTATACCTAATCAAATCTGTATCGATAGAAATATGCGCATTTTCGCTTGACAAATCATGCTGGACTATTTCATTTCCAAAATGCTTTCCATTTATTTCAACAATATATTGATACTCCATATTGTATCCCTCCAATAAGAGTGGCAATAAAGCCATGATAAGTCTTTGCGGATATTACCACTCGCTTGGGAATGCTAACTCTAGCAATAAAGCAATTCAAATCACATGATTATTATGAATTCTGTGTTAGCATTCAGTTAATAATAATAGTTAACACGCGGTTGAAGCCGTAGTGATTGCGGCGGCTGTTGCTAATACCATTACTCCCGCGGCTCCTACTACAGCTGCCCCGGCAAGGTTCCACACAACTGCCGCTGTTATTGCTACTACGGCTAATGCCAGCATTACTACTGCACCAACCGTACATGCGGGTGTTATTGGTACATCACCACCCATGTCAAAAACATCTGTTCCATTAATTGATACTTCTGGGGCTTCATATTCCATATTAAATACCTCCTTTTTTATGTTCATGTGATTTAAGTTCAAATTGCTTTGTATGCAACAGAACATCATAATTATTAATTTCTGAACTCAATTTACCTGCATATGTAAAATTCATTCTTTCCAAGAGCTTCTCTGATAACTTACTTTCTGTAATTGAAGTTACAGATAAGGATGCCTTAATATGCTTGTCCAGCGGAATACCAATCCGCTCCATGCACCATATATATATCCGCTCAATGGCTTTATTAAAGATATTGAAAAAGTCACTTTCCCTTAATGGATCATAGTATAAATATACAAGTTCCAATGACTTATCTAAAGGATATGGTTTTAATCCAATCCGGGCAATCATTTCATTTCCTTTTAATATTTCAAAATACATATAGTCATTGCTTAGTGACAGTATTTCTAATACTGTTCGGCTTAAGTCGAAATCCTTGTTCAAATATGGGCTAATATAGCAATTCTCCTCCGCTATAACTGATTCAAACTCTTCAAACATATACTTGATTGTGTAATCATCTATTTTTGCTGTCAGCAACGATTCATAAGGATTATCAAATTTCCAGCCAACAATCCGAAAGTTCCATAAAAGGGTTATGAAATTCATTACGTCAGTTTCAACTCTTTTGATGTCAGCATTAATAAATTTTTTTAGGATAATGCCATTAATCTCTTGGATGCTGTTTTTCCCATTAATGCTATTCAAAATCATCTTTGATGTTTGGTTCAAAACTAGCGGAGTGGCAATCGGAAACTCATTCAATATAATCCCTATTTTTTTGTCACTTAAAACTATTTTCTTGAACTTTTTTCTTTTTAGTGTTGGTATATACTTCATTACTGGTCTCCTTTCAATTCTAGATAGCCCTCACTTAATAACAGGCGCAATAACTCATCGGCCCATTCATTTTCACAAAACATACTATATCTTAAGTCATCATGCGCTTTGTAAATATCAATAAAGAGGGCGGCATGGGCTTTGGCAATCTCTAACTCCTTAACTGAAGAGTCAAAAAATACGCGATATGCTTTGCACCCATTTTCATCAAAATCGGCAAAAACCCCACTTGCTATCGAAAATGGCATTCCTTTATTTTTCATTAGTGAGAATAATTCGCGCAGTTTTTCCTTATATCTATTACATCTTTCAATATCACTGCCTTTGCAATCATCATTGGGCATTGGGCAAAATGTGCAGTTTTCTTTGTGCAAACAAGTCTGGCAATCAGGATTAGCCTTATAATTAGGTTTGAGCATCGCCGAGAAAAATTCATTATTTTTATTAATAACTTTCTCAACTCCGCCATATTCCATATTTTTAAAATCACTTTCAAAATCAATCAAAACATCCGGCTTATTATCTTTAATAAAATTGCAGCCCGCGATATGGCCATCTGCCGAAATAGAATAAACACCTTTAGTTATCGAGCAAGATGGCAAATGGAATGGGATATCCAAGCCATAGATTGTATTATAATAAATATTCTCATATGGCATAGATGATTTAGGAGCAATTCCAAACTGCTTTTTCCCAAGGCGGCTAAAATCAAAGAAAAGCTTCGCGTATGCTTCTTCGGTTTCTAATTTGCTTATTGCCAAATAATCATTTTTCTTAGCTTCCCCTATCATTGCAATATCGCCAATATTAATTATCGAAAATGGCAAATTACTAAAGTATTCAATCATCGAACTAACTTCATTAATATTGCCTTTATGCAAACACATCTCTAACGCTAGCTGAATGTATTTATTCTTTTTCCGCATTGCCGCATCTAGCAGCTTGATATTTCTCATTATTACATTAAATGTTCCCTCCCCCCTGATTAAATCGTTACTGTATGGTGTAATCCCCTCTAAGCTAATCGCCAAAAAAGATAAATTTGAATCAATTAATTCATTAATCAAGTCTTCGTTTAATAATGTCCCGTTTGTCGCCAGGCCAGTAACTATGCCCCTATTGGAACAAAATGCAATCAAATTGCAAATTCCTTGATAAAGCAATGGCTCTTTTGATTGAAACACCATTCTTTTAACTCCAAAATCAATTAATTTTTTTGCAATTAATTTATTTTCTAGAAGGCTTATTTTTTCCGGATATTTTACCTTTGAGACCAAGCAATGCTTACAGCTTAAATTACAAGCAGGTTCAATATCCCATCTTATTGCAGTTAGTTTATTCATGCCAATTACCTATAAAAAATATGAGTAAATTTTCTTAATGCCATTGCCAGTATCATATTCGATTTCTTTTTGCAAATCTGGCAGGCTGGCAAGGCTTTTATCAACAGTGGTCTTTTGAAATAGGTATCTAAACTTTATCTTCGCTATTTCCTCATCATATTCTTCTTTTAATTTTTCAACAGTATATAAAAATAAATCGCTTGTCGGTGAATCATATGTAATTGCATTAGCAAAGCGAAAATTTGTATTATGCGCTTCCGGCATATTTAATAAGAATAAAGCGTTTATTCCATGCTCATTTTTTGAATACGTCCCCCACAGCCTTAAGTTAAAGATGGAATCACGTAAAAATAATATGTCTTTGTAATAATGACCGTGTATATATGGGTCTATATAAATAAAATCATTGTCTAATAGTTTTTCATCAAACCAAAGTGCAATTTCTTCGGCATCATTGTCACAGATAATATTAAAATTCATTTTTGCTTACCTCCCGCTTCCTATGCTTTCGCTTTCGCATATGTCGTAAATGTAACGGCTGCTAGTAAATATTTCTGGCGCAATTCCTCTTTCGCTCAAATCCATGCTGCCACAAGACATAATTTGCTTTGCAATATCAATAAAAAATTGCTCTTTCCATATATCCTTTAACCCGGAAGCAAAATAATCCCTTAAACTATGTTTTCTTAAATCCCCAACAACAATTGGCAAATATGGCGACAACATTATCTCACCATACGCATTAATATATAAAAAGACCAAGTTATTGCCGCAAAAATTTCCTAAATGCTGGATAGGGTCTCCCCATTCTATTTTCATTTTATTACTAAATAGCCGTTCGTTTCTTAGTTTCAGCAATTTCCTTGCCAGCGTTCGGTATTCAGCATTACTTAATTCATATTCATCTAAATTTGATTTTGCCCTGCCCAAAATCATTAGGGGCTGCATCCTAAAATCGCTAACACCCAAATCATCTAGAAGCCCAATTAATTCTGATAGTTCTTGAAAGTTTCTTTTTGTCGGCAAAGTTGCTACGCTAACTTTTATATCATTCCCTATTAATAGCTTTATGGCAGATATCGCACGCTCATAAGATTGCGGGTGATTTCTTATCCAATTATGCACATTCTCAGAATAACCATCCAGGCTCACTTGAACCATATAAATCCTTGACTTTTTTATGTCTGCGATTATATTATCATCCATTAAAAATGCGTTTGTCACAAAATTCACCATCATACTGTTGGTCTGCCGATGTAAGTAATCCGCACTTTTAAATAACACATCTTTTTTTAGTAATGGTTCTCCGCCGCAAAAGCATATTTGCTGCAATGATTTTATTTCCGCTATTTCACTTGAAATCCGGAATATTTCATCATCGCTTAACATCGGCTTATCATATTCTTGTTCGCCACTTGAATTAAAGCAATGTATACATCGCAGGTTACAATCATATGTAATATCAAATGCGGCATTTATAACAGTATTTGACAAAGGAATACCTGCCATATCTATATCTCCATTTCTAGTTGCCACTTTTTATTTAAGTCGCCTTAAGTGTCTTTTAAATTTATTTTTTAATTTTACCCAAAATTTACTAATTTCCTCTTGCCATATCTTTTTTTCTGTGTTAATTTAAGTATAGTAGCATTATACAACAACGTGTCCAAATAATATATCATTTAATCGTCTTAAATTGTCTTAATTGGTATTAAATGGTATTAATTGGTATTAATTTGGATTAACTACGAAAGGGGGTAGCTGAATGACTAAGGCTAATCCAACGATAAATGACGAAAAACAGATAGTTGATGTGGAAAATTCAGTACATAATCGGGAGTCCGAGCAAAATCTCCTAATTAGCAATCAAATCAACCATGAATTGGATTTGGTTGGCATTTCGGCCAAAAATAAAGGCCGGGTTTATCTTTATGAAGCTATTTATCTTAAAATAGCTGACCCCAGCTTAGAAGAAGCGGCAATTAATGAAGTTGCAAATAAACGCCATCTTCAGTATGGAACTATTGCCAAGGTCATGCAGACGGCCATCAAAAACGCTTGGTACAATACCGCTATAGAAAATTGGGAAAAGCATTATACTGCTAACATCAGTTCGAAAAAGGGATTACCTACGTCTGCGGAATTTATCCATTATTATGTAGATAAAATAAACAGAATAACCAGAACTTAAGATTTTTCCGGCAAAAAAGGGCTGCAAACGGCAGCCTTTTTGGACTATAGCGGCAAACATTTTAGGGCTGCCGTTTTTGCAGCCCTTTTGCACACTATATTATATTCCTACTTCCCATCCTTATTGTTCTTTTGTAAAAAGTCGGGGATCTTAAGTGACTTTTCTTCAACATTGCTTTTGATGTCACCGGGGCGGTTGATTCCTGACAGGGAACGCCCGGGAGTAAGCGGGGGGCGTGGCACAGCCGCCGCGCCGGGGACAGCACTTGGCTTAACTGAGCTTGGTATAATCGAGCGGGCTACTGTACTGCCCGGCTTGTAAACACCAGTCCCTGCCGGACGCATTGGGGCGTGTTTGTCCTCTAATCCGGTTGCAATGACGGAAATCTTGCAAATATCGGCCATCTCGGCATTATATGTAGCTCCAAAAATGACATTTACGTCATCGCCAGCCAATTCTTTGACATAATCGGCGGCATCATATACCTCCGCCAAGGTAATGTCGCCGGAAATATTAATCAGGACGTTGGTTGCACCGGAGATAGTGGTTTCAAGAAGCGGGCTTTCAACCGCAATCTTGACCGCTTCGCTGGCTTTGTCATCGCCCTTGCTTGTCCCAATGCCGATATGGGCAATGCCCTTGTCTTTCATGACCGTCTGGACATCGGCAAAGTCAAGATTGATTAAGCCCGGGACGTTAATAAGGTCGGTAATACCTTGGACTGACTGCTGAAGGACTTCGTCTGCTTTCTTGAGTGCATCCGGCATGGTTGTCCGGCGGTCAACGATTTCCATCAGCTTGTCATTCGGGATGACTATTAAAGTATCAACGTGTTCTTTAATCCGGTCGATTCCGGTTAAGGCATTAACCATTCTGGCACGGGCTTCAAAACGGAACGGTTTTGTCACGACTCCCACGGTTAAAACGCCCATGTCTTTTGCGATTTTGGCTACGACCGGGGCTGCGCCTGTTCCGGTTCCGCCGCCCATTCCACAGGTGATAAAAACCATGTCCGCGCCGCTAATCGTCTGCGCTACTTCATCAAGGCTCTCTTCGGCGGCTTTTTCGCCGATTTCGGGTTTGCCCCCGCAGCCAAGCCCCTTGGTCAGTTTCTCGCCAATCTGTAGCAGTTTTGGCGCTTTACATAGTTGCAGGGCCTGCCTGTCCGAGTTAATCCCAACGAACTCCACTCCGCTGATATTTTCATCAACCATCCTATTTACGGCATTATTGCCTGCGCCACCAATGCCGATAACGATTATCTTCGCCGCTGCCTCTATATCGTTTGTTTTTATTTCGAGCAAAAGGATACCCTCCTTTAAATTTTCATGAATAGGCTAAAACTGTAACCTAATATCCTATATTACATCATATAATCAAATTAAGAATTTAGCAACACTAAAATTTACAAAATTTAAAGTTTTTTTCTTAATCTGACTCAAAAATCGTTTCCAGCGAATATTCATCATAGTTTTCCATGCGTAAAACTCCGCTTGCGCCAGCCAAATTCGGCAAGATTCCCTCTAATGCCATTATTTTTTCGTCAATAAACCCTTCGCTGCCTAAAGAGACCCTGATTGACCCAAAATGAAGGGTGACTTCATTCCTGTCGCTGAATGAAATCCGGTCCGCCGGAACATTGTATTGCTCAAGCAAACGCCTTATATTAAGAATCTCGGAAAAAATCGCCATGTCCCTGACCGGAAGCCTTTCGTGCATTATCGCGTAATCAAATTTTAGCCCGATGACTTCCGGAATCCCGGGATTTCTCAAATTTGACGTCTCAACGATGATTCCATCGCGGTCAAAATAAAGATATTTGTCAAGGAACTCAACAAACCCTGCCACCGCTTTTTCATAAACATTAATCCGAATTGTGTCGCGTTCAATGATTGTAACGTCAATTTTTTCAATAAAGGGAATCCCGTCAATGCTTTTATCTTTGTATCTTTGCGATAAAACCAAGGAATTATTGCCATATGGCCCTTGCATGACCAAATCGATGATTTCTTGGTTCGTATACTGGGTGCTTCCGTCAATATGAATCCTCGTTACCGTATAATTGTCGATGATATATTCGTAGCCTGTCCACAGTAAAAAACCAAGCACCAGAAGCGAAAGCATGATGATGATCAAGCTTCGCCGCTGGCGCAGAAATTCCCTTAAGGTTTCTTGGTTTTTCATGTGGCTTCTTTCTGGTCTCAAAGTCATGCTTTTTCATGCAAGCATGAAAACCATGACCTTTAGAACCTGGTATCATTTCTTCCTATGATACCACGGATTGCTCCGCATTTCATGCTCCCGCAATCCTAAAGTATTCGAAATCCGCCCTATCGGGCTTCTTTCTCATACTTTGCGGGTCTCAAAGTCATGTTTTTTCATGCAAGCATGAAAACCATGACCTTTAGACCCTGGTATCATACATTATTGATAATAACCCCCAAATCACGAAAGTCCCTTGCGATGTCTTCATATCCTCGTTCAATGAATTGCCGCTTGCTGATGATGGTATTTCCCTCGGCAATTATTCCGGCAATCACTAGGGCCGCTCCCCCTCTAAGCTCTTTCGCTTTTACTTTTGTCCCTTTTAAGCGGCTTACGCCCCTGATTGTGGCAATGTTTCCGCTGATCGAAATATCCGCGCCCATTTTCCGAAGCTGCGGGACGACCTTTAAACGGTCTTCAAAAATCTTTTCACAGATCACGCTTTCCCCGTCCGCAATCGTCAGAATCGACAAGAGCTGGGATTGCAAATCGGTGGGAAAAAGTGGATAAATATCCGTTTCAAGGTACTTAAGCGGCTTTGTAATGCAGTCGGCAAGGACAGCTATCCCTTTGTCCGTCACATTAACATCAGCGTTCATTTCCCTTGCCAGCTCGATAATCGCCCGCATATGGCTGGCCGGGGCATCTTTAAGGAAAACGTGTCCACCGGCCCCTAAGACCCCTAACATATAGGTCCCGGCGACAATCCGGTCAGCCGGAATCCGGAATGAAACCGGATTAAGGCGGACACCGCCTTGGATGACAATGATTACTTTGCCTTCTTCTGTTTTGATATCAATTTTTGCTCCGGCTTTTTTAAGGAAATCACAAAGGGCAACAATTTCCGGTTCCGGCGCGGCATTCCTTAAGGTTGTGATCCCCTCTGCATTAATAGCCGCAAGGATGACATTTTCTGAAGCCCCAACACTTGGGCTTGGCAACTCAATAACCGTTCCGGTTAATTTCTCGCTTGTTGCGGTAAAGTAATTTTTTTCTTTTTTGACCGTTACGCCCATTTTTCCCAGGGCATTAAGGTGTATATCGATTGGCCGCGCCCCAATCACGCAGCCCCCAGGGTAGTTCATTACTGCTTTCCCAAAACGCCCAAGCATTGCGCCAAGGAGCATGATTGATGAACGCATTTTTCCGACTGATTCGCTGTTCATCTTATTGTCATTGGCATTTTCCGCGTTGATATATAAAGAACGGTTTCGCCAATGGATTACGCATCCGATTCCGGCGAGCAGCTTCTGCATATGGTCAACATCGGCGATTTTGGGGCAGTTTTCAATGACACTAACACCTTCGACAAGTAAGGCCGCTGCCATTATCGGTAGTACGGCATTTTTGGAACCTTGGATTTTCGTCTCGCCAAATAGAGGATTACCTCCTCTGACATGAATAGAGTCCAATTTTTCACCGCCTTTTCGTTAGTTTAAAAGAAAGACCTATTCTATCTATATGGGGAGATTTTATGTTTTGTATCTTGTCCGATCTGGTTTATCCATTAAAAAAAGCAAAAATGTCCTTTTTCTAAAATCCGCTAAACATCTTTAAGCTTAATCCCCCGCGCAACGCTTAGGACCAGCCCGATTTCGATTAACAAAAACATCGCCGATGAGCCGCCGTAACTGATAAAGGGCAGGGAAATGCCAGTATTGGGAATCGTATTTGTCACAACGGCAATGTTCAAAATAACTTGGATTGCGATATGCCCCATTATCCCGACCACTAAAAGGCCGCCAAAAAGGTCATTGGCATTATTTGCAACCACCATTAAACGCCAGATTAGGAGCAGGAACATCAAAATAATGGCAATTGCGCCGAACAAGCCAAGCTCTTCACAAATAATTGAAAAAATCATGTCATTTTGTGCTTCGGGCAGGAAGCCTAGTTTTTGCATACTTTGGCCAATCCCTTTACCCAGAATCCCGCCCGAGCCAATCGCGTAAAGGGCTTGCAGGGTCTGAAAGCCTGTGTCCATTGCAAAAGCTTCCGGATCAAGCCAAGCTAAAACACGTTCACTGCGGAAACCCATATTTTCGGAAGTTGAGATATTTATGATTGTAAAAATAATAATTGCAACTAAGGCCGCGCCAGCCGAGCCGATAATGATAAAGCGTTTATAATCGGGGCTGGCAACGAACAACATCAACAGGGCGATTCCAAAGATAATAATCGCCGAGCTAAGATTGGTCGTAATCTGCCAAACCATTATACATATTGGGACAGGCATTAACAGGACGGTCAAAAAACCTCTGGTTGTCCGGATTTTCTTTGGCCCCATTTGACAAATCAAGCTGGCAAGGAAAAGAATCATCCCTAATTTTGCTACTTCGGCCGGCTGGAGCGAGATCCCGAAAACATCAATCCAGCGGCGGGCATTATTCCGTTCAATCCCAATCGGCGTTAAGACAAGTAAAATCATGATATGGGAGACAATAAAGGCTAAAGTAGCGAATTTCTGCCAGAAATGATAAGGAATATTGGCGACAACTATCATCAAAGCCAAGCCTAAGATGGTGGCAAAAAGCTGGCTTTTAAGGTAGTAAGCCGCATCACCGTACCGCATTGAACCCTCATAGGAACTCACGGAATAAATCATCACCAGGCCAAAGCAGGTGAGGAAAAGGACGATGAATAAAAGGCTGTAATCGAAGAATTTTTCTTCTTTTCTTTTTGCCAAAATGCACTCCTTTATGGCTTAACTTAACACAATTTCTTTAAATTTATCCCCGCGTTCTTCGTAATTATTAAACATATCATAGCTGGCACACGCAGGCGAAAGTAAAACAGCGTCACCGCAGACGGCTATTTTTTTACTAAGTGCAATTGCTTCATTCATTGTTTCTGCTTTATGTATCTTTGTTATTCCGGCCTTTAAAGCACTGGCAAAAATTGCTTCTTTTGTTTCGCCGATTAAAACGAGGGCTTTTATTCTGGCCCGGCATTCACTTAGCCATAAGGCATAATCAGTTTTTTTGTCCGAGCCTCCGGCAATTAGGATTGTTGGCTTTGTCATCGCCTTGATTCCATGGCTGGCCGCGTCCGGATTAGTTGCTTTGGAATCATTATAATAATCAACACCATTGATAGCCGCAACATATTCAAGCCTGTGTTTTACTGGCGGGAAATTCCTAATCGCGGATAAAATTGTTCCCCGCGAAATCCCCATTTCCATGCCGATAAGGAACGCCGCCATGATATTTTCCATATTGCCGCTGCCAACGAGCTTGGTCTCACTTGTCTTAAGTATAATTTCTTTTCTGCCATTCTCGCAATAATAAATAGTTTCATTCTTTAAATAACACCCGTTATTTAATTCTCTGACGGCCGAAAAACCCATTACTTTGGCCGGGCATTTGGGGGCAAATAAAGCGGTATGCTCATTATCAAGGCTTAAGACACATATTTTTGTTTTATCTTGGTTTTCAGCAATCCGCTCTTTGATCCGGCGGTAATTTTCGATTGTTTTGTGGCGGTCAAAATGGTCGGGCGTGACGTTCAAAATCGCTGCAATAAAAGGCGTAAACGTTTTTATCGTTTCAAGCTGGAAACTGGAGATTTCCAACACGATTATGCTTTCATCAGTTGCTTCCAAGGCAATATCACAAAACGGCTGGCCGATATTTCCGGCCACAAAAACCTTGGAAAAATGGGCTTTCATAATTTCACCAACCAAAGAGACGGTTGTTGTTTTCCCATTCGTCCCGGTAATCGCAATTATCCGGCCGCGGGCATTTATGTAAGCAAGCTCAATTTCACCGATAACCGGGATTCCTGCTTCTGTTAATTTTCTAAGCGAAGGGTCCTCAAGGTTTACTCCGGGACTGACTACCACCAGCGCGAGGCTTTTTACGATGTCATCAGGCGGTAAACTTTTCGTATAAATAGGTATCTTTAGCCCCGGGGCTAATTTTTCTTTAATCTCATCTTCCGTTTTGCCCCCATCATAAAGAAGCGGAACCGCCCCAATCTTTGCCAGCAATCTTGCCGCGCTGATACCGCTCACCCCCGCGCCAAAAACCAATATTTTTTTGTCCTTAAATTGATTGTCCATTAATTAAGCCCTATCAAGCCGATAATACATAAAATCGCGGTAATAATTGAAAAAACAGCTACTACCTTGGTTTCTTTCCAGCCGCATAATTCAAAGTGATGGTGGATTGGCGCCATTTTAAAGACCCGTTTTCCGCCGCTTAATTTAAAGTACCCGACTTGGATAATCACGGAAACTACTTCAATGACATACACAAAACCAACAATCGGGATAAAAAGCTGGAGCTGGGTAAGGTAAGCACTTGCCGCCACAAATCCGCCCAACGCAAGCGACCCGGTATCACCCATGAAAACGCTGGCCGGGTGGACATTAAAAAGCAAAAAGCCAAGCAACGCGCCAACTACCGCACAAGCTAAGGGGGCGATTCCGGCTTCCATCCCAATTGATACCACCGCAAAAAAGGTTGCGACAAGCACAGTTACGCTGCCAAGCAGGCCGTCAAGGCCATCAGTAAAGTTAGTCCCGTTAACACAGCCAATGACAATAAAAAACAAAAGCGGAATATTAAGATGGCCAAAGTCAAGAAAAATGCCGTTTGTAAAGGGTATTTTCATTGCTAATTGGGTATCAAGGACATTGACCAGATAAAAGGCAAGTATTCCGGTAACAAGGAACTGGCCCAGCATTTTCTGCCAAGCTTTTAAGCCTAGCGAACGCTTAAGGACTACTTTTAGGTAATCATCTAAAAAGCCGATCAAGCCAAAACCAAGGACGGTAAAGAGAATCGGGATGATTTTGGGATAGTCTTTTACATATAAAAGTGAGGTGATTAAAATGCTTCCTAAGATAAATAAGCCGCCCATCGTTGGCGTCCCGGCTTTTTTAAGGTGGGACGATGGGCCGTCATCACGGACCATCTGGCCAATTTTTATCTTTTTCAAAATCGGTATCATAATCGGCCCTAAGACAACGCTTATCACAAATGCGATGACGACCGGGATGATGACCTGATAATCTGTGAACATATTTTTCGTCACTCCTAACTTAGTTATTATACACTATCTTGCGGGCGGATGCAAGCTTGCCCCCTCTATGTTGTATAGAAGACTGCTACGGCTTTTCTAGCGCGTAAGGCAAAATATTCTCAAATAAATGCTTCACGACCGGGGCTGCCACCTGCCCGCCATAGTAAACCCCTTGCGGATTGTTGATAATGACCAGAGCCAAAATCTGCGGGTCATAAGCCGGGGCAAAAGCAACGAACGAAGCAATATATTTTCCGCTGCCGCGGGGAAGCGTTTGGCTTGTTGCTGTTTTGCCTGCGACGTGCCACCCCTCAACATAAGCATTACGCCCAGTACCGTCAGCAACGGTTTCTTCGAGGATTTCCCTAAGGATTCCGCCAACCTCATCGGAAATAATATCCTCGGTGTAGGGGTACATGAATATCTCTTCCCCCTCTTGGCCAACCGACTTTACCGCAAAATGGGGCGTAATCCGGTTTCCGCCATTCACAAGCGAAGCCACCGTCACCGCCATCTGGATTGGCGTGACCTGAAACGATTGCCCGAATGAAACAGTTGCAAGCTCAACGGCTTTCATATTTTCTTTTTTGTGCATAATCGTATTAGCTTCGCCGGGCAGGTCAATCCCGGTTTTTTTAAGCAAGCCGAACTTTTCAAAATAATGATAAAAATTGTCAACGCCTAAACGCAAGCCAACGGTGACAAAAGCTGGATTGCAGCTATTTTTGGTTGCTTCCGTAAAATCCTGGCCGCCATGCCCCCCCGGCTTATGGCAGCGCATCCGGCGGTCTTCAACCATGATGTAACCGGGACAAGAAAACGTGTCAGAAAGTGAAAGCACCCCGCCGGAAAGGCCAGCGGCAGCCGTCATTATCTTAAAAGCTGAACCGGGTTCATAAGTATCATTAATACAGCTGTTCCGCCAAATGCCATTTAAAACATTTTGCGTTTCTTCTGATGTAAGATCAGCCTCTTGGTATTCTAAGGGCAAACTAAAAGGGGCATTCAAATCAAATTCGGGAGCGTCAACCATGGCAATGATTTCACCGTTACTTGGATTCATGACGATGATTGAAACACCTTCGGCTTCTTTGTTTTCCATTACCTGCATTGCAAGCTGGGTTGCATAGCTTTGGATATTGATGTCAAGGCTTAAATGCAAATCGCTGCCGCTTACTGGCTCAATCCGCTCTTCACCTTGCGTGCTTATCTCAACCCCTTTGGCGTCAGTTACCGTCAGTATTGTACCCGGAATGCCCATCAGGTATTCCTCATACTTTACTTCCAAGCCAATAATGCCTTGATTGTCGCCGCCAGTAAATCCAAGCACCTTTGAAGCAAGCGATCCATAAGGATAATAGCGTTTATAATCATCGTCAACCTTTACGCCATCTAGCCCCAAATCCCTGATCCGGTCGCCGATGGTTTTATCGACATTGCTCCTGATTCGTTCAATTGATGTATATTTTTCGACTCTTCTTCTGACAAAATCCTCTGATAGGCCTAGTTCCCTTGACAGGGCGGCTATTACCCCCTCTGGGTCTGTTATCTGGTTGTGGATGACGGAGATGGTGCAAACCGTTTTGTTGTCGGCAATAACCGTGCCTTTTGCGTCAATTATCCGCCCTCTGGCCGCCTTAATGCTCCGTTCCCGCTCGTGTAAGCTTTTCGCCCTTTCCGTATAATGCTCGGAGCTTATTATCATCAAGTAGCCAAGCCGTCCTGCCAAAAGCAAAAATACGATCGTACAAAGGAAAAAAACAATCACGATCTTGTGGCGGTTATGGGTTTTATTCCTTGCCGTTTCTCTTTCCGGCATAGCTAGCCTCGGTTACAGGTATTGATATAATCTTATGTCTTTTCACGCTTCATTATGTCTTAGGGCGGTTCATCATCTATCCCGCCGACAGGCGGAAGAATGTCAAAGCCGGGACTGGTAAAGCTTCCGCCAATTGAGACCCCGGTCTCGCGGTCTACGAATGCCCCGGTATCAGGATCAACGGCATAACCAGTTTCTTGGTCAACCGGGAAAGTCCGCCAGACGGCGGCCCTTGCGGCTGGGGGCAGCTCTAAATCTTCTTCATTGATATCCCCCTCATCTTCATCTTCCTCACTCCCCGGAACGATGGGCGAAAGAATTTCTAGTTGCAAGGCTTCTAGCTCTTCTCTTTCTTTTTCACTCAATTCTTCGGTCATATAAATATTAAGATAAGGCAAGACCTCGGTCAAAATATTGCGGACGATTCCGGTTGCGTGTCTTGCGCTGTCCTGGGCTCTTTCATTGGGGCGGTCAACCACAACATAAATTGCAATCCGGGGATTGTCAACCGGGGCAAAGCCCATAAAAGAAACAACGTAATTCACTTTATCACGCGGCACCATTTCCGCCGTCCCGGTTTTGCCCCCGATAATATACCCGGCCGGCCTTGCGCTAATTCCTGTTCCCTCTTCCCCAACGACGGCTTCTATTAATTGCATCCGGATAATATCCGAAGTCTCGCTGGAAATAGTCTGCTTTAGCAAACGCGGCTCAATATTCCTGACCGTTGCTCCGGTTGGGCTGACAATTTTGCTGACAAGGCGGGGTTCATAATAATTCCCCCCATTAACCAGCGAGCAGAATCCGGTTATCATTTGAATCATTGTTGCATTAAAACCTTGCCCGAATGAGCAAGTGGCCAGTTCCGTAATCCGCATATTGCTTTTATTGTAAACAAGTGAAGCTGTCCTAGCCTCGCCCTCTAAATCAATGTTTGTCCGCAAGCCAAAATTGAATTTGCGCTGAAAATCGACAAAAAGATCACGGCCGATGATCCGGGCAATATGCATCATTGCAACGTTGCATGAAACCTCTACGCCGCGGGCGACCGAAACATCATCATGCCCATAAATCCGGTTGCAATGGATTTTGTATTCATCAATTTCTAAAAAGCCGTCACAGCGGAAATGCTCATTCCCGGTAATCCTGCCGCTTTCAAGCCCTGTTGCAACCGTAAAAGGCTTTACGACCGAACCCGGCTCAAAAGTATCAGTAATCGCAAAGTTACGCCACAGCGCATTAAGATTCATATTAATCTGCTCTTCGCTCATCAGGGCCATATTTTCTTGGCTTATCACCGTGGCCGGAATTATTCTTCTTCCGTCAGTATCAAGCATTTGCATTCCGATGATCCGGTCAGTATTGCGGACATCATTTAAATCAAAATCCGGGTAAGAAGCCATTGCCAGAATATTGCCTGTGTCAACCTCCATAATAATCGCGCTGGCATTAAACGCGCCATTCCCCTCGCGGTAGTTGTCGGTTCTTTCTTCGGCAAATCTTCTTAAATACTTTTCCGTTATTGCTTGGATATTGGAATCAATTGTTGTCACAATGCTGTTTCCGTCAATTGAAGCAATCGTAGTCCGCTCAAGCTCTGAATCTTCATTGAGGAAGCCATATTCGCGGCCGTTCGTCCCCCGCAAAATTTCATCATAAAACCGCTCCAAGCCATAAAGGCCTTGGCCGTCCCTGGTCGTAAAACCAATCACATGGCTAGCCAGCGAAGAATTAGGATAAACTCTCCGGTACTCTTCCTCAAACCATATTCCGCGGATATTATTGGAGCGGTCAGCTTGCAAGCTGCGGAAATCAGCTATTTCATCATAAGACATCCGGCGCAAAAGGACGTGGTACTGCGAAGAGGGGTTTGCTTGGACAAAAGACCTGATAGTGCCGGAATCCAAATTAAAATGCGTGTTTAAGGCCGTTAAGGTCGGCTCAAGAAAATCCCCCCGCTCAAGCAATGCCCTTGCATCAAGGACAATATTATATACTTTTTCGCTAAGGGCAAGGGTTGTCCCGCGGGAATCAAGAATCGCCCCCCGGCGATAAGGAATCGTACTGCTGTCATATCTTTGCTGGGACAAAACTTGTTTTTTGTACTGCTCGCCGCTATCGCGGTTTATCAAAAATAATTGGAATGACAAACCAAAAAAAGCAAGGAATACCAGCCCAACTAGTATTACCAGCTTTTTTTGCATTTTCCTTGTGAATTTTTGCTCTTTTAGTTCGCTTATTTTTTTCATATTATTAGTTTATTAATTTTTATTTAAAAACTTTAGTTTTTTGCAGTTTTCACAAGCTCCGCTTGTGAAATGCAGGGGCTTAATGTTTTCTTCTAACGCTGACTACGGCAAAGGATTAAGCTGTCTGACAAAATCGGTATTATTGCCAGCAAATTCAAGGATTTGCCCCTCAATCGGATAAATCATTCCCAGTTCTTGAATCGCAATCTGGCGGATATAATCAAGGTCAACGTTATTAATTATTCTACTATGATTTTCCTCATTTGCAAGCCTTAAATTATTTAGCTCACGTTCCAAGCTGGCAATCTGCTTGACCGAATTGGTGATTTCCGACTGCAAGCCAAGATAATTGTATAAGGTAAAAGCGGAAACAACCAAGGCGCAAACCAAAAACAAAACATAACCCAAATCCATATAGCGGGCTTTGTCGCGGTTTTTAAGATGCCTTACGCTCTTTTTCTTTGGCTTCCGGGGGACGACCGTAATTCTTGCTGGTGCTGGTGCTGCTGGCTTAATTTTCCGCACCACATTACCCTCGGTCAAGTTGCCTGTGTTTCGATGGTTTGAATCGGCATAGTAAGTATTCTTTCTTCCGTGAGTACTCATAGAAATCCCTTTCATTACTTAATTTTAGTCATGTCTACATGGTACTGTCTCCGGGTACACTGTGCAGGTCGGGGCGTTCATTTTTTTCAAAAATGCGCAGCTTTGCGCTTTTTGCCCTTTTGTTATTCTCAAGCTCCAAAGGGCTGGCTGTGACTGGCTTTCTTGTTATTACCTTGCCCTGGCTTATCTTTTTGCAGATACAGATGGGAAAACTAGCTGGGCAGGTACAAGGGCTTTCATTTTTTTTGAACACAGTCTTGACAATCCGGTCTTCCAATGAATGAAAGGTGATGATTGCCAGTCTTCCGCCCGGTTTCAGCAAATCAACCAGTCCGTCTAAAGTATCTTTTAAAATCGCCAATTCCCGGTTGCATTCAATGCGGATAGCTTGAAAGGTCCGCTTTGAGGGATGTCCGCCCTCCACTCGCATTTTGGCTGGTATCGCAGCCTTGATAATTTCATTCAGCTGTCCGGTTGTTTCAATCGGGGCGATTATTCTTTCTCTATTAATATGTTTGGCAATATTCTTGGCAAATTTTTCTTCGCCATAATCGCGGATGACCCGGTATAAATCCATTTCGCTGTAGTCATTAATGATTTCCCTTGCGCTTAGGCCCTGCCGCCTGTCCATCCGCATATCAAGGGCGGTGTCCGTCTTGTAGGAGAAGCCGCGTTCCGGGTCATCAAGCTGGTATGAGGAAACGCCAAGGTCAAGAATCATTCCGTCAATCGCGCTAATATTAAGTTCTGCCAAAATATTCTTTGTATTGCTGTAATTGCCGCGGATTATTTTTATTTTTCCGCTGTGTCCGGCTAGGCGTTCAGTAGCCGCGGTGATAGCGGCTTCATCTTGGTCTATTCCGATTAGCAATCCTTTTTCGTCAAGCATTTTCGCGATTTCTAAAGAATGTCCGCCGCCGCCTAAAGTTCCGTCAACATATGTTCCCATGGGGTTTATGAATCCGTTAGTATTTTTTAGCCCGGCGATTGTTTCATTTAACAAGACCGGAGTATGGGTAAAATTCATGTACGCTCCCTGCTTTCCCTAGGCTATATTCCCATTCCGAGCAGCGCCATTTTTTCCGCGATTTCTTCAGCGTCAACATCTTCCATGACGCCCTCCCATCTGTCACGGCTCCAGATTTCAATCCGGTTGCCGTAACCGGTAACGACGACATCTTTATCAATCGCGGCTGCTTTGCGCAAAACTTCCGAAATCAGAATCCGGCCTTGCTTGTCTACCGAAACATTTTCTGCCCCGGCAAGAAAGTAGCGGGTCAGCTGGCGGGCATCTTTGTTTCCGGTCGGCAGGGCTAACAGCTTGTCCACGAATTTTTGCCATTCATTATTGGCAAGGACGAATAAGCAACCATCAAGGCCCTTTGACACCACGAACTCTTCGCCTAAGCTGTCGCGGAATTTGGCCGGGATGATTAATCTTCCTTTTGCATCAACCGTGTGATTGTATTCACCCATGAACACGATATGTCACCAATTACCCTTTAAGACCGTATTTTGTGATTCAGCAGTCTGATTTAGCAGCTTATCCGGCAGTTGCAATAATGCAGATGCATTTTGCAGTTGCATTCGCCACTATCTACCACTTCCAACCACTTTTTACCACTTTAAGATGATTTTACCCTATATTTAATCGTTTGTAAAGTAAAATTTAAGAAATTTTTAAAAATTTTTTTACAGTTCAGCCAAGCGGATTGAATTGTCATAGGAGACGGAAGCTTGCTTCCGGAAACATATGACAATTCAATCCATTTGGCACTCTGCCAAAGCGAGGTTTTGCAAAGCAAAATCGAGCTTGGCTGAACTGTATTCAATGCCAAGCGGATTGGATTGGCATAGGAAAACATATGACGATTCAATCCATTTGGCACTCTGCCAAAGCGAGGTTTTGCAAAGCAAAATCGAGCTTGGCTGAACTGTATTCAATGCCAAGCGGTTGAATTGGCATAGGAAAACATATGACAATTCAATCCATTTGGCACTCTGCCAAAGCGAGGTTTTGCAAAGCAAAATCGAGCTTGGCTGAACTGTTTGACATATTAAAGCCGCGAAATCGAGAGTGCGATTCAAACGCACGACCCTTGAGAAACTTCGTTACTTAATTCGCGTATTCTGCGAATTTATGTAACGCAAAGTTTCTCTCGGAGCGAAAGCGTGTCGGGCATTGAATCGACAGCTCTCGTAAACGCGGAAACAGCTTTTTAAAACCATCCAAATAAAAAAACCTCCCGCGCCTCATGTTAGTGATGCGCGGGAGGTTTTTAATTAGACTTATGGAAAGCTTTTATATTAACTTGAATATTTTTTTATAAAATTTCTACCCTATCTATTTACTAAACTCGGTAAAGCCCCCAAACCCATTAAACCAGGCCCGTTCCGCAAAAGGCTTTTTGTCCCGATAGGTAATTGGCTCTAGGGCAACTCCGATGGGGAGGAAGCAGACTAATTCATAATCGGCAGGGACATTTAGCACATCTGCCATTTTTCTTCCGATTGCGTCAACGTCCGTTATATAACCCTCATACCAGCAAGTTTCGTACCCAAGCGCAACTGTGGCCAGCAAAAGGTTTTCAATTGCTGCCGCGTAGTCCTGGACGTAAAAGCTCCGGTCGCGGTAAGCAATAACTCGCTGGGTTAAGACACAAATCATCGCCTTAGCTGTGTTGATTGTCTCTTTTTCAATAACCTTAAAAAGCTTATCAAGTAAAGCCGGGTCATCAACGGCGATTAAGCTGGTTGTTTGCTTGTTGCAGCCGGACGGGGCAGCCAGCCCGGCTTCCATGATTTTAATTAGGTCTTCTCGCGGCACAGGCTCATTTTTGAATGTCCCCCGATAACTGGTGCGATTTTTTATTATATCTAAAGTGTTCATAAGATTTCCTTTCATTATGGTGGCGGAAGTGTTATCCAAAAAGCCAATATAAAATGCACAGGACAATGAAAGCCCCTACGACTGAAAGGGCTACTTTCAGCGCGGAAATCGGGGCATTGCCCGATACCTTGCCAGTCTGCCCATTTACCATAAAATGGTAAACTTTTTCTCTGTATTTGTAATGTGATACCCAAATCGGCAACAGCAGGTATTTGTATGTGATGTTTTTGTAGGCGGTGGAAAGTTTTAGATTGCGGACGCGGTCAGCCCGGTTTTCTTTTTTTACTTTTTCTTCAACATTTCTCTCAAGACGATTGCTTATGTATTGCTTGGCCAATTCCCAAGCCTCTTTTATCCCAATTGCATAACGCTCAGCCACAAACCCTGCCACATATTCCGGCTTGTAGGCTTTGTTATCAGCAGTATCAAAAGGCTCAAGTTCCCGGAGCATTATTTGATTATGATTGGTTGTCGCAACGATTAATTCATCATCGATTGTTTCCAAGTGATTTCCGCGTGTTTTGAACCAATTCGTGACGGTTGTGGTTTTATCGCCTTTTTTCACTCTTTTATCAATGCCATAATCAGCTTTATAGTCACTTACCGTATCGGTGTCAAAGGTCCAGTATGGCAGGTAAATGCCAAGAAATGACTTCGCCGCGGTACTTTCTTTCGCTTCTTTGGGGGCAAAAAACTTTTTGCTGATCCATTTCTTGAATAACTCTGCGGCCTGGCTTTCGGATATCCTAAAAGGCACAACGCCATTAGGCGCCATCGTGTTTTCGCAATTGGCTTCCATGACCTTATTGGAATCACAAAAGGGGCAAACTGATGATATCTGCAAGACATCGTAGATGGATTCTGCTCCACACGCATTGCAAGTAACAATTTTTTTCTCTGCTCCCCAGTTCTGGCTTTCCAAGCAGTCTGCGGTTGAAATACAAAGCTCATCAGCCGAAAGTTCGTCACTAGTTGGTTTGATTGCTTCGGTATATTCGCAAAAAGGACATAAAAGCCCCCCGGTCAGGGGGTCATAACTCATGACCCCCGCACAGGCCGGGCATTTTTTGTCAGTTTCTTTTAAAGTATTTGCAAATTTGTGAGTTTCGTCCATGTTCTTTCCTTTTTATTCTTTAAGCAAAAGCAGTCCCGCATTCCGGACAGAATTTCGGCGGATTCTGGGGGCTTTCCGGCTCCCAGCCACATTTATCACATTTGTACAATAGTTCATTTTCCGGTTTTTTCGTTCCGCATTCACTGCAAAACTTGCCTTTATTAAGTATACCGCAAGCACACGTCCAACCGTCGCAAACTGGTTTCGTGCTGCCGCATTCACTACAGAATTTGCCTTTATTGCCTGCATGGCCGCACGGGCAAGCCCAGCCGTCATCTTGGGCCGCAGCTATTGGGGCTGGTGCTGGGGCAGGTGCTGGCGCGGGTGCTTGGGCTTGTGCCTGTTCGGCTGCACCCATCGCAAACAAACTCTGCGCGTTCATTCCCCCGGCATTATTGGCCATATTCATTCCGGCAAAAGCCATCATCGGCCCGGCGGTCGGATTTGAAGCGGCTGACCGCATTGCGTCTGACTGGGCGCTGACTAATGATGCCCCTGCCATATTGGGATTACGAAGCACCGCCGTTTTTTGCAGTTCTTTAATCAAAGCTTCATCTTCTTCCGAAGCCTTCATTGTATTTACCCCAAAGGAAATGACGTCTATTCCGCGTAAATCATGCCATTTCGCCGACAAAACCTCATTTAAGGCATCAGCAAGTTCCATTGTATGGGCAGGTACTGCGCTATACCGGATTCCCATTGCGGAAATCTTGGCAAAGGCCGGTTGCAGGGCAGTCATCAATTCCGTTTTAAGCTGGCTGTCAATCCGGCTTCTTAAATAGTCTTCGGTGACATTGCCGCAGACATTTGCGTAAAATAAAAGCGGGTTGATAATTTTGTAAGAGTACTCGCCATTGCAGCGGATCGAGATATCAATATCCAAGCCAATATTTGCGTCAACAACCCGAAAGGGAACAGGATTAGCCGTCCCATATTTATTCCCCAGAATTTCCTTTGTGTTAAAATAATATATCCGCTGGTCTTTTGCCGTATCACCGCCAAAGGTAAAACGTTTCCCGACATTCTTAAAAGTATCAACTAAGCCTTTGCCAAAACCGCCGTAAAATAAGCTGGGTTCTGTTGAGGTATCATATGTAAATTCACCCGGCTCACAGCAAAATTCGACTACTTTTCCTTGATCAACAATAATCATGCACTGCCCTTCGTTGATTGCGACTAAAGAACCATTGCTGATGATATTGTCTTCACCCTTGGTGTTTGAACTCCTTTTTTCACTTGTGCGTTTTTTGCCTTTCGTCACAAGAACGTCAGAAGCTAAAGCTTCACAATAAAAATACTCCCGCCATTGATCGGCTGTGACTCCGCCGACTGCGCCTGTAAACGCCTTAATTAAACCCATGCTGATACCGCCTTTCTAATTTTTTAATACTTTTCTTTGCTGTTTCCATTGTACGACTTCTTCTGACATTTGTCCACAATTTTTGGTTACAGTTTTGAGTGCTACATTGCTCCTTGCATTCGCCTTGCATTGCACTTAGAGAATAAATAGTTTATAAATATATTGATAAGGAGCTTTTCCATGCGTTATGAAAAAATTATTTTTGTGCTTTATCTTCTTTGCTTTTTGATTGTGGCTGGGACGCTGGCTATTTTCCAGCCCCACTTTGACACGCCGCCGCTATATGGCAATCCGCCTGACGAACACGCAAAATATCTTATCCCCCGCTATATTGCTGAATACGGCGTTCTTCCAACTGGTTTTGAGGAAGAAGTCCGCTTAGAGGGATATGGTTTTTCTTATGGCTTTTATAATGTCCTGCCTTATATTATCCAAGGTTATTTTATGCGCCTTATCAGTTTAATTACTGATTCAGAATTGGCTCTATTATATGCTGGGCGGAGCGTAAATATTTTATTTGGTGTCTTTTTTTCCATCATCATATATAAGCTGGCGCAAAAACTGTTCGCTGATACCCGCCTGCGCTGGCTCTTTTGCTTCCTTAACCTGTTCCTGCCGCAAAGCCTATTTATCCATACCTATGTTAATACTGACTCGATGGCTCTGTTAAGCACGGCGATGATTGTTTATGCTTGGGTGGGCATTTATAAGGACGGTTATGACCGGGAAAATATTTTTTTCTTAAGCGGCGGAATCATTATCTGCGCCTTATCTTATTATAATGCTTACGGTTTTATTTTAAGCAGTATTTTATTATTCCTAAATAGTTTTCTGGAAAAAAATGGAAAATACGACTGGAAAGGAATGCTTAAGAAAGGGAGCATGATCAGCTTGATTGTCTTGATTGGCATTGGCTGGTGGTTTATCCGGAGCTATATTTTGTATGATGGTGACTTAATCGGCTTTAGGACACGTGATGAAATGGCTATGCTTTATGGCAACCCTAATTATATGAATACATATAAAGAAAGAGGATTTACTGTCTTGCAGATGTTTTACATGAATGATTTTTTCACTAAGACCTTTTACTCATTCATTGCCGGATATGGTTCGCTTTCAATCTTTGCCAATATCTGGTTATATCGGTTTTATTTAACTTTTCTTGCGGTATGTGTTTCGGCTTATTTCCTATTCCGGAAAGGGGATAAAATATCCGCCGCCTTTAATTGGAAGTGGTTTTTCTTTCATGTAAATATGGTTTTTTGCGCAGTCCTTCCCTTGCTTTTATTGATTTATTATGCTTACAGCACCGACTACCAGGCCCAGGGACGCTATCTGCTTCCCGGGCTTGTTCCGCTGATGTATTATGTCACAGCCGGGTTTGAGAAAATCATGGGGTTAAGGTGGATCTCCGGACGCTTAAAGAATGCTGGGTTTATTATGGTTTATCTTTTTATTTTTAGCTGTCTTTTTTGGATGGTGTACCGGGTGTCACTTCCGGTGTATCTATCGTAATGGGCCGTTTTGCTCGCACCGCCCTTTCAGGCCGGTTGCTCGCGCTTGTTTTCCTGCTGGCCCTACACATTAAACCTAAAATTTATCACATCGCCATCTTTTACGACATATTCCTTGCCCTCAACCCCAACTAAGCCTTTTTCTCTTGCTGCCGCTTGGGAACCTAAGTCAAGCAAATCCCGGTAATTAACAACCTCCGCCCGGATAAATCCGCGTTCAATATCGGAATGAATTTTTCCGGCGGCCTTGGGTGCTTTAGTGCCGATTTTGATTGTCCATGCCCTTGTTTCGTCTTCGCCTGTGGTTAAGAAGCTCATTAAGCCTAAGGTGCGGTAGCTGGTCTTAATCAATTTGTCAAGGCTTGATTCGCCTAAGCCTAAGTCTTCAAGAAACATCAGCCGCTCATCATCATCAAGCTGGGCCATTTCCTGCTCAATCTCGGCACAAACAAGGAAAATTTCACTGCCCAAATTGTGGGCGTGTTCCTGCATTTTTATGACATTAGGGTTATTTTTCCCATTATCAGCTAAATCTTCCTCACTAACATTAGCCGCAAAAATTACTGGCTTAATTGTCAGTAAATCAATGCTTCTAATGAATTTGCTTTCGTCTTCATCATTAGTTTCAAAGCTTCTTGCCGATTTTCCCTCTTCCATATGGGCCTTAAGCCTTTGTAATAAATTAAGCTCATTATTTAGTGCTTTGTCAGCCTTTGCTGCTTTTTCGGTTTTTGCTATTCTTCTGTCGAGAATCTCTAAATCGGAAAAAACCAGCTCCAAATCAAGGTTTTCGATATCCCTAAGCGAATCAATGCTTCCATCAACATGGATGACGTTTTCATCAAAAAAACAGCGGACGACATGGACAATTGCGTCAACCTCGCGGATATGGCTCAGGAACTGGTTGCCAAGGCCCTCGCCAGCCGAAGCGCCTTTTGCCAAGCCAGCAATATCAACAAATTCAATCGTTGCTTGGGTTGCTTTTTTTGATTTGTGCATTGCCGCAAGGAGTTTGATCCGTTCATCTGGCACAGCGACAATGCCAATATTTGGTTTGATGGTGCTGAATGGATAATTAACCGACTCGGCACTTGCCTTGGTAAGGGCATTAAAAAGAGTAGTTTTTCCAATATTTGGTAATCCGACGATTCCTAGTTTCATGATTATTTAATCCTTTCCAAAACGTGCAAACTTTGAGCCGTTAGGCACAATCTTTCGAATCATAGATTCGTTTTCCCTATTGCTTAATATTTTTTAACTGCTTTTAGTTCTGCAAAGAGTTTCAGGTAATTCTGGTACCTTATTTGGCTTATTTGGCCCTTTGCCAATGCTTTTTTTACCGCGCATTCCGGCTCGCTTAAATGGGCGCATTCACGGAACTTACACGAAGCAGAATACTCATTAAATTCAGGATAACAATTTTTCAGCTCCTCTTTATCCATTTTCCCCAGATAAAGTGAGGTAAAACCGGGCGTATCGCAAATATATGTATCTTTGCCAAGGGCAAAAATCTCTGAATGCCTTGTTGTATGCCGTCCCCGCTCAATTCTTTTGCTAAGGGAAGCTGTCGCCATTTTTGCTTCCGGATAGAGATAGTTTAAAATCGTTGATTTCCCCACTCCGCTTGGGCCAGCAAAAACGGTGCTTTTGCCTGTTAGCTGGCCTCTTATTTCTAAAAGCCCGTCTCCATCAGAAGCACTGCAAAATAAAACCTTAAAACCACAGGATTCATATCCTTTTTTTAGTTCGGCCTGCTCTTTTTGAGTGGCGAGATCGTTTTTATTAAAACAGATGACGCAGGGAATTTTTTGCTTTTCCATCGTGACAAGGAAGCGGTCAAGAAGATTGTAATTGGGGTCTGGCTTGACGATGGCAAATATAATCATTGCTTGGTCGATATTGGCGACTGCCGGACGGAGCAAATTATTCCGGCGCGTAAGGATCTGGCTGATATTGCCGATTTTATTCTTCGCATCAACTACTTCCAGAATTACATTGTCACCAACTAAAGGCTTGATTCCGTCTTTTCTGAATATTCCTTTTGCCTTGCATTCATAAATAAATTCATCTTCGGCATAAAGATAATAAAAACCAGCGATGCCTTTAATTATTTTCCCTTGCATTAAACCCTTTCATCACATTGCTGTTACATAAATCATTCCGAGGGAGAATGCAGTTTTTAGCATTCTCATAATGCGCCGTGGCAGCACGGCGCTATGTCATTGTTGAATAAAATTAACCGGGCGGATTATTTCCTCACTTTCGGGGCGGCCCGGAATATGCTCCTCTGTGCCGTCTTCATGATAGATCGTATATGGTTCGATTTGGTTTACATAACGCATGATAATAAACCCATGGGCTGATTTTATATTGGAAAAATTCACCGGGACCGGGAACGAGTTGACATTCTGATCCATTAACTGCACTTCATCGGTGGTCGTGATAATGATCCGGACATTTGTCCCCAGCTTAAAATTCGGGTCTTCTTCATCGGTCGGCTGATAAATACTGTCGATATAATTATATAACGCTCCGGCAATTTCGGTTGAAACCTCAATATCTACCGCCGTATTCGCTTCAACAAAAACACCGACGGAATAAGACTGGTAAATTACCCGCCCCAGCATATTCTCATCTTCGCTAGCCCCTTCCGTTACCCGCCCCAGCCGAAGGCCGGCTTCAATTAACATGACTGTTGCCTCTTCTTCTGACCTGCCAATCAGATTGGGAATGGCAATCATTCTTTCTTCCGGGCCGGAGCTGACCCAGAGATTTATCATTGCCCCCGGTGCGGCTTTGCTGTTTCCTTCCGGGCTTTGCTTAAAGACATATCCGGCGGCAATATAATCATCATAATCATCCGAGCGGCTGTAAGTAAAGCCCTCCCGGTTAAGCGCGGCAATTGCTTCTTCAATGGTTTTGTTAAATAAATCAGGAACAATTACCCCCTCTAAGCCAATGCTGACCGATAAAATCACATTGCTCCCAACAACGACCCTGTCCCCTGCCCTGGCCGAGGCCATGATAATCCTGCCCTCAGGGACTTCTGCGCTTTCCGCAAATTCTATTTCCGGAATCAAGCCTAAGTCAATCAATACTCTTTTTGCTTCATCTTCCTGCATTCCGACAACATTAATCATTTCTACGAACTCAATTTCGGCTTGGGGCTGCGCCTCTTCCCTATTCCTGCCAAACATATCAAACTGGAACAGGCCAAACGCCTGTCCGGCGACAAACAAAACAACACAGCCAATCAAAACGGCAGCAATCACCGCCAGCACGGTTGTCACTTTTTCCATTTTGGGATTATAGTCTTCTTCTTCGTAATCCTCATAATCTTCTTCATATATTTCATGGTCATCTTCGTAATATTCATCATCGTGATAATCATCTTCCGGATAAGTTTGCTCTTCCCGGAAACCCGCCATTTCGGTCTTTAATTCGCGCTTTCTTTTTATCTCGGCCACTTCCTTGTCAGTAATCGGCCGCGTTAATGCCTCTTCGTCAGGGTTGGTCATTTTGACAAAGTCCTCATCGGGATTCATTAACGATTTTTTGAGGTCGTTAATCAGCTCCGCCATCGATTGGTAACGGCGGTCAGGGCTTTTCTGGCAGCATTTGAAAACAATTTGCTCGACACTTAGGGGGATTTCCGCCACATATTCCCGCGGTGACGGCATTTCTTCCTGGATATGCTTGATTGCAATCGCAACTGTTGTTTCGCCATTAAAGGCAACTCGCCCGGTCAGCATTTCAAATAAGGTAATCCCTAGTGAATAAATATCGCTTTTTTCATCAGAAAACCCGCCCCTTGCTTGCTCCGGCGATGTGTAATGGACTGACCCCATTACATTTGATGTAATTGTATTGCTAGTTGCCGCTTTGGCAATCCCAAAATCGGTAACCTTTACTTTTCCGTCTTTTGAAATAATGATATTCTGCGGCTTGATATCGCGGTGGATAATATGGTTATTGTGGGCGGCTTCAATCCCCATGCAAATTGGGATTGTAATGCTGATTGCTTCTTTGACTGATAAACGTGCCTTTTTTTCGATGTATTTTTTGAGGGTGATGCCTTCGACTAATTCCATGACAATATAATAAATGTCTTTTTCTTCCCCGACATCATAAACATTGACAATATTGGGATGGCTTAACCCGGCGGCGGCTTGCGCTTCAATCCGGAACTTGGAGACAAAGTTGGCATTTTCGGAAAATTCCTGTTTTAAAACCTTAACTGCAACAAAACGATTAAGCTTATTGCATTTTGCTTTATATACGTCACTCATTCCGCCAGTGCCAATTTTTTCTAATATTTCGTAACGATCCCCGATAATCATTCCAATTTTTACCATTTATAATAACCATGCCTTTCAAAAGAAAATCGAATCACTGCTCCGTTTTTCTGATCAGAATAACGGTAATATTGTCTTTACCGCCATTATCATTTGCTGCTTGAATAAGTTCATTTGCCAGCTCATTTGGATCTTTATCGCGAAATAATATCGTTCCTAATTCATCATCATCAAGCATATTGCTAAGGCCGTCCGAACACATTAATACTAATTCGCCTGGGTTTAATTTCTCATTAAAAAAGTCGATTTGCAATTTTTCTTTAGCCCCGACCGCCCTTGTGATAATATGTTTGTTGGGGTGGTTGTGGGCTGCTTCCTTTGCCATTCCGCCCATCCTTATCATTTCTTCAACCAATGAATGGTCTTTTGTAACTTGGCGGAGCGTTTTTTGCTTGGGGTTAACCAAATAAAGGCGGCTATCCCCGACATTGGCAACGTGGAGGTTATTTCCGTCAATTGTTGCCGCGACAATTGTTGTCCCCATGCCATAAAGGCTGGGATTATCATCGGCCTTATTCCGGACGACTTTGTTCGCCGTCTGCATTGCCTGTTCTAAAATTTTCTTGGCATTTTTGCCGGGCAAACTAATAATTTCTGCAAGCATTGTCTCGACTGTCCATTGTGATGCCAGCTCGCCGCCATTATGGCCGCCCATTCCATCAGCAACAATAAAAACATTCGGCAGATTTCCTGTTTTCTCCCGATTCGCATAAACATAATCTTGATTTAAACTGCGTTTCTTACCGATATCAGTTATAGCAACTGATGTAAGCATCCGTTTCTCCTAAATTGCAAATTTTAGTAATTGCGGTAATCTTTATCGGGCAGCATTAGCGTTAGACCGAAGCTGACCGCAAGCACCATCAATGTCACTTCCCATTTCCCTTCTTATGGTAACATTTATTTGATATTTTTCAAGTATTTTTTTGAAATCTTGGATATTTTTCCCATTCGAAGCCGTAAAATCATACTCTTTCACTTTATTTAGCGGAATCAAATTAAGATGGCAAGGCATGGCGCTTAGCAGTTTTTTAAGTTCCTTGGCCTCCTCTGGGCTGTCATTTAAATTATTTATTAAGCTGTATTCAAAAGTAATCCGGCGGCCAGTTTTCTTAAAATAATATTGGCAAGCCTTTAAAACCTCATTTAGCGGATAAGCTTTTGTAATCGGCATTAACTTAAGCCTTTTTTCATCTGTCGGCGCGTGGAGCGAAAGCGCAAGGTTAATTTGCAAGCCTTCATCGGCAAGGCGGTAAATAAATGGGGTGAGGCCGCAGGTTGAAACAGTGATACCTCGCTGGCTTATGTTAAGGCCGTTTTGATCAGAAATCATTTTGATAAAATTAAGGACTTCATCATAATTATCTAACGGCTCGCCGCTTCCCATGATAACCACGTGCGAGATTCTTTGCTTTATCTTACGGGTAACCGCGTAAACTTGTTCCAGCATTTCCCCGGCACTTAGCTGGCGGACAAGCCCCCCGATTGCGGAAGCGCAAAAGGCGCAGCCCATTCGGCAGCCAACCTGGCTTGAAATGCAGACCGAATTGCCATGCTTATATTTCATTAAAACCGTTTCGATAAAATTTCCGTCCGCCAAGGAAAAAAGGTATTTCTGCGTCCCGTCAATTTTTGATTCCTGCATTTTTTCAATCTTAAGCTGGGAAAGCAAAAAATTTTCATTAAGATAATCGCGGGTATGCTTAGGAAGATTCGTCATTTCCGCAAAGCTTTCCGCTAAATGCTTATGAAGCCACTGATAAACTTGCTTGGCGCGGTAAGGCTTCTCTCCGGCCGCCAAAAGGCAAGCTGTCAGGCTTTCGAGGGAAAGGGATTTTATTTCAACCATCAGTCATCCCTCCTTAAACGGCAGATAAAAAAACCATCCGTTAAATGAATGCCCGGCAAAAGCTTAAGCATCCCTTTAAGTGGTTCATTTTGATTTAATGAAATAATGTTTTCAAGGTTTTCCGGCAAAGCATCATAAGAAAAAGGAAAATTCGCCGTAAACCAAGCCATCATCTTTTCGTTTTCGTCAAGGTTAATCGTGCAAGTGCTGTAAATTAAAGTCCCGCCCGGTTTGACATACTGCCAGACAACCCCCAGAATCCGGCGTTGCAGGTCGCATAACTCCGAAATGGCTGCTTCGGTCAGCCGATGTTTTATGTCCGGTTTCCGGGCAATGACCCCAAGGCCGGAGCAAGGTAAATCTGCTAATAAAACATCAGCCTTATCTATGAGCGATTCATCTAAGCTTCCAGCATCGTAAACCGATATTTCAAGATTATCCTGCTTAAGGCGAGCCGCATTTTCCCTGATGTATTTTAGTTTATTTTCGCTGATGTCGTGGGCAATGACTTTTTTTGCTTTTTCTGAAGCGTGGAGGGCTTTCCCGCCGGGGGCTGCGCAAACATCAATGACAAGATCCTCTTTCCTGATCTTCGCCGCTTCACAAACAAGCATTGAGCTTACGTCCTGAATCGAAAAAAAACCAGCTTTGAATCCGGGCAAATCTTTGATGTCTTCAATTCCGCTTAGCTGATAAGCATAATCTAAGTAAGGATGGCGTTTTGCTTCCACGCCTAGTGTTTCTAGGTTTTCAAGCCATGCCTTAACTTGCCCGGCGGTATTTTTTCCGTTTAAACGCACAGTTATTGGCCTGATTTCCAGTAATCCGGCGCAGATAGATTTTGTTTGCTGATAAGAATATTCTCCCCGCCATTTTTTCACTAACCAGGCCGGGACGGAATAATAAATTGATAAATAATCAATGGGGGTATCTGTTTCGCTGGGTAAAGCCAAATTGTCTTTTGCCCGGCTTAAATTCCTTAAAATGCCGTTAGTAAATCCTTTTAAAGCAGAAAAACCGCTTTTTTCCGCCAGTTTTACGGCTTCATCACAAGCCGAGCGGTCGGGGATTTTATCCATGAAAAGGATTTGGTAGGCACTAAGGCGTAAAAGATTACGGATCAGCGGCTTCATCTTGTCAACCGGGATTTTGGCAAATTGGTTAATGATATAATCAAGCCGTATTTGATATTCAAGAGTGCCTTCCGTCAAACGCTTAACTAATGCTTTATCCCGGCCATCGGTAAGCTTTGCTAATGCTTCACGGATTAAAAGATGGCTAAAAGCTTGCTCCTCATTAATCCGGATCAGCAAATTTAGGGCAATACGCCTTAAATCTATGTGCCGTGAGGCAATACTTCGCGTCTCCATTTAACTCCTGCGGTTTCTTAAAGCAAGCAATCTAAACAGCTGTAACAGGGCAGCCGCGGCGGCCGCGACATAAGTTAAGGCGGCAGCGGTTAAGACTTTTTTACTTCCTCTTTTTTCTTCTTCACCCATAATCCCATAATCACCAAGGGCCGCCAGGGCTCGGTTTGAAGCGTCAAATTCGACCGGGAGCGTCACAAGCTGGAATAATACCGCAAGGCCAAAAGCAATAATGCCAATATTAAGGAGCAGCATTCCCAGCGGAAGCTCAAGGCCCATAATAAAGCCGACAAACACAAGCGGCATTCCCAGCCTTGAACCAATGGTTGCAACCGGGACTAAGACCGAGCGGAACTTTAATGGGCCGTAGCCAATATTGTCCTGGACGGCATGGCCGCATTCGTGGGCCGCGACCCCAACTGCTGCCAGCGAATTAGAATCATAAACCGCTTCCGAAAGTCGCAGGACTTTTTTGCGCGGATCATAATGGTCGGTGAGATTCCCGGCGACCCGTTCGATTTTTACATCGTTTATGCCTTTGCTTCTTAGGATGCGGTCAGCCGCCGCCGCGCCGCTCATTCCGCTGCGACACCGGACGCGGGAGTATTTGTTAAAGGTACTCCTAAGGTAACCGCTAGCGATAATGCTTAATAACGCTCCGATTAGGACTAAGATATATGTGCTGTCCATCATATACATATTGTTTCCTCCTTAAAAAGAAATTTAAAGTATTTTAACCAAATATTTCCCCGGCCGTTGTTTTATAACCAAGCAAAAAATCACGGGCCGGCATTTTTTTCTTGCCCTCTATTTGCAGTTCGGTTATTTGAAGAACCCCCTCACCGCAGCTGGCAGTAAGATAATCTTTTGTTACTTCAATAATTGTGCCTGGCTTATCAGCACTTTTTGTGTTAACCCAGTCAGCCGCCCATATTTTTAAGGTCTTGTTACGGTAATAAGTATACGCACCGGGGCGGGAACTTAATCCCCTGATTAGCCTTTCAATCTCAGCCGCGCTTTTTGAAAAATCAATTTTACTTTCTTCTTTGCTTAACATTTTTGCGTGGGTTGAAGCTTCATTATCCTGCCTGGTTGGCGTGATTTTACCTGCTTCGATTAGCTTTAGGGCGGTAACGATTAAATCCGCGCCAAGAAACGATAATTTTTCATGGAGCGTGTCGCTAGTTTCTTTTGCTTCAATGGGCATTTCCCCGGCCAGCAAGATATCGCCTGTGTCGATGCCCTCGTCCATTTGCATAATCGTAATCCCGGTTTTGGCTTCCCCGGCAAAAATTGCCCGCTGGATCGGGGCTGACCCCCGGTATTTTGGCAGTAATGAAGCATGGATATTGATACAGCCATAACGAGGCAGGTTAAGGAGCTGGGCGGACAAAATCTGGCCATAAGCTGCCACGACATAAATGTCAGCATTATATTTCCTAAGTTCTTTGATTGTTTCTTCGCTTCTTATCTTAAGCGGCTGTAAAAGCGGCAAGTTTTGTAAAAGGGCGTACTCTCCTACTGGGGAGATTGCCATTTCCCGGCCCCTGCCCTTTTGCTTATCCGGCTGGGTGAAAACCGCTAATACCTCGTGTCCGGCTTCTAAAATGGCTTTTAAAGGCCTGACGGCAAAATCGGGCGTTCCCATATAAATAATTTTCATTAAACCGCTTACTCCTCTTCTTCGGCTTCGGAATTGTCCTTTAGCTCCCCTTCCACCAAATCAACATACAAGCGGCCGTCAAGATGATCCATTTCATGGCAAATTGCCCGTGCCAACAACTCCGTCGTTTCTAATTCAAACGGCTTTAGGTTTTCATCATGGGCGATAACCTTTACATAATTCGGCCTTGTTACCGTCCCATGCTTTCCCGGAACGCTTAAACAGCCCTCACTTCCTGTTTGCTCACCGCTTTTTTCAAGAATCCGGGGGTTAATCAGGATATGGGGTTCTTCGCCATAATCCTCCCCAGCATCAACCACAAAAATCCGCTTAAGCACGCCAACCTGACAAGCCGATAAGCCAATGCCCTCAATGCTATACATCGTATCAAGCATATCCTTGATTAGTAATTTCGTCCGCGGCGTAATTATTGTTACTTCCTTGCTGACCTTTGAAAGTATCTCATCGCCGATTTCTCTAATGTTTCTGATTGCCATTTTTCTTACACCTCTTTTATTGTAACGGATCAAAATCAAATTGAATATTTATCCCCGCCGTCTCATTTCGCTTGCGTTTTTCCGCTAATTCTTCTTCAATAATATCTTTTACCTTTACCAGTATATCATAATTATTGTGCTTTACAAAAATTAAAAATCGGTAAATATCATTAATTTTTGCAACCTGTGCCGGAACTGGGCCAATAATCTGCGGTTTAATAAGGTTTTCTGCCTTTTCATTGACTGATTCAGTCAATCCGTGCTGATTAAAATCGCTTGACGCCAATTCTTCACCTAATTTCAAGCCTTTTCTTTCATCTTCCGCATTAATAAGGACCGCCAGCATATGGGCAGCCGGAGGATATGAAGCCAGCTCGCGGTAGATTATTTCTTCCTCATAAAAAGCGGGGTAATTTTGGTTTTTGGCATGGATAATGCTATAATGCTCCGGCCGGTAAGTCTGGATTATGACTTCGCCCGGCTTTTCGCCCCGCCCGGCCCGCCCGGCCGCTTGGGTAAGAAGCTGGAAGGTCCGTTCTCCGGCGCGGTAATCATTTACATTAAGCGACAAATCAGCCGCAATAATCCCAACGAGCGTGACATTGGGAAAGTCATGCCCTTTGACAATCATTTGCGTTCCGACCAAGATATCCGCTTTTCCATTCGCAAACGCTGCCAAAATTTCACTGTAGCTGTCCTTTGTTTTGGTTGTATCGCCATCCATTCTAAGCACCTTAGCTTTTGGCCAAAGCTTTAGAATCAGTTCTTCAATCTGCTGTGTCCCGGCCTTAAAACCAAGAAAGTACTTTGAACTGCAAGCCGGGCAAAGCTTTAATTCCTTGATCCAATAACCGCAGTAATGGCATAGCATTTTTCCGCCCCGGTGGGTGGATAAGGAAACATCACAATGGGGACATTTTAAAACAAAACCACATGAACGGCAAGAGATAAAGCTTGAATAGCCACGGCGGTTCAAAAATAACATTATCTGCTCTCCGGAATTAAGCCGTTCCGTAATAAGATTTTGTAGCTTAATGCTAAATATCTGCCGATTTCCGTTTTTTAGCTCTTCGCGCAAATCGACAATCTCTACATGGGGAAGAGCCGCCCCGCTTAAGCGGTTTTCCAAAGTAAAAAGACGGTATTCCCCTTTTTTTGCCCGGTAATATGCGGAAAGTGAGGGTGTCGCCGAACCAAGGACAAGGCTTGCGTTTTTGATTTCCGCCAAATATGCGGCCGTCTCGCGGGCATGGTAACGCGGTGTCTGCTCACTTTTATAACTGCTTTCGTGTTCTTCATCAATAATAATCAAGCCCAGATCCGGAAAGGGGACAAACAAAGCCGACCGCGGCCCGATGATTATGTCAATCTCGCCCCTTTTTGCCCTTTCGCATTGGTCATATTTTTCCCCGGCAGAAAGTGACGAATTAAGAACTGACACCCGGTCGCCAAAACGCTGGTAAAAACGAAGCAAGGTCTGGTAAGTCAAGGCAATCTCCGGAATCAGGACAATACATTGCCGCCCCAGCGATAACACGTTTTCGATTAAGCCCATATATACTTCGGTTTTTCCGCTTCCGGTAATGCCGCGGATTAAATATGTGCGGCTAAGGCCATTTAGATAATCATGATTAATGGTGTTGACAATATTTTGCTGCTCGTAGCTTAGGGTTTTTCTATGCTCATGCCCGGCGGTGATTTTGACCGGATTGCGGTAATAATGGACTACATCAATGGCAATTAGGCCTTGCTTTTCAAGGCTTTTAAGGGTCGATGCGGCAACATGGAGCTTTCCTGTCACTAATTCATAAGGTAAGATTTCGTTAGTTAATAATTCGGTTAAAATGCGCTCTTTTGCGGTCTGCTTCTTCTTATGCGCTATTGCTAATTCTTCTTCTGTCCTTACTGTATCAACCAAACGGCGGACCGTTTTTTTTTCTTTTGGCTTAAAAGCCTGTTTCGCCGGGAGGACGGTTTTTAGGGCGGCAATCATTGTTCCGCCGTAGTTCCTTTTCATCCATGCTGCCAGCCTGATTGCGTCAGCCGTTACGCTTACGCTGTCTTCTGCGATCTCGATAATTTCTTTTAGCTTGTCCAACGGGCATTCGGTTTGGTTTGTCAGTTCAATAATAACACCTGTTATTTTACGGTTGTTTTTACCAAAGGGAATCACGACACTCATGCCCGGAAAAAGCAAGCCGTTAAGTAATGGCGGTATTTTATATTGAAAAGGCCGATCGACATTTTCATGGGCAATATTTACGATGATGTTTGCATAGCATTCAGGCATTTCTTAACAATCTCCCGTTCGTCCATCGGGTATTTTTTCCCTTTTATTTCTTGGTAATCCTCGTGGCCTTTTCCGGCCAGCACAATGATATCGCCTTTTCTGCCGTTATTTAGCGCATAAGCAATCGCTTCGCTCCGGTCAATGATTTCAACGTATTCACCGTTAGTTTTGGCGATTCCGCTTTTGATGTCGTTGATGATATCCTGCGGTTCTTCATCACGGGGATTGTCAGAAGTGATAATTGTCAAATCGGCTAATTTCCCGCTCGCCTCGCCCATTTTAATCCGCCGATTTTTGTCGCGGTTACCCCCGCAGCCAAACAGGCAGACCAAACGCCCCGGCTGGTATTCTTTTAATGACTTAAGCAAGCTTAAAAGGCTCATTGCGTTATGGGCATAGTCAATCATCAATGAAAAATCATCGGCAACCGGAAGCATTTCGATTCTGCCTTTAACGCTGACATTTCTAAGCGCTTTAAATATGACCGGGACTGGAACATCAAAAAAGCGGCAGACCAAAATCGCGGCAAGGGCATTATAAACGCTGAATTTCCCCGGTGAGGCGACTGATGCCCCAAATGAAAGCAAGCCTTCAACCTTAAAATGGACGCCCAGATTTCCGTTTTCGCGGTATAATTCTATTTCGCTTCCCCGTAAATCCGCGTTATTTTCTATTCCGTAAGTTGTAATTTCACAAGTATGCCCGAAAATAACCTCCGGGTAATACTCACTGTCAACATTGATAAAACCTTGCTTACATTGGCTAAAGAGCATCCTTTTACAGGCAAGGTATTCCGCAAAATCCTCATGCTCGCCCGGTCCGATATGGTCAGGTGAAAGATTGGTAAAAATGCCAAAATCAAATACAATCCCCGCCGTCCGGTGAAGCTTAAAGCCTTGGGAAGCTGTTTCCATCACCACAACTTGGATGCCGATGTCAGCCATTTCCCGCAAGTATTTTTGGGTAAGAAGTGATTCGGGGGTGGTGTTTTCGGCCGGGATATGTTTTTCCCCAATGATTATTTCGATTGTCCCAATCAAGCCGACCTTGTACCCTGCTTGCTCCAAGACTGATTTTATCAGGTAGGTAGTGGTGGTTTTGCCTTTCGTCCCGGTGATGGCGATTGTTTTTAGCTCTTTTGCCGGGTGGCGGTAATAATTGGCCGCAATCTGTGCCATCGCATAGCGGGTGCAGGAAACCTTAATCACCGTCACCCCATGCACAGCAAATATATCACTGGCACTGTCTGCGATGTCACGCTCAACGACTAAGGCCCGCACGCCTTTTTTGATGACTGACATGATAAAATCATGGCCATCTTTTTTCATTCCGCTTACGCAAATAAAAAGATCGCCGGCTTCCACCTTACGCGAATCATTTCTGACCGCACCGACTGTGCAGTCTACGCTTCCTCTAAGGCATTCATAGTTTAGGTTATCCAGTAAATCCTTTAATAACATGGTTTCCTTTCAATGGGTAGGTTAGTCAGGCAAAATACAACTCTCCGTGGACTGTGCCCTAATTGGATTTAAATTAAAGCATTCTCATGGATAGAAGGCGGCCAAGGCCCACTTCGAGTTATTTTTGCCTTCCTTCTTACTGATATCTATATAATATAGCACGGAAGCAAAAAAATGTACATTCTTTAATAAATTATTTATTTTTTAATAATAAAGTACACACAGTTTGAACACATTTCTAGGATAGAATCAAAGATAAGATAGTTGTTGACTCACTATCTCCCCCCTCATAAGACTGTGCTAATAGCACGCGAAAAGCCTCCCTTAACCGGGAGCTTTTTGTCGTAATCCTAGCAATAATCCTTAATGACAATCCGGATTTCCTCTTTGCCTTTGTAGCTTACCAAATCCGGGTAATATGTAATGCTGATTTTCAGGGGCGAATCATTATTAAGATAATACCCTTTATACAAAGCTTCCTTTTGCTCGGCGGAGAATTTCTCACATAAGAAATTGTCAAAGGCTTCAATATCCCCGAAATGGAGAAGGTAGTGTTTTTTTCCGTCATTGTCGCTAATCGTATACTTGGCTGCCCTTTTTGCCTTGCCCATCACCCGGCCGTTTAACAGGGTAATATCTTTTTGGGCAAAAAGCGGCTTGGGATTGCCGTTTCCAAACGGCTCTAGAAAATCAAATTCCTGAATCAGCTCTTTTGTAACGTATGATAAAGGCATTGCAATATCAATGTTAATTTTTTCAATGAAATCATCTTCGCATAAAAAAGCATTTTCATTTAACGCTTGCCGGAATTTTTCGATATTATCCGGAATCATCGATAACCCGGCGGCTTGCTTATGCCCGCCGAATTTTGTGAATAATTCCTTGCATTTACACATTTCTTGATACATATCATAGGCTGGGATGCTGCGGCCTGACCCTTTTATCCCCTCGCCAAGCGCGTCATCAGTCAGGACAAAAACCGGGCGGCAGTAACGTTCCCTTAAGCGCCCGGCAACAATCCCGGCCAGGCTTTCATGTAAATCTTTTAAATAAAGGACTAAAACCGCCGAAAGCTTAGTTTCATCTACTGCCCGGACGGAAGCTTCAAAACCTTTTAGCGTCATTTCTTTGCGGTTTTCATTAAGATTTTTAAGCTCATCGGCAAGCTTTATCGCTTCCGCATAATCCGCTGCCATAAGCAAATTAAGCGCCCGCTCAGCCGTATCAAGCCGCCCGGTTGCATTTAGGCAAGGCCCTAAGATAAAGCCGATATGGTAAGGCGTAATTTTTTCGGAAGCAATCGCGCTTACCTCAATCAAAGCTTTAAGGCCAAGGTTTTCGCATTTCCTTAAATGCGCAAGGCCATATTTGACCAAAATCCGGTTTTCACCGCATAACTCCATCACATCACAAATTGTGGCAATCGCAGCAAAACAGAAAAGCTCATCATGCAAAACTTTAGGAATCTCGGCGGCAAGATGGGCATATAAAGCTTCAATAACTTTAAGCGCAACCGTCCCACCGCAGATTTTCTTAAAAGGATAAGGGCAGCCTGGCTGCCAGGGGTCAACAATCGCGTCCGCTGGCGGAAGCTCGCTGCTCTCGTGGTGGTCGGTCACAATCACCGTTTGCCCCTTTTCTTTTGCCAGCTTAATCGGCTCGATTGCCGAAATGCCATTATCACAAGTGATGATTGTATCAATCCCGGCTTCGATAGCTTCAAGAATCAAATTTTCATTAAGCCCATACCCGTCTTTCATGCGGTGGGGTATCGCCGTTTCGGCATTTCCGCCTAGGAAAGTAAGGCCTTTATATAGAATAAAAGCCGCGCAAATTCCGTCAACATCGTAATCGCCGATAATCCGGATTGGGGCATGGGCATGGATTTTCTGCGCCAAAATAGTAACCGTTTTATCCATTCCTTTAAGAAGAAAAGGGTCTGGCATTTCCTCAATCGTGCCATTTAGGTATGTGCGGATATCTTCTTCTTTAATGATGTCGCGGTTACGAATCAGCCGCGCGATGATTGGGGATATGCCAAACTTCCTGCCAATTTCATCGAAATCAGCTTTTTTGGCAGTGATAAACCATTTTGTCATGTGAACAAACCATATTATAATTTTCACAAGAGAGCTTCTTTGAAAATTTTCATAAGTGAAAGATAGTTTAAAATAGATTGCAAAATATTACTATCACATTTAATTTAGACATAAAATATTTTCATGTTTAGCATAAAGGAAACGCAAGAGAATAATGCCAATTTCGCTTTCCTTAAATCTTCATTCTCTTCTTCTTTAATATTTCCAGTCCAATTATCAATCCCAATCAAGATTGCATTTTCTTGTTTTATAGCTCCATACTGCTGTAAGATTGCTTTTAAATTCTTAATAACATCAGGTTCGCTTAATTCAAAAATTTTATCTAGCTGCTTAAGTGTTTTACCTCGATCAGAAAGAAATATATTTTCTCCTTCTTTAAAAAGAACAAAACTATATTCATCGCCATTCAAATTTGGATATTCAAATTCTGTTATGATACTATCAGGGTCTACTGCCCATTCAAGAGTATCAGGTACAAAGGAATTATCTTTTTCTCTTGCTTTTAAATCAGCTTGCCCCTCTTTATTATTTTTTGATTGCCCAGAATTATCTGCGTTCAATCTATCTTCAGATTGCTTTTCAAGCCTCAATAACCAGTATAAAAAAACAGCCTTTTGCTCATTACTTACTAAATCTTCCATTATACATACTGCATTGGAAGTTAAATAAGTATTTTTTTTACTTTTGGGTAATGCAAAAAGATAACGGAGTAATCTCAATTGTGGCTTAATTTCCTCCATGATTTTTCCAAAAGCTTCAGTTGATAAATCTGATAAATCAAAAGTGGCTGGCAAGTAATAATATGGTGTTCTTCTATCATAAAGGATAATTAACAAACAAAAACCTTTTTCTTCTAGCGTAGCATCACACAAAAAACCATCAATACAATCAAAAAGTTTTTGATAATAAATCGATTCATTATAACCCATAACAGATAAAGCATCAATTAAGCCTGTAGTGAACTTTATATACTTGCTTTCATAGTCATATATTTTTTCAGAATATAACGCTTTGTCACCTAAATCATAGCTGTATTGTTCTTGACATATTTCAAAAAACCACGCGAGTTTTTTAGGGCGCTCATCTTCTGGTTGCTCCAATAAAAATTGATACATATTACTGCAAAAAACTAAACTATCATAAATTGAGTTGGCCGATTTTATACTCTCTGTTAAAGTCGTCGCTTCCATTTTTCTTACCTCTTTCTTTATATTCAATTAATTGCCATTTTTTACTAGCGCGGGCTTTGGGTGTATTTGGGTTTTCAAAAGCCTGTGACTGCTTCTTTCTTTGGCAGATGTTTCCGTATTTGGAGATAATTTCGGTGTTTATATTTAGGTTTTTAAGTTCTTCTATTGGGCATTGTAGATTGTTTGTTAGCTCTAATGAGTCTTTTTTTATGGGTTCGTTCTTTAGAGTTTGATTTTGGACTTCATAGCCTTCTTTTAAGTTTCCTTTCATTTGGAAACTATACAGTTTATCTTCCAAATCATTGCTACTACTTCCCATGCCACTTCCAGTAACGTTTATTTTGTCAAGCAAACATAAGCCAGTAGATGATAAGTGATAATAAATTTCACCTACGACCCTTTGGTCAATCAAATAGCCTTTTTCTACCAATTCTTCAATCCTTAGTCCTCGTTTTATTAGATCCGTTTTCGTAATACCATATGAACTCTTAATTTGATTTAAAATCTTACAGTAGCTTTCGTATTTCCTTGCATCTTTTTCAATTTCTTCCTTTTCTGTTCGCATAGCTCCAAAAAGTTTGAACATCTTAAAAATTTGACGAAACCGAGAAAAAGTCATTACCCGTTGATAATCTTTTTCGCTTTCTATTTCATAGAAACAATAGTCCTCAACATAGTCCACAAGAGATTGAAAAGATTCAGGCAAATCACTTTTACTATTGGAAGTTATACGTTCAATAATTATTCTGCTAACATCTGAAAATGTACGCTCTTCTATAGCATAACCTAACTGTAAACATTCCTTAATTTGCTCGAATAATTTCCCTAAACTGTCATCTTCATTTCTTTTTGCTATACTCATATGATTTTTATATAAACTATTTTTTCTTGCCAAAATATCACCTCGCAACTAATTGATTCCAGTATATCCGATTCTGGGGAAATTAACAAGTATTTTTTTTAGTTCTTATTAACTATCTGTATCCTAGGATAATCATCACTAAAATCTAATGTGATCATGCGTACGCATCCTTCTCTGCATTTTTCCGTACAGCCTTTGCCATCACGTTTGATATATTCAAATTTAGCTTGCACTCCCTTTTTCTGTGAAGGAACAACAGCTAAACCAATCTCCTCAATTTCTTTGCCTGTTTTGTCTTCTTTGCCTCTCGCTTCGCAACTATTACATAAGATGGAGCTGGAATGTAAAGTATCAGCAAATCCGATCATCTTACTCTTAAAAAATCTTAATGACGGACTCCATGCGGGAATAATTATCAAGTCAGGCTCAAAAATATGCGCTAAATTATATGTACATTTATTATTAATTATATCGCGGCATATTGATGGTAATATTCTGCCTAAACGGTCAATATCAAGGATAACACACTCTTTTCCTGGATTTGTCAAATCTTCAATAAAAATAGATTTACTTTTCTTTTCAACAACTTCTTTAGAATATGGTGAATATTTATAATAAGCACCTAGCTCTTTGCCATTTCCATTTAATACTTTCAATATATTATTATTGCTCCCATCCTTGCCCATCGTATAAGTTGTTCCCATAAATACAAGTTTTAATAATTTGCAATTTCTTGATTTTAGATGTTTTTTTATGGCTTCGTACATACTATTGCTCATAATATATTCCGGGAAAACAATTATATCCGCTTCTTTAGATATAGCAGAATCTAAAAGTTTAATTATGCGATTTTGACCTTGAATATCATCTTTACTATCTACTATTGGATATTCTACTGTAAATACACCTTCCAGTTTAGTTCCGGAAACCCGATTTATTGTGTTGTTTCTGCAATCAATAAATTTAAATGTCGGAAATCCAATATACGGTATGCAACAAACCTTAAGCACTTTCTTTTCGGGAGAAAATTCTGGATTTACACGGATAATCTGCGGAGGTCTTTCTGGAACAGGTAGTTCATTGCGCTTAATTATTTGAATTGAATTTTCAAAAAAATAATCTATACTTTTATCTGTAATTTTTTCTAAACCTTTGTCTAAAAATGAACTACATTTTTTTATATAAACTAAGTAATTAGAATCTTTATTATTCTTTGGCCCCTTTACCCTATCGATATTGTCTTCATTAATATCATGAACATATTTATCAAGCGAAAAAATTACCCGAAATAAGCAAATTGATTTTGCTATTTTCACTTTACTTTTACAATTCGGCATGACAAAACTATTCAATATTTTTACTATGCCCTTAATAAGTTCGTTAATTGGTATGACGGAATATGTATTATCTATTTTTTTATACTCTACTAATTTTAGCAATTCTTTATCCAACTCCCTAAAACACTTATCTGCATAAAATCCACGAGCATTAGAATTATCATTAAGATTATATTTACACACAAAACCTACATTCATGTCATGATTAATCCTAAATAATTCATCGTAACAAACACCTATCAGGTCATAGATGTTTTTTTGATTTTCTAGGTTTGATATGAAAGTCTTTTCCAAAATCAAGTCTATCCTCCGTATGCTTATTAACCAGCTTATCGTTAATTATACATAAAAATCATAAATTGTCAAGTATTGAAATAAAATGAAGAATTTTCATTTTTCATAATGTGAAGTACTAATTATTTTCAAAACTATAATCAAACAAACTTATCTGGTTTGACTCCGGCAGCTCGCCGAATAACCCTAGCCGCTCCATCAGGGCTGTGACCGTCTTGCTTACTTTTGCTCGTAAGCGAAAATCATCACGGGAAAGGAATTTGCCCGCTTCCCTAGCTTCAACTACCGCTTCGGCTGCTTTGTCACCCAAGCCGTCAATGCTTAACAGCGAGGGCATTATTTTGTCATTAACCAACTGGAACTTGTGGGCATTGGCCCGGTAAATATCAAGCGGGACAAACTCAAACCCCCTTTCATACATTTCCCCGACAATCCGCATATCCCTTAGTGTATCTTGTTCTTTTTTGGTCAACTTACCCGCCAGTTCGCGTCCCCGGTACTCTTTCATTGCCTGCTCAAGATGTTTCTTGCCTTGGCACATGATTTCATAATCAAACGCCGAAGCGCGGATCGAGAAAAAAGCGGCATAATATGCCAGCGGATAATAAACCTTAAAATAAGCAATCCGCCATGCCATCATCACATAAGCAGCGGCATGAGCTTTGGGGAACATATATTTTATTTTCTCACAAGACCAGATGTACCAATCCGGAACATTGGCCTTAATCATCGCCTTTTTCCATTCTTCCTTTAAGCCCTTTCCGCGCCTGACACTTTCAGTAATGTTAAATGATAACGAACTGTCAACTCCCTTGTTAATCAGGTAAGTCATAATGTCGTCACGGGTGCTGATGACCGTTGATATTGTTGCTTTACCCTCGCTAATTAGATCCTTGGCATTGCCAAGCCAGACATCAGTTCCATGGGAAAGGCCGGAAATGCAAATCAAATCAAAAAACGACTGCGGTTTTGTATCTTCAAGCATCTGAATGACAAAATCCGTGCCAAACTCCGGTACTCCCATCGCGCCTAGGCGGCAGCCGCCAATTTGCTCCGGCGTCAAATTAAGTGCCTTTGTATTTTGGAAGAGCGACATTACTTTGTCGTCCTGAAACGGAATCGAAAGTGGGTCAACCCCGGTCAAATCCTGGAGCATTTTAACCATTGTCGGGTCGTCATGCCCAAGGATATCAAGCTTTAAAAGGTTGTGGTCAATTGAATGGTAATCAAAATGGGTCGTGATAATATCGCTATTCACATCATTAGCCGGACGCTGGACGGGCGTAAATGTATTAATCCTTTCGCCAAGCGGCAGGATGATAATCCCGCCCGGGTGCTGCCCGGTGCTTTTCCTGATTCCGGTACATCCCATGACAATCCGGTCAATTTCGCAATTCCGCTTAATGATTCCGCGTTCGTCATAGTATTTTTTCACATAACCAAACGCGGTTTTGTCGGCAAGGGTTGAAATCGTTCCGGCCCTGAAGGTCTGCCCTTCGCCAAAAATGACCTCGGTATATTTGTGGGCTTTGCTTTGATATTCGCCGGAAAAATTAAGGTCAATATCCGGCTCTTTGTCGCCGTTAAAGCCCAAAAATGTTTCAAAAGGAATATCAAAACCATCTTTTTTCAGCATTTCCCCGCACTTAGGGCAAGCTGAATCGGGTAGGTCAAACCCGGTCCGGCCAGCATATTCACGCACCTTTTCCGAATCAAAATCACTATAAAAACATTTAAGGCAATAATAATGCGGCTTTAAGGGATTTACCTCGGTAATTCCGGCCATTGTCGCAACAAAAGAAGAACCAACCGAACCGCGGCTTCCGACCAGATAACCGTCTTCAAGCGATTTCCAGACTAATTTCTGGGCGATAATATACATGACCGCAAAGCCATTACTGATAATTGAGTTAAGTTCTTTGTCCAAACGGTTTTTGACTAGCTCCGGCAAGGGATTGCCATATAGTGATATCGCCCGGCTAAAGCAGATTTCCTTTAATTCGATATCGCTGTTTTCTATTACCGGCGGGCATTTTTCAGGCCGAAGCGGTGAAATCGGGCTAATCATATCGGCTATTTTGTTAGTATTCGAAACGACTACTTCAAAAGCCTTTTCCCTGCCAAGATAAGCAAATTCATCTAGCATTTCATCAGTTGTCCGAAGATATAAAGGGGCTTGGTCATCGGCATCATCAAAACCCTGTCCTGCCATGATAATCCGGCGGTATACCTCATCGTCAGGGTCGGTAAAATGGACATCCGAAGTCGCAACCACCGGTTTATTATAATCTTCACCTAACTTAATGACCTTACGATTAAGCTCATGGATATCTTCCGGCGAACTAACGGCTGATATTTTTTCTGATTTGAGCATGAACTTATTGTTCATGGTCGGCTGGATTTCCAAATAATCATAAAATTTGACAATCCGGCCTAACTCTTGGGCGGATTTCCCCTCAAGCACAGCCCGGTAAAGCTCGCCGGCCTCACAGGCACTCCCAAGAATCAAACCCTCGCGGTGCTTTATAAGCAGACTTTTGGGAATCCGCGGGCGGCGGCTATAAAAATTAAGATGTGATTCGGAAATCAAGGTATACAAGTTCTCACGCCCCTTTTCATCAGCGGCCAGAATAATTGCGTGATGGCTTGGCAGTTTCTTGACCATTTCCGCTGTCTTTAAGTTAAGCGTATTGACTTCTTCGAGCCTCTTTATCCCTTTTTCTTTGAGCCGCAAACAAAATTCACCAAAGATTTGGGCGGTACATTCGGCATCATCTAAAGCGCGGTGGTGGCTTTTCTGGCTGATGTTTAGGGCTTTGCAAACCGTGTCAAGCTTGTGCGTTTTTTGGCCGGGAAGAAAAACTCTTGCGAGTGCCAAGGTATCAAGATAGGTAAATTCTCTTTCCATTCCATTAAGGCGGCAATTTTCCTTAATAAAACCCATGTCAAAATCGGCATTGTGGGCAATTAAAGGCCTTTCGCCAACAAAAGCCAAAAACTCCGGCAGGGCTTTTTGCATTTTTGGCGCGTCAAGAACCATTTCATCAGTAAGCCCGGTTAAGCGTTCAACCTCATAGGGAATTGGGATATTGGGGTTGATGAATGTCTGATAGCGTTCGGTAATGACCCCATTAGATAAAAGCACCGCGCCAATTTCGATAATGCGGTCTTTTATGGGGGAAAATCCTGTTGTCTCAAGGTCAAAAACAACAAACTCGCCATCAAGAAGCTGGTCTTTTGCATTAGTGGCAATTTCCCGCAAATCATCAACTAAATAGGCTTCAACGCCGTATATTACTTTAAAAAAATCGGCTTTCGTTGGCGGTGCTTTGCCCTCTTCTTCATGGCAACGCTCTTTTTCTTTTTGGTAAATCTTTTTCCATGCTTTGTAAGCCTCCGGAAATGCTTGCACCACCCCATGGTCGGTAATCGCTATCGCCCTATGTCCCCACTGATAAGCCCGCTCAATCAATTCGCCTACCTCGGAAACCCCATCCATGTCACTCATTTTGGTGTGGCAATGAAGCTCAACGCGCTTGATTTTTGCTTCGTCCTGTCTTAAAATCGTGAAATTAACTGTTTTTTTGATGCCAACGATTGAACCGATGGTTAAGTCGCCATCGAATTTGTCCGTCATCACAAGACCCTTTATCTTTATAAAAGCGTCTTTTTTGATTTTTTCCTTAAGGTCATCTAACAGCTCGTCACCAATGAAAATTTTCACTTTTATTGTGTCGGTAAAGTCAGTTAAGTTAAAAATTACGATTGTTTTTTCATTCTTTATCGCGCGGAAATTAAGGGCAATGATTTTGCCCCGGATAATAACCTCGCCGATTCCGTCAACGATATCTAAAAGAGGGGTAATTTCCCCATCGTCAAAATCGCGGCCGTAAAAAACATCGGGATTGTCTGAGCGGCGGGAGCGGGTTTTTCGGGGCGGGGCAGAATCCTTTGGCAACACTCTAATGCTTTCGGGGACGGCATTTTCTTTTTTTATGATTTCGCCGCGGGCGATAATTGTTGCTTCATTAATTTTGGCGCGGATTTTTGCGTCATCATTTCGGGACGTGTTTTTGTTTTCTTGGTAAGCAAATTTAAGCTTGATCTCTACATTAAGGCCACAGCGTTCATTAAAAACTTCATCAAAATAATCAATCAGTTCCGCCACCTTATTTTTTAGATAAAGCGAGTTATCAATTGCCAGCATGATTTGGTTTTCGTCAGGATAACTTATCTTGGTGTTTCTAAGGATATTAAGAAGGACCGGGCGGGCGTTAAGTTCAAGGTATATGCTCTCGCGGTAAACCTGCATTAGTTTTTCGGCATTATATTGGGCTGAAAGGTTAAACTTTTCAAAAATCCTAATCGTGACCTGTTTGCCCCGGAAAAGCTGCCCTTTTATTTCTGCTTCAACTTTATAAATGAGCGCCTTGGGGATTAGGCGGCCACTTGTTATGTAAATGCGGAAATTGTCTTCCGGCGTATTTGTTTTCACTTTATCAACAGTAGCTTGCGAAAATAAATCGCTGAGTGATTTTTCCAGCGTAAGGGCCGGAAATACTTCGGTAAAAATGCGTGCCATGTCGTTACCTCAATTTAAGTATAGCATGAGTTTAGTTCTGTTATCAAGATGGAAAACTTAAGAACTGCGAATAGAATTAGCGGAAAATTGATACACTAAAAAAAGCTGAAGCTTTTAAAGCTAAAGCTTTTAAAGCTTTTAAAGCTAAAGCCTTTGAAAACTAAAGCTTTTAAAACTAAAGCTTTTAAAACTAAAGCTTTTAAAACTAAAGCTTTTAAAACTAAAACCTTTAAAACTAAAGCTTTTAAAATTTTAATTTCCACACTATAAAAACATAAATCAAGGGCGAAAGGCAAATAATGACATACCTGACATTGATAATCCATAAAATTGATTATTCAATTTTATTAAAAGAACTGAAAACAGGCAGCAAAAAAAGCCCTGTCTCTACAGGGACTAGCTTCTGTGATAAGATGCGTGATACGATGATGGAACTAATGACGCCCTTGTTTTCATTCCTAGAATCTCTTAGCCTGACCAGAAACATAATCGCAAGAAAAATTAATAAAAGCGCAATGAATTATGGAATTGTTTTAAGTACCTATCTGGAAAAAAATGAAGTATATTACGAAAAATTAAAAGAAGGGAATAAAAATTGTATGTTAACATTATCCGCTTCAATTGAAAAAATTGACTACCAAAAGCTAATTAATGAATTAAAGAAAACATCCGCTTCCCCAAACAATAAGCCCATCCTTTTAGACATCATCAACATCATTGAGCCTTTTCTTTCTGCGACAATGAAAACAATCCCTAATTCTGCCATTGCTGAGTTATTCATGCTGTTAGGGCAGGACAAAATGATGGACTTGGCGGAGGATTACGGGATTCATCTGGCGGATCTGAATTTGAGCGCTTAGGGTTAATCGTCATTGCTCCAGTTGATTAGCTCGTCACTTAAAGCCGCCAGCAACTCATTTTCCGCTACTTTTTTGACGACCTTGCCTTTTTTGATAATGAGTCCTTCACCCTTGCCTGCGCAAATACCGATATCAGCTTCTTTTGCCTCGCCTGGCCCATTAACGATACAGCCCATCACCGCAATTTTTAAATCAAGGTCATTAAATTTGGAAAATTTGATATCAGCAACCATATTTTCTACTTGATTAGCCAAGGTGATTAAATCAATTTCCGTCCGTCCGCAAGTCGGGCAGGATATTATTTCAATTCCCCCTTTCCGTAAGCCCAATGTCCGGAGAATGATTTTTGCGGCTTTAATTTCTTCAGCCGGATCTCCGGTTAAAGAAACGCGGATTGTGTCCCCAATGCCTTTATCCAAAATCAAACTAAGCCCGATTGCTGATTTTATGCTGCCGCTGAAAATCGTGCCGGACTCCGTAATTCCAACGTGCAAGGGGTAATCTGTCAATGCGGCGATTTGGGCATGGGCTTCATACGACATTCTCACGTCCGAAGATTTGATGCTGATGACCAAATTGCCATAACCTGCTTCTTCAATCAGGCGTACTTTATCCATTGCGCTTTCCACAAGGCCGGATGCGGTAACGCCGCCATATTTTTTTACCACTTCTTTTTCCAGTGAACCGCTGTTGACCCCGACGCGGATCGGGATATTCCGCGCTTTAGCTTCATTGACTACCTCGGTCAATTTCTCTTTTCCGCCAATATTGCCTGGGTTAATCCGGATTTTATCAGCTTTGTTTTCCATCGCCAAAAGCGCAAGCCGATAATCAAAATGGATATCCGCAACCAAGGGAATATTGATCCGCTTCTTTATTTCGCTCAAAGCTTTGGCGGCTTCCACCGTCGGCACGGCAGCGCGGATAATATCACAGCCCAGCGATTCAAGCTTTAAAATCTGCTTGACAGTCGCATGGGTATCTTCGGTTTTTGTATTCGTCATTGACTGGATCAAAATGGGGTTGCCGCCGCCGATTACTTTATTGCCGATATGGATTATTTTTGATTTAGCTCGTTGACTGACTGGGTCAGTCAATTTGGAACATCTGTCCATTACCCTCTACCCTCATAATTTTACTGCTATCAACAGGATATTTTTTCAGATATGAATCAATAACCGCAAAATCGCCCCACATATGCATCGGGAAAAGCTTTACTGTTTCCGTCATGTCAAGAAAAATCTTAAGCCCCTCGCCACAAGCTTCCTCTTGGCGCGGGTCAAGCGGGAAAAAAGCAACATCAAAAGCCTGCCCCTTTATTTTATCCATTTCCGCTATGAAACGTTTCATGCGGCCATTGTTAACCTGCCCATCATCACCCGGCCAAGTCCAAAGGTTAAGGTCTCCGGCATGGAAAATAGTTTTATCTTCGTATTTTATGATAAAGGCAACCCCCTCATCAGTAGACTTAAGCGTTTCCACTCTTAACTCATCTGACAGCCTAAAAACCTCATCGGCTTTGGCGCGGATTATCGCTTTCTCATCTGGCTTTGTCAAACCAAGCCGCAGCTTTTGCGAAGCACCCAGCGGAACATCAGTTGACACAATAAAATATGCCTTAGGATATGTTTTTCTCATCGTCCATATCTTAGAGTTATAATGGTCGCCGTGGGCATGGCTTACAAATATGTATAGTTTTTTGTCCGGATTAAGCGGTGGAATTTGCCCGGTATAATAGTCAAACAAGAAATAAGCTTTGTCAAATTCGAGCAAGAAACCGCTGTGTCCTAGATATGTAATGTTCATCTTTTTAGTTCCCTTTTATTTTTGTAATCTATATATACCATTTTCAATATTAAAAGTCAACTATAGCCAAGCATAACAGCTGCTTCTTTGATTTTACAGCGGCAATATTCTTTTTTCCCCCCCTTAGGCATATATTTTGTATGACAGAATTTCTTAAAAAGCGAAAATTTGAAAGGCATGGATACATATGTGAACCAGAAATCATCTTCGACACCGCATCTTTCTTTTACAAGGCAAAATTTCTGGGATTTGCTCCCGGCTAATTTGTCATGGCATAATCCTTTGATTTCCGGCACTTTGATTTTGACTGTTACCGGGCTGTTAAGCCGTTTCATCGGCTTTTTTTACCGGATCTTTTTATCAAGGATGTTTGGAGCAGAGGGGATGGGCATTTACCAGCTCACCGCGCCAATCCTCGCGCTAACTTTTTCGGTTACAGTCGCCGGGATGCAGACCGCAATCTCAAAATATGTCGCCAGCGAAACAGCAACAAAGGATTACCGCTCTTCTGCGGGACATCTTGCGACTGGATTTATTATTTCAATGGCACTTTCTGCCCTTTGCACTTGGGGCATTTATTATTACTCTGATTTCATCGCTTTAAAATTCCTTTTAGAGCCGCGGACCGCGCCGCTTTTGAGGATTATCTCATTTTCAATCCCGATGGCGACAGTCCACTCATGTATCAATGGGTATTTTTATGGCGTTAGGAAAAGTACCGTCCCTGCCCTTGCCCAGCTGGCGGAGCAAGTCGTCCGGGTTGGCTCTGTTTTTTTAATTTATCATATTGCAATGGCCAGGGGCATGACGCCAACGATAAGTTTTGCGGTCTTGGGCTTAGTTATCGGCGAAAGTGCGGCGATGATTGTTTCTTTAGTGGCAATCAGGCATCGGTTTTACAATCTTTCCTTAACCCGCGAGCAAGTAAGGCCCGAAAAATACCAATACCTAAAGTCCAGCCAGCTGCTTTTGTCCCTTGCCATCCCGCTGTCACTTAACCGCGTCATCATTAATATTTTGCAAAGCGTGGAAAATATTTTTATCCCCAATAAACTGATGGCTTATGGAATGGACAATTCGACTGCCCTTAGCGTCTTTGGCGTTCTGACCGGAATGGCGCTTCCGCTCATCTTTTTCCCCTCGGCGATTACTAACTCAATCAGCGTCCTGCTTCTTCCAATCGTTTCCGAAGCCGACGCAACCGACAACAGCCTTACCATCAGAAAGGCAATCCGCCAGTCAATAAAACTAGGGGCTGCGCTTGGTGTTTTTTGCACTGGTTTTTTCCTGCTGTTCGGCAGGACTTTAGGAATGTGGTTTTATAATAATTCATTGGCTGGCAGTTTTATCATTACCCTAAGTTTTCTTTGTCCCTTTATGTATATCGCCAGCACGCTTTCAAGCATTTTGCATGGAATTGGGAAAACAGGAGCAAATTTCGTCTATAGCATTATCAGCCTTTCCGTCCGCCTTGCTTTTATCTTCGTTGCTGTGCCGCTTTGGGGAATCCAAGGTTATCTGTGGGGGCTATTGTTCAGCCAGTTTATCCAAACTGGGTTGTGTATGTGGGCAGTTAGGGAGTATTATTAGGCGAGGGGGATTTTTAGGTTATTCTCAGTTGTTTAATTCATCGAGTGAATGAAGACATTGTACCTTATTGCTATAATTAGTAAGCTTTTTACCCTCTATTCCTTCATAAGTACAAATCCCACTTTCATAATCGAAGCTCCATTTAAAGAAACACATTGAATCCGTGCCAAACAACAATCTAAACTGCTTTTTCTTATCATCATTTAGCCTCACAAGAAAAGACCAATTTGTGCCTGTCCATTTTCCAAGCCTAATCTCAGGCAAGACTACTTTGTAACAATCCATTATAATTTCACCTGTTGCTGTTGTAGGTCTTTCCCTGCCTTTCAGCAGCCCGCCTTGCCGAATCCAATCATCATCATATCCAAGATTATTCAATATTGCTTTACTAATAGTTGTTCTGTTAGCACCTGTATCCACTTTATAAGGCAAATGAGTTGCCAATGGTTTGCTATGAGGCAATATATAAAGCCTAAGATAAATAAATCCGGCATCGTCGATAATAATATCAGCCATATGCTACAATCCCCCCCAAACTGTTCTTTCTGTGATTTAATCCTTCAATGATTCCGCAATGCAATGGGTTTTCAAGCTGGGTGAGCAGATTCATCAGCTCGCTATCATCATCACCTATATAAAGAACCGTCCCCAAATTTCCCTCAAAACCATCCATTCGCATAAGAATAAAATTATCCGGATATCTAGTCGCCGCTTCTATGTCTGTCATCCGTTGTTGTTCAACTATTTCTTTGTACATAAAGTTCTCCTCTAAAAATAGATTATACTATTTACATAAAGATTCCTTAGTTTGATTATATGCTATTTTAGTGAAAAATACAATATAATATTAATTGATTCTCATGAATGACTGCTATGCGAAGTGATATGAAAGGGGACAGGCCCCGGCCCTAAATCCGGTGCATACTGTCAAATATCTCCTCGCGCTGGCATTTAATGACAACCCCAATCTCCTGCCCAAGGGCTTCTAAATCCTCCGCGATTCCGGCGAACTGCTTGGCGCAATTATTTGTGTCAACGACCATCATCATATTAAAATAGCCATTCACAATTGTCTGGGAAATATCTTCGATATTTATTTTGTTTTCCGCAAGATAAGTGCATACTTTTGCAATAATGCCGACCGTATCTTTGCCAACGACAGTAATAATAGTTTTATTCATTTAATAACCATGCCTTTCATATTTTTACACAGATACAATCGGTGAAGCCTCGCTCCGGGAAGCAACAAGCATTGGGAAATCGGTAGCCTTAAACTCATTGTCCGCCATATTGACTTCTACCCTGACCGCTTCGTAAGCAAGCTCCGGCAAATTATTTTCTTGGCTTAAATGCCCCAACAATACTGTTTTTAGCTTGCTATGTAAAAGACGGCTTAACAGGCGGCCAGCCAGTTCATTGGATAAATGCCCCCGCTCGCCTAATATCCTTTGCTTTAGATAATAAGGGTACGGCCCGACCTCAAGCATTTTGACATCATGGTTGGCTTCAAGGAGCAGGGCATCCATTCCCTTTAAGCATTCAACCGTATAATCGTTAAAAGAACCAAGGTCGGTGACAACGCCTATTTTGGTGTTGCCATAATGAATCCGGTAAGCAACTGGCTCTAAAGCGTCATGGGAAATCCGCATTGGGTTAAAAATCAAATCTTTGACGATAATTTTTTCATCGGGTTTGATGACATTAAATAAGTCAAGGTCGATTTTTCCCAAGCCGCTATTTGACAAAATGCCGTCTACTGTCCCGCTGGTCGCAAAAATCGGAATGCCATACCGCCTTGCCAGAACGCCTAATCCGCCAACATGGTCACTATGTTCATGGGTAATAAAAATCCCATCAATATCATGGCCTGTAATATCTAATTTGCCAAGCCCCGCTTCCGTCCTTTTACCGCTGATTCCGGCGTCAATAAGGATATGTGTGGTATCTGAGCCAACATAAACACAATTCCCGCTGCTTCCGCTTGCAATACTGCATAATCTCATAATAATAAACTTGCCTTTCTAAAAGTGCAAACCGAATTCTACTCCCAATAAATCTCAACTAAATCATTTGCGCTAAGCGGTTCCATGAACTGGGCATCGCGGTTATTTATCCTGGTCACGATATGCCGGCCCTTTGAGTTATTTAGGTCAAAATCAATAAATTCAAAAATATCAACAAAGACGTATTTTGCTTTTCCCGACAGTAACAGGGTGTCTCCATTGACTGATATGGTCATTTTTTTTTCGTCGGGATTAGGCACGGATAAACTCCGGGATACCTTAGTTTCCCCCTTATAATCTCCTTCGCTTCCGGAAGGCCCTTCATTTTCGTAATCATCCTCGATTTCGGAATCAACTTCGTTTTCATAATCATCTCTTCTTTCATAATCACTTCTACTTTCGTAATCATCATTACTTACGTACTCATCTTTTAAAGCGGCGGTTACAGCATCTTTTTTTGGCGTAAATGTGCTTTTTTGCTCTTTTAGCGGCCATGTCACAGAAAAATTCCGGTAAACCGGGGTTGATTCATCAGCCTCTTTGTTATTGACATATATTTTGGCTTCCTTGTCAAGAATCACGTCCATGAACTCGGCAATTTGCTTGACCGTATAAAAATCGGCCAGCTCAATCTCATCACCCTCTTGAATCTCATAATAAACCGATTGCAGTTCACCGTTTACCCAAGCATAAATCGGCAGTTCAACTTTTTTATCATTGACATTAACTACAATTGTGTCTTGAATTTCTTTTATTTCACCGATTGATAAACGCCCCGGCTCGCCTTCCGTTGATTCTTTGACCACAATCACGTCATTGCTGTGAATCGAGGTGTAAATATCGGCTGCTTCGCCATTCAGGCTGATAACTGCCGTCTCGCCAGATTGGCCGCGGACCATGCGGATATTGCCGTTCAAATAGTAGGTAAGGGCCTGTCCCCGGCGGGGGAAAAGGGCGTCATTGGGGAATTGCGCCTGCATTGCCGCATCAACGACGGCAAGGCGGTTATTATCATAAATTTTCAGCCGTCCGCCATTAAAGCTGACAAAGATAAAGTTGTTGCTTTGCTCAAAATAATTAAGGCAGATTCCAATCGGCGTGACCAATAATGAATCTTTCTTGGTTTCTTCTTCAAAAACGATTTGCTGCATTACTTCCTCACCGCGCAAAGCAACACGCTCCCTAGCAATTTCAAGCGCATCAGCCAAAGCGTCCGTATAACCGGGAATTTTTCCGCCGCCGCCAACTACAAAAACCGCGCTGACTGATTTATTCCCATTAAGCTCACGAATCTTTAACGCCACTTCCTTAGTCATTGTTTTAAGGATGTCATCAACAACAGTTAGGATTTCATCTTTGGGAATGCTTTGGGGCAAAAACATGATATCGGTATAATTGATGACTTCATTAATCCCGGCATCCCGCTTTATTTGCTCGGCAGTTGCAAAATCAACAAGGCAATGGCTGGCAATTTTTTCTGTCAAAGCATCACCTGCAATGGCAATCATCCCATAAGAAATAATGCTTCCGTCTTTGGTAATCGAAATATCACTTGTCCCTGCGCCAACATCAACAAGGGCGATATTGAGCATCCGGTACTTTTCCGGAATGGCAACTTGGATCGCGGCAATCGGCTCAAGGGTCAGGCTGACGATGTCAAGCTTTGCGTATTCAACCGCCTTATAAAGGCCGTTAACAACATCATCAGGGAGAAAAGTCGCAATAATATCCGCTCCGATTACTTTTGCCTTATGCCCCTCAAGGTTTCCGATTTGGTAACCGTTTAAATAATAACGGACAACGCTGTAACCAACGCAATAAAACTTGGACTCGGTTTCATTTCCCGCTTCAAATTCAGCATATGCCTTTTCGACTCCCATTGAAGCAAGGGCATAAATATCTTCATTGGTAACCTCGCGTTCGGGGACAAACGGCCATTCGACAAGGCAGTTTACTGTCCTAAGCACACGCCCGGCGGCGGCAATGCAGACTTCACTAAGGCTTATCTGGGTTGCTTCCTCCAAACGGCGGCGGACATCGGCAATGATTTCGCCAACCTTGATAATATCATGGATTTGCCCGTCAATCATCGCCCTTGATTCATGCTCGCTGACGCGCTGGGCAATGACACGAAACTCTTTGCCGTTTTTGTAACCCACCGTCCCAACCACGCTTCGTGTTCCGATATCAAGGCCAAAAACTGTTTTTCCGGGATATTTCTTTGCTTCTGCCACGGGGTACTCCTATCTTTAATAAATATGCGCGTTATTTTTGTCTGTCACGCGCTAACAGTATTCGCTAAGCAACCCCTCAACCTGCTTAATCGCCGCCTTAGTTCCATCATCGCGGTTATTATTGATGACCACTTGGCAGCGGGCGCGAAACTCTTCGTCCGGTAATTGGCTGGCAATTATTTTGCTTGCTTTCTCTACCGGATAACCGCGCATTTCCTGTAAGCGTTTTTTCCTGGTCGGCTCATCAGCATAAATATACCATAACTCATCAACGATTTTATCATATCCATCTTCAATTAACAATGCCGCCTCAATAAAAAGTAGCTTAATTTGCTTTTTTTCTTTTTGGCGTTTTACTTCGGCGTAAATATGCTCTTTTACCGCCGGGTGGATTACGCTGTTGATTTTTGCCAAAATTTTTTCATCAGCAAAAATAATTTCCGCCATTTTTGCCCTGCTAATGCGGTTCTCATTATCAAGGACTTGTTGACCGAGTAAGTCAATAATGCGGTGATAGCATGGCCCGCCCGGTTCTTTTACTAGATGGGCTACTTCATCGGCCTTGATTATTTTGCAGTTGTACGAACCTTCGATCCAGTCAAGCAGGGCGGTCTTTCCGCTCCCGACCCCGCCCGTCACCCCAATAATGCGCATGGTTTCCCTTTCTATGTGGCGTGTTATTATCACGTTTCATACCAATTATCCCCGGTACTTACATCAACATCAAGCGAAACCTTAAGCGCAGCCGCCCCTGGCATTTCCTCTTGCAAAATAGCTTTTACTTTATCTATTTCATCTTCCGCCGCTTCAAGCAATAATTCATCATGAATCTGCAAAATCAGCTGCGACCTTAACCGTTCTTTTTTCAGCCTGTCCCAGACGCGGACCATCGCGATTTTGATAATGTCGGCGGCTGTCCCTTGCAAAGGCGAGTTCATCGCCACCCGCTCGCCAAATGAACGGACCATGAAATTGCTGTTTGAAAGTTCCGGAATCGGGCGGCGGCGGCCAAAAAGGGTGGTCACAAAACCTTTTTCCTTTGCCGTTTTTATCATTTCATCAAGGAATGTCTTCACTTCCGGATAGGTAGAAAAATACTGTTCAATATATTCTTCCGCTTCTTTGCGCGAAATAGTCAAATCCTGGCTTAGGCCAAACGAACTAATGCCATAAACAATCCCGAAATTAACCGCTTTGGCATTACGCCTTTCAAGGTCGGTCACCTCTGAAAAAGGCTTATGGAACACCTTTGCCGCTGTTATCCGGTGGATATCCTTATCCTGCCTGTAGGCCTCGATTAAGCTTGCGTCACCGGATAAATGCGCAAGAATCCGCAGTTCGATCTGGGAATAATCAGAAGCAACCAGCACATAACCGGGGGCAGGGATAAAAACCTTGCGGATAAGACGGCCATGCTCTGTCCGCATTGGGATATTTTGCAGGTTTGGTTCAGTCGAAGAAAGCCGCCCGGTTGCGGTGATTGTTTGTTTAAGATTGGTGTGGATGCGGTTATCACCCCGGATAAATGCGCTTAACCCATCGGCATAAGTTGACTTAAGCTTGGAAAGGCCGCGATATTCCAAAATATCATTTACAATCGGATAGTCAGGGGCCAGACGCTCCAAAACATCAGCAGCGGTTGAATAACCTGTTTTGGTTTTTTTCCCGCCCTTAATTTGCATTTTGTCAAACAAAATCTCGCCTAACTGCTTGGGCGAATTGATGTTAAATTGACAGCCAGCTTTTTCGTAAATCAGCTTTTCCAGTTCGCTTATCCGTAACGCCAGTTCCTCACCATAAATTTTGAGTTCATCAGGCCGGACCAAAATGCCAATTTTTTCCATATCATTAAGCACATATGATAACGGCATTTCGATTTCGGTAAACAAATCATTCATTCCCGTTTCGGTCAGATTCTCGCTTAATGCTTTTGCTGCTTTACAGCAGACATAAGCAATGGTGCAAGCATATTTTGTGAAAATTTCGGCATTTACGGCCGCCATTTTAAGCGCAAGCTTCCCAAATAGCTGGGCATAATTCTCAATCTGCAAATCAAGGTACTGTCTGGCAATATCATCTACTTCATAATCATTTTTCAGCGGATTTAAAAGATAAGCTGCGATTAAAATATCAAAAAAACAATCCGTTTCCCTAAGGCCGTTATTTGCAACCTGCAAAGGGTCGATAAAATAATCATATTTCTTCTTGATGTCAAAAGTGGCGATTGTTAAATCAGAGCTTAGGGCAATATTGGTCATTGCCTTTAATTTGGCAATCAGATAAGCCTTGGTCAAAAAGCCCTCGGCCGGGAAATAATAAACTTTATCATCAGCTAACGAAAGGCTTATTCCGGCGAAATCATCATCTAAATTGCTGCCCTCAAAAACGGAAACGCCAACAACAGCACCGCTCTTTAGGTTTTCCAGCCCGGCAAAAATAGCTTCCGCTTCCGTAAAATCAGTAACCATCTTGAAAAATGATTGTAAGTCAACCGTTTCCCCGGCGGAAAACTTGCCGCTTTCAAAACGGCTTAAGTAGTTTTTAAACTCAAGCTCCTTAAACATTAAATAAGCTTCTTTAGTATAAAAATCTCCTGCTTTTGCTTTTTCATAAGCAAAATCTATTTCCGCTTTTGTATTAATTGTTGCCAAGTCACGGCTTAGGAAAGCCAAATCTTTGTTATTTTTAAGTGATTCTTTGATCGCGGCCTTGGTGACAGACTCAAGCTGCTCATATAAACAATCAAGCGAGCCAAAGCGGATAATCAATTCCGTTGCCGTCTTCTCGCCGACCTTTGGCACACCGGGGATATTGTCAGAGGGGTCACCCATCAGGGCCTTGATATCGATAAACTGAGCCGGGGTAACTTGGTAAACCCGCTTTACGTCAGCTTGATAATAATCCACGACCTCTGTCCGGCCGCCTTTAGTTTTGGGAATCCGGATTTTGATAATGTCCGAAGCAATCTGCAAAAGGTCACGGTCACCCGAAACTAAGCTGACTAAAATTCCATCACTTTCAGCAAGGAAAGCAATCGTCCCAAGAATGTCGTCCGCTTCTAAGCCCGGTTTTATCAAGGTTAAGATATTCATCGCCTGAAGAACTTCCTTTAACACAGGCACTTGCTCACTAAGCTCGGCTGGCATGGGCTTTCTTGTTGCTTTATAATCCTTATAAATGGCATGGCGAAACGTCGGGGCCCGGTCGTCAAAAGCCACTGCCAGAAACTCCGGTTTTTCTTCCTCCAGAATTTTAAACATAATATTAAGGAAACCATAAATCGCGTTGGTATGGAATCCTTTGGCATTGGTCAAATCCGGGACGCCATAAAATGCCCGGTTTAAGATACTGTGTCCATCAATTAAGACTATTTTTTTCATAACACTCCTGCATTTCACAAGCAGAGCTTGTGAAACTGCTTAAATGAAAGTGGAACTTAGTTCCACATATTCTCCTGCAAAACTCCTGCATTTAATATAAAACCAAATATCCGATGACAAATATTGCGATAATAATCAAAACATAAAGCCCATAAATAATTTTGCCAAAAAACCGCCGTTTCCGTAACTGAACCATCGATCTTTCTTTATGGTCATTCATTATTTTGAGTAAATCAAAAGCTTTCCCATCTTCTAAGTGCATTATGCCTTCGTGGACTAAATAATAAATTGCTAGTTCTTCTTGGCAGGCAGCACATTCGGAAAGATGGGCCATAAAATCGTTAAGCTTTTTTGTTGACAGCTTATCCGTTTGATAATTTGGTATTTGCTTTTCAAATTCCTTACAGTCCATTAATCCCCATCATCCTCTTTAAAATTAAACCGGAATCAATGAAAAAGCCGCTTCATCACCAATTACCGTTACATCAGGGTGGAACTTTAAAATCGAGGCTTGCACCGCCGGGGTTACCGGGCCGAAAAAAGCTTCCTTAATAATCGCGGCCTTTTTCTCACCGCTGGCAATAAGCAGTATTTTGGCTGAACTCATTATTGCGCCGATTCCCATCGTATAAGCAAGTTTTGGCACATCGTCATATGAAGAAAAATTATGCTGGTTGGCTTTAATCGTTGATTCTGTCAAAGAAGCGCAAAATGTTTTTTCCGCAAAAACATCACTTGGCTCATTAAAACCAATATGCCCATTATGCCCGATACCGAGTAGTTGAAGATCAATTCCGCCGGAGGAGGAAATGGCCTCATCATAATCTTTGCACACTTTCGCCGCGTCCGCTGCCGTTCCATCAGGAAAACCTACCCTTTTAAGGTCGATATTGATATGCTTAAATAAATGATGATACATAAAATAATAATAACTTTGCTCATCTTCCTTTGAAAGTCCCTTATATTCATCAAGATTCAAGCTGGAAATCTGGGAAAAATCCAAATCGCCGTTTTGGTAATCCTTAATCAGATTCGCATAAGTCTTAACCGGAGTCTCGCCTGTGGCAAGCCCTAAGACACTTGCTGGCTTCAAAATAATTTGAGCTCCAATCATATTGGCAGCTTTCCTGCTCATTTCTTCGTAGTCCTTAGTTTTAATAAATCGCATATTTCTCCTTAAAAATACCAATATTTTCCATAAATGATTTTTTTAGAATTAATTTATTTTAGCATAGATTAGTAATAATTGGAAGTTGATTCTTTGCGTAACGTTGCCGCGTTTGCAAAAAGTTGCAATTACTACTTTTTTTTGATATTATGGTACTATTGATGAAAGTGGAGGGTTTCGTATGTTTTTTGAAAAAACTATCGGTGACATTGAAATTTCACCGGAAGCAAACGTTATATTACGGGAAGCGGTAAGAGGGATTGCCCTTGACGGGGATATGATTTTCATGATTCATACGTCAAATCATGATTACAAGTTCCCGGGCGGCGGCATTGAAAAAGGTGAAAACCACGCTGACGCATTAAAGCGTGAATTTATCGAGGAAACAGGATATCTTATTTCTGATGAAATTGAATGCGTTGGCATAATAACAGAAAAAAGAAAAGATATCTACGAAGATAATACATACTTTGTCATGAAGTCTTATTATTATCAATTAAAAATTATCAAGAAAATAAAGGAACAGCAACTAGAGCCTTACGAAAAAGAATTAGATTTTAAAGCAGAATTTGTCTCTGTCTTTGAGGCTTACAATAATAATTTGGCGCTTACTAATAATCAAACGAGTGCTGCAGTAAGCCCATGGGTATTAAGGGAGACTATTGCCCTGCGCCATATAGTTGATGGCTTAGATAATAAATAGATAAAAACTCATTATCTTTTTTTCCTTATGAAATCAAATTCCAATGTTTATGAACGTGGGAAAATTTTTCTTGCAAAATTTGTCGTTTCTTTGCACAAAACCAAAAATATGCGCATATTTTATAGCAATAGAGCAATTTTTATCGAAACATGGAAAGGAGTAATAAAATGAGTTGTAATAATATGTGTAATCAAGGAGGCTGCGGTTCATTAGATAATAAATGCTATAATTGCAAGCCTGACCACCAAGTCATCAAACATCATCACGTAATTAAGCATCGGCATGATATTATTAATGAATATGATGTCGTCCATGAACATGATTATTACTATCGCGATGTTGTCAGAACCCGCGAAGTAGTAAAGCACCATGACCATGAGCCTTATAATCCAAGATATTGTGAAGACGATAACTGCGTCGGTATTGACGGATAGTAACAGCGTAATTTCTTATCCAATAATAAAAAGCCGGGAAGCAAAACCTCCCGGCTTTTAGTTTTTTTTAGCTATACAACCCCATAAACTTCTCTTGCAAATAATCCACATAATATTTGGGGTTAAAGCCCTCGCCTGTGGCTCGCCGGACCAGCTCATCGGGCAAGTATAGTTCGCCGTGGCGGTGGACATTTTCCCCCAGCCATTTGGTGGCCTTCGATAAGTCCTTTGCCCTTAATCCGGCATCAACGTCAACCACTTTTTTCATCGCCGCCATGTACTGGGCCGCGTAAGCGTTGCCAATCGCATATGAGGGGAAATAGCCAACCAGCCCGGCACTCCAATGGACATCTTGCAAAACACCTTTTGCATAATCAGGCGGACAGATTCCCAGCAGTTCTTTGTATTTTTCCACCCACAATCCGGGCAAGTCTTTTACTTTTATCTCGCCGTTAATGAGTGCTTTTTCCAGTTCATAGCGGACGATGATATGAAGACAATACGTCAGTTCATCGGCTTCAATCCGGATAAGGGACGGGCGGACAATATTAATGGCGCGGTAAAGCATATCATTATCCCAATCTTTAAGCCCGCCAAAGATATTTTTTAGCTCCGGAAGAAGAATTTCCGCAAACGCCCGGCTTCTTCCAATCATATTTTCCATCAGGCGTGATTGGCTTTCGTGCATCCCCATTGAGGCTGCCTCGCCAAGGCCATATTCATCAAGCTCTTCCGCCATATTTTGCTCATAAATGGCGTGTCCGGCTTCATGAATAACTGAATAAACTGAAGAAAGTAAGTTGTCTTCATGATATTTGGTTGTAATCCTAACATCATTGCGGGTAACTCTCGTGCAAAATGGGTGTTCTACTTCGCCTATTTTGCCGCGCTTTACATCATATCCGGTGACATCACAGAGCCAGCGGGTAAGCTCGCGCTGTTTTTCGATTGGGAACTCACCGGAAAGCTCGCGTGGTTTTTTTCCGCTTTCGTTAATCATCTTTACTAAGGGAGTGATTTTTTCCCGCAGCAAGGAAAAAAATACGTCCGCCATTTTGACGGTTGCCCCTTTTTCATAATCATCCAGCAAAGCATCATAAGGGTGGTCTTCGTACCCATACCAATCACATAAACGGCGGTTAAAAGCAAAAATCTTTTCATAATATGGTTCGATTAGGGAAAAATCATTTGCTCCCTTGGCTTTTTCCCAGACATTTTCTGCCTGGGCCGTTAATGCTTGGAAAGCTTTAATTTCCTCTGGCGGCACGGCGTGTGCTTTACGGTATTTTAAGCCTAGCTCGCGAACCATGGCCTTTTCTTTTTCGTCAAGCTCATCTAAACAGCCCTCAAGGGTTTCAATTGCGCTAAGCGTATCGGGAGCAACAAAGCGGGAAAATGCCTCACCGCCAAGCCATCCGGCCGCCGCCCCCCGCATTTTTAGTGATTTTTCCGGCACGCCGGTCGTGGCGGCATCCCAGTGGATTAAAGCTCCGGCCATGCCAAGAGCATAACTGGCTTCGCGCTTATCCGCGAGCAGTTCTAAAGCGTCAGTTTTCGTCATCATTAAATCACATTCCTTTCAAATCTCGAATCTATGATTCAGGTTATTCTTTCCAAACTTCTTTTATTTCGAGATAGCCTTCCTTTGCTAATTGCTCTTTTTGGAATCTTTTGTTTTTGTTCATTCTCGTTACAAGAACCTGTTTTCCTTGGTCGCGTTCCGCTTGAGCTTCCGATAAAATAACACCTGTTATTTTATTTGATGTGCCTTTTTCAATTAGATAAGCTTTTTTTGCTGCTTGTGAGGGAATAACAAAACCGCTTTCAATTAACAGCAAGATAATCCGTTCAAAGCCGATTGAAAAGCCAACCCCGGGGACATCTTTTCCGGTAAAATTGCCAATCATTTTGTCGTAACGCCCGCCGCCGCCGCAGCTTCCGCCAAATTCCGGGATTGCGACTTCAAAAATCGTCCCGGTATAATATGCCATGCCCCTAACGAGGGTTGGGTCAAAGATTATCTCATATGGGCAAGTTTTCTTTGCCATTTCGACGCTGGCAATGATATCAGTAATATTCTGGTAAGTATTTGGCTCAAGATGGTTTTTTAGGGCTTCAAATAATTCTTTTTGGGAAGCAGCTTCGCTGCCAATAAGCTTTTTAAATCTATTAATATCTTCATCTTTGAAACCATTTTTCTTAAGTTCCAAGCAAACGCCGTCAAACCCGATTTTATCCATTTTATCCAGCGTAATAAAAACGCTGTCATATTCGCTTTCTAAAAAGCCGCTGTAGGCTGCCATTGCTTTTAAGATCCGGCGATCATTAATGCGGATTTGGAAGTTTTTGAAACCAAGCTTTGCTAAAGTAGCCCCGGTCGCCAAGATTAATTCAATTTCCGCCATGTTTGATTCATCGCCCAGAATGTCAATATCACATTGCATAAACTGGCGATACCTGCCCCGCTGTGGACGGTCAGCCCGCCAAACGTAGCCAATTTGCAAGGCCTTAAAGGGAACAGGGAGTTCGTTTACGTGGTTTGAAAAGTAGCGGACTAGAGGCACGGTCAAGTCATAACGCAGTCCGCTATCTACTAATTCATCTGCATTCTCCGCCGTATCAAGCTTAAGCTTTTCGCCGCGTTTCAGAATCCGGAAAATTAGTTTTTCGTTTTCGCCGCCTTGTTTGCTAGTGAGGTTTTCGATATGCTCAACACTTGGCGTGTCAATTGGGGTGAAGCCAAAGCTTTTGTAGGTTTCTTTAATTAAGCCAATGACATAGTCGCGGATTTGCATTTCGGATGGTAAGATATCTTTCATTCCGTTGACCGGGGTTTTTTTAAGTGGCATGGTATTTCCTTTCTGTGCTTTAACTATTATACACTTTTTAGGGGAAATACTCAAGTTAGTTATATACGTTTTTACGACTTTCGTTATTGCATTTATAAGATTGCGGCTCATTGGCCGCAATGACTGCGTTTATTCCGCTTATTGAGAGTGCGATTCAAACGGCCCGACCCTTGAGAAGCATCGTTACTTAATTCGCGTATTTTGCGAATTTACGTAACGCAATGCTTCTCTCGGAGCGAAAGCGCGTCGGACGCCCCATCGACAGCTCTCAATAAGCGATTCACAAAAAGAAATTCACAAAGCGTATCTAGCGTATAATCATATTCTCAATAAAGATCCCATAACCGCTGGTCGAGTCCTGCACAAGCACATGGGTAATCGCGCCGATCAGCTTATTATCCTGGATAATCGGACTTCCGCTCATTCCTTGCACAATCCCGCCCGTTAATGAAAGCAACGCCGGGTCAGTAATCTTTAAGACAATCCCCCGGTTGACGTTATCATTGTCAAGAAAAATCTCGGTTATTTCGACATCATAACTAGTTGGCTCCCCGATAATGCTAAGAATGATTTTTGCAGGGCCTTTGCGGATATCCTGCTTTAAGCCAATCGGGATAAATTCGCCATCGCGGATTGCCTTGCTGTTCACATTAATACTCCCGAAAATGCCATATGGCGTATTATCAGTAATTTCACCCAGGACATTTTGCTCATTATATTCAATGAACCCGGTCAGCTCGCCCGGCGCTCCGTTTACTCCGCGGGTAATATTGATAATATCCGTCCGGTATAATGAACCGCTGTCTAAAATCATTAAGGTACTGATATCAATGTCATTTATTCCATGCCCCAACGCGCCAAACGTCCCATCTTCTTTGATATATGTCATTGTGCCAACGCCTTGCGCGTTATCCCTGACCCAGACCCCAATTTTCAGCTCGCCGTTCTTGTTTTGCTCCGGCTTTAATTTAAGCTCGATTTCTTCTTCATCACGCTCAATCACAAAGACCATTGCCTCTCCGTCCCCGTTCGTGATGATTTCAATCATCCGCGCTTTATCTTTAACCTCTTCACCATTAATTGAAAGAATATAGTCGCCGGGCTGTAAAATATACTTGCCCGGTGATAATATTTTGCCGCCCTCGCCTTCAAACTCGCCAATCCCCACAACAAGAATGCCTTTTGTCTTGACGTATATTCCAATCGGAATCCCGGCCGGCATAAGCTTTGTATCATTAATGATATCAATTTGGACACTTTTAAGCGGGATAATCCCGAATAATTTTAGGTCAACGATATAATTATTGTTTGATATTCCGGTCTTGAAAATAACTGGCCTGCTTAAATCAAGCTTGACGCTTCCGCTAAAAGCTTCTTTTACAATATCTCCTGTCGCCGGGACATTAAAATCAACCGTTTCATGGGCATCCGCCCGCAGTTTTATTGTCGATGGCACACGGCTAAAATACATATACCAAGTGCTTATCGCTATGGCAATTATTCCGGAAAACAACAAGACGCACAAAAAGTAACGGTAACTGCGTCTGCGTTTTTCGTCATTAAGAAAATTCACTTTAGTCACATCCTTTTTTAAAAAATAATTTAGTTTGCTTCGTAATTTAGTATGCGACTAATTTTAATTTTTACTTTAATTATTTTTAAATTTATATGCCAATTCTTTCATTTCTAAAGCATTCTTAATGACAGCGTCAGTTAAGCTCTCTGTTCCAAGCAATCTGCCAAGCTCATTAATGCTTTCCTTTTCATTTAGTTTTTCAATCTGGGTCAGCGTCCGCGCATTTACCACTTCTTTCCTGATGGCAAAATGGGCATCCGCCATCGCTGCTATCTGTGACAGGTGGGTAATGCAAATGACTTGGTGTCCTTTAGCCAAAATTCCCAGTCTTTCCGCGACTTTCCAAGCGGTTTTGCCGCTTATTCCGGTATCAATTTCATCAAAAATCAGCGTTTTTTTATCATCAATCCCCGCTTTTATTGTCTTAAGCGCAAGCATAATCCGGGAAAGTTCGCCGCCGCTTGCGATTTGGTTAAGGGCTTTAATTTCTTCGCCGGGATTGGGGGCAATCATAAAGACGATTTTGTCAAAGCCATCAACGGTAAAATTTTCTTCTTCACTTGTAATCGCCACTTCAAAGCGGACATCGGGAAAATTCAAATCGATTAATGCCTTGATTAAATTTTCTTCCAAAAAATGTTTAAGCTTTTTCCTGATGGCCGAAATCTTCTGGCATTTAACGATAATATTTTCTTTTAATGCAAGCTGTTTTTCAAGCATTAAAACGCGGTAGTTTTCATAATCCGCCAAAACTTCAAGACGCTTTTTTTTCTCTTCCTTAAGATTAATGATTCCCTCAACCGTATTTTGATATTTTTTCTTAAGATAATTAAGCTGGTCTAAGCGCGTTTCCGTTTCATTGAATTTCACATCATCAAATTCGAGCGAAGTCAAATAATCGGCGGCAGAACGGTTAAAATCATTAAGCAGGCCATCAATGTCATTAAGCTGTTCCGACAGGGCCGCCAAATCGTCATCAACAACAGAAACCGCCATAATTTCTTTTAAGGCCCTGCCAATTAAAAGGCCCGCACTTTCGGTCCGGTCATATCCGGTGATGCCGTGGGCAAATGCGACTGCTTCCCGGATTTTTCCGGCATTATTCATTTTTTGGTATTCTTTTTCAATTTTTTCATCTTCGCCTATTATTAATGAAGCGTTTTCGATTTCGCGGACTTCAAATTCTAAAAGGTCTATTTCCCTTTTCCGTTCGTTTTCATCAAGCCCTTCTTCTTCAAGTTTAACGCTCAACGTCCTGTATTCATTATATATTTCTTTTAATTCATTTTTGAGGGGAAATAATGAATCTTGGCCGAAGCTGTCTAATATTTCACGATGGTTAGCTGCCTTTAGGAGTGTTTGGTGTTCGTGCTGCCCATGAAGATCAAGAAGCTTCCCGGCGATATTTTTAAGCTGCGCCGCGGTGATGGTTTCGCCGTTTATCCGTAAAATGCTGCGTCCGGGCATGATTTTTCTTTGCAGGACAATTAAACCGTCTTCGGCGATTGAAAGCTCCATTTTCTCTAGGCTTTCGATTATTTCGGGATTATCTGCCAAAAATGTTAGTTCAATCAGGGCAAATTCAGCTCCGCTCCTGATAATGTCTTTTTCGGCTTTTGCCCCCAGAGCAAGGTTAATTGACCCGATAATAATCGATTTGCCAGCCCCGGTCTCGCCAGTCAGAATATTAAGGCCTTCGGTAAAAAAAACTTCTGTTTCCTCAACTAATGCAAGGTTTTTCAAATGTAGGCTTATTAACAATTTATTCCCTTTCTATGATTTCATTGATTTTATCACACACAAAAGAGCCATCCGTAAGAGACCGGACTGCGATCATGATTGTATCATCTCCGGCAATAGAGCCAAGGATTTCTTTCCATTTCATTGCGTCAATTGCGGCGGCGACTGCCATTGCCATTCCCGAAACTGTCTTTACGACTAAGATATTGCCAGCTGCTTCAACAGAAATAAAGCCGCTTTTAAGGACATTAATGAATTTTTCATCAAGTTCCGCTTCATTGTCCCAGGCTTCATTGCCAAAAACATGGTATTTTTGGCGGCCTGTGTCTTTTTTGATTTTTGTGATTTTAAGTTCGCTGATGTCACGTGATATGGTTGCTTGCGTGGCTGTATGGCCAGCCTTTAGAAGCAGGGCTTCCAGTTCTTTCTGGGTGGCGATTTCGTTGTTTGTGATTATTTCTTTGATTTTTTGCTGGCGTTTTCTTTTCATTTTCACCCCATTTTTGGTTTTATGTATCCGGGCGGTCTTCCGCGATAAAAGTTTGCTTATTGAGACGCATAAACCTACGCAAAATACCCACTTTGTAAACGGGCATTATTGCTTGGTTTTGCGTTTCTCAATGCGCAAACTATTTCGCTCGCGCCCGGAAGCCACTTTCTTGAGTCAAGGCAATTGCCTTGACTCCTTACAATTTCTGCTTCAATATTTCGAAAAAATTCAGCTTGCTTAGCTTAATAATTGATGTTGATTTTGCTGATTTGGTGATTTTTACGCGGTCAAAAGTTTTTAAGACAATGCGGTTATGGCCGTCAAAAACCGCTAATGCCGTTTGCTCTTCGCCATTTTTGCCTTTAGTAATCAAAACTTCTATTTCGTCATCGCTTGAGAGGATAATGCTGCGGCTGCGCATTGAATGGGCGGATAATGGGGTCACTAAGATGACGTCAGCCCGCGGTTCGACGATTGGCCCCCCGGCGGAAAGATTATAACCTGTTGAGCCTGTCGGGGTTGAAATAACAATTCCGTCCGCCACATAATTGGTCAGCTTAAGGCCATTAACAAAGAGGTCAAAATAAATAAGCTGCATTGATTCATTCCCGATAATGACAACATCATTTAAGGCACTATTTTGCTGCGCACTATTTTGCTGCGCACTATTTTGCTGCGCACTATTTTGCTGCGCACTGTTTTGCTGGGCTTTATTGCTTATGCCATCAAGCATCATCCGCTTTTCGGTTGTATATTCGCCTTGAATGAGTTTAGTCAGGGCAGATTCAATATTATCCTTGTCAACTTCGGCGAGAAAGCCAAGATTGCCAAGGTTTATGCCAAGGAACGGAACACCTAAGTGAGCAAGCTCAACCGAAGCCCGAAGAAGCGTCCCGTCACCGCCTAGCACCAGCACACAGTCAATGAGCAAAGGGTCATTAGTAACAGCCTTGCCATGCCTTTTAAGATAATCGGTAATCTGCGCCGTAATTTCAAAATCACGGTCCTTTAGGTCATTGGTAACAATATAGAAATTATTCATTTCAATACCTTATTTCCTTCAAAAGGTTACTCTTCCCTAAACTGCTTTAAAATCTCCCTAATAATGGTTTCATTGTCGATTCCTATTTCTTGCTTTAGGATTTCGACATTGCCATGCTCAACATAATCATCAGGGATTGTGACACTTAATAATTTTATTTTGGCACGTGCTTTGGTTAAAAGCCGCAAGACTTTCTCGCCAAAGCCGCCGCTTAAAACATTTTCTTCCATTGTAACTAATAATTTATGTACTTGTGAAGCTTTTAAAATTAATTCTTCATCAATTGGCTTAACAAAGCGGGCATTAATGATCGAGCAGCAATAACCGGCTTCCTTAATCGCACTGCGGATGGCCAAAGCTTCCTTGACCATGCTCCCGACCGCAATAAGGCAGATGTCCGCTTCTTCATAAAGCACTTCGCCTTGTCCTAAGGAAATAGGCTTTCTGTATTCGGCTAGCCCAGAATATGCTTCACCGCGTGGATAACGAATGGCAATCGGGCCGCCAAACCCAACCGCAAAATTGAGCATATCAGAAAATTCCCATTTATTTTTTGGCGCAATAATGGTCATATTCGGGATCGATGATAAAAACGATAAATCAAAAATTCCTTGATGGGTTTCGCCATCACTTCCTACAAGTCCGGCCCGGTCAACGGCAAAAACGACCGGAAGCCTTTGAATGCAAACATCGTGGAGAATCTGATCGTAAGACCGTTGTAAAAAAGATGAATAAATCGCAACCACCGGAATCAATCCCCCAGCCGAAAGCCCGGCGGCAAAAGTAACGGCGTGTTCTTCCGCAATCCCAACATCAAAGAAACGGTCCGGGAACATATTGCGGAAGCGTTTAAGCCCCGTTCCGTCAGGCATGGCCGCGGTTATCGCGACAACTTTTTTTTCCCGGTTGGCCAGCTTTATCATGACACTAGAAAAAACATCGGTATAATTGGCAACCCGCGGCAAGGTCGGAAGCCCGGTTTCGATATTAAATGGCTCTGCGCCATGAAAGCGGGCCGGATGGCGTTCCGCCGGGGCAAAACCTTTACCTTTCTGGGTCATCACATGAATTAAGACCGTTTGATTTATCCGCCGCGATTCACGGATCAGGCGTACCATCTTGTTAATGTCATGGCCATCAACCATTCCCATGTACCTAATGCCCATATCCTCAAAAAACATTCCCGGAATCACCATCTGCTTAAAGGCTTTTTTGGTGTTTTGGATTCCGCGGACGATTTTGTCGCCATATTTGGGGAAATTAATCAAGTTATTGTAAACAACTTCCTTGGTATCAAGATAGGCATCAGCGGTCCTAATGCTATTTAAATATTTTGATACGCCGCCGACATTTTCTGAAATCGACATATTATTGTCATTTAGGATAATGATAAAGTTTGTCTCTAAGTTGGCGGCATTATTTAGGGCTTCATATGCCATGCCCCCGGTCAGTGAGCCGTCACCGATAACGGAAATGACGGTATGGTTTTCGCCCATGAGATCCCTGGCTTTAACTAAGCCAAGGCCAGCCGAAATAGATGTTGAGGAATGCCCGGTTTCAAAACAATCACTATCTGATTCTTTCCGCTTCGGGAAACCGCTTAAGCCGCCATATTTGCGAAGCTTAGCAAATCCGTCTTTGCGTCCGGTCAAAAGCTTGTGCGTATAAGACTGGTGTCCGACATCCCAGATCAGCTTGTCAGAGGGGAAATCAAGCTCAAGATGAAGTGCAATCGTTAGCTCGACCGCCCCCAGGTTTGAGCCTAGATGCCCGCCAGTTTTGCTGATTGATTCAATCAAAAACTGCCGGATTTCCGCGGCCAGCAATGGAAAATCCTGGGGATTAATTTTTTTGATGTCATTTGCTTTGGTTATTTGGTCAAGAAGCATATTTTTTTCCTACTTTTTTCGGTAAATCAAGCTGTCAACAAGCTCTAATAAAAAATCATTCCGGCGCGGAAATGAGCTAAGTATTTCGATTGCTTCACGGCTTAGGCGGGAAACTTCCGCTTTTGCTTCTGAAAGGCCCTTAAGGGAAACACTAGTCAGCTTTTGCTTTTCATCGTCACTTCCAATCGGCTTTCCTAATTCATCAAACGATCCGGTTATGTCCAGTATATCATCTTGGAACTGAAACGCAATGCCGATATTATAGCCTGCCTTTTCAAGTTTTTTGATACTTTCTTCATCTGCCCCGGCTAATATCCCGCCAATCATCATTGCCGCTTCAATAAGGGCAGCGGTCTTTTTCCCATGGATAAAATAAAGCAGCTCTTCCGTTTGGGGAAGTGTCCCGGCTTCCGCCAAGATGTCAGCGGCCTGGCCGCCAATCATGCCACCAGCTCCAGCCTTTTCATAAAGAACCTTAAGGGCTTTAATCCCTAAGGCGATCACCTGTTTGTCATCTGTCTCTAAAACTTTAAGGGCTGTTTCCATCGCCAAATTAAGCAAGCCGTCCCCAGCCAGAATCGCAATGGCTTCTCCAAAGGCAATATGCGTTGTTTTACGCCCCCGGCGGTATTCATCATTATCCATTGCCGGAAGATCATCATGAGTCAAAGAATATGTGTGAATCATTTCCACCGCAGCAATTAAAGGATAAATGACCGCTTCGTTTTGATCTGAAAACAAACGGTAGGCCTCCCGGATAAGCAGCGGCCGAATCCGCTTGCCCCCGGCTTCAATGCTATAATTCATCGCTTGAAATAAAATTTCCTGATATCCGTCTTCTTTAGGCATGAACCCGGCGATGATTTCATTTATTTTGCGTATATATTGCGGATATTGCTTTAGCTTATCTTCATTCAAACTCAATCTTTTCACCGTCTTCCATGATTAGCTGCACATCTTTTTCGATTTTGTCAATGGTATTATTGCACAGTTTGATCATTTCCATGCCTTTTTGGTATTCTTTAAATGAGTCTTCCAAAGAAATATTTTCGCTTTCTAAGACATTAATTGTTTTTTCGAGGTTTAAGAGGATTTCTTCCAGTTTCATATGATACCTTTTCCAACACTTTCTACTTGCGCCCCAATGACGCCATTTTTGATGTTAATCCGAATCCTGTCACCGCTTTTTACCTTGCCGATATCGGTAACCGCTTGCCCTATTTCATTCTCCACAAAAGCATAACCTTGGCTTAGCTTTTCTAGCGGCGAAAGCCCCTTAAGCCTTTCGGCATATACTAGCAAACGGTAACGCACGGTCTTTAACCTGTCAGCCATCAAAGACTCAAGGCGTGTCTCAAGAGCAAGGGCATGGCTTCTTTTTTCCCTGATTCCGGCTAGCGGGCTTAAGGCAATTAGGCGGTTCTGATAAAATAACACCCGATATTTAATTAGCTCAATATTGCTTTTGAGCAGACGCTTTAAGCTGTTCTCAATTGCGTTAAGCTCATTTTCTAAAATCGCTAATTCATAAACCGCTTGCTCTGCGGCTGCCGATGGGGTTGGGGCCCGTTTGTCGGCGACAAAATCAATTATGGTCGTGTCAGTTTCATGCCCGACCGCAGATATAATAGGAATCGGGCAATCAAAGACCGCCTGGGCTAGCTTTTCATCATTAAACGGCCATAAATCCTCAAAAGACCCGCCGCCGCGGCCAACAATCATCACATCAACATTTTCCTTGGTTAAGACTGTTATCCCTTTAATAATGCTTTCCGCCGCATTTTCTCCTTGGACAATGGCGGGATAAATCAATATCCGGACATATGGGTTTCGCCTTTTTGTGATGTTGATTATGTCATGGACCACCGCCCCGCCCGGTGAGGTAACAACTCCTAACGAACGGATATAACGCGGTATTTCCTGCTTATACTCGGGTGCAAACATACCCATTTCTTCAAGCTTGGTTTTAAGCCTTAAAAATTGCTCATATAAAAGCCCTTGTCCATCAGCGGTAATCTTTTTTGCGTAAAGCTGATATTTGCCGTCTTTTTCATAAATATCAACTGCCCCTTGGACAACTACCTGGCAGCCGTCAGTCATGCGAAAGCTAAGGCCAGATCGGTTGCCAGCAAACATAACACACGTTATTGAACCTTTTGAATCTTTAAGGGTAAAATAGATATGCCCCGAAGTGTGGTACTTTAAGTTGCTGACCTCACCTTTTACCGAAACTGAGCCAAGCAAATAATCCTGGGTAAACATATTTTTGATGTAAGAATTAATTTGTGATACTGTGTAGGCGTTTTTCATGGCTGCCCTCTATTTTCACAAGCTATGCTTTAATAACTTCGATAAGACACCATTAACAAAAGCCTTTGAATTATCTTGCCCGAATTTCTTCGCTAATTCAACGGCTTCATTAATCGCAACTCCTTCCGGAATCTCATCATCAAACCGCATTTCGTAAATTGCGAGCCGCAAAATCGCTAAATCTACCTTTCCGATCCGGTTAATATCCCAGCCTTCAACCGTTTGGCTAAGTGCTTGGTCTATCTCTGGCAAACGCTCAAGAACCTTAAATAATTTTCCTTTGATGAAGCCAGCTTTTTTAAGCGCGGCTTTATTATCATCGGATTCAAAAAAAAAGGCTGTTTGCTCATCCATCTCCTCCGGCTGGTTAAATTCAGCCCGAAAAAGAAGCTTGAAAATATGTTCACGGATTTCTCTTCTGTTCATGTGCTTCCTTAGATGATTTATATGATGTTGTTAATCCCGGCGACGCGGAGATTTACGTCAGTTACATGAAGCCCTGTCATATTTTCAATCGCGGTCCGGACTTTCAGCTGGACTTTTTGGCTGATTGCCGGAATATTAAAGCCATAACCGACAATTATCGCCATATCAACAATGACTCTTTTGCCAAGGATTTCGACTTTGACCCCTTTGGCCAAGTTCCTGACCCCAACTTTGCTCATCAGCTCTTTGGAAATATTCCCGGCCATAGCCGATACCCCCTCTACTTCCATTGCCGCAAGGCCGGCAATCATTGCAACAACATCGTCGGCTATTTTCACGCTGCCGACTGCCTCATTTTCTTTTGCTGTATATGATTTCTCGATATATGACCTTTCCATCGTGCCTCCTAATCTCTTTAAAACTAAATCTTTGACTTTAATCTATAGTAACAAATATTTTTATCATTTGCAATATTAAGTTTACAGCCAGAAACTAATGCTTAATTGGTCTTCCATTTCAACATACCTGATGATACCGTCATTATTAATTAGAAAGCGAAAGATATTCTGCTGATTAATTAAATACTCCATCATCTCATTAAAGACTTGCAGATCGGCACATTTTATCGTAATATAAGGATTTCCCGCTTCATATTCCCTATTAAATAACACCTGTAATTTTTCTTCGTCCACCGCGCTGAAAAATAATCCCTCCCGAATGAAATAATTATTCCTTAAGGCGCTAGCTTCTGCCAAAGGCACAATTGGCTCAATTTTGTGGCTCTTTTCAATTTGGGCGGTCGTCACTAATAAATAATCATAATTAATCGGCCAGATCGTATTGTGCCAGATATTTGCCGTCCCGGTGGGTTCATGGCTTCCCTCGCTGATATATGAAGCGTCGCCAAAGGTTGTGTCCACATGATAATAATCACCGTCAACCTTAACAATATTCCAAGCGTGTCCCTCACCGCTTGCTATTACCTTGCCCATGACTAAGGTCGCCGGAATGCCCACTTCATTTAATAAATATTGGGTTGCTTTGGCATAACCTTGGCAAACACTCCTGCCCCTTAAAAAAACAGAGCAGATATTTTGGTTATCCTCCGCCATGGCATCATATTCGGTATTGTTGATTAAATATTCATAAATATATTTTACTTTTTGGTATTCGTCCGCCCCGGCCGGCATACCGCCAAGACAGCGTTCAACATAAGCATCGATTTTTAGCTGCCGATTCCTTTTTTCTGTTTCGCCAATGCTGTAAGTTGCGGTAAAGGTAATCTTTTTGGTTATCTCACCTAGGGTATACTTCGTATAGCGGTACCCAACAACATAAAAAATGCCCGGCTTGTCATTAAGCACACATTGAAAAACCTTTTCGATAACTAAAGGGTCAGTTGTTGAAATGGCAATTCCCGATCCGTACTCTTCCATTATCGTTAGGAGTTCTACGTAAAGCTGTTGCTCGGAAGCATTAATCCGGTCAAAATGATAAAGCCCGCGCTGTTTCTTTTTCATTTCTTCAATGGCTTCTTCCGTTAAGCCAATCCGCTCCCTGGCACTTATATCTTCTAAGGACAACTCAATTTCATCATTATCTGTTTTGACTTCTTCTATTAATAATTGATATGATGAGCTTTGCTCTTCCGGCGCGAAAGAATCCTCAATAATAATGGCTGGCTCATAAACTGAAGCTTCCAAGTCCAGAATTTCCGCAACCGGAGCAAGAGGAATTTCCGCCTGCTCAAGATGAAAATCAAGACAGCCAGCTAAAAGCGGGATTAATAAAATCCAGATCCATTTAATTTTCATTTAAATCACCTGCCTTATCTACGATTCGTTTTTTTATGCTGTGCCAAATTCCGAAAGCACTAACCCAGCATTCCGGTCAAGCGTCATTCTGACACTCCACTCATTGATAAATAAAAGCAAAGGATTGCCTTTAAGGTCCATCACTTTTTTCATATCCGATGTGCCGGACAAGCGGCTAAAATCAGTTTCGCTTTCTAAAACCCAGCGGATATGCTCATAGGGTAAATTCTCAAGCTTTATCTCAACATTGTATTCACTATCCAAGCGGTGCTTTAAGACATCAAACTGGAGTATTCCAACCACGCCAACGATAATCTCTTCCATTCCGCCAGCCGGTTCTTGAAAAATCTGAATTGCTCCCTCTTGGGCGATTTGGGTAATCCCTTTGACAAATTGCTTGCGCTTCATTGTATCAATCTGGCGGACGCGGGCAAAATGCTCCGGCGCAAAAGTCGGGATGCCCTCATAATAAAATTCCTTGCCCGGCACGCTGATTGTATCACCAATCGCAAAAATGCCGGGGTCAAAGACACCAATAATATCTCCGGCAAAGCATTCATTTATTATTTTTCTTTCGCTTGCCATCATTTGCTGGGGCTGCATTAGGCGGATATTGCGGCCGCCTTGGATATGGCGGACTTCCATTCCTGCTTCGTATTTCCCTGAGCAGATCCGCATAAAGGCAATCCGGTCACGATGGGCTTTGTTCATATTCGCCTGGATCTTAAAGACAAAGGCGGAAAAATCCGGCATGGTCGGCTCGATCAAACCACAGTCGGCTTTTCTTTTAAGCGGCGTTGTCGAAAGCTTGAGGAAATATTTAAGAAATTCCAAAACGCCAAAATTCTGTAACGCTGAACCAAAAAATACTGGGGTCAGCTCGCCTTTATTTACTTTGTCAAGATCAAATAAAGCAGAAGCACCGTCCAATAACTCAATGTCATCATTTAATTTTTCAAAAATAACAGGTGTTATTTTATCTTTCAATCCGGGGTCTGTAATGGGTATATTTTCGGTTATACCTTCTTTTGTGCCTTTATTGGTGTCAAAATAGGTAACTACCTCTTTTCTTTCCCGGTCATAGATTCCTTTAAAATTCTTTCCCGAACTAAGCGGCCAATTGATCGGGCAAGTCATAATGCCTAGCTCTTTTTCAATATCATCAAGTAAATCAAAGATATCTAAGGCTTCACGGTCGAGCTTGTTAATAAAAGTAAAGATCGGAATCCGGCGCATGACGCAGACCTTAAATAATTTGCGGGTTTGGGCTTCAACGCCTTTTGAAGCATCAATTACCATTACTGCCGAATCAGCCGCCATCAATGTCCGGTAGGTGTCCTCGGAAAAGTCTTGGTGTCCCGGCGTGTCAAGGATATTAATGCAAAAATTTTCGTACTCGAATTGCATAACGGAAGAGGTAACCGAGATACCTCTTTCTTTTTCTATTTCCATCCAGTCTGAAACCGCGTGTTTTGCCGTTGCCTTGCCTTTTACGCTTCCGGCTTGGTTGATTACTCCGCCATAGAGCAAAAATTTCTCGGTTAAGGTCGTTTTGCCTGCGTCTGGGTGTGAAATAATGGCAAAAGTGCGGCGGCGGTTTATTTCATATGTGTTTTCTTTGTCCAATTCTGTCTTTCCTCTCTCTTCCGCGCGTTTGAGAGTGTTGGTTCACCGCCCGACACGCTCCCGCTCCGAGAGAATCGTTGCGTTACATAATGCGGTAAAGTACACCGCATAAGTAACGACGAATCTCAAGGGTCGGTCTTATGAACCACACTCTCTATCGCACGGATTTCAGTTTTATCCCCATCTATTGCTCCGCTAAGCCCAAAATAGCTAAGCACCGTTTGGGCAATATCGGCAAAGCTTTTACGGGTGCCCAAATCCCCTGCGCCTAACTTGTCCCCATAAATAAGCAGCGGGACATATTCGCGGCTATGGTCAGTTGATTCACGAAAACCGGGATCACAGCCATGATCGGCGGTAATCATTAAGACATCGTCCGGCCGTAAACTCTTTAATATTTGCGGAAGCTGTTCATCAAAATAAGAAAGGGCTTTGGCGTAACCGTCAATATCATTCCGGTGTCCATAAAGCATATCAAAATCAACTAAATTGATGAAGCATAAGCCCGTAAAGTCTTTTTCCATATATGCCAAGGTCTTAAGAATGCCATCGGGATTGCCGCTCGTATATGCAAATTCGGTTAAGCCGCGTCCGGCAAAGATATCCTTAATCTTACCAACTCCAATCACCGAAAGCCCGGCTTCTTTTAGGATATCAAGCATTGTAAGGCCCGGCGGCGAAAGAGAAAAATCATGGCGGCCTGCTGTCCGTTGATATGCCCCCGCCTCCCCAACAAAGGGCCGGGCAATGACCCTGCCAACACCGTATTCGCCGCTTAGGATATCCCTGGCCATCTCACAATATCGGTATAGCAAATCTAATGGAACAACTTCCTCATGGGCGGCAATTTGAAAAACGCTGTCAGCCGAAGTATAAACAATTAATTTGCCGCTGTTAAGATGTTCTTCGCCATAATCCTTTAACACCTCTGTGCCGGAATAAGCCTGATTGCAAAGATATCCGCGTCCGGTCTGCTCACAAAAAGCGGAAAGTATCTGGGCCGGAAAACCGTCCGGAAAGGTCGGTAATGGCTTTTTGGAAATAAGCCCGGCTATTTCCCAATGACCGACTGTTGTATCTTTCCCCGCAGAAGCCTCGGTTAAACGGGCAAAATAAGCCTTTGGCTTGTCCGCCCCCTTAGCGTAATCAATCCCATCAATATTAAAAAGCCCTAGTTCCTTTAAATGGGGAACATGAAAATAGGGGCTTCCAAACACTGACTTAAGGGTATTCGTTCCCGAATCCCCATAAGCCGAAGCGTCTTCCATAGCCCCAATTCCCAAGCTGTCAAGTACGATTAAAAATATTCTGCTCATAGTGTCCCTTTTCCCATTAAGTATTTTAATCTTTATTATTATCTAGTATACCACTAAACTAAATCAATTTTCAACTGTGCTGATAATAATGGTTTCCGGGGCGACGCCAGTTTTACGGATAATAATGTCTTCGATCTGCGCCCGCTTTGCTTCGGTAAGGTCTGGGTCATTGACAACAACATCAACTGACATATCAGTAATGCTGACAATTACATCACGAAAACCTTTTGCTTCCAAGAGAATCTCCGAGGAAGTTTCTTTCTCCGCAATATTGGTAATATTAATCATGCTGTCAACGGCATCTTGCTTTTGTTCTTCGCTGATATTCACATTATTGATGATTTCCATCAGCGTTTCCTTGCTTTTGGCCCTGGTTTGTTCTTTCATCAGCCTTGCGCCGGAAAGGACTCCGCTAGCAGAAGGGGCCATAAAACCATTAAGGCTCTCATCAAGAAAATCCTCGATGATGATAACCTCTGAATCCATGCTTTCGATATCACCGTACAAGCTTTCAATATCTTCATCGGCGATCTCAAACATCGTTGCTACTTCAGTCGAGCTGACCGACATGATTTCCTCATCAGTAATCTTGTTCCCGGCAAAATTAAGATAACCGGCGACCATAATCATTATGGCCAAGGCTGTAATCATGATTTGATTCTTTTTTACCATATTTTTCAATTTTTTACCCCGCTTTTCTTTCAGAATACCGGAATTTTCCGTCTACTATTTGTCCGGTATGCTGGATATCATTTTTACTATTTTAATCTTATGTTCGTCTACTCCAAATAATGCCTTAATTGCGTCTTTCATATTGCGGATAATTATTTCGTCGCCTCCGCCCTCGGTGACGACAAGGACTCCCTCAATCAAAGGCAAAATTGTCTTCCTTACGTATGGAACGCTAAGCCCGGCGGAATTCGTGTAGAAAATCGTTTCCTGCCCGGTCTCAATATCGCTGGTATTTCGGCTGCCGCCTAAAGCATCAACTTCTGTGCTTCCTGCTCTTTTCGTCGGGGCATCCTTTTCGACAATCGTCTCTTTTGAGGCCTTAAGCGTAATCATCACTTTCGTCTTTCCTGCTCCGTCCATCATCTTAAGTGCCTCTTCAAGCTTTGCCTCAAGATAGCCGGGATAAGCGTAAAGCTCATTTAATGCCTCTTCTTCATATGTAAGTTCAACCGTTCCATCGCTCCCCGCTTTCGTTAATTTCATCATATCAGAATAGTTGTCCAATAAACCGGACTCCTCTGGCGATGAAGTTTTTTCTGCCGGCCAGATGATTACCAAAAACAAAATGCCCATCAAGATCATGATTAAGAAATGATCTTTTTTAAGCTTCCCGGCCGGCCATAGTTTTTTTGCTTTTTCACTCAACAATTACCACCTCCAAATATTCTTTGCTTGTCTTAAGCTCACGGCAAAAAAGATTCATTAAATGCTCGGTATCTTCATTTTCCTCACCGCTTAAGCTTTCATTATTAATCCTGTTGATTTCGCCAACCGTTATTTTATCAATCTTAACCGTCATATTCCCATCAAATTCTGCGTCATTTAAAAATGTCTGCTTTCTTAAAATAACACGTGTTATGTTTCCTAATTCAATGTCAATAACCGTAAAATCAAGCTTTTCTTCGCTTAAAGAATTATTTAATCTAGATTTAATTTCTTCGGCAATACTCTTTTCCACCAATGTTTCCTGATTGGGCAAAAAAACTTCAACACTTTGCTCATCAGACAAGCTTTCAATCTGCAAACGAAATTCATTAACCTGATTTTCAATTGACGTTCTGTCCTGCCCGGTCAAAATCGCCTTAACCGGAATCATGAACTGCATCAGAATCATAAAACCAATCAAAACCCTAATGTACTTCTGGTAAGAATTTCCTGGGGCAAAGTACAAAATGCTCTCGGCACAAATTAAAAATATTCCCATTCTCTTAATAAATTCCAGAAATTCGTTTATCATAAAACTCTCTCCAATGCGCGTTTATGAAAAGCGCATTAACTACCTTAATGTATATGCCAAAATTGCGATTAAAATAAAGAAGAGCGACACCGAAGTAAAAACTGATTTAAATAATAAAAATCCGGCGTCACCAATCCGGTCGGTGCATTTAATAATCCTTTTATCGCAAATAATCGCCGTCAAAGCCGCCGACAGCTTTATGATTCCGGCGATAATCATTATTTTTGCCAGCGGAGTAATGCAAATAAAAGCCAACGCAAAAAGAATAAGAATCCCAAGGCTATTTTTCACTAGCACCGCCGAACCAACAACCATTTCTGTCACGCCCTCCGCGAGGTTGCCAATGCCGGGAATTATCGATAATATCCGTTTAAAGAGCGATAATTTGAGCCCATCAATAGCAGGTGTTATGATTGACTGGAGAAAGCTGATTCCGGCAACAATCCCTAATGATACCTTAAGAATCGTTGAAATGACTTTCTTAATCAGGTCAAGGATTAGTTCCAGCCTGTCCTCTGTCCACAGCCCGCCAAGCAAAGCCAGAATCGCATAACAATAAATAAGCGGGATAATAATTGCCACTAAAAAGCTTTGGACTAAATAAGCAATCACTAAAATCAATTGATATCCGGCGGTTGCCGTGGTGATTCCCACCGCCGCGCCGACAGAAATAAAATAAGTCGGGACCATGATTTTGACAAACAGCAGGACATTTTCGATTGTTGCCGTGGTAATCCTGGCGATTTCAAGAAATGCGCTTGTCAGAATCACTATCATAAATAGATAGGTAAAATAATATGCGACCTTTGAAAGCTGCCCGTCTGAAAAAATATCCGTAAAATTGCTAAATAACGCTGATATGATGCCCAGAATCAAAATCGCGGCTAATAGCGTCCTGATTCCGGTTATTTCACCGATTAAGCCAGAGCTTAGCTGGCCAAACAGCTCTTTTGCCGCTTCGAAAACTTGTCCGCGCATGATTAAAAATAAAATGCTGTCAAGGTCAAATTTCATTCCGGGGAACATATTATCAAGGCCGCCGCGGATTGCTGATAAATCATATGGATTTTCGATTGCTTCAATCATACATAAACCTCACACTGAAATCCTCGTAATATTATCAATAATAGTGAGAAGAATTGGCATTCCGACTAATAGGACTGATATTTTGCCGAAAATCTCAATCTGGCCAGCCAGGGACAAATATCCGGCATCACGGCATATCGCCTGGCTAAACTCGCAGATATATGTAATGCCAACAACCTTAAATAAAATCCCAAAATACATATTTCCGTTTTCAATATAAGCAGAAAGATTGGCAAAATTTCCCAGCACATCACTTAATCTTTGGGCAGCTAAGGCGAAAATGGCCATCCCAATTGCAATTGCGATATAAAAGCTATATTCCGGCTTTTCTTTCTTAAATTGCAAAGCAAGGAAAGCTCCGAAAATGCCCAGTAACCCGATTTTGATAATATCCACTTAGCTCCTCCAAAATCGTTATCTAAAGCTCAAACAAACTCTGAATCATCATAAACAAATCATAAATGGCGGGCAGAATCCAAGTTAACACTAAAAGCAATCCTGCCAAGCTAAGTAAAAAAGCATGATCCTCCCGGCCGCTATGTTTGAGAATCTGATTGAGAATTGTAATTAATATCCCTACTGCCGCAATCCGAAAAATCAAGCTAATTGCCATAATACCCTTCTCCTTCTTAATTAAAGCTGATTTCATAATAAAATAACAGTTGTTATCATTCCTGCCATTACCCCCACGCACATCATGACCTTGTTTTTATTTTTTATGACCGTTTCAATTTCACCGACATATTTTGAAACCTCATTGATATATTTTTCCATTCCGTCAGCCTGTCCTTTGCTTTCGCGATAAACTAAGCTGTCCGGAAATGATTTTATCATTTCTTTTTCGGTCTCTTTAAGGGGCATATTTTTTAGGCTTGCTGTAAAATGCCGCTGCCAGATTTCATTAAAAGAACACCCGTTATTTAATTCCAATTCTTCATAAATCGCTGTAAATACTTTATTAAAGCTGATGTTTTTTTCACCCAAGCTAAAGCAAATTTCCGGAATTGAAGCCTTTAAATATTCAATTTCATTTTTAATCCGGATAAAAATTTCCCGCATATTCTTTAAAATCTTAAGCCGTTCATTTTGCTCATGACAATAAGAGTATGCCATTCCGGACGATCCGGCCAGTAGTAAAAGCGTCCCGATTATTCGCACCATATTATTTCTTCCCCCCAAACCTCTTTTACCCGGCAAATGCCGCCTTTTTTATGAAGAATAATAAACCGTTCAAACATATCTTTAAATCCTTTGACATCGGCCATTGAATATCCATGGATTGTTGCAAATATTTTGCTGCCGCAAGTAATGACATTCTTAATTGCTTCTAAATCCTCTTTGCTGCCGATTTCATCAACCGCCACGATTTCCGGCGACATTGAGCGGATTAACATCATCATGCCTTGCACTTTTGGGCAAGCGTCCATGACACAGGTTCTTGTCCCAACGTCATTTTGGGGAATGCCTAAGTAACTTCCGGCAATTTCCGAGCGTTCATCAACAACTCCAATCTGAAATCCCGGCATATTAGGGCTGCCATCAGAAACTTGGCGGATCAAATCGCGTAGCATCGTTGTTTTTCCGCAGCCCGGCGGGGCTATTATCAAGACATTAAACAATCTCTTGTCAAAAACAAAGGGTAATATTTTGCCAGCAGCCCCAATTATTTCATGGGAAACGCGAATATTAAGGAAGCGGATATTTTTGATATTCCTGACTTTGTTTTCGCTATTTAAGACCACCTGTCCGGCAAGGCCAATCCGGTGTCCGCCGGGGATAGTAATAAACCCTTGGCTGATTTCATCTTCAAAAGCGTATAATGAGTATTTGCATACGTAATTTAAAATTTCATCAATTTCTTTTTCATTAATAATCCAGCAGGTTTCTTTGGATTTTATGGGCTTCCCGCTTAAATCAAGAAAAAACTCTTTATTTTTTAAGACCACCCTGACCGGACGCCTGACCGAAAACCTTATTTCCTGCAACTCATCGGCCCGGTTTGCGATTTCTTTAAATCTCTCGCGCAGTTTCCCCGGAAATATATTAAGAATTTCTTCTGCTTTAACCATCATTGCCTTAAGTGTTTTTCTAAATATATTGCTTCCTTGTCCTATTTATTACTCCTTTGTGGCATAGTTTTTTATTAAATAAAAAAAAGGACTACCGCACAGTTGGTGTGCGGCAATCCCTTAGATTATTAATGGGCGGCATAATCCGAATATATTTCCGTATTCGGCAATTGAGCTTTAAGCTCCTCAATTTGTTCAGGAAATAACGGATTTCCGATCAAATACAATTCCTTTAACGTGGTTAGATTAAAAAGCGGATCGACGTTACCAATGTCATTGTTGCTTAAATATAAATATTCCAATTGCGTAAAATCTGATAAAGCAGTAATATCGTTAATTTGATTTGCCGTAAGCCATAAACTTGTTAAATTTGGCATTTTAGATAATACATCTGCTAATTTACCCATGTCCTTAAATTCATTTCCCATTACCTTAAGCATGGCTAAATTGGTCATATATCCTAATGGTTCAAGATCAGCATCTTTTAAAGGATTCCTTAATCGAATTAAGCGAAAATTCGCTGCTTCGGCAAAATTACCATAATTTATATTGAGCTTATCTAAGGACTTATTAATATGTGTGCCGTCTATTCTAATAAAGTTTCCACTTCTTTCTCTCGCATAATCTAAAAAAATAATAGAAGCTGCCGCTGCAAAAACTAAAATAGCATATGTAACATGAATTATTATTGTTTTAATTTTCAATTTAGTAAAAAAATCTTCCTCTTTTAATAAGAATATATTTTTTAGTAACTTCCCAAAATTACTTATCTTTATAGTTTCTATTCTTTTTAGTTTTCCTTCTTTTAGTGCTATAGTTAATCCGTCAATCAAAAGCAAAAGCAAACGCAATAACCCTAATAAAGCAAATGCCGATATGTATATATCCTTAATATCGAATATTGCTTTAAAACTATAAGTCGGTTTCTCTAAAAGTACAGCAATAAAATCTAGTGATCCGCGCCAAAATAGACAATCAATGATGAAACACATTGTTGCCGCACAGGCAAAATATACCCAAATATCTAAGTAATAGTATTTGCTTGATATAAATCTGGTCATTTTAAATGCAAACATCAAACCCAGAAAACTTAAAAATAATAAGCATATAAGCTTTAATACTCCAAAGAATGAAGTGAAATACTCTAAATAGCCTGCATTGTTAATTTCTAATTCGATTTGTAAGAAATTAGGTATCAAGACTACGATATTATTCCCGATAAAAGCGGACATCAATAATTTAACGCCTTGATCTAAAGCTATAAGAATACTTGTAATAAATATAAACTTAATATTCATGACCTCGCTTTACATATGCAAAAGATAATAAAAGTATACAAACCCTAAAAAGGTGACGTGCTGTCACGCCACCTTTAAGAGAATGCTGTTATTTACTTTTTACCTACATTTTATTCGCCGGGACATCCTTAATCGAGAAGCCCATCCGGCCCATCTTGTCCTTGCCAAGGCAGACAACGGTCACTTTTTCGCCTAAGCTTATTGCGTCTTCGACTTTGTCAATCCGGTTTTTTGCAATTTTCGAGATATGGACCATTCCCTCTTTGCCTGGGGCAAACTCAACGAAACAGCCAAATTCCCTAATGCTGACAACTGAACCAGTAAAAATTTGGCCAGTTGCAAAATCAGTTGTTATTATCTCAACCATCTCGACCGCTTTTTTCATCATCTCGGTATCAGTTCCGCAAATTGAAACCGTTCCGTCATCAGTGATATCAATTTTTACGCCGGTACGGTTAATAATTTCATTAATTGTTTTTCCGCGCTGGCCAACCACTTCACCGATTTTCTCCGGATCAATGTTAATCGCGGTGATTTTCGGGGCATATTCGCTGATTTCCGGACGCGGTTCGGCGATACAAGGAGCCATTACTTCATTTAAGATGTAAGTCCTGGCTTCTTTGGTATTCTTAATTGCCGCTTCAACTATTTTTTTGGTCAGGCCATGCACTTTTAAATCCATCTGGATCGCGGTAATGCCATCATTAGTCCCGGCAACTTTAAAATCCATGTCGCCAAAAAAGTCTTCAAGGCCTTGGATATCAGTCAAAAGGACAAAATCATCAATGTTTTCACCAGTCACCATGCCGCACGAAATCCCGGCGACCGCTTTTTTAATCGGGACACCAGCCGCCATCAAGGAAAGGCTTGACGCACAAACGGCAGCCTGCGAGGTTGAGCCGTTCGATTCAAATGTTTCTGAAACTGTCCGGATTGCGTAAGGAAAATCTTCCAAGCTGGGAAGGACAGGAATCAACGCTTTTTCGGCTAAAGCCCCATGGCCGATTTCACGGCGGCCAGGGCCGCGGCTTGGCCTTGTTTCACCCACCGAATAGGACGGGAAATTGTAATGGTGCATATATCTTTTATTTATTTCATTTTCATCTAAGCCGTCAATCCGCTGCATTTCTGACATGGGGGCTAAAGTCGTAATCGTGCAAATCTGGGTCTGGCCGCGGGTAAACATTCCCGCGCCATGGACACGCGGAATCAAATCAATTTCGGCTGACAAATGACGGATTTCGTCCATTGCCCTGCCATCAGGCCTCTTTTTGTCTTTTAGAATCATCTTGCGGACGGTTTTTTTCTGGTATTGGTAAATGGCTTCGCCCAAGACGCTTAAATATTCTTCGTTATCCTTAAAAGCTTCAGAAAGTCGGTCCGTAATATTCTTGATATTTTCTTGGCGGACTTGCTTTTCGTCAGTAAAAACAGCGATTTCCATTTCGGACGGAGTCACGATTTTTTCAATTTCTTCAAATAACTGTGCCGGCAACGCTTGACTTTCGTAGTCATGTTTTACTTTTCCGCAATCAGCAATGATTTTATTAATAAACTCAATCAGCTCTAAGTTAACCTCATGGGCTTTATAGATTGCTGTAAGCATTTTGTCTTCCGGCACTTCATTGGCATTAGCTTCAATCATCGCGATTTTGTCGCTGGTTGATGCGACAGTCAGATTTAAGTCGCCAATTTTCCATTGCTCTTGGCTGGGGTTAACAACAAATTCGCCGTCAACCAGCCCGATTTGGGTCATTGCAATTGGGCCATTAAAAGGAATGTCCGAAATGCAGGTTGCGATTGCCGTCCCAATCATTGCCGTAATTTCCGGGCGGCAACTAGGGTCAACAGAAAGCACTAAGTTATTTAATGTCACGTCATTGCGGTAGTCGTCCGGAAATAAAGGACGCATCGGGCGGTCAATTACCCGGCAGGTAAGAACGGCATTTTCGCTTGCCCGTCCCTCTCTTTTGTTGAAGCCGCCAGGAATTTTCCCAGCTGAATAAAGTTTTTCTTCATATTCAACACCCAAGGGAAAGTAATCAATTCCATCCCGGGGCTTGTCTGAAGAAGTTGCGGTACTAAGGACTGTTGTATCTCCATAGTATACTAAGGCACAGCCATTCGCCTGTTTGCCAACGCGGCCAATGTCAACCCTTAGGGTATGTCCGGCCAGCTCCTTTGTAAATGTTTTAAATTCGTTCATTTTCTTCTCCTTATAATATATATTAGGCAGAAAATATCGAAACTACTGACTAAGACATCAAATGATATCTAAGTCAGTGGTCTCGATTCAATCTCCTGCCCATTATTATCTGATAAACTATTTCCTAATCTTCAGCCTGCCAATTAAGTCACGATATCTTTCAATATCTTTTCCTTTTAAATAATTTAACAAGCCTTTTCTATGGCCAATCATCTTTAACATTCCTCTGGCGGAATGGAAATCTTTGGGATTAACTTTAAGATGTTCAGTCAGTTCAGCAATACGGGCTGTAAGTACAGCAATCTGGACTTCCGGTGACCCAGTATCGCCCTCGCTCCGGGCATAGTCCTTGATAATTGCGTTTTTCTTTTCCTTTGAAATCATTGTAACCTCCATTATTATACGTGTTTTCACGGTATGTGTTTTCACGGTATGTGTTTTCACGTTACGTGTTTACACGTTTATTGCCTTATGCCCTGATAACGGTGGAGAATCCGGTATCTGCGCAAAAGGGTCTTAATATCCTAAACTAATATATCACACCATAATGCTAATGTAAAGCGTTATTTTAATCATATAAAACGCGCCTGATTGCATGGGGAGTGCGGTAGTTGTAGCGTGAAATCCTGATTCCGGTCCGGGCGGTGCTTGCATGGATGACCTGCCCGCCGCCGATGTAAATCGCAACATGGTCAATCCGCCCGCCCCTGGCATAGAAAATCAAATCGCCAGCCTTGATATCGGATAATGATATCTTCGTCCCGACCCCTGCTTGCTGGACCGAGCTGCGCGGAAGCCTGACCCCAAAATTGCGAAAGACACTTTGGACAAAGCCGGAGCAGTCCGCCCCTTTTGTCAGGCTCGTTCCGCCCCAGACGTAAGGATTGCCAAGGAATTTCTTGGCATATTCACAAACATCAACGCGGATATCAGAGACACCCTCGCCATATAAAAGCTCCGTCATTGTAATTGCGGTGCGCAAATCGTATTTGATCTCAACATATTCGCCCGAGACATAAGCAAACTCTGCATCAAGCGAAATCATGACCCAGCCATTTTCTAATATCTCTTCAATTTCAAGCACTTCTCCGCGGGGAACTTGGGTAATAATCTCGCAATCGGTATTCGCTTCTTCCCTGACCTTTAGGGAATCGGTCGTCACGACCGCAACCAAGGTCGCAAGCTCCTCGGCCCTGCGGATAGCGGCAAAACCAGTTGAAAGAAATTCTGTTTTGACAAAACCCTCAACATTTCCCGACACAATGAAACTCCACTCGCCCTCTTCAAACATCACTTCACAAGCGGCGTTTCTTGGCAATTTGCCAACAATCCTGCCATCTGCGGCAGCGATTGAGCGGATATTCAGATTATTTGCGTCGGTAATATTGCACAAACCCAGATTCGTATAGCCAAAAGTCGAACCCTCGGCCTGTTCGGCCGCCTCAAGATAATCCTCAACCGTTAATTGTGACACAAAAAGTGAATCAATCCCGGCTGGCATGACAAGCGATGAAAGGCTAACGGTTTCACTTTCCTGCGCTTCGGCATTAAGCGGCCTAAAAGCAATTAAAGCTAAGAGAATTACGATAAGTATTTTAAATACGGATTTATCCACAGTTTCCTCCGCGGTTCTTTCGGCCGCATTCCCGTATATGTTACGAATTTGTTACAGCTATTTTCCATTATAACTGCCATCTTAAATAATGTCAAGCCGTTCTATTATAAATAGCAAACCCCTAGTTGAAATCATCTTTCGGAACTTTATGCTTTCTTCAAAGATATTGCCAAGCATTTCTTCATATGGTATAATTTCCTTAGCATTTGGAGGAAAAAATGAATTATATTGAAACTAATAAAGCCGCTTGGGAAGAAGCGTTTAACAATCGCAAGCCGAGTTGGGGCGACGACAATTATATTAGGCTTAAAAAGGGTAATTACGAGTTTTTTGGCAGCGATATGAAAAATGAAATACTAAATATGAGTTTTCATGGAAAAACAGTGGCGCAATTCTGTTGCAATAACGGGCGGGAACTGCTTTCACTTGTTTTAGACAGCGGTGCGGATTACGGATATGGCTTTGACATTGCCGAAAATATCTTGGAACAGGCAAGAGAGACCGCAAAAAAGGCGGACATCAAAAACTGCGAGTTTATTAACTGCAATATTCTTGAAATACCCGATAGTTATTACAATAAATTCGATTTTATTTTCTTCACAATCGGTGCCATATGTTGGTTCAAAGATTTAACCAAACTCTTTGAAAAAGCGGGGGAGTGCCTTAAAAGCGGCGGTACGCTGATGATTAACGACGGTCATCCGCTTGTGAATATGCTCGCATTTCCAGGCGAAGATGAATTTGACCCAAATAGTCCCAGTCAGGTTGCGCATTCATATTTTAGAAAAGAGCCGTGGATTGGGAACAATGGAATGTGCTATATGTCGATTGAGTATGAATCGAAAACCTTTACAGATTACTCTCACACAATGTCGGACATAATAAATGGTTTATC
>Ga0099364_10000041_pt1 | contig 185051 bp, 168 predicted proteins | sample TergutTh196P3_FD_73070 | JGI IMG/M metagenome (GOLD analysis project Ga0099364, IMG submission 73070) | Microcerotermes parvus P3 segment gut microbial communities from Pointe-Noire, Republic of the Congo - Th196 P3 | ecosystem: Host-associated > Arthropoda: Insects > Digestive system > Gut ... | reverse complement strand
ACCGCAAGGCGAAAGGCGCTGGGGTCTACTCTAACAAGAAAGCCTGTAAAATCTGCCCGCATACAAAGGATTGCAAGAATTACGACAAGGAGCTGCTGGTTTTGATGCGACCGTCGGATTTTAAAAATGATTATGACACTGACGGCTTGCGGGTAAAACAAATAACTTACAAGCCAGACAAGAAACTGCTGAAGAAGAGGAAAGAGATTGTTGAACACCCCTTTGGCACGATTAAACGAAGTATGAACTCTGCATACTGCTTACTGAAGGGTATCCAAAAAGTGCGAGGGGAGTTTTCGCTGACGTTCCTAGTGTACAATATGAGAAGGGCAATCAACATTCTGGGAATTGATGAGATACTCAAGGCTATATAGTGCGATATTCATCAGCTTTTTCTTGATTTTCGTTTCCTTCGGTTGCTGAATTGTATTTTTACGTTCATCCATGTTCGGCAGCTTCTTTTTCTAGCCTTGCCAAATCGAGTTTTGGTACATCCTAGAGCGTAGCGAAGAATCTTGTTCCACCGTATAACTGAGTTTCATCAAAACTAGAATACTTGCTGTACGTAAAATGGTAGACATGAAGGTTTTTACTATGTTCTGAGCAGTTACTTAGGAGCTCGGAGTTAGGAGTTTAGAAGTGGATAAACTTTACATCATCGGTATGGGGCCTGGGAGCGATGATATGCTGACGGATAGGGGTAAAATTATCCTTGAAACAGCTGATCGGGTGCTTAATTCTAGAGAAATATCTCTAGCTGATTTGATGGTATCGCTTAGGGACACAATAAAAGGCGAAACGGCTTTGCTTGTGAGCGGTGATAGCGGCTTTTACTCTGTGACTAAAACGATATTGCGGGATTTCGGAGACATTTATGATATTGAAGTAATCCCAGGTATCGGTAGCATTCCTTATTTTGCTGCAAAAATTAAAACTTCATATGATGATGCTGTGTTAATCAGCCTCCATGGAACTAAGGACAACATTATCCCAAAGGTTGCATACAATAATAAAGTCTTTGCTTTGACTGGTGGAGAAAACACCATTGCTGCAATCTGCCGAAAACTCAGTAGCAGCGGTTTGGGCGATGTGAAGGTAAGCGTGGGCGAAAGGTTGTCTTTCCCTGAAGAAAGGGTGCTGATAAGCACAGCCGCTCAGCTGGAACAAGAAGAATTTGACAGTCTATCGGTCATTTGCATCGAAAATCCAGATGCAGTAAACCCATATATATCGTTAAAGGATAGCGATTTTACCCGAGGGGATACGCCAATGACAAAGGAAGAGGTGCGTTGGCTATCAATTTTAAAATTGGGTGTTGCAGCTGGGGATACAGTTTTCGACATCGGTGCTGGAACAGGCTCTGTTGCGGTGGAAATGGCGAGAAAAGCGACAGATGGCTTTGTGTTTGCAATCGAAGTTAAAGAAGAAGCCTGCGATTTGATTCGTGAAAACGCAAGGAAACATGGAGCTTTCAATCTAGAGGTGATTCATGGGGAAGCTCCAGAGGTTTTAGCCAATCTCCCTGCTCCGGACAAAGCATTCATCGGCGGTAGTTCGGGGAACATGGATGGGATAATTGAAGCGCTTCTTAAGCTCAACCCTAATGTGAAAATCACAGCGAATGCGATAACGCTTCAAACGATTAACGAAATAATCACATGCTTTGAAAAATTCGAGCTTGTTAATACTGACATAACTTGTGTCAACATTGCCCAAGGGAGAAGGGTAGGCAGTTACGATATGATGATGGCACAGAATCCGGTTTATATTATTACAGGAGCTAGGAGCTAGGAATTAGGAATTAGGAATTAGGAGTTAGGAGAACAGAGATGGAATTTGTTACAAACCCGACGGAAATTGAGGACAAAAGCTTTGAGATGATTAGCGAGTTGCTTGGGGATAGGCAATTTGACCCAGCGAATTTGAATGTCATCAAAAGGGTGATTCACACTAGTGCAGATTTTGATTATGCAGACAATTTAGTATTTTCTGAAAATGCGGTGGCGATTGGTAAGGAAGCTTTGAAAAATGGGGCTAATATAGTGACTGATACCCAAATGGGCAGGTCTGGGATAAACAAAGCCGCACTTCAAAAGCTGGGTTGCGTGACCCATTGTTTCATAGACTCTCCCGAAGTCGCTGAAATCGCAAAAGAAACGGGACAAACGCGAGCCAGGACAGCGGTGGACAGAGCCATTGAAACTTTGGAAAAACCCATAATATTCGTGGTGGGCAATGCACCAACGGCACTTATAAGGTTATATGAAAATATTGTGGAAAAAGGCTTTAAACCAGATCTCATCATCGCCGTTCCCGTTGGTTTCGTAAATGTGGTGGAGTCAAAGGAGCTGATTCTGGAGCTTGATATTCCCCATATTGTGGCAAGGGGTAGAAAGGGTGGAAGCAATGTTGCCGCTGCTATCTGTAATGCGCTTTTATATGAGACAGCGGGAAGGGATTAGGAGTTAGGAATTAGGAGCTAGGAGTTAGGAATTGGACATTCGGAATCAAAAATCAAGGAGGCACCAAATGAAAAGAAGTATTATGAAGAAACTATTGACGCTATCCATAATAGCAGCGGCGTTCATTGCTTTACCGATGGGGGCTGGAGCTATGCATATTATGGAGGGATACATACCTGTTGGTTATAGCATTGCTTGGGGTGTGGTTAGTATTCCATTTTTAGTCGTGGGTACTAATCGGCTGAAAAAAATATTCGCAGATAACAGAAGATCTGTCATGCTGCTGGCAATGGCTGGAGCATTCATCTTTGTTATTTCATCTTTGAAAATCCCCTCTGTGACAGGTAGTTGCAGCCATATGACTGGAACAGGGCTTGCAGCGATGCTTTTTGGAGTGGGAACAACAAGCATACTTGCCATTATAGTACTCATTTTCCAAGCTTCCCTCCTTGCCCATGGGGGATATACGACGCTGGGAGCCAACACTTTTAGCATGGGTATTGCAGGACCGCTGCTTACCTGGCTATTGTTTAAAGCTGGGAAAAAGATGAAAATTAATCGAATGGCAAATGCCTTCATAGCATCTTCCCTTGGGGGATTATTCACATATTGTGTGACTGCATTTCAGCTTGCACTGGCACATCCCAGCGAGATTGGTGGAGTAGCAGCAAGCTTTAATCAATTTATATTCGTTTTCGCACCAACGCAGATACCCCTTGCTATAGTAGAAGGATTGCTAACCGTTCTTATACTCATGGGGATGGAGAGTTATGCCAGCCGCGAACTTGCGGAAATATCATTTATGGAGGCGTAAATTATATGAAGAAGAAAAAAGGAATTGTAATGCTATTAATACTCTTATGTATAGCGATTGTACTTTTCCCTCTCTTTTTACTTCCAGGAGCAGAATTTGAAGGGAGCGATGGCCAAGGTAGCGACATGGTTGATGAATTGACTGATGGAAACTACGAGCCTTGGTTCGAGCCAGTTTTAGAAAGGCTCTTAGGAGGCGAACTCCCAGGAGAAATGGAGACTTTGTTTTTCTGTATTCAAACGGGAATTGGTGTTGGCGTGTTAGCTTATTGCTTCGGATATCTCGTAGCAAGGAAAAAGTATGATGATGGCGAAGGTGCAATTGGCTCAAAGGAGAAAGGCATAGCATAGAATGTTCAATGTAATTACAGCCCTTTTAATTGTCATGTTTACAGGACTATCGTTGTATGGGCGTGTATCTATATTGCTGTTAGCCTGCGTTTCTGTGGGAATGGCTGTGTTTTTGACATACTTCAATAGCCATTCCCACAATGAGGAGCTTTCAATTGACATTATGGCGCAGACTTCTCGGTTGAGAGACTTTCATCCTGTATTAAAATTCTGGACATTGATTGCTCTTTTGTTTATTTGTGTAGCTTCGAAAAGCGTTTATACTGGTATATTTTTATCCATTATGATGATGACGCTCTCAAAATTTGCAGGAGGATTAAAGCTGCACAATTATATTGGTGTTCTTATAGTGCCTATTAGGTTTTTGCTTATTGGCGGGCTTGCTTTGCTTTTAGAAACATCACCAGAGCCTATGGGAATTGTCAATTGCAATATATTTGGTATATGGTTATGTGTAACGCCAATTTCACAAATAAAAACAGCCTTAGTCATATCTCGAGCTTTTGGAGCAGTGAGCTGTTTGTGTCTACTCAGCACCAGTACCCCAATGCCAGACATCATCGCTGTATTACGAAAGGCCCATTGCCCAGAATTTATAATTGATTTAATGTATTTGATTTATCGTTATATATTCATATTGACCTCACTGCACCATGAAATGCATAATGCTGCCAAAAGCAGGCTTGGTTTCAAGGATTACCGTACTAGTCTACGTTCCACCGCAATGATTTATGCTAGTCTGCTTGGACGTAGCTTCCAATTTGCAGGGAAAAATTTCGATGCCATGGAAAGCCGCTGTTATGACACAGGTATAAGCTTTCTACAACGAGACCATCAGATTTCACCGATTCAGGTATTTGTCTGTGCAGTGATAATGATAGTTTCAGCAGGGCTTCACTTTTTGCCATTATGAGTTATTTTTTCCAAAGGACACGACATCATGAGTGAAATATTAAGAGTAGAAAACATTTCATATCAATATAGCCATAGATATGTAGCCCTAAATAATGTATCTGCAAGCTTTAATGCAGGGGAAATGGTAGCTATTCTCGGTAGCAACGGAGCGGGGAAAAGCACCTTTTTATTATGTTGTAATGGTGTATTGCGACCTCAAAGCGGTGAAATATACTATCAAGGGCAAAAAATATCGGACAGCAAAAAGGATATATATACCTTGCGGCAAGCGGTTGGTTTGGTTTTCCAAGATCCCGACAGCCAAATAATTGCAGGCACTGTTGAGAGCGAGGTGAGTTTCGGACCCATGAACCTGCGATTGTCCCAGGAGGAAGTGGAAAAGCGTGTAGATCAAGCACTGGTGCAGATGGATATCGTCAGATACAGAGACTACGCACCACATTATCTCAGCGGAGGCGAAAAAAAACGTGTCAGCATTGCGGACATCCTAGCAATGCAGCCAGAACTCATCCTTTTAGATGAACCGACAGCTTCTTTGGACCCGCAGAACATAGATGCTCTAGAGGAGATACTCCATGGGCTTCGCAACGAAGGGATAACGATTGTGCTTTCAACCCACGATGCTAATTTTGCATATCGCATTGCACAAAGAGCAATAGTCTTCGCCCAGGGGGAAATAATAGCAGATGCAAGCGTTGATGAGGTATTCTCCCAAACGGAAACGCTTCGAAGAGCTGGGCTGAAAAAGCCTTTACTCTTTGAAGTCTATGAATCTATGCAAAAAAGCAGTACAGCTCTGGAAAGTGAGAAAAAGCCTAGAACAATTGAGGAATTTAAAAATTTCGTGGGAGTATAACTAGCATTTCCCATTGACATTCTCCCTAAAGAGGGATACCATAAGCATAACAAATCATATAAAGCGCAATATAATGAAATAATTATGGAAAATTGCAATTTCACCATCCTTAGTTGTTATAGAAGGTATAAAAACATGAAAATCGGGCTTATAGGATTAAATCAAACTGGAAAAACCACACTCTTTGACCTGCTCACAGGGAGGGACTCGGGAGCGGAAGGAAGTTCAAAGGGTGCAGCGAATATCGGAGTAGGCTATGTTCCCGATGAGCGAGTGGATTTTCTCTCAGCTATATACAATCCCAAAAAAACAACATATGCGAAAATCGAGCTCACTGATGTGGCAGGCTTTTCACCATCTTTAGATGCGGGGAACAGCGGAGCGGCGAAATTTCTCAACGATGTGAGACCCTGCGATGCGATTGTCCATGTTCTCAGAGCTTTTGATTCTGATCTGGTGTTACACGAGCTAGATACAATTGACCCAGCTAGGGATTTGGAAGCTGTGGAAACGGAAATGCTTTTTGCAGATTTAGACATGATTGAAAAACGAATAGCTCGCATCAATGCTGGAAAAAAGCTGACAAAGGAAAATAGCGAAGAAATAAAAATGCTGGAGCGTTGCTCCGATTGGCTAGTAAACGGCGGCTCTATGCGAGATATGGAACTCACTGATGAAGAACATATGTATGTCCGGGGCTTTGCTTTTTTAACGGAAAAACCGCGGCTTGTGGTAGTGAATGTCGATGAGGATCAATGGGTAACAAGAAGCTATCCGAATCAGGATGCATTAACGGAGCTATGTGACGGATTAGGCATACCTGTAATCGTACTTTGCGCTGAAATTGAATTGGAAATTAGCCGCTTGCCAGATGAAGACAAGCAGCTTTTCATAGAAGATATGGGAATTTCCCAGCCTGGTATAGAAACATTGGCAAAGGCACTATATGGTTTGTTGGGACTCATTTCATTTCTTACTGTCGGCGATGATGAAGTGCGAGCTTGGACAATTGAAGAAGGTACTATAGCAAGGAAAGCAGCTGGTAAAATCCACACAGACATAGAAAGAGGTTTTATTCGCGCTGAAGTGGTGAAGTTTGAGAGCATTCATGAGCTAGGAACCATGGTAAAGGTGAAAGAAAAGGGACTATTTCGATTGGAAGGTAAAGAATACGTAGTTTTAGATGGAGATATTATCCAATTTAGATTTAATGTTTAAGTATTGGGAGGTGCAAATTGGATATATTGCAAATAGTGCATATAATACAAGGTAGAAGAATTGCATATATTATCATTGCTGCATTTCTCATTGACTGTATCATCGGAGACCCTCAAAACCCATTACATCCCATGCGCATGATTGGCAATGGCATAGGTTTCGGGATTAAAACATATAGAAAAATGAGTATTACAAGTCCTGTTACCCAGTTCATATTGGGGATGCTCACTTCTCTAGTGATGATTAGCCTGACCTACAGCATCGTTTTCTATTTGCGACTTGGGCTTTATCGAATTAATTTATGGCTTGGATTCTCAGTAGAGGCTATAATGTGCTATTTTATCATTGCACCAAGAGCCCTGAGGGACGAAAGTATGCTCGTGTATCATCGTTTGAACGATTCTGACATCGAAGGAGCTAGAAAGTTTCTATCGTATATAGTAGGCAGGGATACTGCAGAGCTTGGTATACCGGAAATCGTTAAAGCAGCTGTGGAAACGGTGGCTGAAAACTTGGGAGATGGAGTCATCGCTCCCCTAGTGTTTATTTTGCTGGGAGGAGCTCCCCTGGGATTTGCCTATAAAGCGGTAAATACGCTAGATTCTATGATTGGATACAGAAACGAAGAGTTCGAATATTTTGGAAAATTCGCCGCAAGGTTAGACGATGTGGTGAATTTTCTTCCCGCCAGATTGTCTGCTCTTTTGATGATATTGGGAAGTGCATTTGTTGGAGGCGATGTAAGAAACGCAATTAGAATCTATGTTAGAGATAGGCGAAACCACAAAAGCCCCAACTCCGCTCAAACTGAAGCTGTCTGCGCTGGTGCTTTAGGCTTGTGTCTTGGGGGTCCTAATTATTATAAAGGTGTCTTAGTTCACAAACCCACCATTGGCGATGATATAAATGAGCCTGTACCTAGCCATATTATCGCTGCAAACAGATTAATGTATGCTGCAACCATCAGCGCAGTAGTCTTAATGTCAGCGGGAGCGTTTTTGTTAAGCTATATTTAAATAGACTACTAGTGTCGACTCATATGGAGGTGACGACAATGCGAAACGATATGACCACTGGAAAAGAATGGAAACTCATTCTTTTCTTTACTCTACCCATTATGGCAGGGAGTTTTTTACAACAACTATATAATACAGTCGATGGAATCATTGTCGGTCAATTTGTCAGCGAAGCAGCATTTTCTGGAGTCGCCACTTGCTCGTCTTTAACACAATTGTTTCTTGCGCTGGCAATGGGTCTGTCCATCGGTGTGGGGATAGTCATTTCCCAATATTATGGTGCTGGGAAACAAGATAGTTTACCTGTTGCAGTGGATACAGCATTGATACTCCTTGGGGTCATTGGACTGATACTTACTGCTGTGGGGATAATAATTGCACCCTTTATGCTTGGTACTGTTCTTGGTGTACCCGAGCATATCCTGCCCTATTCTGTGATATATTTTCGCGCATATGTGCTAGGACTCTTTTTCCAATTTGTTTACAATGGAATTGCAGCAACCCTTAGAGGGCTTGGTGATTCCAAAGCGATTTTGTTATTTTTGGTGATTTCAACGGTACTTAATGTCATTTTAGACTTAGGTTTCGTAGCAGTGTTAAAACTTGGAGTAAGCGGTGCGGCATATGCAACAGTGATTTCTCAGATTGTTTGCGTTGTTATATCATATAGGTATATTAGAAAAAGATTTCCTTTTAACAAAGGCACGAAGCATTGGGATAAGGAAGTATCCGCAACCATGGCTAAATTGGGTCTACCCATCGCCATTCAACAAGGGGTAGTCTCCTTTGGACACGGAGCGATGCAGAGGCTGGTCAATAGCTTTAGCGCTCAAATGCCTGGTAACATAGCTGCGTATGGAGCGGCTGGGAGGCTGAACAGTTTTATTACAGTGCCGATTATGGGATTTCAATCGGGCTTAGCCAGCTTCACAGGTCAAAACATCGGTGCAGGTAGGCTAGATAGGGTATATCGAGGTTTTCGCGAAACCTTGGCAATGTCCATGTCCGTTACCTTAATTATGTGCTTTTTCATGAATTACAATGCAGAAAGAGTAGTATCTGCCTTTGGGGTATCTGGAAACGCTTTGGCTTTGGGTGCAGAACAGATTAGATTTATGACCTGGTGCTACTGGATGTTTTGCTGTTACCAAACAATGGGCGGGCTGCTCCAAGGCTCTGGGGATACAGCATTTCAATCAATTACAACGCTGTCTGCTCTAGGCTCTTCAATAGTTGCAGCATATGCACTTGTTTACTTCAATATGCTTGGATATAGCGCAGCATGGGCAGGAACTCCCTTTGGTTGGGCATTGGCTATACTGATATCATATACTCGATTTTTCACAGGAGGCTGGAGAAAGAAAGCGGTTGCAGGAAGTCTGGCAAGGGGAGCCACCCAAGACGATGCTGGTGAGTAATTTGAGTCTGCGCAGTGTACCAACCTCGTCTTTACGAGAAACATAAAGACTAAGACATACCAGACAGCGGAACAGTTCGATTGCTGTGAACTAAATATAATTATCTAGGTTGCTTCGCAGCCAGTATGCCAAAGAGCAACTATCAAACCTGACAGAGGTCAAATTGATAGAATGGTTGCGTTGAATTTTTTCACCCTGATGACACTTGGGATTAATATCGGAGGTTATATAATGTATCAATACAGCCATGGCGGTAATGCCGCATTTGAGAGCGGAGTGGAGATAAAGCTGGACTTATCAGCTAATATAAATCCTTTAGGGCTGCCAGAAAAGGTGAGCGCGGCGATTGTATCCGAGATACCCAATCTGACCTCGTATCCCGACAGCTCATCGGGAGCCTTGCGTGATGCAATATCGAAGTTCGAAGGTGTAGATTCCAGTTGGATATTTTGCGGCAATGGTGCTTCAGACATTATTTTTCGCATTCCCAGGGTGGTGCAGGGTAAAAAAGCGATGATAACTGCACCCACCTTCTCCGATTACGAGCGAGCATTACAGTCATATGGTGCTGATATTGTATATTATAGCTTAGGACCTGATAATAGTTTTACCATCACTGACGATTTTGTCACTGCTGTGGAAAAGGAAAAACCGGATTTGGTCTATATTTGCAACCCCAACAATCCCACAGGCAGGCTTACGGAATCTGCGCTTATTGGGGAACTTCTGAAGCGTTATTCGGGGACAATGTTTGCCATCGACGAGTGCTTCTTAGATTTTACTAAGGAAGCCATGACTCATACAAGCAAAGGCTTTCTCGCTCAGCATCAAAACCTTATAATATTAAAAGCATTTACCAAAATGTTCACCATGCCTGGAATCCGCTTGGGTTATTCACTATGCTCAAGTGAGAGTTTCAATGATAGTCTATACTTCCATGGACCAGACTGGCCAGTATCAACCCTTGCCCAAGGTGCAGGCATCGCAGCGCTGGAGGGTGCTGAGGATTTTGTTAAAAGCACCGTATCATATGTAGCCACTGAGCGAGAGTTAATGGAGCGGGAGCTGACAAAGTTAGGTTATCGGATTTTCGAATCAAGCACAAACTATGTGTTTCTCCAAAGCCCCTTTGACTTTGACCTCCAAGAGGAGCTAAACAAGCAGGGTATAAGAATCCGTTCATGTAACAATTACCATGGTTTAGACAACAGCTATTTCCGCATTGCTGTGACCACAAAGGAAAACAATGCTACCTTGCTATCGGCAATAGAAACGATAACAAGGTAGCAAGATTGAGTATTATTTCACAAAAATGCAGATATATTCTCTGTTTACAAGTGTAGTATTCTGTGGTATCATTCGGTAACTTGGCAAATGAAAACTGAATAATCGACATGGGGAGCTGGACCCGTCCGGCTGAGAGTGAGCTACGAAGGTGCTCTGACCCTTGGGATAGTGGGTAACATCCCCCACTGTCCCTCACCTGATCTGGATAATGCCAGCGTAGGAAAATTAGTAGACCTAGTCTCGGGCATTTCTATTGTCTGAGGCTATATTTTTATATGAAAAGGATGATAAAAATGGAAACCAATAACACAAAAACAATGAGACAAAGCAAGACGAGAACGACGACAGAAAGCGCATTGCTTATTGCCCTTGCCACCATACTCGGTATGTTCGCTGTTTTTAAGCTGCCAAACGGCGGGTCTGTCACCATAGGTAGCATGATTCCCATTATGCTTATATCTATGAAATATCCCTTTGGCTGGTCTTTGCTCTCAGCCTTTGCATATTCTCTGATACAGATGATGAGTGGATTCTATGCACCCCCTGTGGAAAATCTATTGTATTATTCATTGATGATTGCGCTCGATTATGTAGTCGCATTTAGTGTATTATGTCTGGCTGGTCCTCTCCTACGAGCATTTAACAAGGTGATGCCAGAGCGAATGGCTATGCTTTTTGCAGTGGTATTTTGCTTTGCTTTGCGCTTTTTGTGCCATTTCGCATCCGGGATAATCATCTGGGGCGTTTATGCTCCACCGGGGCAAGCCGTGTGGCTATATTCGTTGCTATACAATGGTACTTATATGCTTGGCGAAGCCATAGTCAGTGGAGCAATACTCCTGGTAGCAGGACCGCAATTGTTGAAAATATTGCGAAGCGGTAACAATTAATGATATCACAATAATATCAAGGATAGTTTGTGACCAATTATTTGGTACAAACTATCCTTGTTTTGTTTGAATGTAAACGCGGGGACGGTTTGGGATACTCACTGTCTAGCTAATTTATCAATTCCACCCAGTATTCGTATTGAACATCGGAGTCGCGGGTTAGTTGATGCTTATATCCGTGGGTATGAGAGTTGGTGGCTTCTTGTATCGCTAGATAGTACCAGGCACTGGGGTCTGAGTTGTCTGACCAAGTTTTCATACCTTCAAGTAGATCATCGGGGCTTTCTGGGGTGCGGTGCAATACCCTATTAACGAGGCTGATGAACTCGCCCCGGGTGATGTTTCGAAGGGGCATGAAGCTACCGTCTGGGTAGCCGTTTAGCCAGCCGATTTTAGCTGCATATAAGATGTCAAGCTGTGCCCAGTGTTCTTCAATGTCGCTGAAGTTCACATGCACCGCAGGTGACATATGCATCATTGTGGCAAAATGTGCCGCAACGGTGGCAAGCTCCGCTCTAGTGATGGCAGCATCGGGTCTGAAGGTGCCATCTGGGTAACCGTTGATGATGCCTAAATTATGCATCACCGTGACGGCTGTGCTATACCATCTATTTGGGTCAACATCGGAAAACTGGACGGCTTCTCCTGAGTCTGCTTCCAACAATTCCTCTGATAGCAGACGATGGAAGACCATCGCCACTTCTGCGCGGGTGATGTCGCTGCCTGGGTGGACAGTCCCGTCTGGATAACCTGATATGTAAGCAAAATGGTCTTCAATGAAAGGTGTTGGAATCGAAGGTGTGATGGTAGATGCAGAAGTGGTGTCACTACTAGCCAAGGCGGCGGAGTAGCGGTTATGAAATGCAGGTATAGCACCACCCTGGTTTTGTATAGTTGCTTTTAGTTCACCTTTTTCCAAAGTTACTGTAACAGTTATGACAAACTCTCTGTTATCGGTTATCCAACCATCGCCATTTTGGCTTGTTTCCATTGCTTTGAAAGTGTAGCGACCTTCTTCGGTAAAACTGATTGGAGCAAATTCTATATATCCATTGACATCATTGCTGCCATATGAAATTAGAGTATCGTTATCATCATATATTGCAAAGTCGAATTGTATCCCATCGAGGATAGCTCCTGTTCCTGATACAATTTTATTGGCTCTGAGTACAACATCAATGGGATTTGAATCGCTAGTGCTGCTTGGATTTTCGGTGCTGCCACCGGGTTCGTCAGTTTCATCAGACTCTTCTGTGTCACCTGTTTCGCCTGTATCACCTGAGCCGCTTGAACCACCAGTATTACCGCCTGGTCGTGCATAATTTGCTGTTACAGTGACATCGCCAGCAGGCATTGTGAATGTAGTGATTGTGTTTCTAGAATCGGCAAAAATACCTCCAGATAAGTCTGCTGTCCATCTAGTGAAGTTCATACCAGCAGGAGGGTCATCGGCGATTATTGTTATTTGGTCTCCGTACGCATAAGACCCTAAAAACATTCCATCTATTCCATTTATAACTGTGAGTGAATACAATGTTGAGTCATATTCATAGTGAGCTGAAATTACAGCACTACAATCGGGCATTATGAAATCGGTATCATTTGATGATGAATCTCGAAATACACCGCCTCCGCTATCTATAAGCCATCCGGAAAAGATTCTACCAGTTTGAGCAGTATTTGCTGCAATATGTACTTCGTCATCTGCACTATATACACCAGCATTTGTTAAATCGGCACCATCGATGACTGTTAGTGTGTAGGTAGGCGTAATGCGCTTGTAAGTTGCTTCAATAATAGTATGCATATCAGGCATTATAAATCGTGTGTTCGGGTCAGTTGCATCAACGAAGCCACCATCACCAGTCACTATAATCCATTTATCGAAGATGTACTGTGGAGCCGGTGTATCTGCTTTGAGATTAAGCCCTGTTCCATAAAGAAACGTTCCTGTTGAGTTGTTTATCAATAGTCCAGCACCAGTTGTGGTGATTATTCCGTTAATAGTTTGTATACTCTTTTGCGTTGGAGTAGGATAAGTGCTTGAGCCAGGTAACACCCCTATACTTGCAATTCTTGCAGGCATGATGAATGTTGTAACTAGAGAATATCTGTCTGTAGCTAGGCTATAATCATTTTGATTCCACCCATTGAAGAAATATGGCCCGAAGGAGGAGCTTGCACGAATAATTATTTCTGTTCCTTCGGAATAAAATCCATAACTTGTTGAGCTACCATAATTAATTGGACTTATTATTGATCCATTTTGTATAGAAAACCTATATCGGTCTTCAAAACAGGCTGTTATAGTTACATCGTTTGCTGGCATAATAAAAGAAGTCGACGTTGCTATATTGTTAATGAAGACCCCCCCATCACTTGTTTCCCACCTGCTAAAAGCATTTCCATTGATAGGATAATTAGTTAAAGAATCAGGAGCAGGACCCACTATGCTAGGATTTATTGGGATTTCTGGATCTGCTTCAACAGTTATTATAGCTCCAACTGGATATGGGCCTGAGCTTGTAGTATCTGTTCCATTGACTACTGTTAATGTATACAAATCGTTGATAACATCAACATCTGGAGCAAGGGGATAAAAACCGACATTTGTTAAATATGCGTATCTTATTCCACCATTATTAGAGCCGGGAGGATCATTATCCCACTGGACACTACCGCTTGGGTCAGCAGATAAATCAGTGGTAGAATTTTGATGATATATACCCTCGCCTGTGGTGGTGTTCCAAGCAACTACAATCCCCTCGCTTTTTAAATCAAGTTTTGAGATTGGGCTTACAACTTTGTTTTCAGTAGCACCCCAGGCGAAAACGAAGCCGCCTGTGACTTCAACCGAATTAATTGATGGGGAACCTGAGGCATCTATTGCCATACCCTGCTTCGCAGTTACCCAACCACCACTAATACTCACTGTGCTATTGGCTCCTGTAATTCGAACTGCTGTACCGGTTCCTGTTGCTCTGACAATACCACCTGTGACTACGATACTTGCATTTGCCACCGATAGGGGGATGGTTGTAGCTGTGCAAACGGCGGTTCCGCTGACAGTTTCGACTATTGCATTGTCTTGTATAATGGCAACCGAGTTCATGCCCACTAGATTGATTGCGCGTCCTGCATTTGCGGAGACAATCGCACTATCTTTTACAAGTACGCTCCTTGTTGTTTGAACAACATAGCTTGTACCTGAGGTTAAATTATCTGTAAAGACCCTACTGTTATCTTCAATTATAATATTAATATCTGTAGGGTTGCCATAATCACCATTCATATATATGGTTGAATTAGTGTTACTGCCTGCGGCGTTTGATATTTCGCTACTTCCGCTAACAGTAACGGTGGAGCCTATGCCTGAAGAGCGAATGGCGCAGGCACTGCTTGACTTAATAATTCCGTTATTTATTACAATCTGTGTCGTATTTATACAAGGCGGCTCTGCACTTCCATCGTTGATTGCATATCCACCGGGAGTAGATTCGACAGTACCACCTATGACATTTATTTTTACTCCAGTATTTCCAGGAGAAACGTTAATCGCCGAATTTGAACCATTATTAACAATTTCCCCAGTAATATTAACAGTCACATCATTTGCAGAGACATTCAAGCTAATTCCGTTTGATGTGGTGCTTAGAGAACCGACAATATTGACGGTGGCACCGACACCTTCCACGAGTATTTGCCCACCTGTGCCTGTATTGTTGATGATGCCTGAAGTAAAGATAAAGATGCCGCTTCCTGATATATTCAACAGGAAAGCACCTTTTACTGAACCTGTTAAGTTCCCTTGCCAATCCAAGACAACACCAGTTGATATATCAAGATAAAGCGTTGTATTTCTAATTGCTGTGCCAGTTACTGTAACCGTTGCACCGCTTACTGTAGCAATTAAACCTGCTATATTTGTGTTGATGTATTCGGCTAAATCGTTGGCATCAAGTGCTTGAGCTGTTTGCATTTGTATAACTGCAAAAGGCAAAAGTATAATTATTGCCAGCATGAGAGCCAGTATTCGTTTCATTTTATGCAAAGACTGTTCCTCCTATGTTGAATAAAGTGTGAAAATATCACACTTAATGATTATATCGGAATAATCGCAAAAAAAGAAAGACCCTTGGTGAGAGAGTCTTTATCGCAAAATACACCCCGATTTGTAATATCAGGGTGTACGGATTATTTGCTATTCTTGAAGTGGCTTTATAAAATCACCATAATACCAATTTCTACAGGAATTATCAAAGTCGCTTCAGTTTTTGATTGGATTTCCTCTTTTGTGATGCCTGGTGCAAGCTCCCGAAGGACGATGCCTTCTTCTGTCACTTCCATTACACCAAGCTCGGTGACTATTATATCAACCACACCGACGGCAGTGAGGGGGAGGGTGCATTCTTTCAGTATTTTTGGAGTGCCTTCCCTTGTCATGTGTTCCATGGCGATAATAACTTTTTTGGCACCCACTACAATATCCATAGCACCACCCATTCCGGGCAGAAGCTTGCCTGGGACGTTCCAGCTAGCCAGATTCCCTTTTTCGTCTACCTCGAGGGCTCCTAAGACAGTGAGGTCAACATGACCGCCTCTGGCGATGCCGAAACTAGTTGCGCTATCGAAAGAGGCTCCACCTGGAAGTATAGTCACAGGTATGCCACCAGCGTTGACAATATCCATGTCTTCCAAACCTTCCTCGGGATTGGGACCCAGCCCAATGAAGCCGTTTTCAGAATGGAGGGTAATGTTTTTGTCAGCAGGAATATAGTTTGCAACCAATGAAGGTATCCCAATACCCAAATTAGCAAGCGTCCCTGCTTCAAAAAAATCAGCTACCCGTTTTGCAATGATATTACGTATATCAGTCATAATATTGTCCTTTCGATTGATGAATAATGAAGTCGTTCATTGTTAATTGTTCATTGTTCATTGTGGACATTATTCATCATTAATCATTCATTATTAATTAATACGACAATGTCCACGAGTGGTGCTGGAGTCATTACTTCGTCTGGGTCGATTTCACCTGTTTCTACTATATGTTCTGCTGTAACTATGACCAAATCAGCTGCCATTGCCATTAGGGGGTTGAAGTTTCTTGATGCTCTTCTATAAACAAGGTTACCCGCTTTATCAGCTTTATAAGCGTGGAGAAGGGCGATTTCTGCTCGCAATGGTAATTCTAATAAATACTCTTTTCCATCAATTATGAGCTTTTCTTTACCTTCTTCCACCACAGTTCCAACTCCCGTTGGGGTCAAGATACCGCCTAAACCTACACCTGCAGCTCTGATTCGTTCTGCCATGGTGCCTTGGGGTATAAGCTCGACTTCCATTTCCCTGGCGGTCATTTGGCGACCTGTTTCTTTGTTTGTGCCCACATGGGTGGCAATCATTTTGCGAATTTGTTTGTTAACCACCAGCTTGCCAATACCTCTATCTTCAAAGCCCGTATCGTTGGCGATAACCGTAAGCTCACGAATATTCTTTTCTATCATTGCATCAATGAGCAATTCGGGAGTCCCAGCACACAAAAACCCTCCAATCATAATAGTTTGCCCATCTCTAAGCAATGTCATAACTTCATGTAGTGGTTTTACTTTATCCATTCTAGTCATCCTTATTTGAAGATTTTTAATATTATTAAATGTGTGCAACAATGTTTAGTTGCTATATCTATTGTCGAAGCAATAAGACCCTTCGCTTCGTTCAGGGTGACACGGAGAATGCGGACTAATATGTGAATGTGGAAACCCTGAGAGAACAACAGTTCTCCCAGGATTCCCAATTGTTAATTGTTCATTGTTAATTGTTCATTATTTAAGTACCGCCAATAGCTCCCCAGCCTTCACAGTCTGGCCGACTCGAACCAGCATTTCGCTCACCTCGCCATCGACTTTTGCAACAATGCTTGTTTCCATTTTCATGGCTTCTATAACGAATAGAGGTTGGTTCACTACCACGGCATCGCCAAGCTTCACATGGACTTTCGATACGGCACCAGGGATACCAGAACCAACGTGCTGTTTATTGTCCATATCAGCAAGCACAACTTGCTCGGCTACTATTTTAATAGTTTTGTCTTCCACTGTGACATCTCTGCGTATGCCATTGAGCTCGAATTGCATTGTACGAGTACCATCATCGTTTTCTTCACCCATGCCTATGTATTTCACGATGAGCGTTTTACCATCTTCAATGGAAATTTCCGTGGCTTCATTTCGGAACATACCCATGAAATACACATGGGTGTCCATGTTGCTTAAATCGCCAAACTCATTTTGCAATTCAAGATAATCCTCAAAAACCTTGGGATAGAGGCACCAGCTAACTGCATCGCGCATAGTTGGGTTGGGTAGATATTGTTTCAGATTTTCACGAATCTCATCATAATCATATGGAGCCAGCTCTTCTCCTGGTCTGCCTGTATAAGGAGTCTCGCCTTTCAGCACCACTTCTTGTAAATCCTCAGGGAAGCCAAAAGCTGGTTGACCCATTAGACCCATGAAGTAGCTAACCACGGAATCAGGGAAGGATAAATCCCTGCCGCGACTGACAATGTTGCTGGCATCAAGGTCGTTTTGCACCATGAAAATTGCTAAATCGCCTACAGTTTTCGATGATGGCGTAACCTTCACGATGTCACCGAGGATTTCGTTTACTTCGACATATTTGTCTTTTACTTCATCAAAACGGTCGCCAAGTCCGATATCGACTATTTGGGATTTTAAATTTGTATATTGACCGCCTGGGATTTCCAGTCTATATATTTCGGCTTCTGGAGTTTTTATATCGCCTTCAAATTGAGTATAAAACTCACGTACATCAGCCCAATAATCGGTGAGCTTTTGCAATTGTTGTAAATCGAAGCCAGGGTCTCTTTCTGTGCTTTCGAGAGCAGCTACGAGGGAATTCATACAAGGCTGACTCGTCAGCGAACCCATGGATGAAATGGCTGTTTCCACTATATCAACTCCAGCTTCGCAGGCAAGCATCAATGTTGCTATCTGATTGCCGCTGGTGTCATGGGTGTGGAGATGAATGGGTACGCCAATTTCGTTTTTCAGTGTACTAATCAGCTTTTGTGCAGCATAAGGTCGAAGCAGCCCAGACATGTCTTTTATCGTTATGATGTGCGCTCCTCGTTTTTCCAGTTCCTTACAGAAATTGACATAGTATTCCAAACTGTATTTGTCGCGCTTGGGGTCGAGGATATTGCCCGTATAACATACAGCTGCATTGGCGACTTTTCCAACTTTTATAACTTCCTCGATTGCCAATTCCATATTTGGAATCCAGTTCAAGGAGTCGAATATGCGGAAGATGTCGATTCCGACAGCGGCACATTCCCTAACGAACTCAACAATGAGGTTGTCGGGATAACTGCTATATCCAACGGCATTGGCACCACGGAAGAGCATTTGGAAGGGGATATTGGGGATTTCCTTGCGCAACTCTTCTACCCTAGTCCAAGGACATTCATTGAGGAATCTATAAGTGGTGTCAAAGGTTGCTCCGCCCCACATTTCCAAAGAAAAGGCATCCTTTAGTATGTGTGCCGTTGCAGGAGCTATGTTTATCATATCCTTTGTGCGCATCCTTGTAGCCAAAAGAGACTGATGGGCATCGCGCATAGTTGTATCAGTAATTAGAAGCTTTTTTTGATCAAGTATCCATTTACTGAGTTTTTCAGGACCATCTCTGTCTAGAATTTGTTTAATCCCATCGGGAACAACATCGTTGTCCTCGTATTTTGGTGCTCTTGGAGCATCAAAAGCTGGTTTATTATCTCTGTCTGGATTAGCTAAAATCGTCTTTCCGATATATTTTAGCACTTTTGTGGCACGATCTCTCGAATCTTTCAAATCAAAAAGCTCTGGTGTTTCATCGATAAATTTTGTGTGACAGTTACCACCCACGAAAGTCTCGTGGGTTAATACATTATTTAAGAATGCAATGTTGGTTTTCACGCCACGTATACGAATTTCACCGATTGCCCTGAGCATTTTTCGGATGGCACCTTCGAAGGTTCTATCAAGGGTGGTGATTTTTACAAGTAAACTATCGTAGTAAGGTGTTATTTCAGCTCCAGCGAAAGCGTTGCCTGCATCAAGCCTAACTCCAAAGCCACCACCTGAGCGATAAACAGAGATAATACCTGAATCTGGAGCAAAGTTGTTGCTGGGGTCTTCTGTTGTGACGCGGCTCTGGATGGAATAGCCAAACAAACGCACATCGTCTTGGGAGGCAATACCAATGGCTGGGTCAGATAATGCTTTACCCTGGGCGATATCGAGTTGTGCTTGAACAATATCTATACCTGTAACCATTTCTGTTACAGTGTGTTCGACTTGAATACGAGTATTCATTTCAATAAAGAAATGTCTTCCTCGCTTGTCAACGAGAAACTCAACAGTTCCAGCGTTCACATAACCCACTGCCTTTGCGATTTTAACAGCATCAGCAAGGAGAGCTTGGCGGGTGTCTTCTGGTATATTGATGGAAGGCGCAAATTCCACGACTTTTTGATAGCGTCTTTGTACAGAGCAGTCGCGCTCATATAAATGCACCACATTCCCATAATCATCAGCGAGAATCTGGACTTCGATATGCTTGGGTTCTTCCATGTATTGCTCCATGAATACATCGGTACTCCCGAATGCCTTTTCAGATTCGCTCTGAACCATTTCAAAAGCGATTTCCATCTCCTCGGCTTCAGTGACCAGGCGCATTCCGCGTCCACCGCCGCCGGCTGCTGCTTTTAGGATGACAGGATAGCCCAATTGCTCTGCATAGTCTTTTGCTTGCTGTGCCGATTCTAAAGGATGGTCTGTTCCTTGTATGACAGGAACTCCACACTGTGTGGCGATTCTTTTTGCGTTTATCTTGTCACCCATTTTATTGATAATGTCGGATGGTGGTCCGATGAAAATAATACCAGCATCTTCGCAGGCTTTGGCAAACTCGGGGTTTTCAGAAAGGAAGCCATATCCGGGATGGATGGCATCTACACCCTTACGCTTTGCAAGATTGATGATAGCATGTATGTCAAGGTATGCTCCAAGGGGACTCTTGTTTTCACCAATTAGATAGGATTCGTCGGCTTTAGTTCGAAACAAAGCATACTTGTCCTCTTTCGAGTATATGGCAACCGTGCGCAAGTTCATATCATAGCAAGCTCTGATTACACGGATTGCAATTTCGCCACGATTGGCGATTAGTACTTTATTGATTGTTTTTTCCATAACTGATCTCCTCCACTTGACAGCTAAGCTCATGTTCTCATTTCAAAACCCCATTTGACTAGCTGTTTGAAACACGAAACACAAGTAATTAGTTTCTTAGTATGTCTTGAAATTACCTTTTTGTCAATGCTCTTTTGATAAGTCCGTTTGATTATGCAAAAGCGGAAAGCATTTTTTATGATGCTTCCCGCTAAATACAGTAATTTGGGCTATTTAGATTGTTTGCTCTATACTAATTCTATCATAGCCATTTCTGCAGCATCGCCTCGGCGGGGACCGATTCTAGTTATGCGTGTGTAGCCGCCATTGCGATCTTCATAAGCGGGAGCAGTGGTCGTAAATACCTTAGTTACGACCTCCTCTCTAGTTATGAAGGCCAATGCTCTGCGGCGCGATGCCAATGTATTCTTTTTACCCAGTGTAATCATTTTTTCTGCAAGGGGCGCTATTTCTTTACAGCGCGTCACCGTTGTTTCCAGTTTGCCATAATCAAGAAAGTCGGTGACCAGCTGGCGCAACATTGCTCTGCGCTGTGCAGTGGTCTTACCAAGCTTACGTGTTCCAGGCATATACTGATTCCTCCATTCGTTATTAACCGTTGTCTTCGCTCATGAGGGCTAAACCCATCATTGCAAGTTTGTGTATGACTTCTTCTAAGGATTTTCGCCCAAGGTTTCGTACTTTTATCATTTCCGCTTCTGTTTTGGAAATCAAGTCTTCCACCGTATTTATATTAGCGCGCTTGAGACAGTTGAAGCTTCGTACCGAAAGGTCAAGTTCCTCGATGGTCATTTCAAGAACCTTATCTCTCTGGGCTTCTGCCTTTTCAACGACAGTTGAAGTACTTCCGATGGCTTCGGAAAGGTCAATGAACAAGTTGAAATGGTCGCAAAGTATCTTAGCTCCAAGGGAAACTGCGTCTCTAGCACTTATTGTTTTGTTGGTCCAAACCTCAATTGTTAATTTATCAAAGTCGGTAAGATTTCCAACGCGAGTGTTTTCAACCGAATAGTTGACTTTATGGACGGGTGTATAAATGGAATCTACGGGAATAACGCCTATGACTGGCTGGGACAGTTTATTTCTTTCGGCTGACATATATCCACGTCCGTGATCTATGGTAAGCTCCATGCTAAGGGAGGCATCGGCACTGAGAGTGGCGATATGCAATTCTGGGTTGAGAATTTCCACTTCACCATCGGGTTTAATATCACCTGCTGTGACGACTCCTTCTCCTGAGGCTTCTATAAAAACGGTTTTTGTCCGATCGGTGTGCAAACGAGCAACTATGCCCTTTATATTCAAGATAATTTCTGTAACATCCTCTTTTATTCCAGGTATTGTAGAAAACTCATGTTGGATTCCGGCGATTTTTACTGTCGTCACCGCTGTTCCTGGTAGGGAAGAAAGCAAAATCCGGCGCAGGGAATTGCCAAGTGTTGTTCCATAACCGCGCTCAAGCGGCTCAACAACATATTTACCATAAGACTCATCCTCAATCGTTTCAATGCATTCAATGCTTGGCTTTTCGATTTCTATCATGAAATACCCTCCTTCATTTTTGGTACCAAATAGCACCTAGGATTATGTTTCGCTAGTACATGAGTTTTGAGGGTGGGAAAGGCGACGGGTAACGCATCTCCTTGTTAATTATCTGGAATAATGCTCGACAATCAGCTGCTCCTCAATGGGCATATCAATGTCCTCTCTTGAGGGGGAGGCTAGCACCTTGGCTACAAGGGCTGTGGCATCATATTCCAACCACTTTGGCGGTTGCCGAAATGCATTGGCTTCTATAACTGCCTTTATTTTATCGAGCCCCCGGCTTTTTTCTTTGATAGAAATAATCATTCCTGGTTTAACTTGAAAAGAGGGGATATTGACTTTTTTACCATTTACTTGGAAATGTCCATGGAGAACCAATTGCCTTGCCTCGGCGCGGCTCATGGCAAAGCCAAGCCTATATACTGTGTTATCAAGGCGTGTTTCAAGAATGGAAAGCAGGTTTTCGCCTGTCTTACCAGCTCTTTTGTGTGCAATTTCATAATAACCGCGAAATTGGCGTTCCAGTACTCCATAATATCTTTTTGCCTTTTGTTTTTCCCTGAGCTGGATTCCATATTCTGAAGTTCTGACGCGACCTTGACCATGTTGACCTGGTGGGTATGGTCTGCGGTCAGCGGCGCACTTATCGGTATAGCATCTATCGCCTTTCAAAAAGAGTTTCTGACCCTCTCTGCGGCATAGACGGCATACTGCATCTGTATATCTTGCCATATAAATCCTACCTTCCTATACTCTGCGCCTTTTGGGCGGACGACAACCATTATGTGGTATTGGGGTAACATCCTTAATCATCGTGACGTTGAGTCCAGCTGATTGGAGAGCCCTGATGGCTGCCTCGCGACCGGAACCTGGACCTTTGACAAAGACTTCCACAGTCTTTAGCCCATGCTCCATCGCCGCTTTCGCTGCTGTTTCTGCTGCTGTTTGTGCAGCGAATGGTGTGGATTTTCGACTTCCTCGAAATCCCATGCCTCCAGCGGATGCCCATGATATAGCGTTGCCGTGGACATCGGTAATTGTCACCATGGTATTGTTAAACGAGGATTTGATATGAACAGAGCCTTTTTCTATGTTTTTCTTTTCGCGGCGCTTAGTACGTGTTTTTTTGGCGGCTGCCATGGATTGTTCCTCCCTTATCTCTTCTTATTGGCAATAGTGCGCTTTGGACCTTTGCGAGTCCGAGCGTTTGTTTTGCTTCGTTGCCCGCGTACGGGGAGCCCTCGCCTATGGCGAAGACCGCGGTAACTTCCTATATCCGTCAAGCGCTTGATATCCATTGCCACAGACCGACGTAAATCGCCTTCCACGACATAATCTCTGTCAATGCATTCGCGCAGAGCTGATTCTTCTGCTTCGGTGAGGTTTTTTACCCTGGTGTCCGGGTTTATACCCGTTGTTTCCAGAATCTTCTTTGCGCTTGTTCTGCCGATTCCCAATATATAGGTCAGGCCAATTTCAACGCGCTTGTCCTTTGGTAAATCCACTCCAGCAATACGTGCCATATATAATCAGTCCTTTCTTATTATCCTTGTCTTTGTTTGTGCTTCGGGTTTTCGCAAATAACCATTACCCGACCCTTGCGTTTTATGACTTTGCATTTTTCGCACATGGGTTTTACGGACGGTCTGACTTTCATATTATTGTCCTCCTATTTGCTGCGCCAAGTGATTCTGCCCCTCGTTAGGTCGTAGGGAGACATTTCAATTGTTACTTTATCACCAGGAAGTATCCGGATAAAATTCATTCGGAGCTTTCCAGAGATATGCGCTAATATTGTATGCCCATTGCCGATGTCAACATGGAACATCGTGTTGGGCAGCGATTCGACTACTATGCCTTCTAGCTCGATTACGTCGTCTTTTGCCAATCTAACATACCTCCTACTTACTGCGGGTGGCGGAATATTTCGTAAGCTCCCGCAAAATCTCTTTGTTGGTGACATTTTCGCCGCCGATAAGCTTCGAGGCGAGGAGTCCATCCAACTTACCATCAAACTTCAAGTGCTTATTCTTCTTCTTTTTGGGCGCTTCTACTTTACGCCCCTTTCCGTTTACCAACCATGAATATTGTGGGTCAGTGCGAATCACCAAAAACAATTTTGTTGCATCGCGTCCGTTCATGGAAACCACAATATCTGCAATATCGAATTTTATAACAGAGTTCGTTTTTTCGTCGCTGCGTAAAGATGCATTCATGTGGCATCCTCGCAAATTGTGAGTATTTCGGGGTCTCCTTGGGTTATCAACACAGTGTTTTCATAATGTGCTGATATCTGACCATCAGCTGTGACCACAGTCCATTTGTCATCGAGGACTATGATGTTTGCTTTACCAAAATTTATCATGGGTTCGATTGCTAAAGTCATTCCAGGGAGCAGCCGCGGGTCGGCTTTGTGTCTTGGTCTTTCAACAAAGTTTGGCACTTCGGGGGGTTCGTGTATTTTTGAACCCACACCATGGCCGACATATTCTCTGACCACTGAATAGCCATTGTTCTCAGCATGGCGTTGTATGGCTCTAGATATATCCGAAACCCTGTGCCCGACTCGGGCGAACCTAAGACCCTCGTAAAAACACTCTGTGGTGATTTTTATAAGCCTCTCGGAATCAGCAGAACCTGTACCAGCTATAAAGGTAGCTGCGCAATCTCCGATATAGCCATCCTTCATAGCACCCACATCGATACTGACAACATCGCCTTCTTTGAGTCTTCGCATAGAGGGTATGCCGTGTATAACTTCCTCGTTTATGGATATGCAAACGCTGGCGGGGTAGCCATTGTAGCCGAGAAAAGCTGGTATTGCACCTTGGGAAACTATGAAATCATGAACCTTTTGATCGATACTTTGGGTAGTAGCGCCGACTGTTATCAGCTTTCCTGCTTCAACTCGAGCAGCGGCAGCGATTTTTCCAGCAGCGCGCATCAAATCTATCTCTCTTGGGTTCTTTTGGTTGGTCATATACTTATATCCCTAAAACTTTAAAAACAGCCGCGGTGGTTTCCTCCACTCCAGGTACATTATCAACTGTTTTCAATAGCCCTTTGGATTCGTAATACTCTTTCAGTGGCTTTGTTTCTTTGTGGTATGTATCAAGCCTGTTTTTAATCGTTTCTGGGTTGTCGTCTTGTCGAATAATTAATTCGGTTCCACATTCGTCGCAAATGCCTTCTTCTTTTGGAGGTTTTGAAGTTATATGGAAAATGGCATTGCAGTTCGGACAGGCACGCCTTCCACCAAGTCTTTCCAGTATCTCTTCATCGGAGATTTCAATGGATAGGACAACATCGATTGCCACGGCTTGTTGGTCAAGAGCCTCTGCTTGAACTAATGTTCGTGGGACTCCATCTAAAATATATCCATTGGCGCAATCTGGGTTTGATAGGCGTTCGCTCACAATCCCTATGATTATATCGTCAGGAACAAGCTGTCCAGCATCCATAAATGATTTTGCCTTTAAACCAATGGCGGTTTCTCGAGACACTGCATCTCTGAGCATATCACCAGTGGATATGGCGGGGATGTCTAACTTCTTTGTCAATGCTTCGGCTTGAGTTCCTTTTCCTGCTCCAGGAGGACCTAACATGATAATTCTCATTTATCAACCCTATTCCTTTCGATTTATTCAAGAAAGCCTTTGTAGTGCCTCATGAGCAATTGTGCTTCCAATTGTTTTATGATTTCCAAAGCGACGCTGACAACGATTATGACAGAAGTGCCGCCCAAGGATAAACCAGAAGTCCTAGCTGTTTCTGAAAAGCGAGAAATTAAAATCGGTGTGATGGCAATGATAGCTAGATACAAGGCACCAAAAAGCGTAATCTTCGTCAGGACATTTTGAATAAATTCGCTTGTTGGTTTCCCCGCTCGAAATCCAGGTATGAATCCGCCGTTTTTCCTTAAATTGTTGGCTATTTCGATGGGATTAAATTGTACTGTTGAATAAAAATATGAAAAGAAAACAATTAAAAGGAAATATAAAAAAGCGTATAGCAAACTGGTTGCGTCGAATATCCTCATGAATGTGCTATTTTCCCACTTAGGCACGAATACAGCGATGGTTGCAGGTATAGATGCTATGGACTGGGCAAATATGACTGGAAGAACACCAGACATGTTGACCTTCATGGGAAGATGCGTTGATTGTCCGCCGTACATTCTTCTTCCCACAACTCTCTTTGAGTATTGTACGGGAATTCGACGCTCAGCATTGGTTACAATGACAATAAGAACTATTATCGCCAACGCTCCGATTAAAACGAGTAGGTAAATCCACCAATTGGATGGTTCGGAAATGATTGCGCGTATCATCGATGCCAAAGAAGTGGGGAATCTGGAAACGATACTAACAAACAAAATAACTGATATGCCGTTTCCGATGCCAAATTCTGTGATTTGCTCTCCCATCCACATGAGAAGAGCACTACCCGTTACGAATGTGGCGACAATGATAATGGCGGGTAGATTTCCAACAGCATCAGAGCTGAGCATGCTAACACCGTTAATGCCGTTTCTGATGATTACATAGTAGCCGTAACCCTGTAAAATTGCGATGGCAACTGTGGAATACCTTGTGATTTTTTCCAGCTTCTTTTTGCCTTCTTCTCCACCCTCTTTTTGCATTCGTTCCAAAGCCGGTATGGCGATGGTGAGCAATTGGACGATTATGGAAGCATTGATATAGGGTTGTATTGACAAGGCGAAAATGGAAGCGCGTTCTAGAGCACTACCAGACATGGTGTTCATAAGCCCCAGCATTGAATTGCTGACTTGGTTGAAATAGGTGCTGAGCATTGCTGTGTTGATATATGGAACAGTGACAGCATTGCCAAGCCTATAAAGCAAAATCATAAACAATGTGAAGAGAAGTTTGGCGCGGATTTCTTCAGCTCTCCATGCATTGCGCATGGTCTCAATCACGTTACACCACCTCGGTCTTTCCGCCTTTAGCTTCGATCTTTGCCTTTGCCGAGTCAGAGAAGGCTGAAGCTCTGACAGTCAGCTTCTTTTCCAAATAGCCATTGCCGAGTATTTTAAGACCGTATTTACATTTTTTTAAAATACCTGCACTGAGCAGCTCTTCGACACCCACGGTATCACCATCATTGAAACTGTTTAATGCAGCAACATTAACTGCTGTTAGTGGTTTTGCCCATACATTGATAAAGCCTCTCTTTGGAACACGCCTGGCAAGAGGCATTTGACCACCTTCAAAACCAATGCGAGTACCGCCGCCGCTGCGAGAGTTTTGCCCCTTATGCCCGCGTCCAGCAGTTTTTCCATTGCCGCTTCCATGTCCGCGGCCTTTTCTTTTGCCTGTATGGGTCGAACCCTTTGCGGGAGCAAGATCGTGTAAACTCATTTTAACGACCCCCTAGTAATAATCATAATAATTTCGTTTTCGTATTACGAAAAGGGATTTATCCAATTCCCAATAGCACATGAGAATTAGGTATTAAATCAATCTTCTTCGCTAACTGTTATTAAATAGCTTATTTTTGCTATTTTGCCTCTGGTTTGCGGATTATCGGGTTGCAAGGTTTCGCTACCAATTTTGCGTAACCCGAGGGATTTCGCTGTGGCAATATGCTTCTCTCGTCTTCCGCTCAGGCTCTTGATTAGCTTTATTCTTAACTTAGCCATCCTATTAATGCCTCCAGTATAATCGTGAATTATCGGTAGATTTCCTCAATGCTCTTGCCCCGGGTCTTTGCCACTTGAGCAGCATCGCGTAAGGATTTTAGCCCAACCATCGTTGCTGCAACGACATTTTGAGGATTGTTGGAACGCAGGCATTTCGTTCTGATGTCTGTAATACCAGCAGCTTCAACCACAGCGCGAACAGGACCGCCAGCTATAACGCCGGTTCCTGGAGGGGCTGGTTTGAGCAGTACTCTGGCAGCACCAAAGGTACCGATGACTTCGTGGGGGATTGTACCATCGGTGGTTGTCACGCTGGTAACATTCTTCTTTGCGTCTTCAATACCCTTGCGGATTGCTTCTGAAACCTCGCCAGCTTTACCCAGACCATAACCGACGCGACCTTTTCCATCACCCACGACACATAAAGCCGAAAACTTGAAAATGCGTCCGCCTTTTACTGTTTTTGCGACTCTGTTTAAAGAAACGACTTTTTCAGAAAATTCCGGGGGTGGAGTATCTTCCCTACGATTGTCTCTTCTGTTGTTGTTGCTCATATTGCTTGCCATATATGTTACCTCATCCAACTTAGAATTTCAATCCGCTCTCGCGGGCTGCTTCAGCAAGTTCTTTAACTCGTCCGTGGTAAATGTACCCTCCGCGATCGAACACCACTGTATCTATTCCTTTGGCAACGGCGCGCTGAGCGACGCTAATACCAACTTTTCTTGCAGCTTCTTTATTGGAGCCAGAACCATCGAAGCCTTTGTCCAGCGAAGATGCGCTGCATAGTGTCACGCCCTTTGTATCATCGATGATTTGGGCATATATGTGTTTTTCGCTGCGGAAAACATTGAGTCTTGGTCTTTGTGCCGTGCCAGAGACTTTGCCTCGTACTCTCTTGTGGCGTTTTTTCCGCTGCACATTGGTATCCATTTTTTTAATCATTTCAATGCCTCCCTATTTAGTTGCCACCGACACCGGTTTTGCCGACTTTTCGGCGAACGACTTCGCCGGTGTATCTGATGCCTTTACCTTTGTATGGTTCAGGGGGTCTTTTTTTTCTTATATCTGCAGCGAATTGACCTACTTTTTGCTTGTCGATGCCACTGATGATTATTTTATTTGGTGCTGGGACTTCAATATCCACACCTTCTATTTCATCAACGATAACCTGGTGTGAAAAGCCAAGGTTCATCACAAGCCTTTGACCTTCTTTTGCAGCTCTGAAACCGACTCCCACGATGTCAAGTTCCTTGGTAAACCCATCTGTAACGCCGACCACCATGTTATTGAGCAAGGTACGTGATAAGCCATGCAAACTGCGATGCCTTGGTATATCGGATTGACGAGTAACAGTCATGACACCATCGTTTATATCAATGTTAATGACAGGGTCTATATCTTGCTGCAAAGTACCCTTGGGTCCTTTGACTGTTACTAGGTTGGTATCCGAAATGTTAATATCAACACCAGCTGGTACAGGTATTGGGGCTTTTCCGATTCTAGACATTTATTATCCCCCTTACCATACGAATGCAAGGACTTCGCCGCCGACATGGGATGATCTGGCTTTCTTGTCGGTCATGACGCCCTTTGATGTGGATATAATGGCAATGCCAAGCCCTCGTAGTACATAGGGCAGTTCATCGGCACCGGCATAAACGCGAAGTCCTGGTTTCGAAACACGTCGCAATCCTGCGATTGCCTTTTCGGTTCCGTTATACTTCAGTGTTACTTTGATTACGCCTTGTATGCCATCGTTTATAATTTGGTAATTTCTGATATATCCCTCTTGCAATAGAATTTCAGCGATTGATTTTTTCATATTCGAAGCAGGTATATCGACTGTTGGGTGTTTTGCTGCACTGGCATTTCTAATACGCGTGAGCATATCAGCGATGGGGTCTGTTGTTAGCATATCGTATTCCTCCTTGTTGGAGATTTGTCAATTAGGAATTGTCAGTTAGGAATTAGGAGTGATGAGTTAGGAATTCCTAACCACCTTTATCGTGCGGAAAATATTTCGTTTTACTAAACCGAAACGACGAAGCTGTATGAGATACTGCGAAGTCGTTGAGGTGACGAAAAACGGAAAAATTTACCATGAATCGTGCGGAAATTTTTTCGTTTTACTAAGTCGAAACGACGAAGCTGTATGAGATACTGCGAAGTCGTTGAGGTGACGCATAACGGAAAAATTTACCATGAATCGTGCGGGATTTTTTTCGTTAGGCTAAACCGAAACGACGAAGCTGTATGAGATACTGCGAAGTCGTTGAGGTGACGCATAACGGAAAAAATCACCACGAAGCTTTGCGAACGCCGGGGATTTGGCCCTTATAACACAAATTGCGGAAACAAATTCTACACACAGCATAATCGCGCAAATATGCATGGGGACGACCGCATATTTTACAACGGTTGTAACGGCGGGTGGAAAACTTTGGTTCTTTTTGCTGTTTTAGCTTCATTGCTTTCTTAGCCATTGTCGTTCTCCTTTACGATTGAATGAATGGAGCGCCGAGAAGGGTTAAGAGCTCTCGGGCTTCTTCATCTGTTTTTGCTGTTGTGCAAATAACAATATCCATTCCGCGAATTTTTTCGATTTTATCGTAATCGATTTCGGGGAAAACCAGCTGCTCCCGAAGTCCAAGGGCATAGTTTCCTCGACCATCGAAGGAGTTTGCGCTGATACCACGGAAATCTCGAACGCGAGGTAATGCAACATTAAATAGCCTATCGAGAAATTCCCACATTTTATCTGCTCTAAGTGTAACTTTCACACCTACAGGCATTCCTGTGCGCAGTTTGAAATTTGCCACTGACTTGCGAGCTTTCGTTATAACGGCCTTTTGTCCAGTTATATCGGTAATGTCCTTGACAACTGCTTCGATTGCTTTTGCATTGTCTCGAGCATCACCGCAACCGACATTAACCACGATTTTTTCCAAGCCAGGGACTTGCATAACGCTTTTGTATTCAAATTGCTTCATTAAGGCGGGAGCGACCTCGTCCTTGTATTTTGTTTTCATTCTAGTCATTGGGAACGCTCCTTTCTTATATTTCTGCGCCGCATTTCTTACAAACGCGTACTTTTTTACCATCGGCTTTGAAATTGTGAGCTGGTTTCGTTGGTTCGTCGCATTTTGGACATACTCGCATGAGCTTGCTTGCATAAATCGGTGTTTCCTTGGATATGATTCCTCCAGGCTCGCCCTCTCTGCGTGGTTTCGTATGTCTCTTGGCAACGCTGACACCTTCGACTATCGCTTTTTTGGCTTTGGGGTTTACGCTTAGGACTTTGCCCTGTTTTCCCTTATCTCTGCCTGAAAGAACGATTACCGTGTCGTTTGTTTTTATATGCATTATTGATACCCCCCTAAATCACTTCGGGAGCAAGGGAGAGGATTTTCATATAATCCTTGTCTCTCAATTCCCTTGCAACGGGCCCAAATATACGGGTACCCCTTGGGTTTTTGTCTTCTCTAATCAAGACAGCAGCATTTTCGTCGAAACGCACATATGTACCATCGCTTCGATGGAGACCCTTTGCAGTGCGAACGATTACCGCTCTGACGACTTCGCCCTTTTTAATCGCACCACCTGGTGCTGCTTTTCTCACAGATGCCACGATAACATCGCCAACGCTGCCGTACTTTCTCTTTGATCCGCCCAATACGCGGATACATTTGATTTCCTTGGCGCCTGTATTATCGGCAACCTTTAGATAGGATTCTTGTTGTATCATGTTGCTGCCTCCTACTTCGCCTTTTCTATGATTTCAATCAATCTCCAACGCTTGTCCTTTGATAAGGGACGGGTTTCCATAACGCGAACCCTGTCGCCAATCTTGCAATCGTTGTTTTCATCGTGGGCTTTGAGTTTGTATGTTCTTCTGATGATTTTTTTGTATAATGGGTGGGCAACTCGATCCTCCACCGCAACAACGATAGTTTTATTCATCTTGTCGGAAACGACCTTACCTGTTCTGGTCTTTCTGGATGATGTCCTTGTTTCACTCATGTGGCGGAGCCTCCTGTCGCTTCAAGCTGCTTTTGGCGAATAACTGTTTTGACTCGGGCAATGTCTTTTCTAACTTGGGAAATCCTAATGGGATTATCCAGTTGATTCGTAGCATGCTGCATTCTAAGGTAAAATAAATCCTTTTTTAAATCTGTCAGCTTTAATTCCAATTCACTGGAACTCAGTTTTACTGCTTCTGCTGCCTTCATCTTATTCACCACCTGTCTCTTCTGGCGCGTCATCTAAAATATCAGTAGTCTCAACAGCGACTGTTTCTTCGGCAATTTCGCCATCTGTTGCTAGTTCGTCATCGCTTGCCACTTCTGTGGTTTCAGCGACTCGCGCCCTGGTTCTATATACGGTATTTTCATTTCTTATAATATCATTTTTGATAAATTTTGTTTTACAAGGTAATTTGTGGCTGGCAAGGCGCATCGCTTCTCTGGCGACTTCCTCTGTAACACCAGCGATTTCAAAAAGCACTCTGCCTGGTTTCACAACGGCTACCCAATAATCGAGGGAGCCTTTACCAGAACCCATACGAGTTTCAGCGGGTTTCGATGTAACGGGTTTATCTGGGAAAATTTTTATCCATACTTTACCACCACGACGTGAATAACGAGTCATTGCTATACGAGCAGCCTCAATTTGGTTTGATGTAATCCATGCAGGCTCCAAGGCTTGTATTGCATAGTCTCCATATGTGATAGTGTTGCCGCGGGTCGCTTTTCCCTTCATGCGTCCCCTGTGTACCTTACGGCGCTTTACTCTTTTAGGCATCAGCATTGTCTGTGCCTCCTTCCCCAGCTGCTGCTTGAGCAGGTCTGTTACCGCTCTGTGCTTGCTGGTTGCGGTTATTTTGTGTAGCTTGTGTGTTTTGCTGTTGGTTGCGGTTATTGTTGTTTCCGCTTTGTTGGTTGCGGTTGTTATTATATCCGCCTTGTTGGTTGCGGTTATTATTGTTATTATTGTTATTGTTTCTTCTATCGTTATTGCGCCTATTATCTCTATTTTGTCTTTGGGTGTCCACGGTTCTTGGAGTTGTACGCAATGTTTGGCTCAGAATTTCGCCATTATAGACCCAGACTTTTACGCCAATGCGCCCATAAGTAGTAGCTGCTTCTGCAAAACCATATTCGATGTCCGCTCGGAGAGTTTGCAAAGGAATGGTTCCTTCATGATATGTTTCGCTTCTGGCGATTTCAGCACCACCGAGACGACCAGAAACCATAACTTTTATACCGCGAACGCCAAGGCGCATTGCTCTGCTCATTGCGTTTTTCATTGCTCTACGAAAACCGATGCGTTTTTCCAGTTGTGAAGCTATGCTCTCTGCGATGAGCTGAGCATTTGTATCTGCGTTTTTAACTTCGACAATGGACAAGGACACAGGTTTGCCAATCATTTTTTCCACATCCAAGCGGAGCTTTTCAATGACGGTACCACCCTTGCCAATTACAACACCGGGTCTGGCACAATGGATAAATATCCTCACCTTTGCGCTGTCTCGCTCAATCTCAATTTTTGGCACTCCAGCGGAATATAGGAGATCTTTGAGATACTTGCGGATATTGTAGTCTTCGATGATGAGATCTCCAACTTTGTCTGCTCTGGCATACCATCTGGAATCCCAGTCTTTGATAACGCCGACCCGAAAGCCGTGCGGGTTTACCTTTTGTCCCATATGGATCTCTCCTTTTAATCCTTTTCAGCCACAGCAACGGTGATATGTGACGTTCTTTTGTTAATCCGATGAGCCCTACCACGGGAAACCGGCCTTATTCTTTTGATAATAGGACCAGGGTTTGCGAATGTATCGGATACATAGAGGTTATCCGGGTCCATGTTGTGGTTGTTTTCGGCATTGGCGACTGCGCTATTGAGCAATTTGAGCAAATGCTCAGAAGCAGCCTTTGGTGTTGCCCTGAGTATCGCAGCGGCTGTTTTTGTATCCTTGCCTCTAATAAGGTCGCAAACTATGACAACCTTCCGCGGCGATATGCGCACGAACTTTTTTTGTGCTCTTGCTTCCATATTCATGCACCTCCCTATCTCGATGTTCTGCTGCCTGCGTGGCCACGGTATGTGCGTGTGGGAGCAAATTCACCAAGTTTATGTCCAACCATATCTTCGGTGATATATACAGGAACGTGCCTGCGCCCATCATGGACAGCAATGGTATGTCCTACAAACGACGGAAATATTGTGCTGGCGCGAGACCATGTTCTAAGAACTCTTTTCTCGCCTGTGGCATTCATTTCGTCAATCCGCTTTAAAAGCTCTGGTGCTGCAAAGGGACCTTTTTTTACGCTTCTACCCATTAATCTAGCCTCCCTTATTTCTTACCGCGACGTTTGACAATGTATTTATCGGTGGGGTTTTTAGTTTTGCGAGTCTTATATCCCAAAGTTGGTTTGCCCCAAGGCGTTACGGGACCAGGTCTTCCTATGGGACTCTTACCCTCGCCGCCTCCGTGGGGATGGTCAACCGGATTCATTGCGCTTCCGCGAACCGTTGGGCGTATTCCCATATGGCGTTTTCTTCCGGCTTTTCCTATACTGATGTTTCCGTGGTCAACGTTTCCAACCTGCCCGATTGTTGCCATGCAATTGCTTCTCACCAGTCGGTATTCTCCAGAGGGCATTTTTATTTGAGCCATTTTGCTGTCTCTTGCCATGAGCTGGGCTGAAGTGCCAGCGCTTCGAACAAGCTGACCGCCTCTACCTGGATAAAGCTCGATATTGTGAATGACTGTTCCGACGGGTATGGATGTTATAGGTAAAGCATTGCCGGGTTTTATGTCGGCACTTTTGGATGAAATAACTGTATCGCCTTGCTTCAAGCCAACTGGTGCTAGAATATACCTGCGCTCGCCGTCTGTGTATTCAATGAGTGCTATATTAGCAGAGCGATTCGGGTCGTATTCAAGGCGCACAACAGTACCAGGCATATCGGTTTTGTTTCGTTTAAAATCGATAATCCTGTACTTTCTGCGGTTTCCGCCACCTCTATGGCGAACTGTTATGCGACCAAGGTTATTTCTCCCGGAGTTCTTTTTTAGTACTTCGGTGAGCTTTTTTTCCGGCTTGGCTTTTTTATCTATTCCATCGAATCCCGAGACAGACATATGTCGTCTCGATGGAGTATAGGGCTTGTAATGTTTGACTGCCATTGATTTACACCGCCGTTTTCTTCTAATTAATGATTAATAATAAATAATTATTACTTAACTGTTGTGATTGAGTTCCTTATTTTTATACCATACCTTCGAAGAATTCTATGGTTTTGGAATTTTCGGTTAATTTTACCACTGCTTTTTTCCATGAACGTCTGTGGCCTGCAGGGTATCTACCTGTGCGTTTCAGCTTTCCTTTGACATTCATTGTGGTGACTTTATCTACTTCCACATCAAATATTTCCTCAATGGCTTTGCTGATTTCAATTTTATTTGAATCTTTTGCCACTTCGAATACATACTTCTTTATATCTATGTGTTCCATGGATTGCTCGGTGATTATTGGACGAATAATGATATCATATGCAGATTTCATTTTCCATACACCTCCTCAATGGTTTCCAATGCAGCTTTATCTACGATGAAAGTCTTAGCATCCATTATGTCATATGTGTTAAGGAGACTGGCAAATGTTGTCTTTATACCCGGTAGATTCCTTGCGCTTAAAATAACATTCTCGTTGTGTTCGGGAGTGACGATGAGTGCTTTGCCTGAGATTCCGATGGCACTGAGGAATTTAGCAAATTCCTTTGTTTTAATATTCATCATTTCAAGATTCTCGACAACAATAACGGAATCATTATTTGCTTTTAATGACAAAGCAGACCTTAAAGCCAACCTTTTGAGCTTCTTGTTGATGGGATAACGGTAGCTCCTAGGTTTTGGTGCAAAGGCAACGCCACCGTGAGTATAATGGGGTACTCTGGTGGAGCCTTGACGTGCACGTCCTGTCCCCTTTTGCCTATATGGTTTTTTCCCACCACCAGATACCTCTGCCCTTGTCAATGTGGACTGGGTACCTTGGCGACGGTTGGCAAGGTGGTTTTTTACAGCTTCGTGGATAGCAGGGATATTCGGCTCTATACCAAATATGGTTTCGGAGAGGGTAACTTCGCCGACCTCTTGGCCTTGCATATCATATACTTTGTTTGCTGGCATTGTACTATCTCCTTTAATTATTTGTTCTTGACCGTGTTTTTCAGATAGACGATACTGCCTTTCGGACCTGGAATTGCGCCGCGAACGGCAATCAGGTTCATATCAGCATCGACTTTCACCACATCAAGGTTTTGTATTGTAACTTGTTCGGCACCCATTTGTCCAGCACCGATTTTGCCTTTGAAAATGCGAGAGGGATCTGTTCCCGAACCCATGGAACCAGCGTGCCTGTGGACAGGACCGCCACCATGGCTTGTGGGAGTTCTACCTGCGTTGTGTCGCTTGATGACTCCAGTATAACCTTTACCCTTGGAAGTACCGGTGACATCTACCCTGTCGCCTTCGGAGAATACATCCGCTTTAAGCTCGTCGCCTACATTGTATATAGTAGTATCTTCCAGACGAAATTCCTTCAAATGTCTTTTAGCGGAAACTCCAGCCTTTTTAATATGACCTTGCTCGGGTTTTGAGAGTCTTTTTTCTTTTACGTCTTCGAAACCCAATTGGATAGATTCGTATCCATCGACTTCCATGGTTTTCTTTTGTACTACAACGCAAGGACCAGCCTCGATAACTGTCACAGGGATGACTTTTCCGTTGTCGTCGAAAATTTGAGTCATACCTGCTTTCTTGCCGATGATTGCTTTGATCATGTATGATCACTCCTTATTATGGTTATTGGTTGACAAGATTGTTTTTCCCAGCTGTGTTAGCGACTATATTATATAGTATAGCATTCATTCTCTAATATCATTGATATATACGCTATCCACAGTGGAGCATCTTGCCAACATGACCTAAAAGCCAATGCGCAAAGATGAGTCTTTAGAGTTTTATCTCTATCTCAACACCTGCTGGTAATTCAAGTGCCATCAGAGCTTCCACGGTTTTTTGTGTGGGACTCATTATGTCGATTAGCCTTTTATGCGTCAGGCGCTCAAATTGCTCTCTGCTGTCCTTGTACTTATGTACTGCGCGCAATATTGTGATGATTTCTTTTTTTGTGGGTAGGGGTATGGGTCCCGATACCTTTGCATCTGTGCGCTTTGCAGTCTCGACGATTTGAGAAGCCGCTTGGTCGATGAGTTGGTGGTCGTAGGCTTTTAGCCTAATTCGTATCATTTTTCTACTGGCTGCCATCTTTTCCTCCTGATTTTATATTGTCTCGCATTTTCTGCCATTAGGATTAAATTCTATACACTTAACCGTGCGTATCATTTCTCTGTGGAAATAAACCGGAAATATTATTTATCCGGTGAAGTGGCACGTTGCAAAGAGCTAAAAGCTCCACTACATAGGTGTGATGTACTTTTGTGTACTTGGCAACTCTTATTTTTCATAGAGAAACTATATCAAGAGCTGCTCATGGCGAGTGTGAGTACAATAGTTTTCAGCCGCCCGATTACACGTTTTAATTCGTTTATATCTTTTGACTTTTGTTGTCGTCAAAGCTTTAACAAATTATTAAACGCCGGACATGCTCCCTGAAAGTTACCAGACATTTCGGCTCTGCAGCCCAAAACTCCTTGCCGCTGGGTGTCTGCAATCTCCCAGTTCATAGCAAATTTCGCACCCCAAAACAGGGTACTTGGGTAGAATACCAAAACCAACCACAGTTGTCAACAATTATTTTGCTTTTTTTACATTGATTTTGAAGATAGTATGTTTTACATGCTATTGTGTAATAATTCACCAATACTCAGGTTGAAACTTTAATCATAATACATTTTCTTCTATCCATTTTACAACACCGTCATCGTCGCTGGTGCCACAAACGTAATTAGCATCTGCTTTTACTACATTAAGCGCATTTCCCATTGCTACACCCATACCTGCATAAGCAAGCAAATCTATATCGTTTATATCATCTCCAAAGGCAACGATTTCAGTTTGCGCTATTTTCCAAAAATTAGCTATTTCATGAAGTGCTTTCGATTTCGTAGCTTCTCTTCCCGTAGCATACACGACTTTTATTCCTTTTGCTCGACAATCGGCTAAAGATTTTTTTGTTCGTTCAGAAATTGAAAAGTCTGTTCTGAGCAATGTTCCGTCCAGATCAGTAACAAGCATTTTAATTGACATATTTATTCTCCGATTTATGTAAGTATTGTCATGTATTTAAATTTTACCCCTGGAGAGTATTTATCTTCTCTAGGGCTTTTTTTCGCCAGTTTCCTTTTGTGTATACTATTAATAAAAAGATGCAACCGAAAAACTGCGCGGCTATTGCTGAAAGGTAAACACCTTCGACTTTTCCGATGATGAGATTGAACAATGCGACTAAGGGGATTCGCACTAAAACAACGGTCATCAATGAGCTAATCATGGGAATCACTGTTTCGCCAGAACCTCGCATGACAGCACCCAATGGTTGACTAATCGCCATTAATAAATAAGAAGGAATGATTCTATATAAATAAATCATCGCTTCTGCGATAGTTTGTGCATCATTGGTGAATATTGAAAGAAAAGACCCAGAAAAGATAAGTGTTATTGCAGAAGTAATTATATCTATTATTACACTTATGGAGACTCCGTGGCGAAAACCTAAATCGACCCTGTCCATATTACCAGCACCGACATTTTGCCCTGTAAATGCTGTAATTGCAGAGCTTACTGACATGATGGGTGTAAAGACTAACACATCGACTTTATCGCCTGTTGCAAAACCGGCGATGGCTTCAGTTCCATAAGAGCTGATATAGCCCATCACAACCATGTTACCCAGGGACATGACTCCCTGTTGAATCGCTGCTGGCATACCGATGGATAGTATTTCCTTTGTCGTTTTTATGTTCAGCTTCAAGTCAGAAAGCCGAATGCGAGTCATAGGGCTATAACGATTGAGCAAAAATATTGCTATCACAGCAGACAAGCATTGAGCTATGATTGTGCCATATGCGCTGCCTGCGACACCCAATTGCATAGGGTAAACGAAAATCCATGTGAGCACTGCGTTTGTTATTGAAGATATGACAAGGATTAGCAAAGGAGAGCGGGAGTTCCCCAAGCCTTGCATGAAACCGCTTAATATATTATAAAGCAACTGCCAAACCAAGCCCGAGAAGAGTATTTGCAAATAGGTTCTTGCCATGGGAAATACATCATCGGGAGCATTCAAGGCTCGGAGCAAAGTTGGCACTAAGGTATAACCTATGGCGGATAGTGCAAGACCAACTATTATTGCAAGCAGCAATGATGTGTGTAAGGTGCGTCGGAGGAGATCCTCATTCTTTGCGCCGTAATATTGGGAGACAAGGACGCTGGCACCGGTGGATACACCCATGAACAAAGCTATAACAATACGAAGGGGTGGTGCTCCAAGCCCAACAGCAGCAAGGGCGACATGGCTAATCCCGCGCCCAACTATCATTGTGTCCACAGCATTGTAGAGCTGTTGGAATATATTGCCTAAAAATAATGGCAAAGCAAAACGAAGTAGCCTTTTCCAAGGCATCCCCGTAAGAAAGTCTAAACGACGGCTTTCGTTTTGCATATTTGTGTTTCGATTATGATTTTCCTCACTCAATTGATACTCTCCATGCCAATCTGCGGTAATTAAGATAGATATGCAGTCACATTAATATTTCAGCTACCATTAATGCACAGGAGCCGAACATACTGGCGATTGCAACAATCAATATAACAATAGCTAGGATTTTTACACGTCTGCGACGCTTTGATTGCTTTGCTTCTTCTTTCGTGAGCCTGTTGAGCCTTCTGACTCCGACAAGCAAAAACAAAATGCCAACACTGAGACCTGTCAGAGCAAGACTTAGTATATATCCTAATGTTGATACCATCATAGTCGAACTAAATAAATCATCGAAAGCTGGCGTTTGAGTGGGTGTGTTTTGTGTCACTTGTTGCATATCTCTTAGAACTCTAGCAAAAAAGTGCATTAATGTAGTACTCAACGAGTTTATTGAAAAATGCCAAAAAATAGGATAAAATAAATTGTTTGTCTTTATAACAATGTAGGCGAAACCCATACCCAATACTGAGGCATACGCAATTTGTGAGATTGAACCATGCATAAATCCAAATAATAGACCCACAATTAAGATGCGATGCCAGTCTCGATTGAGAGGGCGCAAAGCATAGAGCATTGTTCCTCGGCAAAGAAGCTCCTCAACCACTCCAGGTAATAAGCCGATTGCTATGATTCCAACCCATAAGGGAAAATCAATGGCAAGTTGGAAAAGGCTTTCTGTTGTTTGATTATTACTAAATGGTATCAAAAAAATCGATAGGATATTTATGACAAAGGAAAAGCACCACATAGCGAGAAATGTAAACAAACTGCCCGTGAACATGAGCCCCTCGAGCTTTTTAAATGGGAATACTTTTCCAAGAGGCTGGCGAAGTGCTAAAGCAAAGACGATTGAGAGAATTAGCAAAATCGAATAAGCGATTACAGAATTCCAAACCCAGCTCAACTCAAGTGCAAAAGATCGGAGCATTACTGGAAGTAAACGAAGGACAACCATTGCCATTATAAAGAGTACAATACAAATGATTATTCCATGGGCTTTGCTATGTAAATTTTCATCGTTTATTATAGCTACTTCATTTTGATCTTGATCTAGCTCTTGCTCTATTTCCTGTTCTTCTTTTTCTTCTTCAGTGTCCATGACAACCTCCAAATATCAACATATTGCATGAGCAACATATCATAATATGTAGAAAGTTTCAAGGAAAAGGCAAATACTGAGCGTAGCGAAGGATCTTATTATACCGCATTATGGTGAAACAAGATCCTTCGCTACGCTCTTAGATGACACTGTTAGTTCGTACTATGTGTACCATTACCAGCAATACGCGAGATTGAAGCGCTCCGTGTCCAGTAATGACATAACACCTTATACAACAACTTTACATTTTACAGCGAATATGATAATGTTATCATGCCAATTTAAAGGAGCGGATACAATGGAAGACAAGCTAATAGCTATTGTAGATAAATATGAATCTCTGGAAAAGAGGATGCAGGAATCTGATGTGTATAGCAACCCTACGCTATATGCTCGATTGGCACGGGAGCAAAAGGAAATAACACCGATTGTGGAAACGTATCAGCGTTATGAAAAAGCGAAACGTGACATGGAAGGTGCAAAGGAGCTACTGAGCGACCCGGATTTTAAGGAGCTAGCCCAAGAAGAATATGATGCGGCTCAAATAGACATGGAACAAATGGAAGAAGAGCTGAGGATATTGCTCCTTCCAAGAGACCCAAATGATGACAAGAATGTCATAATCGAAATACGCGGTGGAGCCGGTGGTGATGAAGCTGCTTTGTTTGCATACAATCTATATCGTATGTATACGATGTATGCAGACACAAAACGATGGAAATCAGAGATTGCCAATCTCAATGGAACCGAACTGGGAGGGATCAAGGAAGTCAGCTTCATAATTGAAGGTGATGGAGCATACTCTCGTTTTAAGTTTGAAAGTGGTGTCCATAGGGTTCAGCGAGTTCCAGAAACTGAAGCCTCCGGAAGGATTCATACCAGCACTGTGACTGTTGCCGTTTTACCAGAAGTGGAAGAGTTGGAATTTGAAATAAATCCTGCAGATTTGCAAATTGACACATTCCGTTCAAGTGGAGCGGGCGGGCAGCATGTTAATAAAACCGAATCAGCTATTCGCATCACCCATCTGCCCACAGGAACTGTTGTGGAATGTCAAGATGAGCGTAGCCAACACAAGAACCGCGAAAGGGCGATGAAAATCCTGGCATCACGACTATACGAAGAAGAACGGCGAAAACAAGCGGAGGTCTTGGCAGCGGAGCGAAAGAGCCAAGTTGGAACAGGTGACCGCTCGGAACGCATTAGGACATATAATTTTCCCCAAGGTCGCGTGACCGACCATCGTATTGGCTTGACCCTTTACAAAATCGAGCAAATCATGAATGGCGATTTAGATGATGTGGTTGATGCCCTCATTATGGCAGACCGAGCTGAAGCATTGAAAAACCTTTAAAAGAGAAATTGTTATTGGTCATGGGGTAGCTTAACAATTGCGGATTGCAAATGATTAAAGTTTTCGTTCGAACTAGCAGTGTCATCTTAGCGAGAGCAAAGGATCTTACTTCACCATAATGCGGTACAATAGGATCTTTCGCTACGCTCAAGATGACACGGTAAGTGCCTATGTAAACCCATGACAAGTAACGAAAAATTGTGATATGTGATACAAGGGTAGGAGCAATTTTTTGGAAACTGTAGTTTTAACATCCGATGATATATCATATGCGGTGGATGTGATTTTACGAGGTGGGCTTGTGGCTGTGCCCACTGAAACGGTATATGGGCTAGCTGGTAATGGGCTGGATGCCAATGCAGTTTCTTCTATATATAGTGTCAAAGGGAGACCTGAAATCAAACCCATTAGTCTCCTTGTTTCAAATTTGAATGCTGCAAGAGACTTCTGCAAAGAAATAAACGAATCCGCTATAAAACTTGCTGATGCTTTTTGGCCAGGACCTCTGACGATGATACTACGCAGCTCTTATGCTGTCCCTGAGATTGTCACCGCCGGAGGTGATACTGTGGGTATACGCTGTCCAGATCATCCAAAGACATTGGAATTACTAAAGCTATCAGGAGTGCCCTTAGCAGCACCATCAGCCAACCCCTCCGATATGCCCAGCCCTAAGAGTGCGAAGGAAGTGCTGGATTATTTTGATGGGTTAATAGATTGCGTCATAGATGGGGGTATATGCTCTTTAGGCGTAGAATCAACGATTGTTGACTTGACTGTGAAGCCCCCAGTTATATTGCGTCATGGGGCTTTGTCGGAGACTGCAATACTTCGTATAATGTATGATGAATAATGAATGATGAATAATTAACTATCGATTTGATTGTTGTATATAATTTTAGGTGAAATTTATGTATATTATTGGAATTACCGGGGGGACGGGAGCTGGGAAGACTTCGGCGCTTCGGGTTTTAGAATCTATGGGTGCTCTTGCTGTTGATTGTGATGCGGTGTATCATGAAATACTTGCCAGTGACGGAAACATGAAGATGGAACTGGAGGATAGATTCCCTGGTGTTCTGGTTGATGGAGTTATCGATCGCAGGGCTCTTGGAGGGATTGTATTCAACGACCCAGATGCCTTATCGGATTTGAATACTATTACCCATAAATATACCACTGATGCTGTGGAAGAAAGATTGGAAAAATGGGAAGCTCAGGGGGGTAGTATTGCTGCCATTGACGCTATTGCGCTCATTGAGAGTGGGATTAATGCAAAGTGTGATATAGTGGTTGGGGTTACAGCTTCAAGAGAGACTAGATTGTTAAGGATTATGCAGCGCGATGGTATATCTCGCGAGCAAGCAGAAACTAGGATTAATGCACAAAAACCAGATAGCTTTTTTGAAGAACACTGTGACTATATATTGGAAAACAATTATACAAATGTTGAAGATTTCGATAAATATTGTATAGAGTTTTTTAGTAAAATCATATAAATATACTACTTAATATAGGAGGTAACACAAATGCCGACAAAAGATGAATTGTTTTATAAAAGAAAGAGCGCATACGACCTAGCAAGCGAAGAAGATAATGCAAAATCAGAGGAATATGCCAAGGAGTACAAGAGCTTTCTTGATAATGCTAAAACTGAACGGGAGTCAATCAAAGAAGCCGTCAGACTTGCCTCAGCAAAGGGTTTTGTACCTTTTCAAAGGGGAATGGAACTGAGTTCAGGCTCGAAAGTCTATGCAGTTTCTGGTGGCAAAGCCATGATTTTGGCAGTTATCGGGAAAAAGGAGCTATCCGAGGGGGTTAATATAGCAGCCGCCCATGTGGATGCTCCAAGGATAGATTTAAAACAAATACCACTGTACGAAGAAGCCGACTTGGCTTTCTTTAAGACCCATTACTATGGAGGTATCAAAAAATACCAATGGGTTGCCCAACCCTTGTCTCTCCATGGTGTGGTCATAAAAAAAGACGGCACCGCTGTCAATATCGTCATTGGAGAAGATGAAAACGATCCTGTATTTATGATTACAGACCTTCTGCCCCATCTTGGTAAAGACCAGGAAAAGAAACTCCTTGGCGAAGCATTCACTGGGGAAAACTTGAACATATTAATAGGAAGTCAGCCCCTAGGGGAAGAAAAAGAAGACAATCGGGTAAAATTCCATGTGATGTCTATTTTAAACGAAAAATATGGCATAACAGAAGAAGATTTCCTCTCAGCTGAAATTGAAGCTGTTCCATTGATGGGAGCTCGGGATGTGGGGCTAGACCGTTCTATGATAGGTGCATATGCACACGATGACCGTTCATCTGTTTTTGCCATATTAAAGGGTATTTTAAATGTTGATAACCCATCAAAAACAGCAGTTTGCGTTTTAGTTGATAAAGAGGAAGTGGGCTCCGACGGAGTGACAGGAATGCAATCTGCCATGTTTGATAATTTCATGGAAGACTTATGTGATTCGTATGGCGTTAAGCTCAGAGATTGTTACAGAAACTCCTTTTGCTTATCGGCTGATGTATGCAATGCCTATGACCCCAATTTTGCTGATGTGAGTGAAAAGTTAAATAGTGCAAAACTGGGATATGGAATGGGTGTTTTGAAATATTCTGGTACTCGCGGAAAGTCTGGAACTAGCGATGCTTCTGCTGAATTGGTTGCTTTGTTGCGTAAGGTATTCGGAGATAACAATGTTGTCTGGCAAATGACCCAATTGGGTAAAGTTGATCAAGGCGGTGGCGGGACAGTGGCAAAATTCATGGCCAATAGAAATATCGACACAATCGATGCCGGTGTTCCAGTTTTGTCCATGCACGCTCCATATGAAATCGTATCGAAGCTCGACTGCTATATGACATATAAGGGGGCTTTGTCCATATATGAGCAAGACTAAAGAGGAAATTCGCATTGATATAGAAAAATGGTTCCAAGCACATGGCGATGAAATGATAGAAGACTTGGGAAAGCTGATATCTATCAATAGTGTCAAAGGTTCTGAAGAAGAAGGAGCTCCATATGGTGCTGGACCAAAGGCGGCATTGATGCTCGTCCAATCGATTTTGGAAAATCGTGGCTTTGATGTGGAACTCTTTGAAAATATTGTTATTTGTTCGCAAATTGGTCCTTCGCCGCCTCTAATGGGAATCCTTGCCCATGTTGATGTTGTTGGCACAGGAGATGGATGGGATACCGACCCTTTTACCATGGTTATAAAGGAAGATGGGAACATATATGGTCGGGGAGCCACAGATAATAAAGGACCGGCAATGGCTGCGATATACGCTATGTTTTGCGCTCGGGAATTAATGCCCGAACCCAGCAGTGGAGTACAGCTTATCCTTGGCTCGGGAGAAGAACAGGGTTGCCTAGATATAGCTCAATATCTAGAAAAGAATGAAACACCACCAAATGTGTTCACTCCAGATGCTGATTATCCCATAGTAAATACTGAAAAAGGTAGATTTACACCCTTTTTTAGTGCTTCATGGGAAAAAGACACTAACACACCGAGGGTTGTTTCCATTATAGGAGGGAATACAACAAATGTGGTTCCCAATGTCGCTGAAGCAATTATTGAGGGATTCACCCTTGATGAAGCTAAGGAATATTGCGATAAATACTTTGAAAATGCAGATACCAAAGCTTCTCTGCGTATAGAGGGGAATCAATTGATTATAACAGTCGATGGAGCATCTGCCCATGCAGCCACTCCCGATTTAGGTGCCAATGCACAAACAGCTATCCTGGGATTGCTCGCATCAATGCCCTTTGCCGACAGTGAGGGTTACAAATATATTTGCGCACTAAGTAAGCTTTTTCCCCATGGAGATTATTATGGTGCTGCTCTCGGTATTGAAATGAGCGATGAAATATCAGGTGAGTTAACGGTAAATTTCGGTGTTTTGAGATTCAGTGAACTAGAATTTTCCGCAAATTTCGACAGCCGCACACCAGCAATAGCTGATGAGGTGGATTTATTGTCGATTGTCGAAGAAGCATTTAATAGTGAAGGTATATCCATGACGGGACATACGATAAATCAATGCCATCATACACCAGCGGACAGCCCCTTAGTCCAGACTCTTCTCTCCATATACGAAGCATATACTGGTAATAAGGGAGAGTGCCTTTGCGTCGGAGGACAAACCTATGTTCACGAATTACCAGGGGGAGTCGCCTTTGGTACAGGTGAAGATGGTGTAGACAATCGCATACATGGTGCCAACGAATATATCGGAAAAGACCATTTAATGCAAAGCGCAATGATGTTCGCCCAAGCTATATTGGAAATGTGCTCATGATGGAAAATATGTACTATACAAATTCTACAGTAACAGATATACTTATACTAAAGTACATCAGGCAAGCGAGGATTCACTGTGACTAGCTTTTCCATGATATTATCATCATTGCGGAAAGAAACGGGGTTCAGCCAACGACAAGTGGCATCGGATCTTGGCATTTCCCAAGCACTTTTATCTCACTACGAAAATGGTGCAAGAGAGCCTAAGCTGGAGTTTATACTTAAAGCTTGCTCGTATTATAATGTAACTGCAGACTATATCCTTGGTCGTAGCAATTTTCGTCAAGAAAAAGCATTGCTGCTGATTGAAGCTCTCAGCGATGCTGTCAATGAATTGCAAAGCATTAAGTCATCTGGTGATACGCTATTGAACAAACTCAAGAATATTGATTTATCAAAATAGGAAAGGTACTACACATGCAAGACAAGCTTAGAAATTTCTCCATTATCGCCCATATCGATCATGGAAAATCAACACTAGCAGATCGTTTGCTGGAAAAATGTGGTGCGATTAGCGAAAGAGATATGGCTGATCAGATTCTTGACAATATGGAGCTTGAGCGTGAGCGGGGGATTACGATTAAAGCTCGCGCTGTGGGAATGAATTATACCGCTAAAGACGGAAATACTTATAAACTCAACCTCATTGACACACCAGGTCATGTGGATTTCAATTACGAAGTATCCCGCTCATTGGCGGCATGTGAGGGAGCGATACTTGTGGTGGATGCAGCCCAAGGAGTGGAGGCTCAAACCCTTGCCAATGCATATCTTGCCTTGGATCATAATCTGGAAATATTACCGGTTGTCAATAAAATCGACCTCCCAGCTGCCGAACCCCAGCGTGTAAAAAAAGAGATTGAAGATATAATTGGAATCCCAGCAATGGATGCACCAGAAATATCTGCAAAAAAAGGCATCGGTATAGATGAGGTATTGGAATATATCGTTTCGGAGGTTCCACCGCCAAAAGGCGACCCCGAGGCACCCTTAAGAGCATTGATATTTGACAGCCAATATGACGCATACAAAGGAGTCATTGTATATATTCGAGTGATGGATGGTGTTCTCAAGCGAGATTCTGAAATAAAGCTAATGGCGACTGGAGCAAAATACAAGGTTGTGGAAATTGGTTATATGAGACCCATGGGTATGGAACCCTGCGATGTGCTTTATACAGGAGAAGTGGGCTATATTACTGCGAGCATCAAAAACGTTGGAGATACCACTGTGGGTGATACTGTGACAGATGCTCAGAACTATGCAACCGAGCCGCTACCGGGCTATAAGAATGTACAATCAATGGTATTTTCTGGGCTTTATACAACAGATGGCGCGAAGTATCCGGATTTGCGTGATGCTTTGGAGAAACTGAAACTCAATGATGCGGCTTTGACCTTTGAACCAGAATCATCAGTTGCCCTTGGCTTTGGATTTCGTTGCGGCTTTTTAGGTCTTTTACACTTGGAAGTAATAGGAGAAAGATTGGAGCGGGAATATAATTTAGAACTCATAATGACTGCTCCCAGTGTTGTTTATAGAGTAACAAAATCTGACGGACAGGTTGTATTTGTGGACAACCCCCTTAATTATCCTGACCCTTCTACAATTTCTTTGGCAGAGGAACCATTCATCAGTGCTTCAATCATATGTCCTCCGGAATATGTGGGAAATATTATGGAGCTTTGTCAAGACAGACGTGGTGAATACAAAGAAATGGTGTATCTGGAAACGACCAGGGTAGAATTACGATATGAACTACCCCTGGGAGAGGTTATTTATGATTTCTTTGATGCGCTGAAATCCAGAAGCAAGGGCTATGCATCTTTGGATTATGATTTAAGTGGATATCGAGCATCTAGTTTGGTGAGGCTAGATATTTTGTTAAATGGTGAAATAGTTGATGCATTATCATTTATTGTCCACAGAGACAAAGCATATGCCAGGGGTAGAAAAATCACAGAAAAGCTTAAGGAGCATATCCCACGCCAGCTCTTTGAAGTTCCTATCCAAGCTGCGGTGGGTGGTAAAATTATAGCCAGAGAAACCATCAAAGCTCTGCGGAAGGATGTCTTAGCAAAATGTTATGGTGGCGATATTACCCGGAAAAAAAAGTTGTTGGAAAAGCAAAAGGAAGGTAAAAAAAGAATGCGCAGCTTGGGAAGCGTTGATGTCCCCCAAGAGGCATTCATGGCTGTTTTGAAACTGGATGACTAGATTGAATTAGGAGTTAGGAATTAGGAATTAGGAATTAGGAGTTAGGAGTTAGGTATCGTCAAGCGCGGCCTCCTGTAGGGCGCGGCATCCCTGACGCGCCGAATACTATGCATATGCCTTACAATGGTGCATCAATGTAATATTTCATGCGATAACAAGGGGCTTTTTTGCGGCGATGACATATTATTACCTATAGCTTCTTTTTCATTTCATATAACAAATTCAAGGCTTCTATGGGGCTGAGGGTGTTTAGGTCGGTTTCTTTTAGGAGTGCGGCTATTTCGCTACCCCTCATGTCTTCCATGGAGAGTTGAGTTGTTTTTGATGCTTCTTTTACAATTGCTGCTACGCTTTTTGGGCCATCTTGGTTTTCTAAAGTGTCTAGAACAGCCTTTGCACGTTTTATAACACTCTCGGTGACACCGGCTAATCCCGCTACTTCGATGCCATAACTATCATCAGCTCCACCTGGGACGATTTTTCGCAAGAAAATAATGTCGTTCCCTCTTTTTTTTGCTGAAATATTATAGTTTTTCACACCATCGATTTCATTTTCCAGAGCGGTAAGCTCATGGTAATGGGTGGCAAAAAGTGTTTTCGCACCCAGCTTTTTTTTATCGGCACAATGTTCCAAAACAGCGCGGGCAACGGACATACCATCATAAGTGGAGGTACCTCTCCCGATTTCATCCAAAATAAGCAAGCTGGATTTACTGGCGTTACGTAAAATATCTGCAACTTCGGTCATTTCTACCATAAATGTGGATTTTCCAGCCGACAGGTCATCGGAAGCTCCTATTCGAGTAAAGATTCGATCGACAAGCCCGATTCGAGCGGATTTTGCTGGCACGAATGAACCAATTTGTGCCATGAGAACAATGATTGCCGTTTGTCTCATATATGTGGATTTACCAGCCATGTTGGGACCAGTTATGATTGCCATGCGAGAATCCGAACCATCGAGATAAGTATCATTGGGTACAAATAAAGTATCCCTTTGCATTGCTTCGACAACTGGATGCCGTCCATCGCGGATATCAATCACTGAAGACAAATCAATTTCTGGCATACTATAATTATTTTCTGCAGCTGCTTCTGCAAAGGAACACAACACATCAAGTTGGGCAATTTGCCATGCAGTTTCTTGTATACGTCCGACTTCCTTGGCGATATTAATCCGCAGCTCTTCAAACAACTTAAATTCCAGTGCAGCTAAATCGTCTTTCGCAGTTAGTAACTGCGCTTCCAATTCCTTTAATTCCTCTGTGATAAATCGTTCAGCGTTTGCTAGAGTTTGCTTTCTGAGATAGTCGTTTGGAACATCCTCAGAAGCCGAACGAGGAATTTCAATATAATAGCCGAAAACTCTATTGTATCCAATTTTCAACTTTTTCCCAGTTCGCTCTCGTTCCTTTGTTTCAATTTCCATTAGAGCAGCTGTGCTATTTTCCAATAAAAAGCGTAGATGGTCAACCTCGTGATTAACACCATCATTTATGAAACCACCTTCGCGAACTGAAAATGGTGGGTCTTCTTTAATTGTGGTATGGATTTGCGCCGCAACGTCATCTAAAGTATCCATTTGTCCACATTCACGCAAGGCAGACGAAGTCATTGTTTCTAGCATATCAGTAAGTAACGGCAATATGCTAATATAGCCATGTAGAGCCCTCAGGTCTCGGCTGACTGCGTTTCCGTATACTATTTTTCCCATTACCCGCTCCATATCGCCGATGTTACGTAGAGCAAGAAAGAGCTCGCTTCTTAAAACAGTACTGTTAAAAAGCTCGGAAACAGCACTCAAACGGCGCATTATAGCTGTGGTTTGGAGCAATGGACGAAGCACCCATGTCCTTATTAATCGGCGGCCCATTGGTGTTTTTGTTTTGTCCAGTACCCATAGCAAGCTTCCTCTTTTTTCACCTGTTCTTATGGAAGAAACAAGCTCAAGGTTTTTCATGGTGTTAATATCTAGCTCCATATGGACACCGCCGAGATTGTGTCGTAGGGTCTTCAAATGAGAGATGTCAGTTTTTTGCGTGTCGATAATATAGGATAGTAGAGCACCAGCAGCATAGATTCCAGCAGTATTCAACTCATTGCAAGCATCACTTCCAAAATGCTCCTTTAACAACTGTGAGCAACTGTCATTGAATCGTTCATCGCTTCGCTCCACAAGAGTGCCTAAAGATGATGATAGATAATCGTTCAAGGAAGCGCATTCACTGTGGCTTCCACCGAGTATAGCTTCAGCAGGTTGAAAGGTACCAAGCTCGTTTTCGATTCGTTGCAAATCCCAAGTAAAGAACTCAGAGACAGATATTTCTCCCGTGGATAAGTCGGCAAAGCATATAGCTGATGCTTCTCCAATATATACTGTGCATAAGTAATTGGAGCTACCTTCGTCTAACATGGAGGATTCCATTAGTGTTCCTGGCGTAACGATTCTTACAATATCTCGAGCGACCAAACCCTTTGCAGTAGTTGGATCTTCGACTTGCTCGCATATGGCAACTTTGTATCCCTTTGCTATGAGTTTAGCTATATATGACTCGGCAGAGTGATATGGAACACCACACATCGGTATTCGTTCATTGGGATCTTCAGAAGATTTGTCTCTGGAAGTTAATACAAGGTCAAGCTCCTTTGAAGCTGTCCTTGCATCATCGCCAAACATTTCATAAAAATCTCCAAGCCTAAAAAAAAGGATGCTGTCCGCAGCGCGATCCTTTACCTCAAGATATTGTTTCATCATAGGAGTCAACAGACAAACCCCCTCTTTTTAATTAGGAATTAGGAGTTAGGAGTTAGGAATGAGATTACGCATAAGCATACTACTAAGTCTAATAATTTACTTATAAAAAGTGTCTTGCAATAAATATCAATGATGTTATAATTCCTAACTCCTCATTCCTAATTCCTAATTGTATTTTAGCATTGCTTGGTCGATTCCTTGGGTTATTATCATTTCCAAAGCAGCGGCAGCCTCGACTGCCGCTGCTTTTATTGTTTTTTCATCTTCTCCTGAAAGCGTTGAGAGCACCCAATCATAAACTTCCCAGTCATCGTTGGGCGGAGCACCTACCCCGATTTTTATCCTGGGAAAGCCATCGCCCCCGCATTTTGCTATTATGTCCTTCAGACCGTTGTGTCCACCAGCAGAGCCGCTTCGCCGGATGCGCAACTTACCAGCTGGCATGGCGATATCATCGGAGACGACAAGAAGGTTGGTTAGTGGTACTTTCCAATAATCCATGGCTTGCTTAGCAGGACTACCGCTCAAATTCATATAGGTTTGCGGCTTTATAAGCATAACCTGCTGCTCGCCGATGGTTACAGTTGATGTTAGGGATTTGTATTTTATCTTGTCGATTTTGGTGCCAATGTTGCGTTCCAAAAAATCAGCAGTTATAAACCCTGCATTGTGCCGAGTATTTTCGTACCTTTTCCCTGGATTACCCAAAAAGACTATTATCCACGATATTGGCTGGTTTTTTCTTCTAAATAGCATTCCTGTCTGTGCCTTATCTAAACAAAGTTGATATGGAAACTTCCTGGAAAATTCTCTCAATAGCCTCTGCGAAAAGTGGAGCAGCTGAGAGGTATTTGATTTTATCAGGTAGATTATCGCCCCTGAAAGGTATTGTATCTGTGAATAGAAGCTCCACAAGACCGCTGTCTTCGATACGTGAAACGGCTTGTCCAGACAAAACTCCATGGGTGGCGCAACCATATATTTCCTTGGCACCTCCTGCTTCTAAGGCTTTTACAGCTTCGCAAAAGCTTCCCGCAGTATCAACGATGTCATCGTATAGTATAACTCGCATTCCTTCCACATCGCCGATGATATTCATCATTTCAACCTGGTTTGCCATCGCACGGCGTTTATCCATTATTGCTAAACCCATGTTCATCATCCCAGCAAATGTTCGAGCGCGAGTGACAGAACCAGCATCGGGCGATACAACGACCACATCGGAGGTATCGGTAAATTTCTTTTTGTAATAATCTGCAAATAGTGATGAAGCTAATAAATGGTCAAGGGGAATGTCGAAAAAACCTTGGATCTGCGTTGCATGGAGATCCATCGTTAATACTCTATCGGCTCCGGCTGATGTGATGAGATTTGCTACAAGCTTTGCAGAAATTGGGTCTCGTGCCTTTGCTTTTCTATCCTGTCGAGCATAACCAAAGTATGGAACAACCGCTGTTATCCTGCTTGCCGATGCGCGTTTGCACGCATCGACGAGAATAAGCATTTCCATAAGGTTATCGTTAACAGGAAAGCATGTTGATTGAATAATGAATACGTCTGAACCTCGTACAGTTTCAAAGAGCGAAACAGATATTTCACCATCGGAAAACTTAGAAACATCAGTGTCGCATAAACGTGTACCCAGTTGTTTACAAACATATTCGGCAAATTGCCTGTTGGAGTTCCCGCTTATGATTTTTATATCCTTCCCATGCGCCATGACAATCAATCCCCTCGTTGTTATTTATATATAGAGCAATTTATGCTACAGAAGCCTTTTGCATATCTTCTAGTGTTACCGTCGTCAAATCCTCGCGGGTGTGCTGCTCCTGGGGCGATACCCTGTCGGAGTGGACAGCGACAATGTTTTCAAAGTAGTTTCGCACATGGCGAGCGTTGCCAAAATTGTCATCTCTAGATTCATAAATAAAGCGAAAGTAGTCTTGGGCAAAGCCCACAGCATCTTCAGTCAGCACATATTCGCTTTTTGCGCACATGGAACTGAATATTTCATACAGCTGTTCGCTGTTGTAGTCTTCAAACATAAAATATCTGTTGAAGCGTGACTCCAGACCTGGATTAGATCCGATGAAACGCTCCATGGGTTCGCTGTAACCAGCGACTATAACAATGAGATCATCTCGGTGGTCTTCCATCATTTTTAATAAAGTCTCGATGGACTCTCTGCCAAAATCATTTCCGCTGCCCACATCTGGAGCTAAAGAATAAGCCTCATCGATGAATAAAATTCCACCAAGAGCGCTAGTTATCACTTCGGAAGTTTTAATAGCTGTCTGTCCCACGAATCCCGCCACAAGCCCTGACCTATCGACCTCCACAAGCTGACCTTTTGACAGCACACCGATGGCACGATACAGCTCCGAGAGGATTCTAGCAACTGTTGTTTTCCCAGTCCCAGGATTGCCCATAAAAACCATGTGCAAAGACAAGGGTGGGTTTGGCAATTGCTCATCTTCTCGGAGTTTGCGGACTTTAACATAGTTTATTAAGCTTTTAACATTTTGCTTGATAATATCTAGTCCCACTAGGGCATCAAGCTTTTCCAACATTTCTTCTAAAGTAGGAAGAGGCTCTTCGTTTTCCACTTCGGATTCATCATTTTTAGTTTGATGAGATTCGGAGTTCTTTACATTGTCGTTATCATTATCTGATTCATCGGTAATTGTGGAACGGCTTGATTTTTTGTTGGCATCAGCAGCACTGCTAGTTTCGTCAAGCAGTTCTTTGGCAGCATCTTCCGCCTGCTTTATGGTACCAAGTAAATTGGCAAAATCCGAGAGGGTATCAAGATAAGTACCTGATGGTTTCAGATTGCGTTCCAATTCTTCTTTGCTGGGATTTTTATCCATGTCTTAATTATTCCCCTTGTGAAAGACCAGTGCTTACAACGATAGCCGCATACCGTGATATGATTATCGGCTGCGGCGGCGGGCGTTTTTCTTATCGGAGTTTCTCTTTAAACTTGATACTTTGCTGTTTGAATCTTGCATAAAGCGTTTGAGCCTATCTTCAAAGCTTGGCTCTTGGGAGGTGTCTTGGTTGATGGTAGGTGGCTCGGTATCTGTTGAGTGGACATCTTTATCAGATCCTACTACAGTTGTAGTTGTAGTTGTAGTTGTATCTGTAGTTGCAGGTGCATTTGCAGTTGCTGCAGCTGCTTTGATTGATAAATTCATACGTCCCGACTTATCTAAGCCAATGATTTTTACAACTACATCCTGTCCTTCGGTTAGATGGTCACGAACATCGTTGACAAATGTGCTTGATATTTCCGAAATATGCACAAGCCCAGATTTACCTGGTGCTACGGTGACAAATGCACCAAAATTCGTAATGCCATTGACTTTCCCAGAAACTATTGCTCCTATATCTAGATCCATATGTTATAAAGAAACCCCTTTTTGTAATATATGTTTAATGTTAATTGCTTCTGCCGTTTTGAGAAACATCACCATTTCCGATGATTCTTTCACCAGGCAACATTAATCCCAGCCTGGAGCGGGCGATGCTGGCAATGACATCAGGGTCATTGAAGTGTTCTATTTGATATTCAAGGACTGCGTTGGATATTTCCATTTCAGCTACTCGTTGCTTTACTGCATCTAGTTCTTTTTGTCCTGTTTCTATCCGTGCGCGCAGTGAAACTAAACTGATACATGCATATATTATCATAGCCAATACGATTATTTTAGTTATGGGTTTTGAGCGTTTCATTTTATCGGACTCCTATTGCCGAAACTAAGCGGCGAGATTGTTTGCAGATATTCTGCGAGTCATATTATATATCATAACCAATCGGATTGGAAGTATTTTTTTTGTAGTTGCTGTATTGTTGACAGTTTTATTACCCAACCTTTACAGAAACTAAACTCTCTGCTATAATTACAACCCAAGCAAGATAATAAAAGCTAGTCAAGTAGGGAACACTAAAAAAGCAAACAACAATTAAACCGAACAGTAATAATTGTTAATTATTCATTTTAATTGTTAATCAAAATTTGCGCCCGTAGCTCAGTTGGATAGAGTGTCAGACTCCGACTCTGAAGGTCGCGCGTTCAAGTCGCGCCGGGCGTGCCAAACTAAAGGCAGTTGCGCTATAAACGCAATTTTTTGCTTGTTTATAGCGCAGCTACATATTTTGCTGAAGATAATCGGATGCCTACTTGTTTTTTTACGCATTGGTGGGATATTGAATAAATTTGGGGTAATTACGCAATGTCTGAAAATATCATCCAAGTCATTAGAATCAACGATGGACTGTACCTCTTGAATGAAAACATCAATGAAGGCGCATTCATCACTATGATGTTGGTCATTGGCGATGAAAAAGCTGCTATAATAGACACTGGAATGGGCGTCAGCGGCGATTTAGATGAAGTAATACGCAGCATCACAGAAAAGCCAGTCATCTGCCTGCTCACCCATTGCGACCCTGACCATGCCGGCGGAGCGGTGCTGTTTGGAGATGTCTTCATGAGCAGGCTGGACGAGCCGCTTATGCGAACCTCGCTCAATTACCGAACTCGATCGCTGATGGCAAAGAATATGACTGCCAGCGAAGAGGTCAGGAGATGCGCAAAGGAACGCATGGTCAGGAAAGACCATTTTGCTTACCGCGACATCAAAGATGGAGATACATTCGATTTAGGCGGTCGCAAGCTGGAAGCCGTTTCATTGGGTGGGCATACGGAAGGAAGCATGTGCTTCATTGATCGTGCTGGAAAGATAATATTTGCCGGTGACTCAATCGCCAACGCCAATTCCGCTGTTCTACTTTTTGACAAATGCCTGCCGCTCTCGGAGTACCGGCAGAACCTAGAGCGATTTTTGCAGGTTACCGGGCAAGATATGGATATCTATACAGGGCATGCGATTGACGTGCTGGATAGGAGGATAATACCAGAACTGCTGACGCTGTGCGATGAAGTTATAGCCGGAAACACAGCCGGTGATGTTCCTTATATGCCGCCGTTCCTGCAGATGCCGTCGGATGCAAAGGAATCGATCAAGGGCGCGATTCGAAAGGCAATGCTAGGAATTGCGGCAAAGACGCAGCTTGGCAACTCCCGCCCGATGGAACATGCTAAACTGGGCTTTCTAGCATCCGTAAAGTATAATGCAAACAAAATTTAGAACTCAGTACCGAAGCGAAATCTACTATATTGACGAAACGGATGCGCCTATTATTCAAAGTTATGTCCATATGAGCAGCATGTTTTAGCAGTTATACTTATGTTCGCTTGGTGCAATTTGATAGCAATTCGAATTTTGAAAGAAGGATCTTTATGGCAACACTAAAATATATAAATTTTATCAAAAATTATATTTGTTCATGTTTTACAAACACGGCATTTTTTGTGAGAATTATACCTACAGACAAATGTAATTTGAATTGTGAGTATTGTTATCAGAAAAACAATGATTCTCTCGATATGACATGGGATACATATACACGTGTTCTTGAAAAAGCAAAAAACATAAAGTTGGACTATTAAGCTTTTTAGGTGGAGAACCAATGCTTTGGGAGCATTTATATGATGCCATAACGCTCTGCTCAAAACATCGTATTTTAACTGATATAACTACCAATGGAACTTTGTTAAATGAAGAGACAATATCTAAATTGGGGAGTGCTGGTTTAAATTGTTTGAATGTATCTGTAGATACACGAGATAATTTTTCAATATCAAATAAGAATGTACTCTTTGATGAAAACATAATGCAATTACTAAAATCTGCAGAAATGAAGTATGGTATGAAATTGAGGATGAATAGCGTCATTTCTAATAATAATTTTGATGATATAAAACTATTATTGGAACTTTCTAATGAAAGCAAAACACCGCTTTCGCTTGGTTTTGTAGTTCCAGATATGAACATTGTTGATAACAAAGATATTTATTTTTCTGAAAAAGATCATGAATTGCTAGGTAAACTTATATCATATATTCTAGCTAAAAAGAAAGATGGTTACCCAATCATTGATCCCGATTCATATTTCGAAAACGTTTATCGATTTATTAGGAATGAAAGCTTTTGGAAATGTAATTATCCCACAAAATATGGTTGGATAAACGTAATTGCGAATGGTGCGATACGAAGCTGCACTAAAAAGATGGATGATACTGGTATCGAGTTTCTATCCTTAACATCGAAAAGTATAAAATCCTATAAGAGGTCTTTGGAAAATCCCATCGAAAAATGCAACCCATATTGTTATTCAAACTGTGCTTATGATTCTGCTTATTATAAAAAAAATAAAATCGCTTTCGTTCTTGATAATTTTAGTAAAACATTTTAGCGTTGTGGTATTTAGATACAAGGAGATGTAAAGCAGTTGAAACAAAAAGAGAAGATTCTAATTGGATATGGTAATGTTGCTAACTTCATTACAATATTGGGTTTGTTCTTTTCGCTTGCGTGTTGCTTTTATGCGATACGAAAAAATATCCCAATGAGTGCTACGCTACTCATTATTTCGGGTCTGTGTGATATGTTTGATGGTTTTGTTGCTAAAAAAATCAAGCGGACGGATGTAGAAAAAAATTATGGTATACAATTAGATTCAATTGTTGATGTGATTAGTTTTGGCATAATACCTGCAATCCTTGTGTTCTCTATTACTGGAGCATCGTGGTACAAACTTTTGGTTTATGTATTTTATGCAATTTGTTCAGTAACAAGACTTGCATACTTTAACACTACTGCGACACCAGACACACCGATTCAATATTATCGTGGCTTGCCGATTACAAGCATTTCATTGATATTACCAGCTGTGTTGCTATTTCATTCTATCCCAGTGAATTTAATAACCCTTACACTTGTCGGTATATTATATGTTTTAAATATCAAAGTGCCTAAGGCGCGTGGAATCTGGTATGTCGTATTCATCGTCTTTGCAATATCTTTGATATTTTTATGGTGGTGGCTCTAGTATAAATAATCAAATCATGATATACAAAAACTCTTAGTTGAAAACTTTTGACATTATGTGGGTATGCCAAAAGCCAATAATCGCAATGATTATTGGCTATGTTTATGGGTATGATAAAGTTTATTTAATCAATACTTATACCAACGATGGTATTAGCTCACCAAACTATAAGATTTCCAACTAATTTCCTTTAGCTAAAATCCTTGGACATTTGTGCAAACTCATCAGCTAGTATAACAAATGCATCAACTATTTTAGGGTCAAAGCAAATACCGCTACCTTCTATAATGATTTTTGAAGCCATGGAGGGCGAATAAGGTTCCTTATAAATGCGGGGAGATACGAGAGCATCATATACATCCACGACTGCCATGAGCCTACCTTCAAGGGGAATATCTGTTTCCTTTAAACAGTTAGGATAGCCGGTTCCATTCCATTTTTCGTGATGGGTGCCAGCTATGTTTTTTGCATAATTAAAGAAACTGGAGTTAGCTGACTTCCTTTCCATGAGACTTATCACGTCGATGCCAGCTTGAACATGGGTTTTCATGATAGCATACTCGTCAACGGTAAGAGAGGATGGTTTCTTTAAAATTACATCACCAATGGTGATTTTTCCCACATCATGGAGCTGGGCTGCCGACAGCAAAATATCTAAGCTCCATGACGATATTTCATCATAATAAATGTTTTCTTCAATGAGCATATAAATTAGGCGTTTTAAATATGCTTGTGTCCTATGGATATGACCACCGGTGGCATTGTCGCAATGTTCCACTAGAACAGAAACAATGCTCATTACCGGCGTTTCCATCTGCTGCTCCATTAATTCTGATTCGCTCATTTGAGCTTTTACCATTTGCCGATCCTCCTTGGTATATTTTGCTAGTACTACACATCTTTACAATAGCCACTGAAAAATAATGATAAACCATTTTTCATATCGTGCTGTGATATTATAAGCACTCGTATAAAATACATCTTTTGTAGTATAGATTTAACTACCAAAAAACTATTTAACCATTCGCAAAATACCCCCCTAATAACCAACAAGAATTAAAGGTTACTGGAGAACCTGTTTATGGTCAGAAAAAAACCTTGATATTGCAATAATTAGGAGCATCTGATGTGGGTAGTACCAGATGCTCCTAATATACGATTTATATCATGGTAGCAAGTGTTTATTTGCATAAAAATTGATAAATTAAACAGAGAGTTTTGCCACGATATGCTAATATGGTTTATTGCTGTCGATACTAATCGTAATATGAGACTCATCCCAACTGACATGAAAATCTATGGCAGCAGCAATTTCTCTAAGCATGAAATAGTTGTTTCCCTCTATGTGATAAGCAGTCAAAAACAGCTCTTCTCCATCAAGGAAAACTCTGGAAGAAGTAAGAGTAGCTAGCTTTTCCTCGGTGCCTTTACTGGACATTTCACCTCCCACTAGAGTGTATGGTATTTCCGATATTAAGTTAATTTGCTTATTAAGATCATCCCACTCCACTTCAAATTGTGAGATTGTTCCAGTGAGTGCGAAAGCAATATCGCGCAGTTTGAAATAATTATTGTTATTTATTAGATATGCATCAAACAATACTATTTCACCATTGATTAAAACTGTTGCTGCAGTCGGTTTAACTATGAGTGATTGAAGGGGAGCTTCGTTTTGCTCAGACCCTGGTGCTTCGTTTTCTGTATTCTCACTTAATATCATGAATATTGGTTTTTCGCCAATGGATATAGTTAAATTGCCATTTTGAATTTGATTGGAAATGTCACTGCGCTCTCCCCATATTGATTTATCCATTAACGAAACGAGGGTAGCACTGGTATAACCAGCAGGAACAGTGATAGAATATTGGCTTCTATTTGCACCTTCCTGGTCACCAAGGGCTGTTGGCAGCCATAGGGCATATATTTGATCAGAGTTTACGCTTGATGAAAAAGCGATCGCCCATGGCTCGAAGTTTTCATCTCTGTATATACCAGAACCCTTTGACCAACCACCATCGGATAAAATCCTAATATCGGCTAAAGATGCATCTTTTAACACATTACCCATTGTTCCCACATAGTACCAAGAAGTCTTGAAGTCATTTGAACCTTGAATGCCGTGAATCATCCCGCTGGTACCGAACCAATCGGAATTATTGCGATTGTCGCTGGTATCTGGCATCATAAATTGTCTTGCTCGATTAATTCCAGCAGCAGCTGTAATCAGGTACTCTCTGACTAACCAGCGTCCCTGTGTTTCCTGGGTGGACAAGCCGGGTGTAATAGCGCGATTTGTTGAGTTGGGTGAGGTGTCCCAGCCAAATTCTGAAAAAAAGCATTCTTTGGCAGGAAAAATTATAGAGCAATTTTCCACAAAAGCTTTCAGCATACTGTAGTACCTACTATCTTCTGCACAAATCCCATTACCATTATTATCCCAACTATAACCGTGGGCACTCACCACATCAAAGGGATATTTCACATAAGCAGCCTCAGAGCCACCATTAGCTGCTTTCCATTGCTCAAGCGTTCGATTTTCATCAAACCAGTCCATCATTTGAGCTAAAAATTCAAATGTGAATCGTCCATTTTCTATATCGGCGAACCAGCCCACATAAGAACCGCCAAATACGACTTTGGCATTGGGGTCAGCTTGTTTAACACCCACATCGGGACCCAAGGTACCCATATGTCCATCATAATCAGCACTGAGCATTGCAGCGAATTGTCTTCCATTGTCGAAACCATAATTTATTGGTTCATTATAGTTTTCATAGTATTGGACATATCCCAATCCGATTAACTTTTCTGTACCAGCTGATACGCGGACTAAGCTAGGGTCGATATTTGTATTACTACCATATCTAGCAGCAAGTTGAAACATACTTTGCCCATGCCCAAGATAGGATGATGGGTCTTCGCTTCTTGTTCCATCTAAGTTTTGATAATCGGGTTTTGGGCGGCTGTCCGCTGTTCCGCTGAGACAAATTGTTACATCTATACCTCTCTCGTGCATTGTTTTATAATAATTATCAAAAGCATCCCAAGCGTTCATGAAAGCTGCATGAGGGATCATGCTTTTTATTGAGTCGTCAAATAGCCCATTGCTGTCATCGTACCAACCAGTCGTCCATTCAGTGAATCCCCAAGGGTGATATTCGCGGACATTACCGACTATATCATATGCTTCTTGGTTTTCGTTGAAAAAACTGTTGGTACCTACAAATTGCCCAAAAGTAGCTGTTTGTGCTGTTATGTTTGGCTGAGTAGTTTTGGCTAGTGGAGAAATATTTATTAAGAGTGCAAAACAAATAATATAAGCAATTGCGAGAGAGCACATTCGATGAAAAGGTTTTCGATTAGCTTTGTATACTTGATGTTGAACATTCGATTTCATTCGTAATGACATCCTTTCAAATAACTGATATATAAGATGATAGACTTAATCTGTGACAAAAATAGTAAAGGAAACCAGCTGTATTTGCTAATAATAGCAGAACAGCTGGTATTTTCCATTTAGAAACTTTGATAATAATCAAGTTAAGATATGATTTGGTTGTAATAATCGATTAAACTATCGAGCCGCTGATTGAAACGATACATGGGGAGGTTTCGTCCCCCTGTAGTCAAATGACCAGTCAGTTCGTTTGGTATGTCCTCAGTTCCAGCGATTATCATATTAAGGGTATCGCTTGCTGCAGTTTCCAGTGTCTGTGCAGTGGAAACAAAGAAAGATAAGCGGTTTATTTGCATACCCGATAAATTTTCTGTCCTATGTTTTCCGTCATCATTAAATATTAGTATTAACTCAGCTATGTCTGAAATTAGCTGCTCGTAGAGGGGTTCGTATTCGGAAATGTCTGCATCTAAAAAGTCTATTCCTTGTAAATCCAGCTTTTGGAACATATTGCTAATTTTTCTTGATGTGAGAATAATGCTGAGCATATAATAGTGGATATCCCAACCGCGCTCTTTAAAGACTTCTAAATCCTGTCCTTCATATTCCAAAATCACATCGGAAAAGACAACGGCGAAATAGTCGGTGGCATCTAAAAACTCAATGTAGTTCATAAGCATTTCCACGTGATATTCACCGGTTTTTGCGTAATTATCATCTATGTATTCTCCGCTGCTGTAATAATCGTTGATTGTGACAAAATATATGTTCATGAGTGCTTCTAAAGCATCAGCCAATCTATGGGCAGCTTCATCAGCTTCACCAAAGCTAGGGCTTTCATCCGCTAATCTACGCGGAGTTTCATAATGATAGGAGTACATTTCCATTAGATCGGGAGGGTTATCGACGTCGCTTGAAAAAATGAAGCCATTTGTGAAATCCTTGTCAACTTCATTGGGTTCATAATCATATCCGAATGTGCTAAAATAGCTGGAGACCACACCATAAAACCAGCGTCCTGTGCAGAAATTTAACAATTCGATGTATGCATTATACTTTTCGGTAAGAGCCGCTTCTTCGCTTAATCTCCCGCCACTGGTCGCACAAGCCGATAATGAAAGGCTTAAAACAAGAAAAATGGCGATAATTTTCATTTTCATTTCCAATATCCCCCTAAATCCGATATGGTGAATATCTACAATAGCTTATGGGAGTTTATCACAGTCTTTTATTTGAGTCAAATCTTATATAGATTGATGTTATTTAGATATGATTATCTAATCAATAAAAGCATTAATTGCATCCACAAATGCTTTCCCATAGCGGGAAGCTTTTACTTCGCCTACACCGGAGACGTTTAAAAATTCTGTCATTGTTCTTGGTGCTTTGCGAGCCATGTCTGCTAGGCTCGCATTGGAAAAGACGATGTAAGCTGGAACATTTTCCAATTGTGCCAGCTTATAGCGGAGTTGGCGTAGCTCTTCATAAAGAGATGTGTCTTCAATTGGCTGTGAATAAGTTGAATTTTGTTGAGACTCATCACCATCGAGTAATATTCCACTTACCTGTGTTTCTTTCGAGCTTGGGTATTTATCAGCAGCATAAGGTTTTATCTGTGACATATAAACCTTTTCATCGTTATATAGCACATTTCTTGAAATATCACTTAGCTCCAAACTACCATAATTATTGGTCAAAAGATAGCCTGTGGAAAGCAAATGCTCTATATAATCTCTTACCAGAGCCTTGTTAGTTCCCTTCATGAGTCCGTATGTGGTGAGTCCGTCAAGACCCAAAGAGATTACCCGTTTTTCTGCGCTACCGCAAAGGATTTGGGTAATCAACGTTGCTCCGAGTGTATAGCCCAATTTGTCGGAAGCACGTTTTATGCAGGACAAAATCATCTGAGCCTGAGCTGTAATGTCAACCTTTTGAAATTCTGTTTGACAGTTGCTGCAATTGCCACAACCATTGATGTGAGGCTGCTCTCTTAATTCGTTCTGGTTTATATCATTTAACTTTTGCTGCTCTGTTTCATATGATATTTGTCCATTATTATATCCGAAATCATGGACTTGTCCAAAGTAGTCCAATATATATCCCCGAAGGCAGTCTGTGGTTTTTGCATAAGACACCATGGTATCAAGCCTTTTATAATCTTGCTCCATTACAAGCCTGCGCTCATCACTATTCAACTCGTTGTTATCGCTGGGATTTGCTATGAGAAACTTTGCTGTGTTGATGTCTCCCGCGGAATACATGAGGATACAATCTGCCTTTTCACCATCTCGCCCCGCTCGTCCCGCTTCTTGATAGTAAGCTTCCAAGCTCTTTGGCATATTATAATGGATGACAAAACTCACATTGGACTTATCTATACCCATACCAAAGGCATTTGTGGCTACCATGACGCTTTTGTGGTCATGTATAAAATCATCTTGGTTCTGCCGCCGCTCCTCGTCAGAAAGTCCAGCGTGATATCTGGTCGCAGGTACGCCCATATCGCACAAGTCATCACAGACGCTCTCCACCAAAGCTCGTGTAGCACAATAGACGATACCGCTTTTGTTTCGCCGACTGCTTATCAATGAGCGAAGGGTAGATGCTTTTTTGTTTGGCTTTAAAACATGGTAATATAGATTTGGTCTGTCAAATCCAGTGACGATGCTCAATGGGTCTTGTAGTTTTAAAATCCGTACTATGTCTTCACGTACTTGCTTTGTTGCCGTTGCAGTAAATGCTGCAAGTGTAGGTCGCTGGGGTAAAGACTCGATGAAATCAACGATTTTCAAGTAACTGGGGCGAAAATCCTGTCCCCATTGGGAAATGCAATGCGCCTCGTCAACAGCTATTAGGGAAATTTTCATATCGTGTAAAATAGATGCGAAACCTTCTCCCATGAGCCGTTCTGGAGCGATATAGACAATTTTGTATAAGCCATTTTGCATATTACGGTATGCGGTAACCATTTGCTCTGAGCTAAGGGAGCTATTTATATAAGCAGCAGCGATGCCCATGTTTTTCAGTGCCATCACTTGGTCTTTCATCAATGATATCAAAGGAGAAATAATTATTGCAACTCCTTCCATCATGACAGCTGGAAGTTGGTAACAAAGACTCTTACCTCCACTAGTGGGCATGATTCCAAAAGCGTCCTGCCCTCTTAAAATAGCGTCAACAAGAGCCTCCTGTCCATCACGAAAGGAGCTATGACCAAAATATGTTTTTAATGCTTCTTGCTTATCCATGGCTATGACTATACCATATTTCTACAAGGGTTTCTATAATCTTTTTTATTCAATATTTACTTGCCAAATGTGAATTATTCCCATATTTTTACTGCAGTCTCATGAGACTAAAACAATGCTACGCTCCTTTTTTGCCAGCAAAAAGGTTAACAGAAAGATAGATACACATAAATATTGAATAACTCTTATTATTTAAAAGAATTGACAAAAAGCATTGTCAATTCATTTTTCCTATGGTAGGATAGGCGATATAAAAGGCCATAACTAAGGGCCGCAGCGACCGTGAGGTACGCCAATACCGTCACGGCGAATGTAGGGATACGCTTAACGAACGCCTACAAACACGGAAAATCCGCCACTGCGACGAAATCAGTATACCTGTTTTCATAGACTTATTCAATCTGATTTTGTGCATGTAGCTTGTGATTTTGTGTAAAAACGCTGAAAACAACAATTTTCAAGCGCGTAGGCAAGGCAACTGCCCCCTGTGCGCTTTTCCTTATGGCCTTTTTGGTATAAAATATGAGGAATGAATTATATTATTATAGCATTTATAGAAAGTAGTGTGATTATTATGTCAAAGGCTGTTGGCAAGACTATATATTTTGCAGACTGGGAAGTTGGTGAAATGGAAAGCTGGTTTTCCCATATGTCTGAACAGGGCTTGCATCTGACTAAAGTAAATGGCACAACAGCTTACTTTGAAGAAGCAGAACGGATGAAGTATACATATCGCATTTTTCTTAGCAAACGAGGTTATGCCGATACTATTCCTGAAAGGTATAATGCGTTTATAGAAAAAGGTTGGGAATTTGTATGCGATAGAGATGAACTATATGTCTATCGATCTCAAATATCAGCAAATGCTCCAGAGATTCGTGACATGGAAGAACTATATAATTGGATTTCAGACAAATGGAAAAAAAGAAAAATATGGACAAGCATACTTGCTGCAGCGTGTTTATCAATTTTTCTTTATATATTCTTTTTACAAAAATATCCATTACTAGTTTTGTTTAGTATCTATGGCAGTGTGCAGATTTTGTTCTTTCTATCAGTTGTACGATTTTGCTATACACCGTTCCGTAAAGCTATCACGATGAAAAGAATGCTGGGTATATTACAAGAAGAAAATACAAATAGTCCAAAAAGGAGTTGGGAGGATCTAGCAAGATTCCGAAAAATCGGACAAAATACATTCTATATCATGTCATTATCATTTGTACTCATCACCTGTTACAGTGAATTTCGTTATCCCAATCAATCACTCCCATATGAAAGCCTTGATTATAGGCTTATTCGATTATCAGAAATTGAAAATGATGAGGCACTAGAACGTATTGAACTGTATGGTCGACTTGGCGAAAATGAACGTAAAGGAATCGACTGGCGTAATTATGTCAAACAGAATTGGTATCTACTTGCCCCGGTTGTCATGAAAACAAATGAGAGCGGGTATATATCAGGTAGACAATGGGTACTGGATAACCACCATTTTGAAAATGATAATGAATATAGCCCGTATTTAGAGTTTGAACTCTATAAATTGAGATTCTCATGGATTTCTAATTCTCTTTTAAGAAGCATATTGAAATGGGCTCAAGAAGGAAGCTCTTATAGTTATATGGAATATACTCGAAGCAACGCACCCGATAGCATCGCACCGACTGAAGTATTTGACCATCCAGAATTCGACAGGCTATTCATTAGAGAAGAAACAGTTGTACCTGAAATGCATATAATAGCCACGAAAGGAAACCACATTGTCCGTATAAAATACATCGGCGAGCAAAGCTTGGACATTGTGCTGATGGAAATAGATAAGCTGTTCGATAGGTTGATGAGCTAGTTAGGTATTTGCATTACACAACGATATTTACCTTATTAATGCTCTTATTCATTATATCATTCAAGGATACCCTATCTTTACATAAAAACAATTGACAACGTACACACAATGGTATATATTTAGGTGGAGGTGATGACAATGCAAACTACGAAAGTTTTTATCAATGGCAATAGCCAAGCCATACGTATACCGAAAGAATATCGTTTTGACGATGATGAAGTATGTATTTGCAAAGTTGGCTCCGCTGTGATTGTGTATCAGCGCGAGGATCGGCTAGCTGTGCTCACAGAGAGCTTAAATGAGTTTACTTCAGATTTTTTAGAGGATGGCAGACCAACACAAAGTGTTCCAAATGAAAGAAAGAGTATCGAATAATGTATATGCTAGATACAAATATATGTATTTATCTTATTAATAGTAAATCTACCCAACTAGCAAAAAAAATAGCAAGCATAAACCACAATGAGGTATTTGTGTCCACCATAACTCAATCGGAGTTGGAATATGGTGTGTCGAAGAGTCAATATACCGATAAAAACACTTATGCTCTCAAAATGTTTCTATCGACAGTTACCGTGATTGCATATGATACAAAAGCAGCCGAAGTGTATGGCGATATTCGTTACGAACTGGAGCGAAAGGGAGAAACCATTGGAGCAATGGATATGCTGATAGCTTCCCATGCGAAGTCTAATGGGTATACTCTTATAACCAACAATGTAAAAGAGTTCGAGCGAGTATCAGGATTGAATATAGAAAACTGGGTAGATGATGAAGAAAGTGTTAAAGGAGTGATTAATAGCAAGAATGACAATTAAGGAATTTAGACAGTCCTTACGTAGAGGAATCGGAAGTGCTATCATTGAAATAAGCAATAGCAATGATAAAGAAAAATATATTGATATTGTTGAATATTATTGTAAAAGAGACATATCATATGATGTCCAATCTGAAGGCACAAAGTCTGATTATTTGTATTTTGCTATCTGGTATTTAGACGAAATAGAATACTTTGAGGAAAAAATCATCAAAAGATTCCTGTCTAAATGCAGCGACAACTTGTGTGCGCAATTGGCCCGACTATTGTATTTATTTGGTAATATTGGCTATCAAAAATCCATTGATGCACTTGTACAAAAATATGAATATTTCAATAGAAAAAAAGGACGCTTGACAAATAGTATTAAATATAACGAAGCGTATCAAAGAGAAATAATCGTTGAGCATCTCTTTTATTTGTGTGGTTTTCCTTATTTCATACATTTTGCTGATACGCTTGGGCAAGAATTATTATTAAATCCAGACAATACGCAACACATTAAAGATTGGGATTGGTTTCTTTATTGTGCTGAAAAATTCTTTAGTAAGAAACGGATTGAAACATATTTCGAGAAGAATTATGGAATTTCAGAAAGCATAACGGCATATATGGACTTTTGTAATACATTGAAAACAACACAAACGGAAAATCGTTTATCAATTGAGAATCATACTATAACGGTTCAGGAGGTCATTAATACTGTTAGAGCTTCTGTAAACAAACAGTTTCCCCGTACTGGAGCAAGTCGTTATAGAACATGGCTTCATACAAAAGCCACAGAAACAGAAATTAGCGAAATTAAGGAATTATTAAAACAAGAAGAGGATGATAATACTAAGGCTTTATTATTATTACTTTTTTCAACACCAAAAATGGCTGAGTATATCACCATTGATGAACTTATAGAATATGCATGTTCAGACAGTACGACTATTGTTGAAAGCGTAATCGAAGTGCTGGCGCATCTGAAAGATAGAAAGATTCACGATTTGGCGATTGAGCTGTTGATGGAGCGAGGAATTGAATCTGGTGCATTAAGACTTTTGGTGGAAAACTATCGCAAAGACGATGATGCACTGATACAGTCTTTAATCATTAAGCTTGGGAGTGTTTCTCACCATATACAAATGGACATAGCAAGTATTTATCAGCATCACCGTTCTGCAAATGCGTTTCCTATTTTGTTCAAAGTATATCAAAAAGGAGATTGCTCCTTTTGCAGGGAAAGAATCGTAAGAGCGATGAATCACTGCGGCGTGTTGTCAGATGAATTGCTTAACGAATGTCTGTTTGACTCATATGATAGAACAAGAAAATACGCTAAACGTGTTATAAGCGCAAGAAACCGCAGAAAAAATTGAGTTGTGCATTTACGGGTGCAACGCAATTAAAGGGTAGCACTTGTTGAATGCTTTGAATATGATGGATTCGATAGGTTGTTCATCAGAGAAGAAACAGTCGTTCCTGAAATGCATATAATAGTCACGAAAGGAAACTATGTTGTCCGTATAAAATACATCGGCGAGCAAAGCTTGGATATTGTGCTGATGGAAATAGACAAACTGTTCGATAGGTTGATGAGTTAGTTAGGTATTTGCATCATTCAACGATATTTACCTTATTAATGCTCTTATTCATCACATAATAAAGGTTTCCCTTTCTTGACATAGAAAGGGGAACCTTTATATTACAACCAGAATAGATATTATGATTAATTATTATACTGTGCCTGTCAAATGTAATGAATATAAACAATGCTTTATCAATCGGTACTAAGCTAAATCTTTTTTTCAGATATTGTGCTTATTTTTGTAGTCTGCCCATATAGCTGGTTAAAAGGACAATCAACACAATGTTTTTGAGAAGCTTCATCAGTTACGATTTTTGGGTCGAATATGTCTTTATAATAGTTTAAAATGTTTTTATTAATTAAGTTTCCAGACCCAACTACCATTTGGATATCATAACATATGGTTTCATCAATTTTCGTATTTAGCATTGGACATTTATATTTTATCTCCATTAGTTATTACCTCTAAAATCGTTAATGTCCCAAGATCAAAGTCTTCTTTTTTATATGCGCTGATTAGTCTTTTTTCACTATCAAGCAAAACCGCATTACCGTCAAGCGATATATATAAAGAACGATTACCCTGATCGAACATGACTACCGCGTTATTAACATAGCTTTGTGCATCTTCTAACGTTACGCCGTGCTTTAAAGCGTGCCTGTTAATGGCAGTTATTTCAACTGGAATCGGCTCTTTCGCTATGCCAATATTAGGATTTATCTTTCCTTGATCGATAAATGCTTTTATTTGATCATTTATCATCGTAAAGTTCAGAGACATTATATTGTTACTTTCAATTCATGTATTGAATCTATGTTTTGCGTATACGCATACTATACACAATTTAAGTAAGAATGTAAATAGAGGCACTAATATATTGATTATAGTATACGAAAAAGGTGATAAATGACACAATCTATTTAAATATATTGCATTTTGAGTATAATATATTGTAATCATGTCAGAAGCGGTTAATCGATTTCGAAGGGTTACCGTATAGTAGTCAATCTCAAAAGAGATAGGGATCGGTTTCGAATTTCATTAGCGAATCTCGTTAATGCTTTCAATTTTTGATTCAAATAACTTAATACATTTGTTTGGTTGACACTATGACATAGTGCTATGTTGAATTTTATGATCAACTCCCATAAATTATAAGAATTGACAAAAAACATTGTCAATTCTTTTTTCCTATGGTAGGATAGGCGATATAAAGGCCATAACTAAGGGCCGCAGCGACCGTGGGGTGTTACGAGCACCTTCACGGCGAATGTAGGGACAACGTTGAAAGCTAGCCTACAAACACGGAAAATCCGCCACTGCGACGAAATCAGTATACCTGTTTTCACAGGCTTATTCAATCTGATTTTGTGGAAGTAGCGTGTGATTTTGTGTAAAAAAACGCTGAAAACAACAATTTTCAAGCGCGTAGGCAAGGCAAATGCCCCCTGCGCGCTTTTTCTTATGGCCTTTTTGGTATAAGAACATGAGGAATGTATCGTATTTTTTAAGCATAGAAAGGATTATAGAGCATGGATAAAGACAGAATAAAATGCAGGTGGATTTCACGACGCTTGCTATCAATAATACTTGTGATGTGTACAATAGCAGCTCTTATAACAGGTCCAATTGCAATAGCTATAAATTTAAATGAAAATGAGTATACAAATGACGCTTTTGAGACAGTAGGAAATATTGATTTCCCAGAGTTTGATGAATGGAAATCAAGTATGTTCGAACTACCAAACAATTCGATGGGATTATCTAAATTAGTCGGTATAGCACCATCGAGTCAAGGAATCGAAATGATGTCCACATCATTTACTCCACAATACAGCTCGAACGGGAAGTTTTTAGCTGAAATTATCCCAATTGAAGACTTACCAGATTTTTCAGAATACATAGCCATCAGTGACCGTGCAGGATTGGAAGCAATTAACAACAACCTCAGTGGTAAATATTATTTGACAAATGACATTGACTTATCAGGAGCGGAATGGGTGCCGATAGGATACGGTAGTAATAATGCATTTTCAGGTATATTCGATGGTCAAGGGTTTGTGATTAATAATCTCAAGAATACAGTAGCTACGTATAGTGCGGGGTTATTTGAACATATGAAAAATGCTACAATATCGAATGTTGGATTAGAAGGTACAAATATCGTTTCCGAGTTTTTAGCAGGAGGTATTAGTGGTCATACTAGCGGATTAGTCCATATAAGCAATTGTTATAATACGGGCGATATTAGCGGTCAATGGGCTGGAGGTATTGTGGGATTTGGCACAAACTCAATATCATTTAGCCATTGTTATAACAATGGAAGCGTGTCAAGCATATTGTCATCTTCGACATCATCCATCTCATTTCCTTTGGAAGCACGAGCAGGAGGGATTTGTGGTATATTCAACACTAATTCAAGTATTGATTTGTTTTACATTGATGATTGTTATAATACTGGTGATATACTAGCTAGCTCATCTACATCATCAACGACTAATGCAATAGCATATGCAGGAGGTATAGTTGGTCATATAAGCAATAGTCTTAGTACACAACAAGGTATTAATGATTGTTACAATATCGGCAATATAAGTGCCACATCAAATGCTTTAGTATATACATCTGAAGCATTTGCAGGTGGTATAATTGGTAAACTGAATGGGATTACTACTGTTAATTGTTATAATGAAGGATCAGTTGTAGCGAGTTCGTTTGGTCAATCTGAAACCTATTCTGCTATTGCTTATGCAGGAGGAATAAGTGGACAAATAGAAAACTCAACAGAAACAGTTATATGCTATAACAAGGGTACTGTAATAGCGATATCTATGTCAAATGCAAATGCTGGAGGAATTTGTGGATCAGGAAACAATTCCTTTGTTAGCGAATGCTTTAACATAGGAGAAGTTGTAGCAAAACCTACACCAGTATCAATGTCGACAGTAGCAATTGCTGGTGGAATATGCGGAAAGTCTTTTTATACACAAATCATAAATTGTTTCAATACTGGATTCATATCTACTTTATCAACTAGTGCATCAACATTTATAGGAGGTATTTGTGGCGATACCAATTCATCTGTTTCTAATTGTTATAATATAGGCGATATAGATGCCAAATCCAATGCAACCATAGTTATTTATTTTGGTAGCATTGTTGGTCGTGGCGTTAATATTCATAATTGCTACTGGAGAATTGAAAGTAACCAGAGTGGAAATGGGATTCAACGGTCTAATTCTGAAAAAAGAGCAAATGGCTCTAGCAATGACATAACAACAGGACGGCTCACAGATGAACAAATGAAAGACTTTGTAAACTACGTAGATTTCGATTATCCTAATGTGTGGGGGAGTGAATACTTTTTAAATAATAGCTACCCTTTTTTACAAATGATTCCTCCCAAAATGGATACCATAGTTAATTACCAGCAGCTTGTTGATGCGATTTATTATTTTAACAATCACGCTCTTGTAGATACAACTATTATTATAGGTGAAGATATTGATGTTTTAGAACGTCTGCAAATCACTAACCAAAATCAAAAACTATGGATAATTAGTGATAATATTCAACATACTTTAAAAGTACATAGTAATTATAGTGATGATGGCTATGTTTCTGGTGGTTTTGAGATTAGATATGATGCGTATCTAGTAATTGAAACTATTATTCTCGAAGGAATCATTATTCCACCATATAATTATAACTCTATTTTAGTGGATATTAAGGGTGGTACATTCATAATGAATAATAATGTGATACTGCGCAATGGAAGTGGTGTTCGTGTAGATGCTGGAGGCACGTTTATTATGAATGGTGGAATGATAAGCGATAATCAATCAGAAGGTGTGTGTGTATACAGTCCAGATAGTACCTTTCTCATGACTAATGGTACAATCTGTAACAACAAAACAACCTATTGGGGTGGTGGTGTGAATATAGAATCGGGTTCATTTATTATGTATGGCGGCTCAATCCACAATAACATCGCACCATTAGGTGGAGGAGTATGTGTTAATAATGGAAAATTTATTATGTATGGAGGTGAAATTAGAAACAATATTGCTAGTGTTCTAGGTGGTGGCGTATGTTCTGGTGATCGATTCGTCATGTATGATGGTATAATTAGTGAAAACATATCAAATGGTCAATATCAATACCCATTATCTGGTGGAGGTGGAGGGGTATATTATACAGGTACCTTCATAATGAACGGAGGAGTCATTAGTGATAACAATGCAAATGGCGGTTATGGTGGAGGCATATATCAACGTGGAAATACACTAAGTATTAATAACGGTATCATCAGTGGAAATACTGCTGTTTTTGGAGGAGGGATACTCAGTTATGGCGAGGTTAATATATCTAGTGGTACTATAATTGATAATACTGCTACTATCGATGGTGGTGCCATGTACCTAATAGGAAATAGTAGTTCATTTGTTATGTATAGTGGAATAATCAGTAACAACCATGCAATAAATAATGGTGGAGGAGTGTATGGTAATGGTTCAATCATTCTTGGAGGAACAACAGTAATAAAAAACAATACAAGAACTATCAATGAAATAGCTAATAATGTTCATCTAGGGAGCAATCAATATATTACAGTAGGTACAGGACTCGATGGTAATGGGGTTCTTGAACCCGAATCAAATATGGAAATCTGGGTGACTACCGAAATAGAAAATGGTCTTATAATAAATTTTGGAGCAACAGAATACATGACATCATTGTTTTTTTCTGATGAAAATAATATGAATGTTGATTATGAAAAAAATCAACTATTTATACCAAAACCGTTAAACATTATGACGTCTATGCTGTCAAACGGTACAATCGGTATAGACTATAATCAAACATTAATTGCAAATGGTTCTGCGCCCATCACATGGAGCGTTGAAAGTGGCACAATACCTGAAGGGTTGATATTTTCTACGGATGGTTTAATATCTGGAACTCCTATAAAAAGTGGTTTATTCGAATTTACAGTTAAAGCAGAAAATAGTATAAGCTATAACACTCAAGTATACACTATTACAGTAGTACAAGCTGATGAAAACGATATCACAGCATCGTTTACAGATCCGGTTTTTCTAGCATATGTACGTCAAATCACTAACAAACCAACTGGACCTATATTTAACTATGATGTAGAGAGTATTCTTTCTGTTAATGTCCAATCCCGAAACATATCTAGTTTATCAGGTATTGAGCATTTTGTTGCATTGACGATTCTAGGTTGTGGAAACAATCTGCTGACAGAGTTGGATGTATCGAACAATGTTGCATTGATAGAGTTGTATTGTGACAGAAACCTATTAGCTAGTTTAGATGTATCTAAAAATACAACTTTGACGAATCTTGATTGCCGAAGCAATCAACTAACAGAATTAGATGTTTCACATAATACTAATTTGATAAATCTCAATTGCGATAGTAATCTGCTAAAAGAATTGGATGTTTCATCTAATGTTAATCTTAAATATCTTGGTTGCGGAAGTAATAAACTAACGGATCTAGATGTCGTCAATAATTATGCGTTGTTATATCTATATTGTGGTAACAATAAACTTATGGAGTTAGATGTATTATCTAATATTGTCTTGACAGATTTGCTTTGCCATAACAATCAGCTAACGGAGTTGGATGTATCACAAAACACTGCTTTGACATATCTCCATTGCAATAACAATCAGATAACTGAATTAGACATATCTAACAACATTGCTTTAATGTATTTCAATTGTGAAAGCAATCAGTTAACGGAGCTAGACTTATCAAACAATGCTACTTTGTCCATGCTCTACTGCGGTAACAACCTACTAACAGAATTAGACCTCTCATACTATTCTATAACTATGCATATGCTCGTAGACTGTACGAAAAATATATTAGCTTCTACCGATGACGTAATCGGTTGGGAAGATAGAGGACTGATATTAAATAACTCGTTCCATTTCTACCCACAAAACTCAACATCTGTGCCTACTGCTCCAAAAAGCTTCTTAGCCACACCATGCGATGGGCAAGTAACTCTTACTTGGAGTATACCAGCACGAGAAGGCATTAATGCCATAACAGGATACCAAGTTTCAAAAGACAACGGTGCAACCTGGGAAGCTGCTACTGATAACGCTTCTCATATCTTCTTAGATTTGACAAATGGCGAGAGATACACGTTCAAAGTACGTGCAGTAAGTATTGCTGGATATGGTATTGAAGCTACAAAAAGAGCAACTCCAATAGCGGGTAGTGGAGACATTGATACTATAATAATTAGCTATATACCTCTATCAGCAATAAATCTTTCAACAAACGAAAATATCGTAACACTTTCAAACTTAATAGCTTCAAAAATATTACCAGTTCATGTTACTGTTACCGATGGTATGACTTATGCGCAAGCAAACATAATCAGCTGGATTGGTTCATTTAACGGTGAAGTAATTGGTGCGAAGATGCTGACGGCAATATGGGAAGCACCAGTTGGGTTTATAAAAGGATCAAATCCGATTACGATAACAATCCTTATTAACATAGAGGAAGTGCAAACACTAGCTGCAATTCCAATATCAAATAGATCAGAATTGGAAAAAATAGGAAATGACCCTGCATTTCCACTTGATGGGGATTATTATATGACTTCTTCTATTGATTTCTCTGGAACAGAATGGATTCCAATTGGTTCATATGACAATCCATTTATTGGTGTTTTTGATGGTCAAGGAAATATTATTAACAACCTAACTATTTCGGGAGAAGTCGATTATGCTGGTTTATTTGGAGTTGCTCAAGATGCAACTATTAGAAACATAAAGCTTGAAAATACTAACATAAGTATTAATGGTTATTATGCGGGAGGTGTTTGCGGTTTTGCTATGTACAATACTACAATAAGTAATTGTTATAACACTGGTAGTGTTTCTGTATCACTATATAATCCTCATGTTTCTAGTATGTTTGTATATGCAGGAGGGATTTGTGGGAGTGCAGGAACAAATGTTATATTATCAAACTGCTTCAATACAAGTACGGTTTCAGCTTCTAGTGATGGTAACTGTACTGCCTATGCTGGAGGGTTATGTGCAACTTCATTTCATTCGATAATCAACAACTGTTATAATACAGGGACGGTATCATCATCAGCTACAACTGCTTACACATCAGCTATTACTGGCGGAATATGCGGTTGGGCTTCAAACGAATCAACTTTAATAAACTGTTATAATATAGGGACAGTAATTTCATCTCATGAATTTGTTAACAATAGCGGAATAGCTGGTGGGATTTGTGGCTTCTCTGACATAAATATAATAATTAGTCGTAGTTATTGGCGACTAGAAAGCGATCAAATTATTGATGGTACTGTTCGTCAAAATCATGAAAAGAGATATATTGGGAATATTGAATTTAGTACAGAATACTTGCTAACAGATGCGAAAATGAGGCAGCGGTCTTCTTTTGAGGGATTTAACTTTGATAGTATTTGGGGTTTCATAAGAAGTGAATATGATTACCCTGTATTACGTGCATTTATTGATGTTAATGAAAATAGTGCAACAATTTATGGGCGAGTTAGTAGCTACAATCCTAAGAATGAAATAACTATTGTTTTATATAAAGCAGGTAGTGCTTCTAATGTTATTATATCTACAACGATTGCTGCGCAAGTAACAGAGAGTAGTCTGGTGACCCAAGAATTTGTTTTAGTTGATATACCTGAGGGGGTTTATGACCTTGTTGTTAGCAAAGGTGGGCATTTGAGCTACATGATTACTAATGTCATTGTTGGTGGTGTCGATATAGACCTTTCAACAAATTCTGATAAAGAATACAGCACGATTAACCTTTTATCAGGAGATATCAATAATGATGGTATAATAAACGCATCAGATCTCAATTTATTTATTGCTAGCTTTGGCAGCAGTCCGCCAACTAATGCGCTAGCAGATATTAATGGGGATAATGTCGTTAATGCGTCAGATTTAAACATTTTTATAAGTAACTTCGGAAGAAGAAACATAGAAATTGAATATTAATAAATGGGAGGAAAATAAAGTGAAGAAACTAAAATCATTATTGTCCATTACTCTAGTCCTCGTCCTACTCGCAGGGTTTATGCCCGCAACCCTAGCTGTTAGTGAACCCACTGTTGCCATCTCTCAACAAGCGACTGAATACCCTAGCGTTAATAAACTCGTCATGACTGTGACCCTTCCGGAATCAGCAGGACCGATAACTACTGTGAGTCTGAGTATGTCATATGACAATACTGTTATTATTCCTGTAGATGCTTCAACAGGAGCGCCGATTATGGTTGTTATGACAAGCCAAACAACCCCTTTTAAAACACCGTTGGCCTTTGGGTTTATGGCTCCATCGAATCTTTGGGAAACAAGCAGTGAGAGGACGCGCTTTGACACGGTAGCAAGTGACTTCGCAGGCAAGGATGCAAGCTTCGGAATAGACGCTATTGAGTTTTACTTTACATTGGCCGATGGAAAAGCTGATAGCGATATAAATAAAGGTACATTTATGCTGGAAATAGGGCATATAAATAACTGTAACGCGTCTATTGGGCTAATGGATACAACTGAGTTTCACCTCGGGCACACAAGCAATCTCGACTCCATTGACCTCGAATCATTCACCTACACCAATAGTGAGGTGAGACCTATCGGTACATTAGCAATAGACCCCATCGCTGCTATTACTGTACCGGATTTGTTTGCGTTGAATGTTGACACACCTATGACAACACCAATCACTTCTGCATTACCCACGCTTATAATCGAAGACATATGGGGTGATGATATTGATGAAGATGACATCAATTACCCTGCTATTACTTGGTCGATTACCAGCAACCCAGATGCTGATAGAATAAGCATAAATTCGTCAACTGGCGTTATCTCAGTCGCTCCTGGCGCAACTGCTGGTACAGTTACTATTATGGCTGATGCAGGCAGCAATATTAAAGCGACTCAGGACATCGTTGTGAGCCGCAATACTGCAGTGGCAACCCTTATAAACATCAACGGAGCATCCAATATCGCTGTACCAACAACCGGCACCGAAACGGAAACATACACCGCAACCATCCTTGACCAATACGGCAGTGTATTTTCAGGAGCGGTTACATGGAGTGAAGTTGCAAGCTCAGCAGGAGTGAGCTTTAACGCAACCACCAGCCTTGTTACAGTTGACAATACAGCAGCTACATACCCTGTTTCATATCAAATTAAAGCTGTTGCTGGTTCTGCGGAAACTATTAAAACTATTACTATATCTCGTGAAGCGGCAATACCGACAACCCTGACAGTTTCAGGTGGACAAGTTGATATCATCATTCCCGCTGACGGTGCTGCTGATGCGTTGTCCACAGCATTTACCGCTACGGTACTTGACCAATATGGTGATGCTTACAATGGCACGATAAACTGGAGCATTTCACCAATAGTTGGTGTTAGCATCGGCTTTGATGGCGTTGTCACTGTGAGTAATAATACAAAGTCTGCTATTACGGATATATTCGGGCTTCCACTGACGATAACAGCGACATTGGATGGCACTACGGTCAGCGGTACTGGAAACATAGTGGTTAAACGTGCTATGGCTGTACCTGTTTCAATGGAAGTATACAAGGGTTCAGATACAACAGCAATCACAGCAGATACAATCACGATTCCAGCAAGTGGAAGTCCGAATACAACAACATACAACGCAAAGACATATGACCAATATGGCAGCGAGTTTTCTGATAATTATGCATATACCCTAACAGCGACCGGTGCTGCCGATGCAAATGTTACGAATAGCGGTGCAACTGTTTCCGTTGCTGTTGGTGCAACTGATGGAGGAACATTTAATTTTCTCATATCATCAAATGCTGATGCTAGTATAATGACAACAGTGTCAATATCAATTAAAGACATAGAAATTATCTGGCCAACTATCACAAGCATATCGAATCCTGTTTATGGAGACAGTTGGAACGAAATAATCACTCTGAGCGGTGGTTCGGCAGCTTTAGCAGCAACGAATGTACCCGGTATGTTCTATATTTCTGATTCATCAGGAACGCCAATTGGGTCGAATTGTCCAAATGCTGGTGTTGGAATATCGTATTATGTCACATTCAAATCGGACAATGATTCATATACAATTATCAGCAGTGTAGAATCAGTAAGTATTAATCCGAAACCTATAACATTATCCATAAGCGCAGAAACCCGTGAATACGGTGCTGCCAATCCATCTTTTTCGATTGTCACTCCAGTTAGCGGTGTATTAGTTGGCAGCGATACTGTGGTTGATTTGGGTCTCAACTTAACTACACTAGCAACAGCAACAAGCTCGCCTGGGAATTATGAAATTACTGGTACAGCAAGCAACACAAATTATGATGTTACGATAGCTCCCAATACTGCTTTGACTGTTACAAAAGCTACTCTCACTCTTACGGGTACACCAAGTTTTGCGTCAATTTTTGCCAATAATTCTAGCAATGCTTCTGAAGCTGCGTTGATTTCAGCTGTGCAAGCAGCTAATTCAACACTGGCAGCAACATATATCAACGGTTCAGAAACATTAGATGCGATTTGGTCATTAAGCAGCGCAACTCCCTTTAACCCAAAAGGTAGCTCATATACGTTCATCGCAACATTGACACCATCTGATAACAATAATTTTAATTATAGTGGTTCAGATGCCACATTCACAGTTATAGTAAATCCTGTGAATGGTACATATTTATATACTCCTGCTACACTCCTAAAAGCAAAATCCGAAATTGATGCCGCTATTAATATGGCTGCTCTGGGGTTGCCAACTAGCATTTCAGTTTCATATGATAACAGCGTATCAGGAGATACATACAGTATATCAGCTTGGAGTTATACTCTGTCTGAACTGAAAACTATTGATGTTACTATAACAGACCAAATCATAGACCTAATACCCACAGTTGATTTCCCTGTTTGGGCAACAATTGATTTGAGTGGGCTTAAAACTGAATTAACGATCACGAATAAATATCTTGTCACAGTAAGCATTACCCCACCATCTGACATCATATATGGCAACACACTTGGGGATTCTACTGCTGCACAAATAGATATAGGTAATGGTATAGAGGCATCGCCGTCATGGAGCTACCTATATTCTGGGACAACCCGAAATGGTACTGCATATAATTCATCTTCAAAACCAATAGTTGCTGGCACATACACAGTCACAGCAACTTTAGTCAGCGATACATATTATGGCAGTGAGACCTCAACATCATTTACTATATCACCAAAAGCTTTAAATGCAGGTATGATAAGTATTAGCGGAGCATATAGCTTTAGTGGGAACGCAATTGTACCTGTGTATGCTATTACTGATGGAACATTGTTAAATGAATCTGATTATAATATCGCACTAACGAACAATATAAACGCTGGTACTGCTAATCTAGCAGCAACAGCAACTGCGACAGGCAACTATACTGGAACAGCAACACAGAGTTTCACCATTGACAAAGCATCGGCACCTTCTATAAACCCAATTAGCAGAGAGCATTTAACCAACGCTGCTTCAACGGGAGTTATTGACATAAGTGCTCTATTGCCAGCCAATAGAGGAGCGACCACATATGCTTTCGATAGCGTAAATACAGGAGAATCAATTGCTATTAGCAGTATTAACGCAACAACAGGTGAATTTGCATACACAACAGTCAATACTGCTACTGCGACGTCTTTGAGCATTGATATCAAAGCCACGATGATCAATTATTCAGATGCTATTTTAACGGTCACAATCAGCATTGTAGATAAAACAATCCCTGTAATAATAGGTATTCCAACTATTAGTGGTACTATGAATTATGGGCAACCTTTGAACACACTTTCAATATCGGCTCAGTTTGATGATGGCATGGGTACTGTTGTAGATGGAATTATCGATTGGGATTCGCCGACAATTGTTCCTGATGCTGGTACGCAGGCAGTTCCTTGGACTTTCACCCCAACTGATTTTACTATGTTTGCATCAGTAACAGACACGGTCTCAATAACGATAGGCAAGTCTGTTCCCCTTGGCACACCGATTATTAATACTATTTCGCAAGCAGGTCAGACTTTAGCTGATGCGAACCTATCACCGCCTAGTGCTGGATTTGTCAATCCATATGACAATGCTATAATCGTTTTAGGTACGCTGACATGGGATGCAGGCGACTCTCAGGTTGTTATTGCAAACACTGACTATAATTGGACATTCACGCCAGCTGATTTAAGCAAATATGAAATAATCAACGGGAGCTTTCGACCATATACAACCAGTGGAGGAAGCGGAAGTGGAAGCGGAGGCTCTGGCGGTTCTGGAGGTGGTTCTGGTGGAAGTAGCGTCATCGATAGTACTGATACACCTACGGCATCTGGCGATGGGGTAGCAGATGATTCTCTACCCGGTGGAAGCACGGTTTTAACGCCTGGTAATCAGCCTCCAGTCAAAAACAATGATGGCTCTGTCACGCTGTCTGGCGGCGGTACGATTACAACTGAAAACGAGTCTACAATTGAAGTTCCTAGCGGAACTGTGGTAAATCAAGATGGATCTATTACGATCCCCATTGGCAGTGATGGAGCAGTGATTACAAACAGCGATGGAACGACCATCCAAGTTGGTCCAGGACTGACGATTATGCTTCCAGTTGGCGATATGCCATTACGCAGTAACGATATCATATGGAACAATCCCTTTATCGATGTAAGAGAAAGCGATTGGTTCTATGAGGACGTGAAGTATACATATACCCATGGGTTGACCAATGGTACAAGTGCCAATACGTTCAGTCCTCGTGCTCCCCTCACAAGAGGTATGCTGGTAACAATCCTTTACCGTCAAATAGGTGAGCCTGATGTCAGCAATGTGAACAATCCGTTCAACGATGTTGGAATGGCATACTATACAAACCCCATCATTTGGGCAGTAGCTAATGGTATCGTGAATGGTTATGCAAGTGGCAGGTTTGGTCCCAGTGATCCGATATCAAGACAAGACCTAGTTGTGATATTGCTACGTTTTGCGCAGTACATGGATTATGAGCTTCCAAAGGAGCGAGATGCTATGGTATTTCCTGATGATGCTGTGATTTCTGATTATGCTAAATCAGCTGTAGCTGCGCTTTATCAAGCAGGTATTATCAACGGAAAAGAGGATGGCAACTTTGACCCGCTAGGCAATGCGACCCGCGCTGAAGTAGCAGCTATGCTTAATAGGTTTTTTGATGCTGTTTCTTAGGCGACACTAGAATCAAAATACAAATTTTAAATGGGTTCCCCTTTCACGATACGGAAAGGGGAACCTATTGTTAATACGGGTGATAGTTTCGGCAGCTTTCGTTTGCTCCTTAATTTTATACATGGTGGAATGAGATTTTTCGCTTCGCTCAGAATGACACGGTTAGTACGTACTATGTCTACACTGACTAGCAATGCAAAAGATTCTAGTATCCCAGTGACTGCAACAATTGTAATTCTTGTTGTAATTTATACCAAAGACCTTTATAATGGTGAAAACAAGATGATTGGTTGTAATTAATATGAAAAAACGCATTATTTCTTTGGGTCTGGTAATGGGCATTTGTCTTTCGATTGTATTTGTGCAAGGAACATATGCTGTAGAAAGCCTGTCTAATTTTTATCCTCAGTTAGTATATGAAAGCCAGTTTATTGATGTTCCCGAGAGTGCTTGGTATTATGATAGTGTTTGCGGGGTCTTCGAGTATGGTATCATGGGTGGGAAAAGTAGCGATAGCTTTGACCCCAATGGGAGCTTGACTATAGCGGAAACACTTAAGCTTGCAGCAATCCTCCACAAGGGCTATTATAACGGAGATACTACCTTTGTCGAAGGGATTCCTTGGTATGAAACCTATGTGGATTATGCGCTGAAAAATGAAATAATTCCAGAGGCATATAATAATTATAGTGTAGCAGCAACACGCTCGGATTTTGCGCTCATTATAACAAGCGCATTGCCTGATGAGGCTATAACCCCAATAAACCGTGTGGTAAATGGAGCAATTCCTGATGTGCTGGAGCATTATAGTTACGGCTGGGCGGTTTATATACTTTATCGTGCCGGTGTGCTTACAGGCTCTGATGGCGATGGAACATTTTATCCCAATAGCACACTGAGACGAGCAGAGGCTGCAACCATCGTAATGCGCATCATTAAAGCCGATATGCGTCAGCGGATAACTCTAAATAACCCCTTGTCCGCAGAAGAGATATATCAACTGGCATCACCCGCTGTTTTCTACATCGAAATATTAGACGATGAAGATGAAGTGATAAAAACCGGCAGTGGATTTTTCATTTCGGACTCGGGGCTTGCTGTGACGAACTATCATGTTATCATCGGGAGCCAAATCGCAAAGATAACAATGGATGATGGCGAAGTGTATGATGTCTCCGGGATATATGATTACGAATGGAAAAATGACCTTGCTCTCATTCAAGTTGATGTGAGCGATGTTCCATATCTTCATGTCGGTGATTCATCGAATCTACTCACAGGAGCGACGGTTTATGCTCTTGGTAGCCCCCTTGGATTGAAAGGCTCCTTTTCCGCTGGGATAGTTTCTCAATCTGTTAGAGAAATCGAGGGTGTGGAGTATATCCAACTTGATGCTGCTATATCCAGCGGGAGCAGCGGTGGAGCACTACTTGACACAGCTGGAAGGGTTGTTGGCATAACCAGCGCAACAGCTATTGGAGCGCAAAACATTAATCTGGCAATGCCCATAAATCTCATAAACTCCATGAGCAATGACACATATGTACCTCTGGGGTCAATCATAATGGAAACTGCTTTTTACGATGGACATGAGCCAGCTCCTGATTTTGGTGCTTTCTTTGGTATTCGTGTATTTAACATAGACGATACCCGCCGCAATAATATTACCTATTCCTATCGCCTGAGCGATCTGGAGGATCTGGGCGATGTGGATGATATAATAGATACATATATCCATTTAATGGAACAATACCTCTTTGTCCATACTAGCTATCTCACTAGAGATGATGATGAATATAGAGTATTTGCGAATCTCACCAACGATGTCACAATCGCATTGGGCAAAAACATAGTTAGAAACCGTGAATGCTTAACTATCATACTTTCATAATTACATTCAATAAATTGCAACCTTAAACAATACTTAAATATAAAAATCATCTTCCATTTTATTGTAATTATAAAATGGAAGATGATTTTTATTTTGCTTAATGTGATTGTTCCCTCGTTAATGCATATTATTCGCAAATTACGAATTACCTGATGAACGTTTAGTAGTTTTCATAATAATCACCACTAGAATTATAATAATAACTGTTGGGTTGCGAATTAAGCTGAAGAAGACCTTTGATAATGCGCGAACTGTTCCAAAGAGAGCTCCGAAAACAGCGTGAGCAACCCCATATACAACACCCATAATTGTGCCGAGCACTCCAAAGGATGCTCCTAACACGATGCCAAATACTCCCAATAGGCACGAAATCCCGATAAATACCACCAAAAGCAACGATATAATTTTTAGCAACAGTTTCAATTTCTTCAACCTCCCTTGCTGATATGAAAGTACCGTTATATTATCACCCTAATGCATAAAAACAATATAAAAAAGATTAAAGTAGGGTTAAAACACAAGGGTGACTCCCTTCGTTATAGTTGAAATACTACACGAAATATAGGTAATATACACCGATTATATTGATGGCGAGATTAGCACCAATATGCACAATGGCACTTCCGAAAATACAGTTGCATTTTTTCGCCACGTGATTGAGGACAAATCCACCTAGAGCAAGGCATATAATTCCTAGAAGCAGCATAGCTGGAGCGGCTCCGCTTTTTATTACAAAAACATGGTAAAAGGCAAAGAGGAAGCTAGATAAAATGTGGGCATAATATCTCATACCTAATTTATGAAGGCTCAAGAATACGAAGCCTCTGAAAAATAACTCTTCCAAAGCTGCATTGATGAAAATAACATATAAAAACACATAGTGGTAATTTCGGCGCTCAATCCCCACATTCGAAAGGGCTTCAAGTATCATATTAGGTTCCAGAAGGTTTTTTGCAGACATATAAGCGATAATAACAAAGACGAAAACCATCAGTCCAAAAATAGAAGCTTTCTTTATCGCTTGTTTATATTTAATGTCGAAAAGCAGGTCTTGAAATCGACCTGCTTTTGCGATTTTTGTATAACCGAATGTACCTAAGAGAAATAGTAGCATCTTCGCTATTGAGGTTAAATAATATTGATTATACTGGGTATGAAGCATTACAGCGTGAAGTATACACACAATAATTGCCACTAGGCTTATATACATCGAGCTTTTACGTTTGTTGGAACTCACTTTGGAACTCTCCATAATCACCATCAAGGAATACTACGCTTAGTTATTCAATTGATAATTCAATCTCATCGCTATCCTCTGCGGCTTCTCCATTGCGAGGACCATCTGCACTACCGTATAAGGACTCGATTCTCGCAAAAGCTTTCTTTTTCCAGTTACCTTTGCGATAAATAATTTGAAGAGCGATGAAACCGTAGAGCTGACCGCCAACTTGACTCCAATAAACAGCTTTTACGTCTTTTAGGAAATAGTTTAGCACATATATGAGGGGGATGCGTATGCCCAAGGTTTGCATAAGGGCATTTGTCATGGGTATGACGGTCTCACCAGCACCTCTCATAACGCCACCCATTGGTTGGTTGATGGCATTTAATAGATAGAAAGGCACCACTATACGCATCATGGTCAATGCAGCGAGAATGGTTGGCTCGTTGTCAGTGAATAGCATAAGAGGGTATCTGCCGTAGATAAGGAGCAAAGTCGCCATAACAGCGGTTAAGCTGACACTGAGTAGGAAACCTTGTTTAACACCTGATTCTACTCTGTCCATTCGACCTGCACCCACGTTTTGAGCAGTGTATGATGTCATTGCCATGTTGAATGCTTGGATAGGCATTCCAGCAAATGAGTCGACGCGCATGGCAGCGACATAACCAGCGATGTTGACGGTTCCATAGGAATTGAGGAAGCCTTGAATCACGACACCACCAATTGACATGGCACCCTGCTGGATTGCCGATGGAAATCCTAAAGTTACGATTTCTTTTGCAACTGGCGGTGTAATTCTCAGCTCCTTGAAAGAAATCCGAGTCATGGGATTTTCTTTATGAAGGCGTGATAGAAGAACAACGCAGGAGACTGCCTGTGCAATGATTGTTCCCAATGCACTTCCTGCAACACTGAGATCCATGTGGAATACAAAAATGTAAGTTAAAATTGCGTTAATAGCCGATGAAAGGACTAAGGTATAGACCGGCGTTCGCGAATTGCCGATGCCTCGCATGAAACCAGCACTCATATTATATAGCATTTGAAAGACAACGCCACAATATGATATTCGCATATATGCAAGGGCGAGTACGAATAAATCGTCAGGGGTATTTAGCAGACGTAGGACAAAGGGGGAATAAATATATCCAACCACGGATAATCCGCCTCCTACGATTAAAGCTAGAAAAATTGCTGTATGTAAGGTCTGGCGTACCGCTTTTTCGTCTCTGGCTCCGAAGTATTGTCCAACTAGTATGGTTGCGCCTTGGGACACACCCATAAATATCGCAATCAAGAGTCTTAGGAGTGGACCGCTGAGTCCCACAGCTGCCATTCCGATGTGACCCACACCTCGCCCGACGATTATTGTGTCAGTCATATTGTATAGTTGCTGGAAAAAATTTCCTAGTAGAATGGGTACAGAGAATTTTAGTATTTTTTTCCAAGGTGTGCCTTCGCGAAAGTCAACGCTACCTCTTCTCACGCCGCCACCTCCGCTTCTTCCGCCACCTCCGCTGCCACCACCTCCTCTGGCTACTGAATTATTTTCGCTTCCTTCTGTGTTGCTTGGTCTTTGTGAATCAGCCATTAATGGTCACTTCCTTCTTTTTCTTTTGTAATATCATAGCATATATGTAATAAAACTACAATACAATGTAAAATTTTTGTGAATTAATGGGATTATTTTGTTGTATTGTAAACATAATCCCAGAAACTCATTTTCATGGGCTTCTGGGATTTTTGTTAATATCTATAGATTGTGAAGGAGCTGTGAGTATGCACTGATCAATAACAGTTACAATGAGAGATAAAATCAATCTTCTTTTAGGAGCTGTGTCAATAGTTTAATATCTTCAATTTCTTTATTAAACAGTGAAAGCATTATTTGCCCTTGAGCTTCGACAGCTTCCACATATACTTCGATTTCTCGAGTGAAGTCGGGGTCTTCTTCATCGTACTTGCTAAATATACCAATTGAAGCTTCGTTCACATCGGCTTTTGTAAAGTTTTTGCCACTACCCCAATAGAGGTTTTCTTGGTTTGATCGACCCCAATGCATATCTGTCTCAATGGCGATTACTTCAGGAGAAAAGAACATAGCATACCATTCCATGTAATTGTTCACTGTCAGTGCAGCTTCAAAGGCACCGTCTATGTCTCCCTCTTCCAAAGAAGAAATTGCCTCTAGCATTAGACCGATGTTAAACTGAGGAGCTTCATGGGGTACAATGGGCCATTCATACATCAAGCCAAGAAGCCTGTCTTGAATAAATTTGAATATTTTGAGATTTTTGTCAGTAAGAGCGGCTCCTTTTTCCCTTATCACAGCTAGCTCATCGTCAGTTGCTCCATTCTCCCAAGCTTTGTAAAACTCCAGATTTATTATTTGCACTTCGTTTCTAAGAAGCTTCGCGGCTTCATTCATTTCTTCAACAGCAGCGAAATAGCTATCCATGTCGGCACCGAACAAAGCCATTATTTCCTCGTCCACCGCATCTGTTAGTCTGTCATATTGGGCAGTAAAGTCAAGATACAACGCAGGTGTCTGGTCAATGTATATAGCCATTGCCCCATAATATTTCAGATTGAAATCCATGACTGCTTCGTTGTATGTATCCTTGGTGTCGAAATTGGAGTGATATATTTCATAATAAAAATCAAATACATCCTCACCTTCTGCATCAAAGAGAAAACCGTTTGCTAAAGAGGGAACACCGGCTATCATATAAGCAAAATCATCTGAATAAGTGTAGGTCATATAGCCGTCAGTCAGAACGCCCTCGGGGAAGCAATGTTCAGGTGTTGGAGATAGCTCCCATGTGTTTGTGAAAAATTCCAGCATTGTAAAGAACTCATGGGGAGAGCTGGAGTAGGTATATGCATCGAATTCGAAGGCTGGTAACTCGAAGTTTAGAATTGCCAAGGTTTTGCTTTGCCAATCAGGCTTTGCATTGTTGATCATTTCCCAAGAACCAGTGAGCCAATCAAATTGTGTGTATGATGATCCCCATTCTTCGGCGCCATGCAAAACCACAAGAATGTCGTTTTCAGGAATATAGAGGGAATCTATCATAGCTTTTGATATTGCCAATACAAGTCCCACGGCGGCGCTATCATCTTGAAAACCATCGAAGTACATATCATAATGTGCTGCGAGTAGAATTTGCCGATCTGAACTTTTTCCAGGTATCTTACCCACTACATTATACGTGGTACCTTCTCCAATGGCGACAATATTGTCAACAATAAGGGTTGCTTCAACGATGTCATCCTCCAGCAATTCCATAATATACCTTGCATCATTTCTGCTGATGCTAAGACAAGGTATGCTAACAGGACCGCAAACATCCTGTGCATTGAGAGCATCGTTACTGATTTCAGCAAACCCGCCATCTTGGGAGGCAAGTATTGCAATAGCTCCCTCATATTCGGCTTGGAGCAAGGGATAGGTTATCCACCAGTCATCACGCTGGTTTATATCGATTAGAACAATTTTACCAGTGGCATCAAGGTCTTCGTAATCATACATCGTTCCTTGTCCAGCATAGATAATTTCGGCTGTAATACCCTGAGACGAAGTTGCACCCGTGGCATATGAATGGAGCTGTATGAGTTTGTCATCGCCTTCCAATTGAATGGTGGCACCGTTAAATTGCCATTTATCGCAGGGGACTCCCACCAGCTCGACATCAATCAATCCGATTTCCAACATTTGCTCCGCTAGCCATAAGGCTGCTTCATGTTCTGCATCGCTTCCTGCAGTTCGCGACCCCAAAGCCGAGCTTCTAAACTGCGGATTTTCCGCAAGCTCCACTGCTATGTCATAGGCATAATTCGTATCAACAGCTTCAATGAATGCATCATACATAATTTGAAGCTCCTGGGGCAGCGGATATGCTTCCTCAACAGTTTCGTCAACCTTGTCACCACACCCACTTAGCGAAAACACAAGCACTATAGCAAGAAATAAGGCAATTACTCTCTTTTTCATTTTTTCCCTCCATACTGTTTTGTAAAAAAAGAATATCACCGATTATTTTACCTGTCAATAATGCAGTGAATAAACCTTCCAAACTAACCCTTCTTAGTGTTCGGGCAATCACATTCAGCATTGAGAAATAGGCTCCTATCACCCTAAAGCAACCACCAATAAATAAATCTGATTTTTCAAAAAATCAGCTATCTTTGTGCGTTTTGAATTGCCATTGCGCAGTCCACAGCAAGCGCCACACACAGGCATTGGAGCTCATTTATAGCATCGGTGATTTCCAGTTCATAACTATCGCCCCAAGTGAACCATTGTTTCGACATCTGCATTACCTGCCGACCGTTGTTATCGTCCAGAGAGTATTCATGCGCCCAAACATCTCCGTCGAGATGCCAAGGAAGGCCATCTATACGATAGCTCTGCCTCATAAAAGTGAATTCCTTGACAATTTCGCATATTTCAAGCCCACCAATCTCGACAAAAAACCTGGGCAGAAATGACCAGAGCTTCTGCCGGATGAAGGCTACTTCTGCGCCGCTTGCATCGTATATGTGCAGCTTCTTCCCCCAGGTGAAGATCTCACCTTCCGCAGTATACCTGTCATTACCATCCTCGTCTTTGATTGTAAAACTGTCACGCCATGAAAACACTCGTTGTTTTATATATAGTTTCACAACTAATCTCCTTAAATCTACTGTACTACCTCTGTCCTCACCATTGTACCACACATAAATATTTCTATAAAGCAAATGATAAAAAAAGTCATGCGGCCTTTTGAAAAGCCGCATGATTACAGGGTTTTTGGCACGCCAGAGAAGATTTGAACTCCTGACCTTCTAGTCCGTAGCCAGATGGTCGTTTTGCATATCGTACAGTTATTGCTTTTTGTCACAAATAGTGTATAGTTTTTGTGACGAGGTAATGAAATGATTGGAACAAACCCATTAGCGCAAATAAGCGATAGAATTTAAACCTACTAGCCTAGTGCATTATAAGTGGCATTTAGAAATAGTATGAATCCTTGAATAGCAATGAGAGTGAACATAGAAACGATAATCATTGTTGCTAGTCTATTATATTTATAATATAATGGTTATAAATCATTAGCCGAAGATTATGATATGATTTATTCGACATAATGCTATGAATTATTAAATACTTAGAATTGAAAGCCAAAACTGTATGATTTGACAAACTACCATTTAACACCTTACTAATAAACTCTAACCTCAACAATGAATGGAGAAAATAATATGCCTGAATTCGAATCCAATCGAATTGAATACAAACGCGAGCTTGATGATGGTGATAAGCTGGAGAAGGCTGTAGTGTCATTTCTCAATTATAATGGTGGAGGCGAAATATTCGTTGGCATTAACGATGACGGGAGCATTTATGGTGTAAATAATACGGATGAAGATCAACGTAAAATTGCAGATCGCCTTGGGAACAACATCCGTCCAAAGATATTAGGCTTGTTTGATATTATATCTGAAAAACGCGAAGGGAAAAGCATCATCCGCATCGTTGTGTCGAGCGGCTTGCAAAAACCATATTACCTCCGCAAAGAGGGAATGACAGAGAGAGGTTGCTTTGTCCGCGTAGGTGCATCGGCGCAACCAATGACTGAGGCAATGATTGAACGCTTACTGCAACAAAGACAAGCATCGTCTCTGTCCACAACGGCTGTTTCTCGGCAGACTCTGACTTTTGAGCAACTTCAAATCTACTACAACGAGCATGGGTTAAAACTGAACGATCAGTTCGAAGAAAATCTAGATTTGCGCACAGGAGATGGTGCTTATAATATGCTAGCATATCTTTTAGCAGATAGTAATGGAGCATCCCTTAAAGTAGCGAAATATGCAGGGACAAACAAAGTTGATCTTATCGAAAACGAAGAATATGGATATCGTTGCATAATTACTGCTATTTACAGAGTTCTAGACAAGCTTGCAGTTGAAAATAAGACATTTGCGAAAATCACATCAAGAAACCGCTTGGAACGCAAGCTCATTAATGAAGTTGCGCTAAAAGAAGCGTTTATCAACGCAGTTGTACATAATGACTACAGCCTGGCTTGGCCTGTCGTCGAGTTTTACTCAGACAGGGTAACAATCACATCTACGGGCGGGTTAGTGGAAGGTTTGTCAGAGGAGGATTTTTATAACGGACGCTCAATGCCCAGAAATCGCGAACTCATGCGTATATTCAAAGACATTGAGCTTGTCGAAGAATTAGGGTCGGGTATGCAGCGCATTTTAGATGCATATGACCGCTCAGTTTTTGAAATTACTCCGAGTTTTGTAATTGTCACTTTTCCATATGCTTCTGACTTTGATCGAGATGAAAACGAAAATGTAAATGATAACGAATTTGCGACAAATGACAAAAATAATATCGATGAGAACAATGGCACTATAAGTGGCACTATAAGTGGCACTATAAATGGCACTATAAACGAAAATGATGTATTAAAAGCTCTTAAAAATTCACCGAATGCGACATATGATGAATTGGGTGATTTATTTAAAATACCACGCAGGACAGTAGCAAGACATATAAAAACACTGCGAGAACAAGGGTTAATAAAACGCATCGGCTCGAACAAAACCGGATACTGGAAAACTATAGAGTAACTAATAACCTCTAAGTCATTCATCTATTAACATGATGAAAGTATTTATGTGTCTAGTCAACGGTTTCTATTAAACTCAAATCTGACTCTGGCTCGATGTTTGTTGGTGTATGTTGTGTTTGTCAAAAAAATATTGCGTTGGGAGTGCGGACACTTATTTGGATTTTTCACGCTGCTAACCTGATACTTCGCCTGTGCTATAAGGAAAATTTGTTTATGCCGATTCATAACAAAACCCTTGGAGTTATACATAATCCAAGGGTTTTGGCACGCCTGAGAAGATTTGAACTCCTGACCTTCTGGTCCGTAGCCAGACGCTCGTTTTGCATATCGTACAGTCAAGTGCAGAAAACACCTGTAATTGCATATATTTCCGCATCTGTGATTGCATCTGCTGCATAAGAAAACCTCCTGTGCATATCGAGATATGCAGTTCACGTTGACAAACCGTTGACTGGAAAAATGGCTTTGTCAACATTGGTTAACTGGCTTTTCGTTGAATTCTTCCTCTTTTATTATCGAGATACTTGGATGGTGTTATTAGCACTTTCTTTCGTCATCGAATATTTAGCGAATACCTCAGTAAGACTGAGGGATATGATATGTCTGGCAAAAAAAGCACATTACCGAGACTGTTATGTGGACATCAGCATCTTTACCGCTTCTACCAGGTGCTTGTACGCAAGCATATCCATCTTCTTTATGTAAGCAAGCTTATTGTACTCTTCTGAGCGCACTTCAGCAGATATATAAAAATCATCTTCCTTGAATACAGGTAAGTCTGTCTGATTAGTTAAAACTGCAGAAGCAAGATACATGACCATGCATGCTCGCTGCAATGCCACCTCGCCATTGAAGCTCTCGCTAAAAATGTGATTGCGAATATTTGTGATGCCCTTTTTCAAGAGATTGTATTCATCGGGATAAAGCAGACCTCTCCCTGCAATACACGCCGTAGCCCGAATGGTATCCCACAAAGCATCCTCCGGTCTAGCGTCAATTCCCCTGTACTCAAATTCGTTTAGCACAATGCTATGATAATTAGACTTTACCTCAGCGAAATCGTCTATAAACTCCATTAGAGCAGCAATGTCGTATAATTGTTTGATAATCTCCATTTCTTTGTCATTGTTGTATGGGATACCGGTTGTATGTGGGGCGAACGCTGTGAGCTTATCTGCAACAATACCATTCGCATTGGGAATCCTTACTGCTACCGTCGGAGGTTCGGTGAGCAGTAACTCGTTTTCAATGCTTTTCTCTACTGTTGTGCTGTATGGATTGTCCTCAAACACAATATCAAGTAGAATTGTTCGATCCTTTTCCGTCAAAGGTGACTTGTAGCTGAATTTAAAATGCCGTTTTTCGATATTTGATGTAGCATTACGTATATGCTCAACATTCTTTACAAATGGCCAGATTTTAGCTGCTGCTTCCAAGTATTCATCAACATCGGTATTAGGCTTAACGACTATGTCGATATCAGTTGAGAATCTGCGGGGTCTATCCATCAGGAGTATAAGCGATGTTCCACCTTTGAAAATAAAAGGCAGTCCTGAGCGTGCGATAGCTTCAATGAGACCAAATGCAAAAATCATACGTTCGATTAATTCAGGATCTCGCTTGCTCCGGTGTTGTATGGCTCGGATGTGTTCTATCGTGAATGTTTCAGTTTTTATCATTTATGGATGATCTCCTTACAACGGAAATATCGGTTCTGTCATTGATAAATTGAGTGATTTCTTGATCTTTGTTTCGTCGTTTGGCATACCGCATCAGCATATTGAAATTTATTACATACTTGGAAAAAGCTTCTTCATAGATTCCTGGATACTCGCTTCTGCTAATAATCTGATCCAACAATTTATTTGCGAATAAGTCAACCAATAGCTTTTCGAGTCTTGCATTATGACCGCTAACAGGTGCTTCGGACGTGAGCGGCAACACCGACACAGTAATGTCACCAGAATATAAAGCTATCTCTTTTACAGTTGGTTTATAAAGTGTTGTGTACTCGTTTTGGCTAGATAATGTGTTAAACACGCTCTCACAGAGGAGCTTTTCGACTTCAACGAATATGAAATTGTGCGTCAATTGATGGTTGGTAAACTCGTTGAATATGTACGTTTCCCATACGATATACGTAAGCAACGGAAATTGCCTTTGCAAAGATTCGAGTATATCAGATGCGACACTTGTAAGATTAGCGTTGAACTCAATTAACGAATCGTCTTCGGTGTATATACGATAAACGTCATGTGCAACTCGCTGAATAACCTGCTTTTTGCTGAGCTCATAAAGAATCCAGCCAATTGTACTGTCTTTAGCCAATGGCTTGTCCTTCTTTATGTAGTTGATGAGTTCGCCCCTAGTGAATAGTGGGACATCAGCAAAAGCGGCTCTAATCCCCTCGTAATTGCTCATTTTTACACCACCACCTGACTGAAATGGGTTTATATCTCTATTATAACGATATTCATAGACAAATCAAGCGTTTTGGCAAATTATTAATATTTTGCCAAAACGCTTGATATTTTAACTTGAAAAACTATTGATACTTCATGGTTTGAGTAGATTAATGTCTAATTTTATAAAATATCTATATTCGAGATAAAGAATCATTTTGACTTTGTAAAAGCAATAGAGTAGTTTTGAGAAATGTCTGAACCTCTTAGTCTATAGTGCATAAGCAAATCAGTTATTTGGTTTTCATCTTGCCAATTGCTACTTTGCTCTCTCAATATTAGCTTACTGGTTGGAGTAATACTATGCATATACTTATCGTATTCACTTCGTAGTGTTGGCAATCCATCGATAACTAGAATGCGGCAGGCATCATCAGGTAAATCAATACCATCGTATCGGTTAACTAAAACCACCAAACCAACATGCTCTTTTTTTAGTGCAGCAACGATTGTAGCAATTGTCTCTCCAGTAGCTATTGTTGAATTACATTGTAACAATAATACCCTATCATCATAGTAAACACAACCGACTATCAGGGGGAGTGTTCTTGTACTATTTTCATGTAAAATTGATACCGGTTAATGCGAATGTACTTGCAATATACACATTCAAGCATCAGTATCTTCCTCTCCATCCTCTTCTTGATATATTATTCTAGCCTTTACAAATGCACTGATTGTCTCACAATCATTAATTGCTAGTTTCATGAGGTCTTCTGTTAGTTCCAACCCAAATGGATATCGCGGTTGTGTCGAATAGAGGTTTAAGCGGTCACATTCGGCAATTAGCTCATCAAATGATTTGTCCATAGTTTCGCATTTATCGCGCAAGTGTTCCAAATCATGTGTTTTTGGTGGAGAGATACCACTATAAATCCAATATGCTTTTAATGCCTTTTCTGCAGATTGCTGGCATAAATAACATATTATCTCCAATGGTTGAGGGTTCATACTACATAGATGCTTTGCTGAGGCTATATCAGTATCTGAATATGCAATCCATTCATCAACCGCTGATCTATCCATACAGTTTCACTCCTGTTTTAATTACTTCGTTTTCTATAAATCCGATAGAGTTTTTATATCTATTAAATTTACTTTCGGTGCCGACCAGCATATCTATACTACGAGCTTTCCTTATATCTTTAGGGATTGTGCCAGTTATTTTCCATGTTGATTCAATAGCTTGGTGGCCATCTGGTATAATGACATAAAAATCGTAATCGCTACTCTCCTTTGCAGTACCGTTTGCGTAAGATCCGAACAGGTATATTTCCAAAGCAGGAACGGCTCGTAGTATTGTGGCGACTATTTCATTTATTTCAGAGTTATTAGTTATGTTTGTGTTCATCGGTATTATATCCCCTTGCAAAATTCAAAGGTATGATATTTACTTCACCTTCTGGGAGCATATGATTGTCACATATGCACGTAGATAACGTCTTTTATACACTTTAACATATTTTCATTGAAAAACCAATAGACAAACCCTCCCAATAAATCGAGAGGGTTTTGGCACGCCTGAGAAGATTTGAACTCCTGACCTTCTGGTCCGTAGCCAGACGCTCTATCCAGCTGAGCTACAGGCGCATTTGCTATATATTACTATGTAGTGACAGTAAGGATATTTCCAAATAAAACAGCTTGCAAAAGAAGCTTGCCAATAAACAATACGGAAACAGCTGACTGTAAAAAGTATGTTAGCACAATGCGGCTGAAAACACAATAGTTATTTTTACGAAATGCTTTCTTTTAGAGCTTCCTCGGGGGTGATTTCACCAGTGACGATATTGGGAATGTTGCTAAACAGGTTTTCCCTCGCAGTGGGATGGAGTAAATCCTGCACTGCTGGAACCATTGCAGTACAACCTTTTGTCATGGCGAGAGCGGACATGGCGAAGGAGCTAAGACCATCTGGAGGAATCACCCCATCTTTGAGAGCTGTGACTGTGAGAGCACCAAAAGCCGATACCACCTCATCGGTTGTCATCGCCATGACAAATTCCACGCAGGCATCGCGCTTTTGTGGGTCATCCCAAGCTTTTCTTGTTATGCAATATCCCATGGAAAAACCACCGATGGCATCGGTTGTTTTCCTAATCCCTTTGGATGGCACATAAGTAACGGTGAAAGCATCTGGATTGTCAGCTTTATCAAGAATCCAACCAACTTTCCAAGAACCTTCTAAAAGAAATGCGGCTTCCCCTTCAAGAAACAAAAGAGCAGATATTTCATCGCTCATATCATTGGTGTTTATAGGAAAGAAACCCAGTTCATATAATTCCTTGATATCATTCAAGCCAGCTACCCAATTATCATATATATCATCATTATCCAATAAAGGAAGCTGCGAATGACTAGAAACGCTACCGTTGTTAAATATACTATACTCAAACCAATAATGGGGTATATCTCCCAAAGCGCAGGCGATGGGAACATATCCATTTTCTTTGATTATCAAGCAATCGGAGATAAACTCTTCCCAAGTATATTCAGCACCAGGAATAGGTATATCACAAGCATCAAGTATTTCCTTGTTTACGAAAAGACCTTCCCAATAACCATTGACGCTAACGGCATATTGCCTGCCATCATAAGTGGAAACGGGCAATAACGACTCCTTCATGTTGGAGGCATAATCTGGGTATTCTCTGCGAATTTCGCTGATGGAAACTATATGATTATTTCTTATAAGCTCGTCTGCATCGGCACCGGTGAAATAAAAAATAACATCGGGCTCGTTTCCACTACTGAAGTCGGATAGAACTTTAGCTTTCCACTCTTCGTTCACCGCTAAAGCTTCCACATCGATTATAATATTACCACTATTAGTCTCATAATCTTTGTATGCAGCAACAAAATTGCTCCTATTGCCATCGCTGTCTCGAAAAGGTGTGACAACAGTTATCTCAACTGCGCCACCAGTGGGATTGTCAATTGTTTTCGGTTGACACGAAGTCAAACCAACCAAAATTGCGAGCATCATCAGAATCGATATTTGTTTTTTCATTTTTACTCCTTAATTATCTGTTTACTAACATGGGAGGGTAGCACAGAGTGTATATTTTTTAGTTCCGTCAAGCGAAACCAAGGACGGTGGAGCGCGCGAATTGACGCATGGATGCGTCACTGAGCGTAGGAACTAAAAAATATACACTCTGTGCTACCCTCCCCAGCTGTTACTAATACTCCATAGTTCCTCTTATCTCATTTATTTTGTAATGCCTTTTCAATTGTCATCACAGCAGAGCGGAAATCCAGAGGCTTTGCTATATGGTCGTTCATGCCAGCACTCAATGCAAGATCAACATCGGACTTCATCGCATTGGCAGTCATGGCAATAATAACCACCGATTTGGCACTGGGATGATCCATGCTTCTAATGGCTCGTGCAGCTTCATAACCATCCATGCCCGGCATTTGTATGTCCATGAGAATAATATCGTAATATTCATCTGGTGAGTTTTTAAATTTTCTAACAACAGCACTCCCGCTATCGGCTTCCTCAACACTGATACCAGTACCAGAGAGCATTTCCGTGGCAATAATACGATTTATCTCTATATCGTCCACAATCAAAACACGAAGCGCAGACAAATCCACAGCGGGAAAAGCATTCTCTTCGCTGACTTTCTGTACGCCTTCGGTGGAGGTGACGCTGGACTCCACGGTTTTTAACCGAACTGTGAAATAAAAGGTGCTACCCTTTCCAACTTCGCTTTCAACCCAAATGCTGCCATTCATCATTTCAACGATGCTTTTTGATATGGCAAGCCCAAGCCCCGTGCCGCCGAAACGCTTTGTAATGCTGCTATCAGCCTGCTCAAATGATTTGAATAAACGACTAATTTGCTCCGAGTCCATACCTATACCTTGGTCAGAAACAGAGAAAAGATATATTGACCATTCGCCATCTCTACTTGTCTCACTGACCGAAACCTTCACCTGACCACCACCTGGCGAAAATTTCACAGCGTTTGACAATAGATTGATAACAACCTGGTTGAGTCTCATACTATCCACCAACACGCTGTCTCTGGTGATGTCGATTTCATGGAGAAGCTCGATATTTTGCCCATCGTTTCTTGATTGTGTAAGAGAAATTGTAAAGAGGATACTTTCGGTGAGACTTGCTACTTCTTCAGCCAGTTCCAACTTACCAGCTTCGATTTTCGACATATCGAGTATATCGTTGAGAATACCAAGTAGATGGTGGGAGGAGCTTTCGATCTTTTCTATACATTCTCTTATTTTATCTATATTATTTGACTGACCTGCTATTTGGGTCATTCCTAAAATTGCATTCATAGGGGTTCTGATTTCATGGCTCATGTGAGACAAAAAATCAGTTTTAGCTTGATTAGCTTGTTCCGCATCGCTTTTTGCATACATTATTTCCGTAATATCTGCCATTGTTAGCATCACACAAGAGATTCTTTGATTCTCTTGCTCCCTGTCATAGACACGGCGTAAAGCTAGCTGATAATAAAAGGCTTCCGAATCATTTTCAGTCGTCATGACAACTGTTGTGGAGTAGTCACCAGTTCCATATGTACCAAAAACTTCAGCAGCTTCATATGGCAGGATATCCGTTTTACGAGATGTAAGTATTTTTGCCAACAATGATATATCGGTATCGTTTAAGTTGAATTTACCCAATACATCACACATCATTTTATTTCCATAAACCATATTGCCCTTTGGATCAAAAAAAGCGATTGCTTCTGGCATAACGTCAAAATGACTGGAAAATGTTTGTAGAGTCATATTTAAGCCATTTAAAATAGTGTAAAAATCACCCTTATATTTTGTGGTGTCAGCCCTAACATGCAAAAGTCCTGCTCCTGCATCTTTGAAAACTTTGTAATTATCCGCCAAAAGACCTGCGATACTATCAGCGACTTCTTTTAAAGCACGACCAATTTGCCCCATTTCATCATCTGGTAAATCAGCACCCACTGTGAAAGTGTTACCTTGGGCGAATGCTTCTGCAGAAGCTATTATGGTACTCACGGAAGCATTGATATTGTGGACTATTCTTCTACCTAGAAATACCGTGGTAAAACTCACTAAAACGATTAAACTAAAGATTATTAGTGAGGCGTTGATAAAGCTTTCCCTGGCAAGGTGTCGGCTGTTGGCAGCTTGCTCTTCGTATATGCCCACTAGTTTTTCAAGCAAAGAGCGTATATGGATACCCTTTGGAATTGCAGTATCATACAAACGTAAAGCGGCAGAATCTTTGCGTCCATTGGCAGATAAGCGAGCAACACTATCTATTTCCTGGGCCCATTCGGATATTTTCACACTTAATTCGGACACAAGTTCATATTCGGTGGCTGTTCCGAAGGCTTCATCGCTCAAAACTTCGAAATATTTGTTGATTTTTATACGTAGATTATCTTGATAATCGCGAATTGATTCCAGTAAAGATTCTTGATTCTCGCCTCCAGCATCTATAACTGCATCGCGAACCAAGGCTTCGATTTGTCCAATATCAAAGGATATTCCATTTAGGTACACAAGGGGAGAAACGACCAAATAGTCGTTTCTATTTATTGTGATGTTCATCCTAGCAATATTCATATAGCCAGCTAAACCAATCAAGATTGAAGCAAGAATGGCTATTGTATATAATATGAACAATTTAGTTTTAATTTTGACAGACTTCACAGCGCAGGTATTCCTTTATTTGCTACTCATTAATTATATCGAAATAACAGATGTTGCGCTAAACAGTCTCACATGATATACTTGACAAAAATTAGAAAGAAGGTTGGAAATGTTATACAAACAATTCGGAGATATACAACTATCCCATCTTGGTATGGGAAATATGCGCCTACCCACCATTGGGGAACGCGGACCTATTGACGAAGAAAAAGCGAGAAAAGTCATTGAATATGCATATAATAATGGTGTGAACTATTTTGACACAGCCTTTCGCTATCACGAAGGTGAATCGGAAACCTTCACTGGTAAGATACTCAACCAGTTTCCAAGAGATACTTGGAATTTGGCATCGAAGTTTCCTGGACATATGCTGAGAAAAGAAGGAGAAAGGCTTGTGTTTACAGGTTTCGGAGAGGGACGTTTAGAATACTTCGACTCCATTGAGCAAATATTTGAATTGCAATTGGAAAAATGCAAAGTTGATTATTTCGATTTCTATTTGCTCCATGGTTTGGCGGAAAACTCCTATGACTTCTACAGCGACAAGGGTCTTGGAATAGTGGACTTTTTCCAAAAGCAAAGGGAAGCTGGCAGAATTAAGCACTTTGGCTTTTCCTCCCATGGACGCGCAGAATCTATTGAAATGTACTTAAATGAATGGAAAGGTGTTTTCGAGTTCGTTCAAATACAAATCAACTATCTTGATTGGACATTGCAGAATGCGAAAGAAAAGTATGAAATCATCACAAATAGTGGGCTTCATGCGGTGGCAATGGAACCAGTGCGTGGTGGGCGTCTTGCCAGGTTACCTGCCGAGGCTGAGGCATTATTAAAAGAAGCCAGACCAGATGACTCACCTGCTACTTGGGCGCTTAGGTATCTTCAAGGACTTCCTGGAAAGGGAATGACAGTGATACTAAGCGGAATGACGGAAATGGAGCATGTGATAGAAAATGTGGCTGTCATGTCAAAAAACGAGCCAACAACACAGGATGAAAATGTGGTTTTGGAAAAAGTAGTAGCGTTGATGACAAACATGATTCCTTGTACTGCTTGCCGTTATTGCGAGGAAAGCTGCCCGCAGAGTCTCAATATTTCAAGGCTTATATCAATGTATAACGAAGCATCCTACGATGGTAGAATTGGCAGTGCAATGACCATTCTCGAACAAATGGGAGAAGACGGCGGACCTTCTGCTTGCATAGCATGCCGAGAATGCGAAAAGCTTTGCCCCCAAGAAATTGCAATACCCGACATATTGGAAAAATTTGTACAAATGATCGCCAATTCACCACCTGGTCGATGAGTATCGTATATGGATTGCTTCGGTCATTGTGAACTCAAAGACCGAAGCAATCTAGACTGTATATTCCATTTATTACTGTTTTTTCGCGTTAATTATGAATTTAGGTGATTATCTTGAGTACAGCAGACAACTTGAAAAGTATTATCAGCCGTCAAAAAGAAATCCTAGCTGAATTGGAAACCGAGTGCCAAAGCTTGGAAGAGAGCGACTTGGTGGTGGAAAATTCAACCCTTGTCAAAGAAATAGAAAAAATCCGTAAAGAAATAGAATCAATCAATGCAAGAGCAGCCGAAGTAACACAGGAGAACGTCAGGCTTAAAAATGCTCTCCATGAGCAAATGTTCAACGAAAAAGCAGAAATTATTGGTGCTAGAAAAGCAAAGCTTGATGTATATTACCAGTCCAGTGTGGACAAAGAGATGAATAGGCTCTCAGCAATCGAAAAACAAGCTAAAGATCGTATCGATGGATTAAAAGAAAGGCTTTCAAAAAATAATATAGCAGCCGATGGAAGAATTAGCTCAATATTAATTGAGCTTACATCACTTATAGATTCAAGAATAACAGAAGCACAAAGGGAAACAGCCAGTGTTCCCGCTGCTTTTTCCCAGGATGAATTAAATGAGCTTGATGCTCTTAAAAACGAACAACTCAGCGATGATCAAGTAAATGAAGCAAGCAAAAAAAACAATATAGAACGCTTCGTCGGATTAAACATCCTCAATGCAGTTGGAGTTTTGCTCCTCATAGTTGGAGCTATAACATTGGCTCGCTTTACTTATTTTCGCCTAACAGATGAGCTGAAGGGTATCATGCTTTTCTCCCTTGGTGGAATAATGCTGGCACTGGGAGAGCTGCTTAATAAAAAGAGTCCCAATGTGTTCTCATTGGGGATTTCAGCAGGCGGTATTGCAATACTTTATGCCGCTCTTGTAATGAGCTATTTCGGTCTTGATATACTAAGCAAATACCCAGCACTTCTTGTGTGCGTTTTGATTACATCTGGTGCTTTCATCTTTTCAAATCGATATAATGCGCAAATCATCGCAATTTTCGCATTGTTCGGTGGATATATGCCCCTCATAGTCATAGGCTCCGACCCTTCTTTGAGATACGGAGCAATGGGTTACTTTATACTATTAAATTTCCTTGCGCTGCTTATTTCCACGGTGAAAAAGTGGCGCATTTCCTCTTTTGTTGGGCTATTTCTTAACCTTGTCAGCACATTGGTGGTTTACAGCCTATTTTATAGCAGAACGAGAAGCACCCAAGATACAATATTGGTGATACTCTATGTGATGTTTGCTTTCATCATATATACAGCAATTCCAATAATCAGTACCTTTCGCACAGGGTCAAGATTTAGGGCTTCCGATGTTGTGCTGCTGGCTATAAACACTGTTTTCAGTAGCTTGATACTATATTTCGTCTTTTGGGGTTTCAAATTAACAGATTTCAATGGATTGTTAGCAATATCTTTTGCTGCGATTTATTTGTTGATAGGACGATTCATAGAAAGCAAGTTTAACACTGACGAACGAAATGCAAAGGCGCTTTTCTATATAACTGGTCTCGCTTTTGTTATAATGGTAATCCCGCTTCAATTCGACTATTCATGGCTATCTTTGGGCTGGTTGGCAGAAGGAGTGCTTTTGTTAATTTTTGGTATTTTATCAAATGAAAAAGGAATCAAAATCGCAGGAGCTGTTGTGTATGCATTGTGCTTTCTCGCCTTTGCCCTTTACGATTGTATGCGATATTTAGACTTTTTATTTGTCTACAAATACACAGCCATCACTTTAGGAAGCCTCGGTGTTTTAGCGGCATTTATTTACAAAAAGACAATGTCGGGGATGGGAGTTAAAGCATATAAATACTTCACGCTGGCAAATTTCTGGTTGTTTGGGATATACTTAATACTTATAAAACTACGTAGTTTCATTGCGTTCCCTGTGACAGCGGCGGGTTACCAAATTGAATATTTGTTATATGCTGCTTCGATTGTATGCACAATCATATTGGCTTATGGCTACTCACGAACCAAGCTATTATCTGATATGGGAACGAAAATCATGACCATGGCACTTTATTTTATTGCTATTTTATCCTTGATAATATTAAATTCCAAAAGCTCACCAGTGTATGGCATTGTTTATTTCTCAAAGGGAACGCCAATGCTCAGTACAACTATCATCGGTTCAATTATTCTATTGCTGCTTTCTGGCTTGACAGTCTTCGCTCTGCGAGATTTGATGTTGATGATTGTTTCCGAAAGAAAGCTGGGAATAGAATGGTATCCATTTATCCTGTCAGCATATTTTGTCACAATTCTCACCCACAACTTGATTAGCCAATATAATTTATCCTTTTCCAACGCAATAATCAGTGTTATATATGTCTTAACCGCCTTGGGTTGGATTTTATATGGGTTTTCTCAACGATATTCTTTTGTTAGATTATTCGGATTAGGACTTTCCATCTTAGCTGTGATTAAGCTATTTTTACTTGATTTATACAGCCTGACCCAAGGATATCGAATCATTTCATATTTTGCCCTTGGAATAACCCTCATAGTTATTTCATTCGTCTACCAGTATTTCAACAAACGTTTAGAAAATACTAGTAGTAGTCAGAAAGAAGGAGTGTCCAATGACGCTTAAAAAAATAATATACTTATTATGTGTAGTATATATGCTTTGTAGCTTAACAATTTATGCCTTTGCATATACCGCAGACATCGAAACCAGCGGAAATAATCGGTATGTAGCCGTTCGACTCACTCCCACTATATATAACAATGGAAATGAGAATTTATCGGATATTTTAATCAAAGATAGATTTGGACAAAATGTTCCATACTTTATACACCAAGGTTCGAGCAATACCTTGACAAACACTGAAAAATATACGCTGGAACTAATTAATTCATACCTATACGAAGATTATTTCTACTTCGATTTCAAACTTGCAGAGGAATTGAATCGGGATATTGTATCGACATCATTAGTGTTTACAAGCAGGGATACAAACTTTGCAAAAGATATTAATTTATACGGAAGTTATGACGATATCCATTGGGAGTTTATCCAAAGAGACAGCTTATACTCCATCGATAATAAGTCGAAACTCACCATCGATTTCATACAAGCCCAAAAATATACCCATTATAGATTGAGGTTGGGCAACAATCTGGAACAAATCTCTTTTACTACTGCTCAGCTAGTCTATAATTTTGATTTATATGAGGATTCGTATTTTCTTGGAACTATTGAACCAGAGTTTTCCATTGAAAATGGTCAACAAGAAACAATTATCACAATTGAAGGTCTGAAGAATCTTCGCCTTTGCGATATTACCATTGTAACCGATAGTATGTTCCAACGTTCGGTAAGTACCTCATTGGGCACCCGTAAAGAGCTATATCACCTATCGTTTAATGATAATACATATTCCGACACCACCATACAACAAAACTGGCGCATTTCCCGTGATGATGAGTTGGTTCTTACCATTTATAACGGTGACGATAGGCCTATTAATATTAGTAAAATTGTTGTCCAATATTATGCTGCCGACATTGTGTTTGAAAAACAAGCAGGGGAGACATATACATTGGAATTTGGTGCAGACCCTTCAAAGAGAGCTCCTGTTTACGATATTTCACGGTATAGCGAAGAGATATTAAAAGGAAACTTGGACAGAGGTTTCATTAATAATATAGATTTTAGTGAAATAGAAATCCCTCAACCGAGGGATTATAAGGCAGTATTTAATATTGTAATTATTGTGGTAACTCTTTTACTTGGAACGGCGATTGTATTTAGGCTTCGGCGAAAGGACTAAGAAGCAGGAGGTTCTAGCCTAAAGCCACATCGATAAATCCATTTTTCGTCAGCTGCTTGATGTATCGAAACCCGATATGCTCAAGCAGCTCTTCCATTTCATCATATTTATAACATATCGATTCCGCTTCATGGCTATCGCTGGAGAGTATCACTTCTCCTCCGCGTGAAAACAGTTCTCCCAATAAAAACACAGAAGGGTATGGTTCCAGCTTCCCACCTTTGAACATTATTCTTGTGTTTACTTCAAAAAGCTTATGGTCTTTGAGAATCTCGTCCATGGCTGTGAGAGCTGCTTCCATATATAGAGGATGGTTTTCATCGAATAAGCTACCATTATCGTTAAATTTTGATACAATATCAAAGTGGGCAACAATGTCCGCTTTTGTTTTTTTTATAACATTTGCTACAGTTTTATAGTAGTCTTCCACCATTTCATAATAGTTTCCTCCATAATGGGTTTCCACAGAATCAACCAATTCGTCGGCATCTCCATCGATGCTGAGGTATTGATTGTTTTTCATTATAAAATGGACAGAGCCTAAGGAATAATCAAGCTTCGCTTCCACATTGTCAGCCAAGTATTCCTGCTCGATTCCAATAAAAAGCTCGATTTGACTAGCATATTTTTCACGCAAAGCTTTAAGCTCAGAAAAATATATTTCGGTATTTTCAAGTGTCATACAATACCCATAATCAAAGGAAGCAAAGGAATGCCCCGAAAAGCCCAAAGACCCGCATCCTTTTCGTATTGCAGCCAAAACCATATCTTCAAGGGAAAGCGTCCCATCACAATAAAGCGAGTGAGTATGTAAGTTCTGTAACAGTTTCAAACAATAAAACCCCCATGTATAATTAATAATGAATAATTGTTCATCGTTAATTGTTCATCGTCAATTGTTAGTTGAGTAATTATTCATTATTAATCATTAATCATTAATTAAGTCCCTGACTCCTGTGCCAATGCCGTGTCTGGAGGCAAGTTCCTTTATAACATCCTTGGGGCTTATATCCATTTTAGCCATCAATACCATGGTGTGATATACCAGGTCAGCAATTTCGTATATTGTCTCAACTCTGTCATCGGCTTTTCCTGCTATTATTACCTCGGTGGATTCTTCTCCGATTTTTTTCAGCATCGTATCGAGACCTTTTTCAAACAAATATGTTGTATATGAGCCAGCTTGCGGGTTATTTTTTCTATCATCGATTATGTCAAATAGAGTGTAGAGATTGAAAGCTTCAAGGTTTTCCCCATGTATATGCTCAAAAAAACAAGACTCAGCACCGGTATGGCAGGCAGGTCCATCTTTTACCACATTCACTAGGAGCGTATCTTTGTCACAATCTGTTTTTATGCTGACAATATGCTGTGTATTGCCAGAGGTTTCGCCCTTTCGCCACAATTCCTTTCTTGAGCGCGACCAGAAACAGCATATGCCTTCGTCAATGCTGATTTTCAAACTCTCGGCATTCATATAAGCAAGCATTAAAACAGCACCGCTTGCATAATCGGTAACAATGGCGGGGATTAATCCGTCCTCGTCAAACTTCAATTCGCTTATATCCATCATGTTGATAATCGCCCCTCTATTCATATGTGATCATATAGCTAAATCATTACACCATTTAACAGCATCAAGATATATTTCTGATATCTCATCCGCATTGATATTAAGTGCGGTTACATAGGTATCGGTTTTGTCCCAATCGCTGCGCTCTATGCTGACCACGAGCTCCAGCAAGTCGTATAGAGGACCTGTTTGGTATATGAGTGCAGCTGTGACTTCTTGGGCGAGGTGAATACCTTCCAGTGCGGTTGCCATGCGAACATCCATTAAGACATCAAGCATGGAAAACAATCCAACTTGAAAAGCACTTTCATCGGATTTGACAAAACCGAATTTTGTATTCAAATTTTCGATAACTCTGCCTCTTATCATGGACATTTTTATGATTTCATCGGGTTTGTCAGAACTGAGTCCCATTAGTGCAATCATAAATATCCATTTTCGAAGCTCGATGCTGCCAAGTACGGCTATTGCCCTTGAGATATCTGTAACTTCGTTGCGAAGTCCATAAAAGGCAGAATTTACAAGTCGCAGTAATTTATAAGAAAGAGCAACATCGTCACGAATGGCTTTGCTGACCCTTTGAATGTTTATTTCCTCACCAGCACTGGCTTCACGCATCAAAGCTATGTAGCTGAATTTCAATGGTGAAAGGGTTCGTGATGACATGGTTTCAGGTTTACTGAAAAAATAGCCTTGAAATAGGCGGAAACCCATTGACATTGCTAAATCGAACATTTCATTTGTTTCAATTTTTTCCGCGAGCAGCCATTTTCCTTTTAGATTGATTTGTCTCATCATTTGGGCGATTTCTTGTGGAGTGCTTGCAATGAAATCAAATTTGATTATCCTGCTTAATTCGATGAGTGGTTCCAACTCTGGAGTGTAAGTGAAATCGTCCAGAGCAAGCTTGTAACCTTTTCTATGGAGCTCTCGGCAAGCTGCGATTATTTCAGGTGTCGGTGTGATTGTTTCCAATATTTCCACAATCAATTGGTCTCTTGGGAATAAGGTGGCGGTGTTTTCCAATAGTAAATTGGCTGTAAAGTTTACGAAGGCAGGCTTGCCGCCTGTGATGGTTTCGATTCCTCGAGAAAAGAAGCTTTCGATGATAACATGGGAAGTGGCTTGGTCGTGGTCTGTGTTTGCATCAAGCCTATAAAAATCTTCATCGCCACCTCGAAAAAGAAGTTCATAGCCGAAAATTTGCTTTTTCATATTGAAGATAGGTTGCCTAGCTATATATGTATTCACGAGCATCCCTCCCATCTTCGCAAGTATTTCTGATTAATTGAACACTGAATTCATTTTAACACGCTTCAACGCACAGTGTCAATGAGTATGGAATTTTACATAGGTTTTACTTGGATAGACATTTGGATTTTACAAATGACCATTAAACTAATTTTACATTTAGTTAATATTAATTTTGGAGGATACCACAATGAAGAAAATCTTAGCAATAACACTGGTGATTGTTTTTACACTGGCTCTCGTGGCTGGATGCACGAATAACAATACGCCAAGCAGCTCGAGCCCCTCGCAAAGCTCATCATCTCCTAGCCCATCAAATACATCGCCAAGCCCAGCCAATACAAACCAAACCCCAGAAAGTACAGAAGCAGACGACAGCTTTGATGCAAGCCGCATAATCGCGGTCTTTACTCGTGAAGATGGTAGCGGAACCAGGGACGCTTTTGTGAGCATTACTGGTGTAGGTGGGGACATGTATGAAGAAGCAGTTGTAATCAGCGAAACAAATGAAATACTCACAAAAGTCGAAGAAAACGAATATGCAATCAGCTATGTTTCCGTTGGTTCTTTGAGCGACCGTGTGAAAGCACTCACCATTGACGGAGTTTATCCATCAAATGAAACCATCATGGATGGTAGCTATAAGCTACAAAGGCCCCTTCTAGTTTGCGTAAATGCAGATAGTGTAGACGACCCGCTGGTGCAAGACTTTATAGCCTTTATGCTCTCGGCTGAAGGGCAAGACATAGCAGCGACAAGGTGGACAAAAGTAGATTTAAACGCAGAGAGCTATTCCACAAGCGGTTTGAGCGGAACGCTGAAAGTTGGAGGTTCCACCTCGGTTGAGCCTTTAATGCAAGCATTGAGGCAAGCATACATTGTTTTAAATCCAGGTGTGGAAATTGAAATTTCAGGCGGAGGTTCTGGTGCTGGTATCAGCGAATCCACAAGCGGTGTGTTGGACATTGGTATGTCAAGCCGTGCATTGAGGGATGAAGAAAAAGCCAATCTGACAGATTACGACATCGCATTGGATGGAGTGGCAGTAATCGTAAACCCAGCAAATCCTGTTGAGGGTATGACGATTGATCAAGTAAAAGTCATTTTCACAGGCGAAGTCACCAGATGGGCAGATAGCAATTAGGAGTTAGCAATTAGGAATTAGGAATTAGGAAATTGGAATTCGTGATTTTTATACTAGGAATGTTTGTATCAAGACTCCTACATCAAGGAAAGAATTTCTCTTCCCAATTCCTTTTTCCATATAAAATGATTCAATAGCGATTAAAAAGTTGGTGCCTGTATGACTACTAAAGCTCGGGAAAGAATAATGCATATTGTTTTTGTCATAGCGGCTTTTATAGCTATCTTAGCTGTGGCATTGATATGTATTTTTTTGTTTGCACAAGGATTACCTACGATATTTGAAATAGGACCATCGAAATTTTTGTTGGGACAAAAATGGACACCAACGAATAGCAACCCAGCTTTTGGGATTTTACCTATGATATTGGGAAGCATATATGTCACAGCTGGAGCGATATTGTTGGGAGTACCCATTGGGCTTTTCATGGCAGTATTTATGGCTAGGATGTGTCCTGGGCCTCTATATCGTATAATTAAGCCAGCTATCAATCTAATGGCTGGGGTGCCATCGGTTATTTATGGTTTCTTTGGCATGATGGTTTTGGTGCCGATGATATTCGATGCTTTCGGAAAAAAATTCGACATGATGAGCGGAGACTCGATGTTAGCGGCATCTATTTTGCTTGGTATAATGATATTGCCTACTATCATAAGCATAGCTGAAACAAACCTTAGGGCTGTTCCCCAGGAACTATATGAGGCAGCAGTTGCTTTGGGAGCCAGTCATGAACGAACGGTATTTAAAGTTTTGCTCCCAGCTGCGAAATCTGGAGTAATGGCGGCAATTGTTCTTGGTATTGGGAGAGCCATTGGCGAGACAATGGCTGTGAAAATGGTTGTTGGCAATCAAGCTGTGTTTCGACTACCCCATGAATTTCTTAAAGGAGTTCGAACTATGACCACTAACATCGTTATAGAAATGGGATATGTTGAACATGGTAGTTTGCACAATGGTGCACTTATTGCGACTGGTGTTGTTTTGTTCGTATTCATCATGCTCATCAATGCGCTGTTTTCTATACTAAATAATGAAAAAGCAAGTCAATAAGAAGGATTGTGCTTATGGAACTGCTTATTAAAAAAATAAAACGAAAAAAACCAATTGATTGGTTGAGATTTCTTGCTGTTTGGACATCGGCATTTCTCACTGTTTTCATATTGGTTTATATTTTAGTTTTTGTATTGATCAGAGGTATTCCACATATTAAGCCATCCTTGTTTAGCTTTACATATACTATAGAAAATCAATCGCTCTTCCCTGCTATTGTAACTACAGTTATAATGATAGTGGTAACGCTAGTTTTAGCAGTACCCCTTGGAGTATTCACAGCAATTTATTTGGTGGAGTACGCAAAGCGAGGAAGCAAGTTTGTTCAAGCGATTAGAACAACCAGCGAAACTTTGGCTGGGATTCCATCGATTGTTTTTGGCTTATTCGGATATATATTCTTTGCAGATTGGCTAGGTTGGGGAAAATCTATATTAGCAGGTTGTTTTACTCTTGCTATAATGGTGTTACCCCTTATCATACGAACAACAGAAGAGAGCCTTAAGTCCATACCTGACAGTTATCGTGAAGGTTCATTTAGCCTTGGAGCTGGACGCTTGCGAACAGTATGGCGAGTTGTTCTACCGCCTGCGCTACCAGGTGTATTCGCCGGAATCATATTAGCGATGGGGCGCATAGTGGGTGAAACTGCTGCATTGGTATTTACAATAGGAAGCGTAATAAAAATACCGGACAACCTGTTTTCCCAAGGACGGACATTAGCACTACACGTATTGCAACTGTCAAGCCAAGGGCATTATCGCAATGAGGCATATGCAACAGCAGTTATTTTATTAGTGCTTGTTGTTGGTATAAATATGCTATCGACATCAATCGAAAGAAAATTTAAGGAATCGACAAAGTGATGGTTATGGAAAAGGAAAAGACAAAAACAAAAATACTGATAAGCGGTGTAAATCTGTGGTATAATGAGTTTCAAGCATTAAAAAGCATCTCCATGAATATAAAGGCAGGAGAAATCACGGCTTTCATCGGTCCTTCTGGTTGTGGAAAATCAACGCTAATCAAAAGTTTAAATCGCATGAATGACCTCATCGAAGGCTGTAAAATTACAGGTTCTGTTTTACTTGATGGTCAAGATATTTATGGGGATATTGATGTAAATATGCTCAGAAAACGTGTGGGCATGGTGTTTCAAAAGCCAAATCCCTTTCCCATGAGTATTTATGACAATATTGCTTTTGGACCGCGTACACATGGAATAAAGAACAAGCAAAAACTTGATGAAATTGTTGAAAAATCCCTTAGAGATGCTGCAATATGGGAGGAGACCAAAGATAGATTGAAAAAAAGTGCCCTCTCATTATCTGGTGGACAACAGCAAAGACTATGCATAGCCAGAGCCTTGTCGGTATCACCAGAGGTTTTGTTAATGGACGAACCCACAAGTGCTCTTGACCCCATCTCCACATCTAAAATAGAAGATTTGGTAACTGAGCTAAAAAAAGACTATACTGTTGTTATTGTGACCCACAATATGCAGCAAGCAACTCGAATATCAGATAAGACAGCGTTTTTCCTGCTAGGTGAAATGATTGAGTTTGGAGATACCCAACAGGTTTTTTCCATGCCAAAGGATAAGCGCTGCGAAGATTATATTACAGGCAGGTTTGGCTGATGAGAACTAAATTCGAAGAGCAGCTTGCGTTGCTGCATGAAATGCTGGTGGAAATGGGTGCAATGATTGAAAAAGCTATTGCCATGGCTATTGGAGCACTCACCCAACAAAACGGCACAATGGCCTTGGAAGCAATAGCTTTCGACAATGAAATCGACCAAATGGAAAAGGACATTGAAGCACTATGTCTACAATTACTTTTGCAACAACAACCAGTTGCAAAGGATTTAAGGCTTATATCAGCAGCATTAAAAATGATAACTGATATGGAGCGTATCGGAGACCAGGCTGCCGACATTTCAGAAATTGCCCTGATGCTCATAGATGAAACATATATTAAGAAGCTGGACAATCTTCCGCAAATGGCTATAACAGCCTCGAAAATGGTTACTGAGAGCATTGATGCTTTCGTTAAAAAAGACTTAGATCTGGCTTATGCTGTTATCGAGAGCGATGATGTGGTGGATATGTTTTTTACCACTATAAAAAATAACCTCATTGAACTCATCAGAGAAGATCAGGAAAATGGTGGTCAAGCAATAGACCTAATGATGATAGCAAAGTATTTCGAGCGTATCGGTGACCATGCCACCAACATTGCAGAGTGGGTAGTCTTTTCCATTATGGGAAAGCATTGGAACGAACAAGCATAACTTTGATGCCATATTCGATGTAAATAAGGAGTAATACTGTGAATAAAATCTATGTTGTTGAAGATGATGAGCATATACAGGAAATTGTGATATATGCGTTGAATTCAGCTGGTTTTGATGCCAGTGGTTATGAAACTGGGAAGGATTTATATATAGCCATGGAATCGGAACTACCTGCACTTGTCATTCTCGATATCATGCTTCCAGATGAAGATGGACTCACAATTTTACGGAAGCTCCGTAGCGTGTCTAAAACTCAAAAGCTTCCAATAATAATGCTCACAGCAAAAAGCGACGAATTTGACAAGGTAAAAGGGCTGGATATGGGAGCAGATGATTATATATCAAAACCCTTTGGCGTAATGGAGCTAATCTCAAGGGTAAATGCTGTTTTACGCAGGAGCGAAACAGACCACAGCGAAAAACTGGAATTGTCAGGAATCATCATAGACAACACTCGCCGGGAGGTGTCCATTGATGATACTTTCGTCAAACTGACATTCAAAGAATTTGAATTGCTGTATTATTTGATGCTTAACTCTGGACTGGTTCTCAGTCGTGACCAAATAATGCAAACTGTTTGGGGCTTCGATTTCGAAGGTGAGAGCAGAACAGTTGATATGCATATTAAAACTTTGCGGCAAAAACTTGGTACCCATGGCGGTATGATAAAAACCGTCCGCAATGTGGGGTATCGTATCGATCCCATTATATAATTATGGAGATAAAAATTTGTTAGTAGCGTGATAAAGACAAACATCAAATATTATATGTTTTCCCTCGTAAATACGTATAAACGTGGAAAGGAGAAAGACTTATGAAGCGACGCATCTATATTAATTTTATATGCTTGCTTATGCCTAGTGTGCTGGTACTGTCAGTAACTTTAAGCTTTCTATTCCACAATGCTGCAAAGGAACAGGAACGTACACTGATACAGGGACATGCAAGACTTCTATCAGACATGCTTAACAGCGGAATTATTGGTGGCTTGCAATTTTCTGATTATGTAAGCTATTCTGAAAATGTACCACGAATGACAGTCATTTCACCAGATGGAACCGTATTGCTAGACAGCAGAGCGTCTGCCGATTATATGGAAAACCACATGGACAGGCCTGAATTAATCGAAGCTTTCGACACGGGTACAGGGGAGTCCCTACGTCGTTCGGATACATTCGGCGTGGATATGTATTATTATGCCATTTTGTTGCAAGATGGAAATGTACTTAGAATTTCTGGATTAATTGATGGAATAACTAGGGTTTTTGCAGTGGTTTTACCTGCGATAATAACAGTGACGCTGCTTATACTATTCATTGCTAATTTTGTGGGAAGAAGGCTTACTGAACGTATAATAGCACCACTTGAGACTATAGATTTTGATAGCGAAGCAATGCCTGTCTATGATGAATTGACTCCATACGCACTAAAAATACAACAGCAAAAGAGAGACCTGGATGCGCAGATTACCACCCTTTCCGAAAGAGCTGACACCATTGAAACAATCAATAAGCATATGAATGAAGGTCTCGTCCTCACCGATGCGGATGGTATTATACTGACAGCTAACGCCAGTGCTCGCGAATTGTTTGGAAATGATGTGGAATCAAACAATATTTTGCACATTTATCGAAATGAGGAATTTCAGCAAGGAGTAAAAAAATGTCTTGCTGGGGAAAGCGTTGAGATGCAGCTTGACCGCTCGGAAAGAGTCTATAGCATCCACATGAGTCCTGTTATAACAAGCGGCACCACTAGGGGAGCTGTGATTCTTTTCCATGATGCCACAGCCAGGCATAGAGCGGAACGGCAGCGGCGGGAGTTTTCTGCAAATGTTTCCCATGAACTAAAAACTCCGCTGACAACTATTTCTGCATTATCTGAAATGATATCGAACGGCATAGCTAAAGAAGATGATATCATTAGTTTTGCCAGTAGAATCACGGAACAAGCAGGTCGATTACTTGTCCTAATTGAAGATATTATTCGATTGTCAGAATTCGATGAGGGCAAAAGCGCAATGGAAAATACCGTCTTCGACTTATGGGAGCTTGCGGAAACCGTAATCGGAGCTTTGCGGGATAGTGCGGGGAACATTGAAATCAAGCTAATTGGTGAAAGGTTTAACATATCTGCCAATCACAGGATGATAGACGAGCTGCTCCATAATCTAATAGACAATGCGATTAAATATAACAGCGAAGATGGTTGCGTCACAGTTGAGCTGGAGCTTGTGAATAGGCTGATGTGTAAAATATCAGTATCGGACAATGGCATTGGAATTCCTCTGGAGCATCAACCCCATGTTTTTGAGCGTTTTTATCGCGTGGATAGGTCTAGGTCGAAGAAAACCGGAGGAACAGGTTTAGGCTTGTCCATCGTCAAACATATCACAGAGTTTCACAATGGCTGGGTAGAGCTAAACAGCTCCGAAAACATCGGTACAACCGTTTCTTGTTATTTAAAACTGTGAAAGTATTGCGAAACCCTTGTTCTTTTGATATAATAGCTAACATACAATCCGAGGAGGTATATTATATGCCATTTTATGATTTGCGTTGCAAAAACTGCGACGAAGAGTTCAATGTTCGAGCATCCATGGTGGACAAAGCAGAAAAACGCATTCCTTGCCCTGTTTGCGGGTCTACAGACCTTGCAACTTCCTTTAAGTTTGCTCCTAATTATATAAGAGCAGGTGGAGCAGCTTCAGAGCCAGTGGCAGCCTGCGCAAACAGCAAGACCTGCAGTGCCGCTTGCCCCCATGCTCATAATAGCAGCGTATTGTCCAGTATTTAGTTATAGTTCTATTTTGAAACTCTATTAAAACAACAAAGCACCGATTATTTATATCAGTGCTTTGTTTGTTGTATATTGACATTTAGATTGTAATAATTCGCTAATTAGATGATTACTACGGGCTTAATCAAGTCAGCGGGTTTGTCTTTCATGAGGAAGAGTGCCTCTTCAACTTTGTCAAAACCGTTGAGAGTGTGAGTGACCAGTTTGCCTGGGTTGATTCTACCAGCTCTCCAGAGGTCTGAGTATTGCTCCATGCGGAGTCTTCCGCCCAGCATCAAACCACCGATGATTTGTTTGTGACCCATTCCAACGCCCCACTCGACTCTGGGGATTTTGAAGTAATCGCCACCACCGAGATAGTTGACATTGCTTATTTTACCACCAGCTTTAACCATGCGAACTGCTTGGTCGAATGTGTCAAGGTCGCCGCCTGCGATAATAACGCGGTCAACACCCTTTCCGCCTGTGCGGTCGAGTACTTGCTCAACAAGATCGCCGTCTCTGTAGTTAATGGTGTCAGTTGCGCCGAATTCTTTAGCGAGAGCAACACAGTCTGGTCTTGAACCAACGCCGAATAGATCCGATGCGCCTCTGATGGCAGCGGCTGCAACAGCCATGAGACCGACAGGACCAATACCAACAACGACTACTTTATCGCCGAATTGGATGTCTGCCATATCAGCAGCGAGGAATCCTGTGGGAACCATGTCGGAGAGCATGGAAGCGGTAGCTAGATCCATTCCATCGGGAAGATGAGCCAAGTTACCATCTGCATCATTAACATGGAAAAATTCTCCGAAAACACCATCTTTGATGTTGGAGAATTTCCAGCCAGAGAGCATTCCGCCTGAATGCTGTGCGAAACCAGCTTGTGCCTCGACGGAGTTCCAGTCGGGGGTGATAGCCGGTACTAATACTTTGTCGCCGACCTTAAAGTCTTTAACAAGGGAGCCTACTTCAACGACTTCGCCGACACCTTCGTGTCCGAGGACTAAGTTGTGCCTATCGCCGATGGCGCCTTCCCATACGGTATGTACATCAGAAGTACATGGTGCCAGTGCCAGTGGTTTGCAGATTGCATCCAGGGGCCCACACACGGGTCTTTCTGCATCGATCCAACCAGTGTTGTTGAGTCCTAACATTGCATATGCTTTCATATAGTTCTTTCCTCCTAGTATTGTATTGAATACGTTTGTGTTAAACGATTTCCAACCACATGACATAATACAGGAAAAATACGTGAAATTCAACACAAATTTTTCATTTCTATGATATGTTTTATTATAATGCTATAATTCAGATAAAAAGTACAATTCTTTAGGGTAAAAAGGGGAAAAGTCGAATTATATTTCGCAGTTATATAGCATGATTTCCATTTGCTATATGTTACTTCGATTCATACAATTCGACTTTTGGTTTTTCAAATGCGTGTTTTTAATGACAATGCTATTTATTTAGCATATTCTATTGCTTTAGTCTCTCTTAATAGGTTTACTTTGATTTGACCTGGATACTCTAGCTCGGTTTCTATCTTTTTGGCGATGTCTCGAGCGAGTAGCACCATTTCGTCTTCCGATACTTCTTCAGGCTTAACCATAATCCGGATTTCCCTGCCTGCTTGAATGGCGTATGAGCTATCTACTCCAATAAATGCGCAGGTGAGTTCTTCGAGTTTTTCCAAGCGTTTCACATAGCTCTCCACATTTTCCCTTCTAGCTCCGGGGCGAGCTGCTGATATGGAGTCTGATGCTTGAACTATGCAAGCTATTATCGTTTGTGGTTCCACATCGCCATGATGAGCGTGAATAGCATGGATGATTTCTTCGTTTTCCTTGTATTTTTTAGCCAAATCAATTCCGATGTTCACATGGCTGCCTTCAACTTCGTGGTCGATTGCTTTTCCTAAATCGTGGAGAAGACCAGCCCGTTTTGCAGTCATTACATCAACACCCAGTTCAGCAGCCAACAAGCCAGCAATATGAGCAACTTCAATGGAATGGTTGAGCACATTTTGTCCATAACTTGTGCGGTAGCGCATCCTGCCTAGGAGTCTAACGACCTCTTGATGAAGACCATGTATACCTGTCTCAAAGGTTGCGCGCTCGCCTTCGGATTTTATGGTAGCATCAACTTCCTTTTTTGCTTTATCGACCATTTCTTCGATTCTAGCAGGGTGGATGCGACCATCTATGATGAGTTTTTCCAAGGCTATTCTAGCAACTTCCCTTCTGATGGGGTCAAAACTGGATAAAGTGATTGCTTCTGGGGTGTCGTCGATTATCAAATCAACTCCGCTCAATGTTTCGATTGTACGTATGTTGCGGCCTTCTCGGCCAATTATGCGACCTTTCATTTCGTCATTGGGTAGGGGAACCACAGAGACTGTCGCTTCGGCAACGTGATCAGCTGCGCATCTTTGTATGGCAAGGGATATATATTCCCTGGCTTTTTGCTCTGCCTCGTCTTTGAGACGGGCTTCGATTTCTTTGATTTTCATTGCAGCTTCGTGGGTGACTTCGGATTCGAGATTTGAAATGAGATATGCTTTTGCTTCCTCAATGGTGTAGCCAGAGATTTTTTCCAGCATTTCGAATTGGTTGCGCTTTATTTCAGCAACCTCCTCATGGGCGGCATCCAGTTCACTGAGTCTCTTGGTGAGGGTTTCGTTCTTTTTCTCTATCCCGTCAGTTTTTTTATCGAGCATTTCCTCCTTTTGCTGCAATCTGCGCTCTTGTTTTTGTATTTCTGTTCGGCGTTCTTTTACTTCTCGTTCGTACTCGGTTCGGTTTTTGTGTATTTCTTCCCTTGCTTCCACAAGGGCTTCTCGCTTTTTGCTCTCTGCGGCTTTAATTGAGTCGTTGATTATCCTTTTTGCGCTCTCTTCTGCGCTTTGTATCTCACGCTCAGAGACTCTTTTTCTGTAAGTGATACCAAGGATAAAAAACACTACAGCGGCTGCAATCAGCGAAGCTATAACAATAATATATTGAATCGGCGTCATTGTGGGCGCTTGCACCTCCTTATGAAAATAAATATGAGTATCTGATGATAAAACATCAGCTTTAGTTGATGAAAATCCTGCATCATATAGTAATAACTGCAAAGACAGTAGCAAATGCAATTGCGTTTGTAATCAGGGAGTCGTCCTGTGCCATATATAGCTTCAATTCGTTCCCTTTGGCAAACATTGCTTTGAAATGGTTATAATGCTCTGCTTTGCGGTTTTTGCATATTGCAGACTTGCTCGTGAAACGTCCCCCAGGCAAAAAATAGTCGGCTCGCTAATTGCTCTTATTTTTCGTTTTGCCCTGTTTCACAATAATCATCCCAAACATTCTATAACCGCAAGACTCCCCTGTCAAGCAGTTTTCGCATTTCCCCTCTGTTATTCTATGATAACGTCAAGCTTATTATTATTTTTTACCTTGACTTTAGCAGGGGAATATCTTACAATGACCTAGCTGCTTTTATTGTTTTATTTTGAATATAAACTATTTTGTTTAAACAATCGAAGTATGTCATATATGTCAAAGAAAGCAACCATATGGAGAGGTGTCCGAGTGGTCGTAAGGTGCGACACTGGAAATGTCGTGTAGGGCAACCTACCATGGGTTCGAATCCCATCCTCTCCGCCAATATGAAAAAGCGAACACCTCCACGATGCTTCTGTCGTGATGGTGTTCGCTTTTTTGTGCAACACCTTAAAATATAAAACAAAATGTGAATTTCTCATATATTGTTGACATTTTATGGGAATATGCTAAACTGTTAATGGGTTAACTATTAAGCCTTTAGCTGTTTGCATTGATAAAGGGGATGTTTTGGTGATTGACACATTTAAGGATCAATTGATTCATTCGGTTTTTCGTATTAGAAAAGCTAACACAATCATGCGATACAAAGACATGGACCTGACCACCTTTGCCCTGATGTGTGCTCTGGAGAGCAACCAGAGGGATTCTAACGAAAATATATACTTATCAGAATTGAGCAAGCAACTATGCATTACAAAGGCGGCTTTGTCACAGATGGCAAACCAAATGGAAGAAAAAGGTTATTTAAACAGAGAAATCAACAAAAGCAACCGGCGAAAGGTCACAGTTACCCTGACAGAAAAGGGACAGGAAGCCATTGCAGAAGCGAGCGTTGAATATAATCGGATACTTGGTGAGATTATCTCTCGTCTGGGAGATGACAATGCAAAAGAGCTTGTGCGGCTGTTTAATCTATTTGCCAGCATTGCCGAAGATATGGAACTCGCCTAGTTCAGCTAGTTATTTCTATGGAATGGAAATGTGTGAAATAAGTGGGAAATGATAACAATAAAAGTAGCAAGTATGTTGTTAGCGCTCTGACTGCTTTTACACATATCGGAGTCACAATAGCAGCCTGCCTTATAATCGGAGTGTATATTGGCAAGCTTCTTGACAGAACATTCGGCACCGCTCCATGGATGCAAATGTTGTTTTCATTGTTGGGGGTAGCAGCCGCTATTAAAACAATATTGGAAGAACGTGGGGAAAAGCTTGTAGAAGATGATGAAAAACCCCTGGATAAATCACCATCGACAAAAAATGATATGAACAATGGCGAAGGAGATGAATAAAGTTGTCAAAAATCGCTAAAAAGATGATTTTGGTGATTATCTCATGTGGGATATTTATAGCTACTGTTGGCATATTGCTATCATATATGCAAATATCGAGCTTTTTACCTGTTTTCCTAGGCACTATTTTCGGTGTTGCCATTAGCATCATTAAAGTCGTGATGATAGATGGAGCAGTCAATAGAATTACTGGTCTCGAAACGCAAACAGTAAGTGCCTATGTGCACCTGCAGCATATTTTGCGATTCGGTATAACAGGAGTGTTGCTGGTGGTTGCAGCCCTAGTGCCATTTATCAATATATATAGTACAGCAGCAGGAGTATTGTCCTTTCAAGTGGCATCGCTGTCGGTACGAAACAGTGCGAGTATGCAGTAACGCTTCTTCTCACACTAAAAATCCCCATCAACACAGCCGATACATATATTATAACCACCAAATTGCAATCATAAAATGAATTATAGGGAGTAGTTTATTGGATATATTCAACAAAATTCTTTATGAATTCGAAATATTCGGCATTGAAATACAAATTACACAGACCCTTGTCAGTACATGGGTGCTCATGGGTCTATTAATTGTTTTTGCCCTTATTGCAAAAAGTGCAGTGAGCAAATTTCAGACAATCCCCACTGGTTTTCAAAACGCTGTCGAATCTCTAATAGAGCTTGTGGAAAACTTTGTCCGAAATACTGCTGGTGAAAACCTTATGGAGCTTGCTCCTTGGTTTTTGATGTTGGTTTTATTTATCTTCACATCGAATATCAGCGGAATCGTTGGCTTACGACCTCCCACAACAGAATGGTCCACTAATTTTGCATTGGCATTATGCTCCTTTTACTTCATACAAAAAATGGGTATAAAGCATCGAAAAAAGGATTATTTAAAAAGCTTAGTCCAACCAATATTTCTATTTTTACCCATAAATATCATCGGCGAGTTGTCGAAACCCATATCCCTTAGCTTTAGACTCTTTGGCAATATGTTATCGGGACTCATACTAATGGCGATGGTATATAGTATGCCAGTATATTTGAGAATACTTATACCAATCCCGCTTCATATGTATTTTGACTTGGCAATTGGAGCATTGCAGACATACATATTTTGCTTATTGAGCTTATCTTTTATCCGCAATGCTGCAATCAGTGCTTCATAACAAAGTAAATCTTTTTAACATGGAGGAAAAAACATGGATGGACTATCAGCTATCATTATAATTTCCAATATAGCAGTTGTTCTAGCACTATCAAATGGAATCGTCACCGTTTTTGGACAAGCGAAGATAGCCATTGCCGCTATCGAATCGATTTCACGCCAACCAGAAGTGGCAGGTACTGTTACCAACACAATGTTTATCAGTCTGGCACTGGCTGAAACCCAAGGAATATACGGATTGCTTGTGGCAATTATACTGTTATTTGCCAACCCATTTATCCCAATTTATATACAATACTTAATGGGTACATAGAGCAAAGATAGCAAGATAAATATAAATTGTATGTTTTGCTAATTTTTGAAAGGAACGGACTGCTGAGCAATGAGTAATGAAACAGTACTGGTCGTTGCAGCAGCTGCTGTCAGACCTCTATTCGGGCTTGACAGACAGACGCTGATTCATATATGCATCCAACTTTTTAACGCTTGTGTCCTAGGACTTGCCTTGCGCTTTATCCTATACAAACCTGTCAGCGGGTTTATGCAAAGACGCGCAGAGAGCATAAAGAGCCAGATGCGCATTGCAGAAGAAGAGATTGCAAAAGCTGAGGAAATGAGAGCCCAATATGAGCAAATGCTCCTGGATTTAGAACAAGAAAAAATCGACATTTTGGAAACTGCAATAACGCAAGCTACACAAACCAGTGAAAAAATGATAAGTGATGCAAGAAACGAAATCGATGAAATGAAAAGACTCGCTCAAAGCGAAATACGACTGGAGCGAGAGCAAGCCGATGATGAAATGAGGCAGTATGTTATTGATATTGCTTCCTATTTGGCAGAAAAAATCCTCTTACATTCCATTGATGAAGATACACAAAACAGGCTTTTCGAAGAATCTCTTTCTGAATTGGAGTCTGTCTTATGAGTGGGTCATATAATGGGACAATGGCAAAGGTCGTTTCGGCTATGAGACTGAGCATGGAACAAGAAAAGGCTCTGGAAAAGCTGCTGTCAAGCAAGCTCAATAAGCAAGTGTCTATTTCCTTGGAGATTGACCCAAGCTTGATTGGCGGCTTCTATGTCTATGTGGATGGTCTTTTGATTGATCGAAGCGTGAAAAAAAGAATCGATGAAATTAAAGAGAGTATTATTTCTAGTATGTCATAATTGTGATGGCAAATGTTAATATATTGTACTAATAACCAAGTACAATGAATCAAGTACCATGAACTAAGTAATAAGAACTAAGTAATAAGAACCAACAACCTAGAACCAAGAACCAAGAATCATGAACCAAGTACCAACAAGCATGAAACAAATAAGCATTTGAAAGCGTAGGAATGCATATGGGTGTAAACCTCGCTGATATCAGCAGGGAAATAAAAGAACAAATATCGATATTTACAGCAAAGAGTAGCGTGGTGGAAGCTGGCACTGTTATCGGAGTGGGTGATGGTATAGCTCGAATACAAGGCTTGCACAGTGCCAAGAGCGGAGAATTGCTGACATTGGCTTCGGGGGTCAGGGCGATAGCCTTAAACTTGGAAGCTGATAGTATTGGTGCTGCCATTATGGGTTCTGATGCTCAAGTAAAAGAAGGCGACATAGTATATGGAACCGGTCGTCCTGCAGAGGTACCTGTAGGGGATGCTATGCTAGGACGCATAGTGAATGCCATTGGGCAAGCCATCGATAACAAGGGTATCATTGACACGGATAAAACGCGACAAATAATGAGGACTGCCCCAGGTGTCATTACTCGAAAGGAAGTTAGCGTACCACTCCAAACTGGAATCAAGGCAATTGATGTTCTTGTTCCCATCGGGCGCGGACAACGGGAACTCATAATTGGTGATAGGCAAACTGGGAAAACAGCCATTTGTATTGATACAATTATCAACCAAAAGGATGAAAATGTACTATGCATTTATGTGGCAATCGGTCAGAAAGCTTCAACGGTTGCTCGAATTGCTGAGACGTTGCAAAACGCAAATGCATTACAATATACAACAATTGTCGCTGCCACCGCCAGCGAATCTGTGTCCTTGCAATATATTGCTCCCTATGTGGGCTGTGCCATTGCCGAAGAATGGATGGAAGCTGGTAAGGATGTTTTGATAATATATGACGACCTTTCAAAGCATGCTGTGGCATACCGCACCATTAGCTTGCTATTGCGAAGACCGCCAGGCAGGGAAGCTTATCCTGGAGATATTTTTTACGTACACTCGCAGCTTCTGGAACGAGCAGCTTGTATGAGCGATGAATATGGAGGCGGTTCCATCACTGCGCTTCCTGTTATCGAAACCCTAGAAGGTGATATATCTGCATATATTTCTACAAATGTCATTTCAATTACAGATGGGCAAATCTATTTGGAAACAGAGTTATTTAACGATGGAGTTCGACCGGCAATAAATCCCGGCTTTTCTGTTTCCAGAGTCGGAGGTGCCGCACAAGTGAGTGCCATGAGGAGAATCTCAGGTCCTTTACGAATTGAACTGGCTCAATATAGGGAGCTTGCTTCCTTTGTCCAATTTGGTTCGGACCTAAGTGCGGATACATTGGAACGTTTAAACAAAGGTGAAAGAATCGTGGAGATTCTAAAACAGGCCCAATTTCGCCCTATGACCATCGAAAAGCAGGTGTTAATTTTATATGTTTTAACAAAGGATCATCTCATGGACATACCATTAAATGTAGTGAGGAGATTTGAAAGGGAATTTCTACGTTTTATGGATAACAATCACGGTGACATCGTCAAAGAAATTAGAGAAAGTAACGATATGACAGATCAAATGGAAGAGCGTATAGAAGCGGCAATTGATGAATTTAAAAGACTTCATTGGAAAAACGATTAAACGTCTAAAGGAGACCTATTGTGCCATCGCAAAAGGTGATTAAGCGAAGACTAGCCAGTGTTCGTACAACCAGAAAAATAATGAGAGCGATGAATATGGTGGCAGCCTCGAAATTGCAAAATAGCAAAAACAGGCTGGAGTATGCTCGTTCTTTTTTAAATGTGTGTGAAGAAATGGTAACAGGAGTAAGGTTCAGTGCCGCTCTAAAGGACAATCCATATTTTGCCACTCGCAACACCAATGCATCTGCATATTTTGTGATTTCCAGCAATAGAGGTATGTGTGGCAGTTTCAACTCGAATCTATTGGACTGTGTGTCCCAACATATGGGAGAAAACCCGAAAAACCCCGTAATTGTCACACTTGGCTCAAAAGCTAGCGAATATTTCTATCGAAATGGCAAGTCGGTTTATTATAAATTTGATGAACTTTTGGAAACTGCTTTTTATGAAGATGCAGTCCAAATTAGCCATTATGTGAGAAATCTAGTTACATCAGGCATGGTTGATGAGGTCTTTGTGGTTTATACGAAATTTGAATCGGCATTTGTCCATACGCCCACAGTGATGAAAATAATGCCAATTGATTCTAACCATAATGGCAACGATGATATTATGCCAATGGAATATGATCCGGATGTATCAACATTTCTTGACCACGCTATACCAGCATATTTAAACACTTTGGTATACTTAGTTATGCTTGAATCCAATGCCAGCGAAAACGCAGCGAGAATGCTAAATATGGATTCAGCAGTTAACAATGCTTCTGACATCATAGATAAACTGACCCGGGCAAGCAATCGTATCCGCCAATCGGCAATAACTCAAGAAATCAGCGAAATCATATCCGGTTGGCAATAAGTCATTATTAATGTGAAATTTTAGGAGATTGTGCATTTGGATTCCGCAAACATTGGAAAAGTCGTGCAAATTATCGGAGCTGTACTTGATATTCGCTTCGAGGGAGAGTTGCCGTCTTTGTATAATGCAATCGAAATACATAATGAAGGACAGCTGGTTGTTTTGGAGGTCATGGCACACTTGGGTAACAGTACCGTCCGCTGTATCGCCATGCATTCCACCGATGGGCTATATCGAGGTATGGAAGCCGTTGACACTGGTGGTCCCATCACTGTTCCCGTGGGAAAAGAAACATTGGGACGAATGTTGAATGTTTTGGGTATGGCAATTGACGATAAACCAGAACTACTCACCAAGGAACGCTGGTCAATTCATCGCCCTGTACCCACTGTCGCACAGCAAGCCACATCGGCGCAAATGCTGGAAACTGGCTTGAAAGCAATTGACCTGCTTTGTCCATATTCCAAGGGAGGGAAAATTGGGCTTTTTGGCGGAGCTGGAGTTGGTAAGACTGTCCTTATTATGGAGCTTATACGTAACATAGCATATGAACATGGAGGATATTCTGTTTTTGCGGGTGTTGGTGAACGCACCAGAGAAGGTAATGATTTATATAACGATATGAGCAGGTCTGGTGTTATTAACAATACCGCCTTGGTTTTTGGACAAATGAATGAACCTCCTGGAGCTCGTATGCGTGTAGGATTATCGGGCTTGACAATTGCAGAATATTTCAGAGATGAGGAAAAACAGGATGTCTTGTTATTTATAGATAATATATTTCGTTTTGTACAAGCTGGCTCGGAAGTATCGGCTCTCTTGGGTAGAGTTCCCAGTGCAGTGGGGTATCAACCAACTCTTGCTGCGGAAATTGGAGCTTTTCAGGAGCGGATTACATCAACACAAGCCGGGTCCATCACCTCAATACAAGCTATTTATGTTCCAGCGGACGATTTCACAGACCCTGCAACAGCAGCGACATTTGCACATTTGGATGCAACAACTGTGCTTTCAAGGGAAATTGTGGAACTGGGGATATATCCTGCGATTTCACCACTGGAATCAACTTCGCGAATCCTCGACCAAAACATCATTGGAAATGAGCATTATCAAACAGCCAGGGCTGTTCAAGGTATCTTGCAACGCTACACAGACCTTCAGGATTTGATAGCCATACTTGGCGTGGATGAGTTACCGGAAAGCGATAAAATAATCGTAAATCGAGCAAGAAAGGTTCAACGATTTTTATCACAACCCTTTTATGTGGCTGAAAAATATACCACAATTCCAGGTACCTATGTGCCAGTTGCCGAAACTGTGAGAGGCTTTGCTGAAATCCTCGAGGGAAAACATGACGAGATTCCAGAAGGCTTGTTTATGAATGCTGGCAGTATTGATGATGTATTACAAAGGTATAGAAATGGCAGATAAACTATTCAGGCTCAAGGTTTTTACACCCTTTATCGAAAAGGTGGACGAAGATGTAAATATGGTGGTATTGCGCTGCCAAACTGGAGACTGGGGTGTGCTTGCGGGACACGCTCCGTTTTCTGCTGTTTTGAGATATGGCACCTTGAGGATGATAAATGGTGACAATGAGCGGGTGCTTGCTGTTTATGGTGGCGTTGCTTCTGTGAAAGACAATGTCCTCACTGTACTGACCAGCGAAGCGGAATGGCCAGATGAAATCGATTTGGCTCGTGTACAGTCCCAACGAGAACAGGCAGAGCAACGACTTCGCGAGCGGACCGACTATTTGGAAATGCAATACGACAGAGTACTCATTCGGCGCGCTTTAGTGCAAATCGAAGTGAAGGTACTCTATGAAAAAACAGATGAAAACGATTAAAATACTACATATTCACATAATTTTCTAAATTTCGTCGAATTTGTGGAAAAAATATAGCTATTGTTCTTTGCGCTATTTTTTGGTAAAATAGCGCAGTCTGTTTTGTTTACACATTTCTTATTTTGGCAAATTGGAGTGGCGAACCATGAAAAAAGCGCTGAAATTAGTCATATCTATTATTACTATTGCGGTAGTTGCTCTCCTTGCACTATTTGCATTGGGCATTGTTGGCTCTGAGAAAACAAATGTTCATATTGACAAATATGACGGTCTAGTATTTAGCGGGGAAATGGAAGAGGGCCGTTTCAACGGATATGGCGAAATTTATTTTGACAATGGCGATAAATATGAAGGTAGCTTTGTAGATGGGCGATTCGATGGAGAAGGTACATTGTATGACTCATCAGAGCTGCCTATTTTTCATGGGGTCTTTTCCCAGGGACAAATCCAGTATGGTACATTTTATATAAATAATGATGACTCAATCATGCTTCTCTTGGGCGAATGGGAAGATACTCTCATAGGTAATGGCTGGCGATACGAAGGTAGATGGAGCGAAAGCGGGCAAAATGGACAGGGGTGTTTTTTCTATTCAAATGGCTCCCAATACATTGGTGGCTTTGCAAATGGTCAAGCCAATGGCAAAGGCGAGATTATAGATGCATCGGGTCGCCTGATATATTCTGGTGATTTTGTTCAAGGGCAATTCGATGGTTATGGTATATATCATAACCCAGAAGGCTGGTCATATGAAGGATACTTTGAAAAAGGACTCTTTCATGGAGAAGGACTCATTAGAAATGGCGCTGTAGTAATCCAAGGTATATGGAGCGAAGGAGTACGAAATGGGTAGAATTAAGTGGTTTGACGCAGTTCGCGCCTATGGACTGTTTCTCGTGTTGTTTTATCATTTGTTTTATGACTTTCTTCCTGGAGGCTTTTTAGGCGTTGATGTATTTCTCGCATTTTCGGGATTTCTTATAACAGCCAATATCATTGAAGAAATCAGAAGAAGCGAAAAATTTGATTTTTTTGATTACTGTAAACGGCGGATTCGGCGAATAATGATCCCACTCTTATTCACCATTGTATTTACACTACCATTGTTGCTTTTGGTTTCACCAGATTATTCTGTGGGAATAGCCAGACAAACAGCGGCAGCATTGAGCTTTGTCACGAACTGGTATCAAATACTTACTGGAGGCAGCTACGAAGCCAGACTCTTGCCTTCATATTATGTACATACATGGACTTTGGCGATATTAATGCAGCTGTATATAGTTTGGGGCTTGGGATGCTTAATTATCCATCTTTTTTCAAAAGCTTTATTCTCTAGAAATAGTGGGAAAATGCTGGTTTGTTTCAGGATTTTCTCCATGCTGGTATCAGGATGCGCAGCTGCTTTTTCCTTCATGTATATGCAAAGGCTACTCAACCTGGGCTATGAACTGGACACCATTTATTTTTCCACACTCACTAGGAGCTTTTCTTTTTTATTGGGTTCTTGTGCCGCTACTATTCGTGGAATAAATATAAAGGTAAATACAGCAGCTGTACCAAGGTTTACTAAGTTAAAAACAATGGCACTACTGATATTTACCTTATTGGCAGCGACGGTTATTTGTTATTGTTCCATGAAATATAAGTTTGAAGATGAGTTTATCTATCGATATGGCTTTATGCTTACTACGATCATGACAATAGCTATGATATATGGCACATTGGGCTTGCATATAATGACCCCTGAGAGAGTAAAAGAACCGCGCCCTTTGACGGCAATAGCTGATGTTTCTTACAACGCGTATTTATATCATTGGCCCATATATATAATCATATGTGCAAAATTGGGAAAAACCTCAATTGCTTCATTTGTTACCATTGGGCTAACTTTCTTTATCTCTGCTTTGATGCTTTATAAAGGAGAGAGGGTTTTCGTAGCCCAAGGGAGCAGTGGCGCACTAAAACATAGAAAGCTCGCTGCTACTTTTTTGAGCCTAGCTGTTTTAGTATCAATTGCTCCAGGACTTCTTGTTTTGTCAAGAGCTCCTGACATCACTAGCATGGAGAAGGATTTTGCCTCCAATTATGTGATACAGGATGTCCAGAGAGCAATCCGAACCAGCAATAGGATGAAAGAAATCAATATAAATCCCGTGGCATATATTAAAGGGGAGAATACTTATTCGTATGAACTAGTAATTTCAAAAGTACAAGCGTTGGAATCTCAGGTCGATGTTTTGTATGTTGAGACCGATGGTGATTCGGAGCTGATTGATGAATTAAATGATTCTACCTTGGCTCACGAAGAAAGTGATCTGAGTCAAACTGTGGTTGTAATTGAAACGGCAGCAAATGATGTATCTCCCAATAATCAACCACCATATGACACGGACTATATATGGGATCCAAAACCAACAAATTCGGGCTCGGCTTCGGACTCATCAGCAGGTCTTGATTCGGGTTATGATATACCAAATGGAGTAACTATAATTGGCTGTTCGGTGGCATTGGGAGCGCGAAATATGCTGCTGGAATCCATAGCGGATTCCTATGTGGATACCGAAGGCTCTCGACAGCTTGGTGCTGGGTATAATCTCATGATGGAGCTGCAAAATAATGGTGAACTAAGGGAGTATGTGGTGATTGCTTTGGGAACGAATGTAAATAGTGCATATGAGACATTGATTACTAATATTATTAATGACCTAAACCCTGGTCACCGTTTGGTTTTTGTTACACCCTTCGACGGGCGTTATCTTGGAAGCACTTCCACATCCGTAAAAACAGCAGAATATATGCGTACTCTACCCGATCTTTACTCCTTTGTCACAGTTGCTGACTGGCATAGTCTAGTGAGTACGCAAACATCCCTTTTGGCATCGGATAATGTACACATGGGAGGAGACTCGTCAAGACGACTGCTCACCAATTGTATCATTGAAGCATTGGAAGTCGCTGCAAACAAACCTGCAAAATAGGATCTCGCAAAATCAGCCGAGAACTTTGCCGAAAATGTGAACAGAGTCGAATTCTCGAATTGGGATTGGAGCATATCTGGCGTTTAGGGAAATAAACTCACCTCTGCCGAGCTTTTTTAGAAAGGCATCGCCGTTTAGCTCAAAGATACCGATTTCGCCGACTTCGAGGGTTTCTTGCTTTTTAATGAAAATAATTTGTCCATCGATGAAACGAGGCATCATGCTGTCACCGCCGACCTTTACGGCAAAATCGGCATCATCTGGCACCGATTCGTCAGCCTCAAAGTCTGTGAAATCCTCGCTGTCGAGATAAAAACCGGAGCCAGCTGCCACTGGGGTTTCGTAGAGCTTGATATATCTACGTGGCTCTTCGGAAACGCTCAGCTCGAAATAGGGGTAGTCGGTGAATTGCTTGTCTTTTGAGAGTAAATTGACATATTCATCCACTCGTTTTCTCCCAAGGGAATTGAGTCTGGACAATCCCAGGTAATCCGAAGAGGCTCCTCGAAATGTCCTTTGAATGTCTGTGACACCGAAAAGCTCGCACATTATCAAAAACTGCTCCGCTGGCGGGATGGACATATCGTTTTCCCAATTTGAAATGATTTTGTGGGAACAAGGCTTTTTAGAAACCTTTGTAACATAGTTTGCCACATCATGCTGGGTATATTGTTTTTCTTTTCTAAGCTGTGATAAAATTTTGCCAAAATCCATATAGTTCACCTCCCCTTAATTATAACCCATCATAAGACATAATGCAAGAAATATATCCCGATAAACGAAAAGGATTATAAGCACATCCCGAATACAGGGAAATATGAGGTATATTGCTTGCCGTTGCGGTGTATGAGTATGAATATAAATGAAAAATAATGGCAGATATGGCATGCAGAGCATTTATGATGCACTTTTGAAGTCTGGGCAAACTTGCCCAATGGAGCATATAAAACATAGCATTGTTGCATACAATTACTTTCCTAGCACAATTTATTAAAAAAAACTTTGCAATTTGTTTACAAATTGAATATAATTCAGTTGATATTACAAATGGGTTGCAAGGAATTACCAACAATAGTGTAATGCTTTACACGCGTATTTTTGAACTGAGGTGATGCTTGGAAAAAATAGACGGTCCATCTAATAAAAAAAGGAGGATTAACCAAAGTGGCACAATCACAAGCACCAGCTGCACCAGGAGCTGCAGTATCAGATTATAAAATGCCGAAAAGTTTTCCATATATATGGGCAATGAACTCAATTGGTCAAGGTTATGGAATCGGTATTTACGGATATATGCTCATGTTCTGGCAAGATATATCCGGTTTAACTCCTGTATTCGTGGCACAGTTCTTATTCATAGCTCGCTTAATCGACTTGGTTGCATCAGTGGCAGCCGGACCCGTTGTCCAAAATACAAACACAAGATTTGGACAGTTCCGTCCTTGGGTGCTAATTTGCCCCATCAGTAGCTCGATTGGGCAAATACTTATGTTCTTGTATACTGGTAACTTCCCAATGGGAGTGAGAGCTGTTATTGCGGTAATTAGCTATGTCATGTTACACTTCCCCATGAATTTCATTACCGCCGCTCAAAACGGTCTTATGCTGAAGGTCGTCGGCTCCGATATGGAAGGACGCATGACCTTACCTATCATAGTATCGCGTTTCACAAGCGCAAATGGTATTATCTCGGCATCAATCACGTTGCCATTGATAACATACTTGAACACAAAAATTTATCCCCATGGCTTCATCGTTGTTTGTTGTATTTATGCTTGCCTTTGGCTAACGACTACCACATTAGTCCTAAGAGCAACGAAAGAATTTGACAAGCAATTAGATGAATTCCAAAGACCTGCAAAACGCCAAGGTATTGCAGCAATGTATGGCTACATATTGAAAAACAGAGAAGCCATGCTTCTTCTGTGCACAAGCTTTGTTTCTCAGGTCTATATGTATAGCCTCGGAAATATGGGAACGATGTATTGGATATATTCCGTTGGAGGGGTACTTAATCCAGATGGTACGCAGAAGTACATCTGGACTACAATACAACCCATTGTTACCGTTTCCGGAAATATCACTGGGTTGTTTACAGCAATGTTCATAGCTCCGATTGGACGAAAGCTTGGTAGACGTAAAGCCTATATTACAAATGTCCTTTTGGGACTAGTGGGAACTATCTCCCATGCACTATTCTCTAATGCACGACCGTGGGTCTATCTCGGAATTTCCATATACGCACGGCTTGCAATGGGTATAGGCACATCTGTTGGTAATAATATGATGATCGATGCCGCTGAAAGGCAAAGATACGAGACAGGCATAGATATTCGTGCAGCAACAATGTCAATCACAAGCATTGCCATGAAAGTTGCCATGCTCGTTGGTACTGTATTCACGCCATTCTTTATGAATCTCGTCGGATATGGGCAAAGATTCGCAGAAGACGGCACATTCCTTGGAGCTTTCTGCGAATATCCAGAAAGGATTAACTTGATTCAACAGGGTGGATCTGCTTGTATTACAATTATGAACTTCACTCTCTTCTTACTCCTATATAGGATTAGAGATGATACGGCTGTTTTCTATGCGACTGAGAACCAAAAGAGAATGGTAGAAGCGCAACAAGCAGCTGCGGCAGCAGCAGGTGGCGGACCAGGCGGACCTCCAGCAGGTGGCGGACCAGGCGGACCTCCAGCAGGTGGTGGAGCACCCCCAGCAGGCGGTGGAGCACCCCCAGCAGGCGGTGGAGCACCTCCAGCAGGCGGCAGATAATAAATAAGCAAAACATAAATAATCACCTATTATATAAAACAATCCTCATAGCATCAGCCGTGGGGATTGTTTTTTTACCTTATTCGTTTCATTGCCAGACATTATAAGTTTGTAGACAAATTAGAATTCCGCTGACTATACCAAACCCCTCGCAGTTGCACGAATCTGCGAGGGGTCATTTTGCTGATATAAGTAAAAGAACTAGTATATTTATATTCCTTTATTGTGTTTCTATAGTGTTTCGCGCTCGCCACTGCTTCTGCTTGAGCGACCGCTTCCGCCACCTGGTCTGGCTCCCCTGCTTGTGATTCTCCATTCGATAAACTTCGCTAGGTTGGCAGGAGACATGAACTCTGCAAGCTTTTCGTTGAGTTTTTCAATTTCGTCTTGCATTCTAAAATGCTCCATGAGCATTGCTTCCATTTCGTCTTTTTTCCCGTCTAAGGCAAGCTCCGTTGCGTTGTCGAATATCGCTTTTTGCCTATCATTCATCAGCACTACACCTCCTTCGCTATAAAATAGAATATTCGCTTTCGTGTTCTATTTTAACAGCGTTTTTAAGAATTGTCAAGTACCAGACTAATATTGTTATCTTGACTATAGTCCACGGTGTTACTGGTCATGGGTATTTCGTAGGCACAAACCGTGTCATTTAAGAGCGTAGCGAAGAATCTTACTACACCGAAATTTATGGCTTTTGAGATTCTTCGCTATTGTAAAAATGACACTTAGAATAAAAATTATTATGTAGTGGTTTTTTCTATATAGAGCTCTTGTAGTCCGTCGAAGGCGTCCCTTTGGCAGGTTGGCAATTGCTTTAGGCATAAATGGAAAACGACGCAGGCGCGACAATTTCCAAAATATTTGCAACCCACATTCCAACAATCGCATTTAAATTCATCAGCACGGTCTGCACATTCCAGTGCTGCTACCATTCCTTCTCGGGTGACTTTTGGTGGTGTATCTCTCCATAATTGCTTATTTTTTTGCTCAAGAATGTTTTCTGGTACATTATTTTGTTCTTCCATTAGGATACATCCCTTCGTTTTATTATGATTGACCGATGAAATATGGCTAAGCATAAACATTTCCGAATCATTGAAGCAAGACTATCACATTGTAAAGAATTTGTCAAAGTGAACGGGAGGAACTGTTTGAACGGGGGGAATGTGAACGCGGGGACGGTTCTTTTGTTCATTTTCGTGAACGGGGGGACGGTTCTTTTGTTCATTTTTGAACGGGGGGACGGTTCTTTTGTTCATACGAAAATGAACAAAAGAACCGTCCCCGTGTTCACGTGTTGTCCCCGCGTTCAAAATGAACAAAAGAACCGTCCCCGCGTTCATCCCCGCGTTCTTTTTATGAAAAGCAAGTAGCTTGTTCTCTTAAGTATCCTTCGTGTTCTTCGCGGGTTGATGAAATAAATTCATATACTAAAAATTGGGGAGCTATGTATTCAACCAATTCCTGTATTCGCTCCGAGATAAAGGGTTTGTGGTTGTCTATGTTCATCACATGACGAGCTGTTTGAGAATAACGCTCACTGAAGTTACCATCCAAAACTAGAGGGTTTTTCAACACATCCTCTACATACTGCCCACTCAATGTTTGATGAAGGTGAATACCTTTGACAAAATCAAGATTGTTGTATTTTTCTAAAAGGTTGTAAATATAATCTATACCCTCTTCAAGAGAGCGTAATGACGTATTTGTATGTAATAGATGACCAATGTCCAACATGACCCCACAATTTCCATATTCTATCTTGCTCAGTAAATACTCAACCATATCTGGTTCTTTCATGGTCATGCCAGGCCACCATAAGTTTTCAAACAACAATTGAAATTGAGCGCTATCTGCAGGTAATATTTCATTGACAAGCTCGATGGTGGCATCAATTACTTCCAAATCGGTATTTGTATAATTTCGAGTAATACTATCTTGTAGACATATATCTGCAACGTGGAAGACTGCGTATTCTGGTGAATAATGCCTAGCAAAGTTGAGATTTTGCTCATATGCAGAAAGGATACCCTCACGACCAACTCCTCCAAAGACCATTTCGCAGTTTTCCATGGAGTCGTATTCAGCCAATATTGCATTTGTATCGCCTTTCCACACGGGTGTCCAATAATGGAAATATTTGAGATGTATCCCGATGACATCATCAATGTTTACTTTCTCTTTTTCATCTTCTCCAGACTGCATCAGCTCGATTCCATCGATTCCGTGCATTTTATATGCAGCCTTTAAGTCGTTATTATCTTCGTATCTATCTAGATCATAATAACTGGTTGTAAAGTTCATTATCGTTTTCATATTTCCTCCAATTGTTGAAATATCAAAATATAAGCGCATTAAGCACTTGCTCAACTATTTGCAGAGAACCCTTTACCCCTAAATGAGTCTTGGGTATAACATCAACATAACCCAAGCTAGGTAGTGCATTTTCCACTCCAACGAATTGCATCCCAGTGTCTTTTAGCTGGGATATTGTCATACCAGAAGCGAATACAAGCTCACTTTTTCTGTCTGTGAAGAAATCTCGATTGATAACATCCGACAAGCCATAGGTTTGCATTTGCTCTTCATATTTTTCTTTCATAATATCAGCGTCTGGACACAATACCGATGCACTATGGGGGAGCATACCCAGGTACTCGGTGAGAAACTTAAAGTAACCATAAATCTCTGAATATGTACCCTCGACGGCAACTCGTACACCTTTGGGTAAGCCATAGCCGGCATTGATATGGGAGACGTGAATATACGCATCTGCTCTGGCACGATTTATGTCATCAATCGCCAGCTCTGGGTCGCAATCAAGAGTATGGCATATTTCTCTAATGAACTGCTCTGTTGCTGCAAAGCCGATTGGAGCACTATCACAAATATGGTAAGGTGTTTCATATTGCTTATTGAGACGCATGCCTGTACTGTAACCATACTCTGGGCGAACAACAAGGTTAAGCTCTGCGGTGGAAATATTGTTAATTTCTTCAGCCGTAGACCCAACGCAGAGCGCACAATTTATCTCGATTCCGCAAAGGCTCAGCAGACGCTCCAGTTCCATGAGGTCGCCTTTGAAGTACCTTTGTATAATAGACAGACCAAGAAGGTTCACCGTCTTTTTCACCACAGGTAATTTTGGAGGATTCAATGCGTCCAGAAGAGCAAATACCCCAGTTTCATAGCCAGCGCATAAATCGAGAGAATAGCCAGGAGTCTCAACAGTTACGACTTTCTTTTCGCCGAAAACTGTTCTTGCAATACCCACAAGGTCATCGCCGATAAGTGCAGCACCAGGTGTATTTACGATTGCTACCAAGTTGTGGCGCACATTTTGATTAATGAATTTTAAAGCTTCAATGAGTTTTTCCCGCCCACCATATATATAATCTCCAGAATCTAAATAGGTGCTGGGTATACGATTTTGACCGAAATACCATTTCATTCCATAATCTAGGGGATCAAATTCGTAGGGTCTAATCAGTTGTCTTTCGCTTGTTGAAGAGTGAAATGATCTACATCCCATGGGTCCGTTGAGCAATACCACACTCCCGGAAACACCTTCTAGGGCAAATAAGATTCCGGAAATACTGTCAGGCGTAATACTGGTTAAATAGCTGTTCATCTTTTTCCCATTCTCCTTTCAGATTCATTGCCAAAAGTCCCTCCCAGCGATTTAGCATATCAAGTCCGGTGAAAAACCCTGAAATCGGACTCATTGGAAGTCTGTCTGCCAGTCGCAGCGGACCAGAGGGCTCGAATGTATAGTTGGTAAGCAATATATCAGGCTTTGTTCTTTCTATGTCTCGGCTTCGATTTCCCACATTGTAATTCTCTTCAATTTCAAAGTTAACAGGGAAGCGAGTCTGAAAACCATCGTTTGTCGATGAGTACAAGATGCAAAGCTTTGCTATTTCCATCCCTGCATCAAAAGCTGCGCCCAGAAGCCAATCCAAATCGTGACTATATGTAACAACCATTAAACGCAGACCCTTCATTGACTTATTTAGGAGTGAAACTTCCTTATCGTAACGTATCTTATTTTTCGCGATAATATCTTCTGCAATGGATTCTTTGCCAAAAATCTCCCCAATACTCCGAAGCCAGTCTTCGGTTTCATGGAAACCCACAGGTAGTTTTAGGTCAAAGAATTTAGAATCATACTCCTTAATAAAAAACTCCTTGAGCATTTCGCTGGTAAAATCGTGGTTGGCTAGTATATTAAGGGAGGCTCTTTTGAAATTAGCGAGATTATCGTATTTCGTATCGCAAAGAAAACGGCAGTTTACCTCCACTCCCATTTGGTCTAAATATGATTCTATCATTTCATAGTTTTCTAAAGTATTTCTCGATATTGGCCTTTCAAAGAGTATATTCACCACATTGTCTTCTGGTTTCACATCTGGGCGTATTATTTGTCTTGCAAGCTCCATATAACTCATTAACACACCTTGCGTGTAATCTCCAGACATATTGCCATCTGTGCGTAAAGTGAAGATGGGTGTGTTCATCGCACTTAAATCACGCATCTTGTCGATATCGTCGCCGATTATTGCTGGAGGACAAGCACTGACTACGATTATTGCCTTTGGTTGTGAAGCTTTTATCTCTTCTATTTTATCTGTAAGCTTCCCCATGCCACCGAAGACCATTTCGCTTTCATCCATATCAGTGGCTTGGAGATTGGGTGTAACTGCCGATGGCAACAGAGAGCCGCGTTCGAAAAGCTGTCGCCTTCCAGTGGAACTCATGGAATTATATGAGATATATACGCAGCTTTTAGGTGCATGTGCTAGTACCACAGCATCTCTTATTTGAGTACTAATCGCCAATGCACCGTTAAAAGCGCAACTGGTGAGTGGTTCACCTCGCATCACATTTTTTGAAAAATAGCGGTTTGTCGACGATAAATCAATGCTATTAACGGGATTCTCAGTTTTATTGTCTGTGTTTTCCGCATTTTCTGCTTTAAAACAAGCTTCGGTCGATTCGCAAATCCCATTTGTTCCCATGATGATTTGCGATGTTGATTCGGATTCCACAAAAGCTCCCATGGTGATTTGTATTGAGGTTTCAGTTCCTAAAATTGTTCGTTCCAGGTCTTCGTCGGTAAGTGGGTTGGCTGGAAACTTACTAATCCCATTTACTAGACCTTTCGCCAAATCAATAAATATATTTGCCTCTTGGCTTTCAGGTTCAAACTCTGTCAAAGTCATATTCCGCGCCTCTGCCTGGGCAAAAATCTCGCTTCGTGGGATATCAGCCACCAATGGCAAACCCACCGCATCGGCAAAGCGACTGGCACGTTCGCTTTCACCCACAAGACCACGGCGATTTAGTATAATACCAGCTACACGACTATCATCCCCATCGTAGTTTCTTATGCCACGCAGAATATTATTCGCCGCATATAATGCCATATATTCACCTGAAGTGATGATGAAAATTGTATCAGCATACTCGCGTCGAATAGGCACCGCAAACCCGCCGCAAACCACATCACCCAGGACATCGTATAAAGTTATGTCATACTTATCCTTTAGCCCAAACAGACTCAAAAGCTCGAACATGGAAATAATCCCACGCCCAGCGCAACCCACTCCAGGCTCCGGACCACCAGCCTCAACACAACCTACGCCACCATAACCAATCTCTAGTATTGCATCTATTGAATACTCAGGAGGATTGGTTACACGCATATAATCCAAAACAGTCCTTGGAGACCTCCCAGATAAAAGCAACCTGGTGGAATCGTGCTTAGGATCGCAACCAATCTGCAAAATCTGTCGCCCATGGGAGGAAAGAGCAGCAGACAAATTAGCCGCAATAGTAGACTTCCCAATTCCACCCTTCCCATATATTGCCAGTTCCATATATTCACCTATTCCTTTCAATATAGTACAGGGTTGTTTTGTATATTAATGTCGGAGCTGGGGAGTAGGGCAGTGTGTGAAGTTTTTTAGTTCCGTCAAGCGAAACCAAGGACGGTGGAGCGCGCGAATTGACGCATGGATGCGTCACTGAGCGTAGGAACTAAAAAACTTTACACACTGCCCTACTCCCCAGCCTACGCAACAGCAAATATTTATTAATTTCGACCTTCGAGCTCTCCTTCAGCTTCCATGAAAATTTCCTTTAGCTGAGAAAGCATTTCCTCGTCTATATTCCACATATTCCGCTGGACAGCCTCCAGCAAACGAGCAGTAATCGCATACATCGCCCAAGGATTTACATCATTTATCCAATCACGAATCTTCTGATCAAGGACAAAATTTTTCGTAATCTCATCATACATCCAATCTTCGATATTATCTGCAGTGGCATCCCAACCGAAAACATAATCCACCATGGCAGAAACCTCTTGGGCACCCTTATAACCATGCCTCATGAGTCCCTCTCGCCAAATAGGATTATTAATCCTAGCCCGCATGACCCTTGCTGTCTCCTCCTGCAATGTAACAGTCTCTATATGATCCAAATCAGAACTATCGGAAGAATAAGAATTAGGCTTTTCACCACTGGAAGAACGAATGGCAGCAATCAAACCACCGTGGTATAAAAAATCGTCATCGGTGTCGAACATATCCATCTCCACCGAGGAAATATTATTAATAGTCACAGTACTTCGAGAAAGGGCAGCCCTAAGCTCATCTTGAAGCAACTCCCCATGGAGCTTTTTACCATAAGCATGAGCGCTCCAGCGTATATAAATATTACCCAAGTCCTCCACTGTGTCCCATTTTTTGCTATAAATCAGTGTATCCACACCAGCACCGTAGCCACCCGGTGGGCAGCCGAATATGCGAACAGAAGCCCTTTCAAAGGCTTGCTCCCGCTCGGCACCCTCGGCAATCATTCGCACAATCTCTTCTTCGATATGCTTGCGAACATAGTTGTCTTCATAGGATTCATCTAAGGCTGCAACCATATTGACTGCATCTTCTAGACGCTCAATCATATTTGGAAACATATCTCGAAACAAGCCTGTAATGCGCAAAACAACATCTATTCTCGGTCTACCCAGCTCCTCTAGCGGTATGACTTCCATCCCAATTACCCTGTCGGTGTTGCCTAGCCAAACTGGTCTAGCACCCATTAAATAAAGGGCCTCGGCAAGGTCTTCTCCACTTGTCTTTAAAGTATTGCCGCCATATATGACGGTGGCGACGGAATGGGGATATTCTCCAGATGCTTCAAGCTCCCGTTCCAACATTTGATTAGCGCATTTCTGCCCCACTACCCAAGCAGTTCGAGAGGGCATAGCACCTGGGTCCATTGAATAAAAATTCCGACCTGTGGGCAAAATCGCCGCATTGCCGCGGCTGGGATTTCCAGAAGGGCCGGGTGGAATAAACTGTCCCTGGCTACCTATGACAAAATTGTCCGTTTCATCTCCCATGCGCCGCAGATCCTTAACTATTTTTTCGCAGACATATGTAAGGCACTCACGCAGCATACCCCCACCAGCCAGCTCCCTTACAGCGGAAACATCGAAGTCTTTTTCAAGGAGAGCCTGGAAAATCAGCCGTCCTTCCTCGTCCACTTCTTCCAAGAGCATCCGCTTTGTACGACCATTGGGTAATATATCCTTTGGGTTTTCAATGAGATCATCCAGGTCAAGTCCGTTCTTTTCGCAAATAGCCTCCCGCAAAGAGGGAACAATGCCATTTTTCACCCGAACCAGAAGCCGGCATAAGTTGGAAAATAGCTCACCTTGGGGAACATGACCCAAGATATGTAAACCGTCTCGAACCTGGGATTCTTTGATTCTGCTGATCCAAATATGCAGGTCTTCGATGAAAGTATCCATACCATTGTTTTCCAATGAAGGCATTTCGTCAATATTCAAATCTTGATGAAGATTCAGCCTCACAGCCAGCTCCCAAATCTGCTCATATAACACAGGAAGGTTCTGGGGAGCAGCGTTTCGAGCGTGATAATAATCTTCGATGAGCTCATCCATTTCAGCAAGCTCGCCATAGGTTCCACCCTCTTTCATGGAGGGAACCATATGGCCAATGAGAGTAGCATAGCTGCGGCGTTTTGCCTGCATCCCCTCTCCTGTGACTGCCACATTGTAGATGTATAAATGGGGAAGGGTACCGATTGCCAAATCTGGATAGCAGGCATCGGAGAGACCTATTTCCTTGCCAGGTAACCATTCCAGAGTCCCATGTGTTCCAACATGGACAATGACATCAGCTTTGAATACTTCCTCCACCCATTTATAAAAGGCGATATATTGGTGTGGGCATACAAAGTCTGTGCTATGGTAGCTCTCTTCCGCCTTTTCCTCATGGGCGCGAGGAGGTTGCAAGCCAATGAATACATTTCCATTGAGGATTCCTGGTATGAGTATTTGCTCATCCACCGCCATGAAGCTACCTGGGGGTGGACCCCAATCCTCTATCATTTTTTCTTTAACAGATTCGTCAAAAGTGTCGAACCATTTGTTATATTGATCTCCTTGGACTGTATCGCAAGCCAGCTCCAGCATCCTTTCTTCAGTAAGCCAGCCTCCATCGTTTGTGAGTCCATCTGTTATGGTATCAATGATTTCTCTGCCGTTTACAAAGGAATACTCCATATCTATTCCGCTATTCTCTAGAGCAGTTAGCATATTAAATATAGACTCGGGAGTGTCCAATTGATGAGCACAGCCAATCATATCGTTGCGAGGGGGTGAATTGTGCAGTATCACAGCAATTTTCATATCTGCGGATTGGATTTTGTTTAAACGAGCCCAATTACAGGCTAGCTTACTGATTTTATCAACTCTTTCCGCTATGGGTGCATAAACACTGCGAGCTCCGTAAGGAGTTTGCTCAACTTCCTTCACACTTATTGGAAAGGTGATGATTTGACCATCGTATTCAGGTTCATATACGCAAACGCCCAACATCATCGCATCTAAACCCCTGGGCGAGTTTCTCCATTGTTCATAGTCATACCAAGTATGCAGAGCCTTTAAAACAGGAACGTTGGTCAGCTCGAAGACACTCTTTTCCACCCTGGGAGCACTGCCGTCAGAAGGCTGGGACAATACGCTGACGGAAAAACCCAAAGTGTTGATAATAGCATCAACAATCGGGTATCCATCTTGGGTGAAATAATGCCTTAGGGCATCGGAAAAACTGAGGGACTTGGAATGGGGTGAAGGAGCTAAATTGGTCACCAGCACAATAGGCTGCGCACCACATCGAAACAAGGCATCATGGAGCGCATCAAAGGCTCTCATGTCATTCTTTTTTAGCTGGTTTTCGTGAACAAGAACACCAATACGAGGCTTTGAAGATTCCCGCGCCATTTTCAAGTAAGCCTCTTCATCGGCAATGGGACCACCAGGCTCATATAGACATTGCCATTTGGTGAAAACAGGTTCTGGAACATCAAAGGAAGCCTTCGCAAATTCGTTGGCGATATATTGAGCCATGGATAAATAATTTTCGATACCGCCAGCTTTTATATATGCCTCTATCATTGCATATTGGAGCGGACTAATGCCCATGCTCCCCATCAGCTCAGACACTTCCTGCTCTATTCCGCACATGATGAACAGACGCTTTGTTCCAGTCATTGTCTTTAAAAACTTGTCAAAGAAATTGACATAAGTGATGCTCCCATGTATATCAACCATTATCAAGTCGCTTTTTAATGCTTGTGTTTCAAATTCATAATATAATTCCACGTTTTGACCAAGTTCAGTGCATTCATAGTATTGCAAATCAAATTCACCAGAGAATCTTCGAGACATCTCATCGCTAAACTCGCCCCAAAACGCTGCATCAACAGACATCTGCGCTAAATAAACAATCCGAGTCATCCGCTATCCCTCCATGTGATTAATCCTATTTCCGCGCGTTATGACGGAGCAAAAATTTTAAGAACAAGTTAAATTCCTAATTCCTCACTCCTAATTCCTAACTCATATTAACCACTGGGTAGGTTTATATAATGGAAAGGAGTGCGGTCGGGGAATAGGTCGGGATGGAAGATAGCTGCTAAATCCATAACCTGGTCGGCGAGCTGATCTGTAAAGTACCAATAACCCACATGGAATTGCCATACCTGCCTATTTATAATCACTGGAGCATCCTCAAAAACAGGAACCATTTCCAAAAGAGCATCGATATCAGCAACAGAATTGGCATTCATCGAAAGAATCCACACATCAGCATCAGCCAAAGTGACATAAAAATCCTCATAACTCAGCTGCCCTGGAGTCTGGTGCATAAACTCGCCACCTGCTGCACGCACCTGGTTGGCAACGAAAGAATCAGGACCCGAAACATAAATCGTACCTTGATAAACGGAACCCCAAGCCACTTTAGGCCTATTTTCCACAGTTTCTATTATTTGACTCATTTCCTCGAGCTTTCTAAACTGCTCATCCACATAACTGACCACCTGCTCATCTATGTCGAAAAAAGGAGCGAAAAAGAGTTGCCATTCCATGCGCCCTTCATGGGCCATTTCCATATATTCATTGTTTACAGCATAAGGAATATCAAGCTCTTCTAATTTGTCGATGAGCTCCACTTGGGAGGATGTACCGGTATAAACGAACACCAAATCAGGATTAATAAGCTGTATAAGCTCGAAATCAGGGGTTCTCCAGCTACCGAGATATTTGATATCATAACCAGATGCAGCAATATCATCATCCATGGGACCCGACCCGGGAGGACTGGTAATTCCCGCCACGCTACCCCAAATATCAAAGGGCGCAATCATGCCAACATGGGTGGTGGAACCAAAAATAGCCCGCTGAAGCGGAATTTCCAGTATAATCATATCGTCATAACCAGATGGAATATCTTGACCCCTGGGAACGAGTAAAAATTTTTGATCTTCTGCATCGGTGACAATTTTCATATTATCTTGGATATATTCCACGTTGAAACCAGTGGCATACATGAGCTTCATAAACCGGCTTTCTTCAGTATCAATTTCAGTTTCATCAAGCTCATTGTTGGAATCTTCTCCAAGAGAATCCGCTGTGTTTGTATTATCTCCACCAGAAGGGGAAGAGGAACTTTGTCCTGGACTATTTGAATCGCAGCCAGCAAGCAGCGAAATTGCAAGTAGAAGTGAAATCAGTGTAGCTAATATTCTTTTTTTCATTTTAAATTGCTCCTTCATAATTATTTGATGCTTATTATTCATTGTTCATTATTCATTATTAATTGTTAATTGTTAGCTTGCTGCTGTTACGAGGGTTGGTATACGGGGTTCTTTTTGCCCTGTTCCGTCTCGTATCATTTCAGCTAGTTCCGATGCATCGCTGCAGTATATGGGTTGTTTATCTAGACATTGGTAGAGATTTTGGCTTTCTTTGTTTCTAAAAGTATATACATCCTTTCCAGCGTCCAGAGCCATGAGTAGCAACTGGGTGTTTTTTTCGTTGGTTTCGCCGATGGGAAAGCCGGTGTCAACCACTATGGAGTGATTTGCCATAATTTCAGTGGCTTCTTTGAATTTCGCATCGGAAATCCTTTGGAAATCAGATTCCACCACCAGCTTATTGCACAGGGACATGGCAACGTGGGTATCGATGTCGCTTTGGTGGAGTATCCCGCAATCCATTCCCAATCCGGTTTTTCTCAGTGTACGGAACACGGGAATCCCACTTCCTGCTCCGCTGACGATGAACATATCGCTAGTGCGAGAGCCGCCAAATTCCATGCTCCCAAGAAGATCATCATAACGAGCCTCAGAAATGTCATAAAGGTCTTGTATCACCCCTTGGTGAATCACTTTTTCTGGAGCACCGTGGGCGACTATTTTTCCGTTTTTTATAAGTAATACTGTCTGGCAGCCCTTCAATGCCAGGTCAATGTCGTGGAGAGCCATTATGACGGTTATTCCTTTATCTCTACATAGTTTTGATAAAATCTCAACCACTTCGATCCTATGGCTGATATCAAGATGACTTGTGGGTTCGTCCAAGACAATAAGCTCCGGCTCTTGGGCGAGTGCGCGGGCAATCTTGACTTTTTGCTTCTCTCCATCGCTGAGTTCGTTGAAATAGCGGTCGGCAAGATTCAATGCTTTGACGCTTGCTAGGGATTCAAGGACAATCTCTTTGTCTTCGTTTTTCAGTTTTCCAAAGAAACCTGTATAGGGATGGCGTCCCATTGCTGCAATTTCAAATGCAGTCATCAAGCCTGGGTTGAGTCTGTCGGTGAGAACAACGGACATGAATTTCGCAAGCTTGCCCTTTGGTACCGATGTTATATTCTCCCCATCTAGATACACTGTTCCTTCCACTGGACTGAGCATACTTGATAGAGTTCTCAATATGGTTGACTTTCCAGCGCCATTGGGACCCAGTAAACATACGATTTCTCCCCGCAGTGCCTCTATATCAACCACTTCCACTACGCTTTTCTTATTGTATCCCACCCGCAGGGATTTCGTTTGCACTACTGTTCTTGAATTACTCATAATCCACTGTCCCTCCTAAGTAACATATAGATCACCAAGGGTGCTCCAAATAATGATGTTATCGCACCAATGGGTAGTTCCACCGGTGCCAATAGAGTTCGTGCCAAAAGGTCGCACAGGTTTGTGGTGAGGGCTCCGCCCAAGACACAAGCCGGAACAAGAACCCTATTATCTGCTGTTTTTAAACCCATTCTTAGCATATGGGGCGTTGCTAAACCCACAAAAGATATGGGTCCGGCGAATGCGGTAAGTACTGCGGTTAATACGCTGGCTATGATAATGACTGCTATGCGAAATCTCCGTATGCCCACGCCCATGCTTTGAGCATAACCTTCGCCCAATAGCATTGCGTTGAGCGGTTTTGATAGTAAAAAGGCTAAAACAGCGAAAATGGATGTGATAATGGCGAGAATCTTAACCTTTTGCCAGGTGAAGCCAGCAAAGCTGCCCATTGTCCACAATGTGAGGCTGCCTAGGGATTCCAAGCTGGCGAAGCTGGACATTATGCTCCGAATTGAAGAGCAAAGATAACCCGTCATCATACCTATTACCAATAATGTGACGATGTTTTGCACCTTTCTAGCTGCTAGCACCACCGCCAGCATCACTATCATGGAACCCACCAAAGCTCCTATAAACATAAACATGGGGTTGGTTGCGCTGAAGCCAAAGGTGTATCCGCCTAAAAATACGATGCTTACGAACATGGTTGCTCCCGAGGAAATACCAAGGACATATGGTTCCACAATAGGGTTTGAGAAAAATATTTGCAAAAGCAATCCCGACAATGCCAAACATACCCCTCCTGCCATGGATGCAATCGCTCTGGGCAATCTGATTTTACTGATTATTGATTGGTGAGCATCACTAGCTGAGTCCTTGCCCAATAGAATGCTAATCACATCTGCTAACTTGATATTTACAGAACCAAGAGCTATGCTGAGCAAAAACATCAACACCATAGATATCAGTAGCATGATCAATATGGCATTTCGCCGTGCAGCCCGTTTAGTTTCCACCTCTCCTTGCATTTCGCACCTCCTTTAATTACTTATACTGTAACTGCTCTTAAATAACACGAGAATACTGAGTAGTTGCATTATATCTTTTACTAGTATTGCTTTAGTATCAGAGCGCGGTTCTCTTGACAACCATAAGTAAGGGGGAGTTGTCAACACTACTCAAGACGTTTGATATGTTGTCAAGAGAACCGCACCCTGACTTGCTAATGAGTTGTTCTTGGTTATGTATTTTTATCTTTTTGCATCTTGATTAATGAGTTTTTCTATCTCTTCTAGCTGTTTGCTCCAAGCTTCGATGTCCGCATCGTTGAGAATCTCCACAGTTCCACCTTGGATATCACCTACGCTTGCCAGTCCTTCCTCAATATCGCCCTCGATTTCCAAGTAATTCATTTTGAGCCGCTCCAGAACATCCTCGTTGGGAATCCATTTTTCCCGGGTATAGAGTTCAATCATTCTGCGAGCCAGCTCTTCCAGTGCATATTTGTTAGTTTCCGAGAGCCACTGACGCATACGGTCATCATTAATGTATTCCTCTGCCAGCCTGTCCAAAAAGTCGTCGGTAAAGCTATCTGTGACACATTGGGTCATGAACACGCTTTGGAAGGCACCCATGATGCTGGAAGCTCCGTCATATCCCTTTTCGGTGATATTTTCTTTCCAAAACTCGTTTAGCAGGGTTTCTTCCACGTTACGCTTGAGGTTCTCCGCCAAAGATTCTGTACGAATTTCCCGATTTCGTTCATTTGTTCCTTGATATTGGCGAATATTTTTATTACCAAGGTGCTTGGCGATGAGCCTGTAGCCACCTTGAACCTGTACACCAAAGTTATCTGAAATGCCAGTAATACGTTTGGAAGAAGATGTATCATAGGAAAGATCAATGTTTTTCGCATTATCGATGAACTCACGAATGCTCTTGCGACCATTGAGTTTACCTCCATAGGCATGTGCAGATGAATGTATAAAATACTTCGCCAAATCAACTTCATCTTTCCATGCGCTGGCTAGAAGGGCAAGGTTTATGCCAGCTCCATATGTTCCAGGCGGGTCTCCGAAAATGCGAATGGCACCATTTCTGTCGTCATCGTCTTGGAGACTGTTTTCCAAGCGATATTCTCGTAAATGCTTGAGAATAAAATTGTCCTCGTCATTTTCTTCCAATGCAGCTATCATTAAAACAGCTTCATCCATCATTTCCACGGCGATGGGCCAGGTATCCCTCAGCACTCCTGATATTCGCACAGTGGCATCGATTCGGGGTCTGTCCAGCTCGTCAAGGCTCATTATGCGAAGCCCTGTTACCCTTTCCCGACTGTCCCAAATAGGTTCAATGCCAAGCAAAAACAAGAATTGGGAAAGCTGCTCTCCATTGGATTTTGTTATATCGGCTGAAATCATGTTCATGGCGATTCGCTCAGGCAGTCTGTTTTCATCTTCCATGTAGCTTTCAATTAGCTGTGCTGCTAGTATCTTTCCACGTTCATAGGCGGTTTTAGTTGGTACCTTGTCAGCATTTAGTCCAAACATATTTCTCCCAGTGGGAAGAATGTTTCTGCCATTCTCATCGGGCATACCGCTCTCGCCAGCTGGGATATAGCTACCTTCAAGCCCTGAAATGAGTAAATTCATTTCATTGTCAATCTCAAGAAGAGCCTCCCTTATTTCCTTTGCATCCTCGCTGCCAATATCCAACTCAAGACCATCTCCGTCATAGACTTCCCTAATATAACGAGTAATTATGTCTTCATCTGGGATGTCTCCGAAAATATGGAGGCTGCTGATATTTCTACCTTGTTCAGTTCCCTTGATGGCAGAAGAAACCTCCATTAAGCCTTGGTCAAAGGTCTCGGAGCGTTCAAGAATCCTTGAAGCAGCAGGCATTTGTTCTATTTTGCTGCGAATTTCCTCTTCCAGCATTTCATATTGACTATTGTCCAAAGCTTTTGCTTGGAAATATTCGTCGATTTTCCTCATTAATTGTCTAGCTTCCTCGTCTGCGCCCTCGCAGGGAGGAGGTAAATGGTCAATGATGACTGAACTCATTCTGCGTTTCACCATAAGACTCTCATTTATAACTCCAGCATTGTATATATAAAAGCTGGGGAGAGAACCGGTGACAATCCCAGGCCAGCAGCGTTCTGAGAGAGCGTTTGCTTTTCCAGGCAAATACTCGACGCTTCCATCAGTGCCAAAATCAATGAGTGCATCTGCGCAAAAGACTCTCTCTATATAACGGTATGCACCAAGGAATTGATGGGGTGGGGGGCAAGCAGGGTCGTGGAGGATTTTGCATACCTCTCCAGTGCATTTAGCACCATAACAGCCCCGCTTGGGTTGCACCATTACTATCACATTTCCAAATTGAATTCCGCTGATTATCAGAGTATCTCCTAAAACCATGCCCTCTCCAGGGGGTGTTCCCCAGGTTTCTTCCATATACTCGCGTAAATCGCCTGGTAGCTCGTTGTAAAATGCATCATATTGTCCATTGATTGGCATCTGATAGAGGCAACCACCGCTTTCGATGATGTCTTCTACAGCCGTCCAGCGAAAATCCGAAAAAGCTTTCTTTTCCATAAAAAGCTCCCTGAGTTTCTCCCCAGTCTCTGGGTACTCACCAAGGCTATAACCTTCCACTGATAGGCGATTGAAGAATCTTACGACACTCTCAAATGCATCCAGTCCATAAGCCTTGCCAATGGTTGCTTCCACTCCAGCACAGACTGCATTGTGAAGGATAATGGCGAGCTTTTTCTCAGAGTTTTCCTTTGTTTTTAATCGAATGAGTGCTGCTATTTTGTTGGCAAGATACGATGTCCTTTCCGGCAATGCTTCGGATTTTCCCGTATTTCCATTGCGGACAGAAATGATGATTGGTTGAGTCATGCCAGCCATTTCAGGAGTTATCAAGGAACTTGGCATATCAAGGCTCAGGGGGACCATTTGCTCACGCCATTCTTCTTGTGTCAAAAAGCTGCTTCGTATGGGGAAGATGACAGGAACTCCAAGCTTTTCAAATTCGATGACGGATTGTTCTGAAACCGAATTGCCATCTTGGGCTCGAATGGCGAATAATTGGGTGTTTATGAGTAGCTCAATAACTGCTTTACCATCGATGGAGAAGTATGTTTCTGCCACTTCCTCAAAACTCATGTTACCAGGGTTAGGATTGGAAAATACCGCAATCACACCGATACCGAGAGCTTCGATGGAGCGGGTCAGCTCCTTTTCTCCTTCCAGGTCTCCCCGTAGCCAATGCACCCTGTTTACAAGAAGACCCACATATGAGCTATAATTGTTTAATGCTAGATATTCTTCCAATGAATAGTAAACTTCATCGTTATCAAATGAAAATATACCTTCAAAGGGTGTGTGGGTGGGGGGATTAATTTCCCCTACATCAATATCGTCTAAGAGATGCTTTCTAATGTATCGACCTGCTTGTACAATGTTTTCCATGCCGGAATAATGCAGGTATTTGTTTATTTCCTCCACATGAACACCATCCACTGTACTTTTACCAAGTAGAGCAGCTTCAGTTCCGATGGGGAGAATGCTCGCATCTTCTGGGAGGGAAAGATAGAATTTTTCCACTTCAAGATTCATGCTTTGGTGGGAAAAAACCACCAAAGGCTTTGTTATCTCCATGGCTGTGTTCAATTGTTCCAAAACCGCTTCACGACTTTCTTTATGCAATGTTGCGTTGAGGGCAATTGAAGTGATTTCTATGCCTGCATTTTCAAAATCCCCTTGCCAGATTTTGTATTCCGCTTCGCAGCCGAAGCAAAATACTTGCTTAATATCAAACATATGTTTCTCCTAACTCTTCGGGTGGCATGGAAACCCACCCCTAATTCCTAATCACTAACTCCTAATTCCTAATTCTATTGTGGTAATAATTGGAAATGGTGAAATTCTTTTGTATCTTGATATTCTGGGAAAAGGTCTGGATGAAAAATAGCCGCCAATTCAATGACCTGGATATCGACTTCGCCAGTCATGGTGTAATAATAAGGACCGAATTGCCAAACTTCACCATCCACAACAACAGGAACATCAGCGAGTATTGGAGCAGTTTCGTAGAGTTCGTCATAATTCATTATTGGTGTCATATTGGAATTTATCCATATGTCTGCCTGGAGAACCACTTCATAAAACTCCTCCATGCTAATTTGGCTGGAAGAACCTCCGGGTATATGAGCAAAAAGGTTTTCTCCACCTGCATCTCTAATTTGCCCAGCAACATATGTGTCTGCACCAGGAACATAAACGATACCGTTATATAGCATACCCCAGGCTACCTTTGGCTTATATTCCACTGTGCTGAGTCTTTCTGCCATGTCATCTAGGCGAGCCAACATTTCATCCACATATGCAACACCTTCCTCTGCTTTCCCAAAGAAAACTGCTAAAAATTTTATCCATTCCATCCGACCTTGATGGGTGGGTTCCATATATTCATTATCAACTGCATATGGTAAATCCAGCTCATCGAGCATATTCATTAAATCAAGTTGCGCTGAATTGCCTGTGTAGAGAAAAGTCAAATCGGGCTCGACCTCTTGTAACAATTCAAAATTAATATTTGCTCCCATTCCAGAACCCACATAAAGAATCCTGCCATCAGCAAGTCTTTCGTTGAGTTCATCGAAAGGCCAGTCTCTGGGATTTGATACAATTGCTACCACATTGTCCCAAATGTCAAAGGGCTCGACCATTCCAAATTGTGTGCTAGATGCCATGATTATCCGCTCCACTGGAGTGTAAAGCAAAATCGCATCCTCATAACCTGATGGTGCAGCCTGACCTCTGGGAACTAAGAGGAATTTTTGATTTTCTGCATCTGTAACAAGCAAAATATCATCGGTGATATATTCCACTGAAAATGCTGTGGAATATTCAACTTTCATAAAACGTCTCTCTTGACTTCCAGTTATCTCATCATCAATGTCTGATTCCTCTACCTCTGTATCTGTGGATTGGCTATCTTCTTGATTAGCGTTCCCGTTGGCATCAGACTCCACGTTGGCATCAGACTCAATCTCGCTCTGGTTGTTTGAGCTATCTGGGCTGGAGGAACTCTGCGACCCTGATGATGTATCGCAGCCTGCGATGCAAATACAAATTACAAGTAACAATGCGATTAAAGTAATAATAGTTTTTTTCATAGTAAACCCCTCTGTATAATATTTTGTTATTTCTAACCTAATTACTAATTTCTAACTCATCAAAGCCCTTCTGGGCTACTTCCTTTTGTTGCTCTGGTTTCGCTCAGGTCTTCCAAGTCACCCTCTGTTTGCAGATATATTTCTTTTAGAGCTTCAAGAGTCTCTTCCTTTGCATCCCACATACCACGGTGTGCCGCTTCAAGAAGCCTTGCGCTCATGGCATGGAGAGCATATGGGTTGTTTTCCCTTATCCAATCTTGCAACTCTTGATCTAGAAGATAGGTCTGAGCTATGCTTTCGTACATCCAATCATCCACCACGCTGCTAGTGGCATCCCAGCCAAAAACTATGTCAACCATTGCTGCAAACTCTGTGGCACCTCTGAAGCCATGCTCTTTGAGACCTTCAATCCACTTGGGATTGTTGATGCGGCTACGCATTATTCTTGAAGTTTCTTCATGGATTGTCCTGGTCACCACATGGCGCGGGTCTCCAGCATTGGTGGAGTATGAAGCTGGAGCGGAGCCCCTTTCCTTAGTAACTGCGGAAATGAGACCACCGTGATAATTATAGAAATCATCGCTGGAGAGCATATCAGCTTCATAAGAAGAAATATTTTTGATTGTGACATCGCTAATAGCCATACGCTTTGAAAAAATGCTTTCCAATTTCGTGCCATGGATTTTTTTGCCATATGCGTGGCTGCTCCAATTGATGTACATCCTGCCAAAGTCGTCTTGGCTTTCCCACATTTTGCTGTTGACAAGAATGTCCATTCCAGCTCCATATGTACCAGGCGGGCAGCCGAAAACCCTGAGGCTGGCGTATTCAAAAGCTTGCTCTCTGTCCATACCTTCTGTAATGAACTCGCTAAAGTCAGCCATGATGTGCTTTTTCACAAAGTTTTGTTCATCGGGCTCATCCAGCGAAGCGACAAGATTCACTGCATCTTCGATTCTCTCGATGAGATTGGGGAATGTGTCTCGGAAGAGTCCGCTGATTCTAAGGGTGACATCTATCCTGGGTCTACCCAGTTCCTCCAAGGGTATCACTTCGAGACCAATGACTCGCTCTGTATTTTGAATCCAAACAGGACGGACTCCATATAGATAAAGTATCTCTGCTATATCATCGCCCCTGGTTTTGATAGTCTCGCCAGAGTAAACGACGATGGCAACGCTTTCAGGATAACGACCTTCGTCTTTCAGATAACGTTCCATGAGCTGGTCGCCCAGCATTTTTCCAGTTTCCCAGGTTGACCTTCCCGGTATGGCTGCGGGGTCTGTCATATAAAAGTTTCTCCCTGTGGGAAGTATCGTCGCATTGCCTCGGCTGGGGGCTCCAGATGGTCCTGGAGGTACAAACCTGCCATCGACTCCTCTATCAAAGTAAAGAAGCTCGTCGGTGGTGGAGCGAAGTCTAGGAAGCACATCATTGATTGCAAAATATAGACATTTACTAAGGTCGTTGATATTGCCTTCGGGATATGCTTCACTCATTTGAGCCAATGCTTTTTCCACTGCTTCCAAGGAGTATTCATATTCTTCCAGGGTAGCAAAGACAATTCTGCCTATATCATCGATTTCTTCTAGTATCATAGCATTTGTCTTCCCTGAGATATGCTGCCCTCCGGGATTTGTCAAAAACTCTTCCAGGTCTTCCCCAGTGAGCGTGCATAGAGACTCTCGCAGAGATGGGGTACCACCATTACGTATACCCACCAAAAGCCTTAGCATATTATTCAAACGAGCTTCTTGGGGAACTTTCCCAAAGATATGTAAGCCATCTTTTATTTTTGCGCTCTTCAAATCGCTAATCCACAGATGGATTCTCTCGATGGAGGCTTCAGGCTCTTCATTAAACTGTTCCTGGGTCATATCTAAGTCTGTGTGAAGATTGCTGTCCACGGAAGCATTCCAAATTTGCTCTTCGATTATCGGAAGCTTTGCTTTATCGGCGATTTTACTGTGATAATACTGGGTGATGAAATCATCGATAAGTTCCAGACTGCCATATAGACCGCCCTCGGTCATTGATGGAATGAGATAGTCCAGTATCACCGCATCTGTCCTGCGCTTTGCCTGGGCACCTTCGCCAGGAACATCGATAATGTATAAATACAAGTGGGGCATTTCACCAATGGCTATGTTGGGATAGCAGTCCTTTGATAAACCGATTTCCTTCCCAGGTAACCATTCGATTGTGCCATGTGTTCCGATATGGACAATCACATCGGCTTTGAAGATATGTTCCAAATAATGATAAAAAGCTATGTATTGATACGGGCAAACGATGTCGGTGGAATGGTATGCTTCTTCTGCTTTTTCATCGAGAGCCCGAGGTGGTTGCAATCCAATGAATAGGTTTCCGTTAATAATACCGGGAACCAGGATTTTTCCATCGATTGTCAGGTAGTCGCCCGGAGGCTCTCCCCAATCACGACGAAGCTCATCTTGGATTTTTTCTGATAATGCCTGAAACCATGGTGCATAATCTTCCCGCTCCACCACTGCTGCACTTCGCTCTAGTATCTGAGCTTCGGACAAAAAACGTTCGTCATTTGTTACGCCGTTGATGATTTCGTCGATGATGTCTTTACCATTTTCAAAATCATAATCTAAAGTAAGCCCCTTTGCTTTCAAAAGCTCGAATAGATTGTGTACAGAAACAGGGGAGTCGAGTCCATAAGCACTACCTATTTGGTCGATTCTGGGGGGCATATTATGGAATATTATAGCTACCTTCTTGTCCTCAATTGGTGTTTTTCTAAGTTTCGCCCAGTTTATACTTAGCCTTACAACCCTGTCTATTCTGTCATCGATGGGAATGCTTACACTTTTTGGACCAAAATCCGTGGGGACTATTTCTGTGCTGGCAATTGGTACAGTAATGATTTGTCCATCGAATTCAGTTTGGAACACAGCAGAGCTCAATGCCATAGCATCAAGTCCTGCAAGGGATTCGAGCCACTGCTCATATGTGAAATAGGTGGTCATCGCCTGAAGTACAGGCACATCGAGAAATTCAAATATGCTGCTTTCTTCCCTATCGTCTGCTGGGAGCAGCATACCCTTTTGGGAACCGTCTCCAGGTGATGAGAGGATAGTCAGAGAAAAGCCACTGGTGACTATCAATGTATCTATTATGCTTTTCCCATCGACTTGGAAATATTTATTCAGTGCTTCTCGAAGACCTCCATGAATCCCGCTGGGTACAACATTTGAATACATGGCAAGGGGGATAGCCCCTTGATCCTCGATAGCTTTCATTAGCGCATCTATATGTGCAGTGTTTGCATTTTGGACTGAGCTAAAATGGACAAGAATGCCAATTCGCTCCTTCTCTGTTTCATTTGCAACTATTTGGAGATATTCATCGTCGTCATAAGCTTCAGGAACCCCGTAAAGCCCATCCCATTTTGGTATTATTACATCGCCAATAGTGCAGTCGATATGGGCAAGTTCATTTAAAATAATCCGTAAAAAGTTTTTGCTATTTTCAGGTCCACCTGCGAACTGATATGGAAAAAGTTTTTGATAAATAATTGGAGAAAGAGCAGATTGCTTTTGCATTTCTGTATTTTCTCCATCCATACCAGAATGAATGTATGAAGGGATTTTTCCAAGGAAGTCTAGCTTTACAAAACTTTTGAAATAGGGGATTCCGCTATGCAGGTTCATGTAGATGAAATCAGCGTTTTGAATGTCCTCGTTACATCTGATAAATTCATCGTTGTCACTGTCTATCAAGCCTGTGCTGTAAAAAGAACCTGTAAATTCAATTTCTTCCTTGAGTTCCTCGTATGCCTGCCTAAAATAATATCCATCCGATGCGCTTTGTATAAAGAAAACGATTTTGTACATTTTTACCTCCTGTCGGTCCGCGAAGGTGCCGCGGGGTTTAGATTGCTTTCCATTAGCGTCATATATCTTTATTCAGCTCGCCTGCAAATCCTAATCGCAAGGAGCATGAAAACGATTAAATAGATTGCCAAAATCATTGGACTCATCAAATAGGATGGGTCAGAAACCCCGCTACGAAGAGCCTTTACGGTTTGGGTGAGGGGCAATGATTCAAAGGCAATCGCTAAAACTTTAGGAAATCTGTCCAAGGGGAACAGAGTCCCGCAAAGAAAGGACATTGGCGTTATAACAAAGCTGGTAACCTTTGCCATATCTGCATGGGAGTTTATTAGGATACCAGCGATAAAACCGATGGCGGAAAATACGAAGCAATTTAAAACAAGAACGATGACAAAGTATGCGTCAATGGTAATATCTCTGTGAAAAAGGAAAGAAACAAGTAAAATAATAGTGGCAGTATATAGCCCCCTTAATGCACCGCCTGTGACCCGCGCTACGGTGAAAGTACGCATCTGTATGGGGGACATCATGATGGCTTCAAAGGTTTTTCCATATATCCGAGATATGTTGATGTCATTGGCTATGACACCGAAACTGGTGGACATTGAATTCATCGCAATGATGCCTGGTATTACAAATGAAGTATAACTGACCTCTCCAACGGAAACGGTGTTTCCCAATCCCCAGCCGAAGGCGATGAGATAAAGGAGCGGACCCACCACTGCACTCATTGTTATGGATAACCATTTTCTGCGAAACACTATCCATTCTTTCCATAAAACAGCGTTAAATCTCATAGGAATGATACTCCTTACTAGGCTCCAAAGCCTTTATTTGTGATTAGGATGAAAGCGTCTTCCAAATTTGTTTCCCGTATTTTGAAATCACATTGTAAAAGTTTCGCCGCTTCCATGGCGGGTTCTTTTTCTTCAAAGAGTTCCTGATGAGTTGTGCCTTCTTTGAAGTATTCCAAAGCGAATTTTCCGGTTTGACTGATAATTTCGCTTGGATTACCCAACATGACTAGCTTGCCAAGGTCAATCATCCCCACTCTAGAGCAGAGAGCTTCGGCTTCGTCAAGATAGTGGGTGGTGAGAAAAATCGTTAGTCCATCTTCGTTCATCCGTCGCATGAGATCCCAAATTTTTCTGCGGGAAGCAGCGTCAAGCCCAACTGTTGGCTCGTCTAAAAGCATGATTTGCGGGCCATGCATCAAAGACTTAGCAATCATGAGCTTGCGCTGCATTCCTCCTGAAAAAGTACCAGCAGTATCGTTTCTTCTATCAGTTAGTTCAGTAAACTCTAGGAGTTCCTCGATTCTTTCTCTTCTGGTATTTTTCGCTATACCGTAAAACCTCCCATGTAGCTCCAGGTTTTCCCAAGCTGTTAGGTCATTTTCCAAAGTACTATACTGGGGTACGATACCGAATTTTTGTTTGATTGCGGTTAAATCACGATCAATGGGTTCACCATCCACATATATTTCCCCTTGAGTAATGGGCGTTAGAGTCGTGGTCATGCGAATTAATGTGGTTTTACCCGCGCCATTGGGCCCCAAAAGACCGAAAAACTCGCCATTTTCTATTTCCAAGGAAAAGTCGGAAACCGCTTCCAAACCGTTGTATTTTTTTGATACATTTCTGTAGGAAATCAAGATTTTTCACCATCGCTTTCAAATTTTCTGGCTATTAGTTCGCATAATCCTGTTTCAAGATAACCCACAAGGATATGAATCCCACTTCCCAATTGAGAAATTGGTTCAAATTCCGGCAAGCTCATATCCATGAGACGCATTAACTCGGTAGTCGCGATGATTGCATCATTTACAGATATCAAGTCCCACATGAGCTGGTCAAGGATATGGCAGTATAAAGAGATGTAAGTAACAAGGGGACCATCAATCAGCATAGGTTCTGAAAATTCTTCAAATTTCGCCCTTGGAGCCTTGCCACCATTTTCTACATATCTTTCCCATATTTTATCGCTATTGATACCGAATCTACTCACTCGTTTCAAAACATTATGCTGGGAATCGGGCGAGAGATTGCTTTGTTTGAATAAAGCTTCTTTAACAGCGGCTTTCACAGCTTTACCGATAATCTCGCCAAATTTACTATGCTTGCCTGCGTTGGTCAAAGTTATATCAGAGTCTGCATTGGCAACGATAATGGTGCTATCGGTGCCAGAACCTGTAGCCAAACCCATGGAGTATCTGCTTGGTGCTATCAGCTCTTGAAGAGCGGCGGTTTTAGCTTCGGTGCAAGTCACCAGAGTGCGTGCCAATGCTCCAGGGGATAAATCAACATTAATATGGACAATAATATTGATTGTGCCTCCCACATTGGCTTGAGCAGCGCTTTTGATTCTTTCCAGCTCATCCCAACTCGCTGGGTCTCCAACCCTTCCACCATTGGTTTCGACTCCACCGGTTACGATGGCTGTGACGATGATTTCTTGATGGCTTTCGGATTTGATGGAAACATTCTCCATTTGTGCAGCCGTTGAAATTCCAACGGTGGTGGTGGGGTCAAGTCCAATTTCACTGGCTATAAGTGCCATATGTTCTGCATGGGTTGGAGCTCGCAAGGTTGTGGCTATTCCAGCTCCGATGGTACCATCATGGTTATATACAGCCTTTATATCTTCCCGATAGCCTCCGTTGTCTGCAGAAGTGCTGAGTACTTTCCGGTTTCCATTGAAATTAATCACAATGGATTTCCTATAAAAGTGAACTTCCTCTCCTGTGCTTAGTGTTTCAAGTAACATATCCATTTTCTCCTCTCCCTATCTAAACCGCGATACCGCTTCTACAATTCCCTCCGCTTTGAGGTCATCCATAGTCAGCAATGTACCCCGCAGTTTTTCGTTGAGTTTCTCGCAAAGATGAAAGCGTATAAAGTCGTTTTCCGTATCTAGGATTATGGTGTTTATATTTTGGTTTCCAATCCGCTGAGCCGATTTCAATGCTTCGTCAAAGGGGTTTGCAGTGGGGCTGCTTTTTCCACTGGCTCGCCCATCGGATACTAGGACAATGGTGGGTATGGCATCTGGGTCCTTCATTTTTAGACCCATGACAACTTCATATGCCAAATCCAGACCTTTTGCCAATGGAGTCTTATTTCCTGTGGGGAGGTCAGCAAGCTTCTTTTGTGCCAAGTCCACCGAGCGAGTAATGCCTAAAAGCAACTCAGCAGAATCTTTACGAAAAGCGATTAAGCCCACCCTGTCTCGCTTTTGATAGGAAACGCTAAGAAGGGACAGTATTGATGCCTTCACTTCTCGCATACGTTTATTGGCTCCCATGGAAGCACTCGCATCCACAACGAAAATGATGCACCCGCCTGTTCGCTTTTCTCGAATCTTGACCCGCAGGTCTTCGCTTTCTATGGCAATTGCTCTCAAACCCTTGTCCCTAATGGATTGGTAAGGAGCAGCGGCTCTTACAGTGGCATCAAAGGCCAAGTCAGTAATTCGCTCTTTTCCAGCCATTCTATATCCAACATAGCGACCTTGTTTGTTATTGGATTTTACCAGGTTTCTTCTACCAGTCCCCCTGTTTATTTGTCTGTTTACATGGGCATCTTGCCAGCGGGGGATAACAAAAAGTTCGCCAGCTTCTTGCACATCGTCTTCATCAGGGTCTTCGCTGTCAATTGAGTCGGGAGGATCTTCTGGTGGAGTCTCGTCAAACTCTGGGGGCTCAATCGTTTCTGGCTCCTGCTCTTCTTGTGGAGGCGGCTCTTCTTGTTCCTGCTCCTCTTGTTCCTGCTCCTCTGGTTGTTCCATATCCTCTGGCGGCTCCATGTCGTCTGGTGTATCGTCGAGCTCTTCTTCTTGCCAGTCTTCCTCTTGCTGGTATTGAGGTTCGGGTTGTGCTCTATGGGCAAGGGCGTATTCAGCTGCTGTTCTAATATCGTCTATGTTTATCATAATGCGCCCATCGAATGCGGCGATGGCTTTTGCTGTTTCTATGAGAACGATCTCTCCTCGATGTCCTGCACAATTTGCGCTACTGGATAAAGTGGCAGCCAAGCGAATGGCATTTGCAGTAACTTCAACTTTTTCCAATTGCTTTTTTGCCGCTTCTACCCTTGTTTTTAATTCATTTGTCATTTGTGCGAATTGTTGGACAAAGGCAAGGGGATCAGACTCATAGTTTAGTCGTCGCTCCATTATTTCGATTCGCATCATCAGATCCTTTTCGCTCTCCACTTCAACGTAAAGACCGAAACGGTCGAGAAATTGAGTTCGCAGTTTTCCCTCCTCTTGGTTCATGCTGCCAATGAGTATAAAACGGCTGTCATGGGTACCGGAAATACCTTCCCGCTCGATTTTGTTTACTCCGCTGGCGGCGACTTCCAAAAGGGCATTGACAATATGGTCGCTGAGCAGATTTACTTCATCCACATAAAGGATGTTTCCATCTGCTTCCTTTAAAATACCAGGGTCAAGGGTTTTAGCACCTTGCATTAATGCTGTTTTCAAATCGATGGCACCCACTAGGCGATCTTCGGTGATATTTAATGGGAGTTCCACGATTTTTATATCTTCGTTGAGGGCAGGAACACCACGAATAAGTGTTGATTTCGCAGTTCCTTTTTCTCCGCTAATGAGGACACCGCCGATTTTAGGGTTAATTATGTTCCACAGTAGCGCATTTTTTATCTTATCTTGTCCTATTACTGCTGTGAATGGAAACACTACCCGTTCCATTTGACTCCCCCTTTTCAATGAATCCAAATGCGACTTTTTTTACGATACAATCAAGCTCGCTAAAGCCGCCACTTAAAACAGTTCTTGCAGGACAACCTCCGGTGCAATAGTCCATATGTTTACAATATTTACACTCAGGAGCTGTGCTACATTCTATGGGTATGGGACTTACACTTCCTGAAACGTTGCCCATATAGTATTTTGGGTCCTTTATCAAGCTCCCGCATGGATAACAGTCACCATTTGGCAAGACAACAAAGGACCTTCCTGAGGATGCATAACAGTAATCCCTCGATTCGACATTTTTTCCATATTGAGCTCTTGCTTTTTCAAATTCTCGAAGGACTATTTTTCTGGGAATCAAGGTGTTGACTTTAGCCAAATAATCGTGAAGAGCATTAAGCCCGCTCACCAATGCATTTGCGTCTGCGCTTCGTATGAGAGCCTCATTTTGTGATGCTCGCCCTGCGCTGCGCAGCAGGTCTAGTCCGATTCCTCTTACATTACCCAAATAGAGAGCCATATCAACCATTTCGCAGAGCCTATCAACATTATAGTCAGATACCACACAATTGAGATTCAACATTAAATTATGTTCTCTAAGTAGCTTGATTCCTTCTATGACTTCAATCGTACTACCCCGTAGGTACTCATTTGTTTCAGGCTTGCCGTCCAAGCTGACTCCAATGGCGACTTTGTAACGTTTGAATAGCTCTGCTATTTTGTCGTTTAATAAAATGCCATTTGTTTGAATAGCGAATTCCACTCCCCTATCCAAAGAACTGGCATATTTCAATATTTGCTCAATAAGCTTTATATTTAATAAAGGTTCTCCGCCGCTGATTTGTATGTCAAAAGGAGCATTTCCCATCAATCTAATTGCTCTTTTTGCAGTATCGAATGTCATATCTGATTTTGGCGCATCACAGGCATAGCAATATTTGCAACTAATGTTACATTTCCCTGTTGTCCATAATACCAATGATTGTTTTTCCATTTTAGTTATACCTTTTCTGTGATTTACTGCAGAATATAGAGGTGAAATTCAATAGATTCCAATCGATGTATATTTTTCGTTAAATACTTGCGATTGTGGCATAATCAAATTGAACTTCTTCAAAGGGCTTTCTGCGCATACGATGGGGAAGTGCCAGTTTGGCAGCTTCCAGTACATCCTCGTCAGTTACTTCAGTCCGCCCATTATATGCTGCAAGGGTCATCGCAGTTTTCAGCATTACTATGTCAGCTCTATGACCGTTGACTTCCAATTCGATGCAGATTCTGGCTATGCGTTCCAGAACCTCTCTGGAATAGGTCACCTGGGAAAAAATTTCCTGAGCTTTTGTTATTCTGTCGCGTAGCTCCTGTTGAATGGGTTCAAATTCTTCAAAAAAGTCTTCGGGGCTGTTTTCGAACTTTAGCCTATTTTCAACAACAGATATGCGTTTTTCAATTTCCCTTTCTCCCACGACTGTAACCGAAAGGGCAAATCTGTCGATGAGTTGCGGTCTTAAATCACCTTCTTCGGGGTTCATCGTTCCCACCAATATGAAATGCGCCGGGTGGGAGTAGGAAACACCCTCGCGCTCCACAGTATTCACACCCATAGCAGCGGAATCTAAGAGCACATCTACCACATGGTCATCAAGTAGGTTTACTTCGTCCACATATAGAATGTTACGATTCGCTTTTGCCAATATCCCAGCTTCAAACTTTTTTTCACCAGTTTTAATGGCATGTTCCATGTCAAGCGTGCCCACAACCCGATCTTCAGTTGCGCTCACGGGCAGGTCTATCACTGCCATTTTCCCATAGCTAACTGGAGTTGTTCCCTCCGGTATTTCTTTACACTCATTGCATAGATGAGCTTTGTCAGAAGGGTCGCAGCCGAATCTACAGCCGGCTACTTCCGCCCGCTGGGGTAATAACTCGGCAAGTGACCTTACAGCTGTAGATTTTGCCGTTCCCTTCTCTCCACGGATAAGTACGCCACCGAGGTTGGGGTTTATCACGTTTAACACGAGAGCTGTTTTCATGTCCTCTTGCCCTACTATGGCAGTAAAGCAGTAGCCGCGTTTTTCAGTTGTTTCCATTTTCTACCTCCGAATTTATTGTTCGCCCGAATTATACATTCGGACAGGTTACAGAAAAAAACAACCGAGGTCCGCTAACGATAGTAATCCACTAGAAATGTGGATTTCATAGTTGTCAGCGCCTTCGGTTCTTCCGTTTGGCCTAGCAGCTATTAAATTGTATTAAATCTTATAGTTTTATGGATTTTTTAATTTCTTCAATATGGACAGCAGCTCCGTCTTTTACGACAATCCGCATTTCTCCATAATCAAGGCTGCGAAGTATTTCGATGATTTTTTCTTCTTGTTCAGTTAAGGACAATTGGGTTGTATCCGTATTTATTTCGTTTTCTCTGCGGTTTTCACTCAAGATGAGACACTTCCTTTCTATTGTGGATTTGCTTATATATAAAATGAATATTTTGATGTATTTTTATACTTCCCGCTTCTATGCTGGTTGTCCCAACGTTGCGGCATGGGCTTCCCATTCCAATGCCGCCACGTTGTGACAGAAGGAGGTACCATTACGATCAATTTAAGAAAATAGCAATAAAAAACGCGCTCGTACCTGCAAAAGATGACGAACGCTAATAAAGCAACTCGCAACCTGGTGATGGCAGGTGCGGAACCGAATCGACATGTATCTGACTTATCCTCGTTATAGAGGCATCACAGTGACCTACTCGCGGGGCATCTCACCCCATTCCATGTTTCTCGTATAAATGAGAATCGAAACGGTGTTTATTTAATTGATGAGAAAATATCACATTGTTTTTTAGTTGTCAACAACTATTTTTTATTTTTGAGCGAAATTTCGCATTTATCTTTGCTAATATCCCGCTCTCGCCAGTGCTTTTGCAATATCTTTGAGTGCAAGCTGTTCATTTTGGCTATAAATGAAGCCAATGTCCATGTTTCGATTCCGAGCGATGGAGACAGCTTTGTAGTATAAACTATGGCTCATGCTATTGGGTACAAAGAAAACTGTTTGAATATTATCAAGGGAACGCTTGTCAAACCCGGTTGAAGTGATGAAAACCCAATTTGGTAGTAATTCCTTCATCCTTGCAACCCATTTTTGATTTCCACCAATGATTGCTGCAACAGTATCTTTTAAATCCATAACAGCTTGTGTTTCTTGGGCTGTATCTGTAGTGGCATTTTGATTTTCCATACTGAAAAAGAATTCACGCAAGGCAGCGAGCTCTTTATCCTTCTCTTTTTCCTGATAAATAATATCCTGTTGTTTCGCCAATTGTCTTTCCAGTTCTCTGATTTTATCTAAAAGAGGTTTTTCTGTTTCGTTTTTCGACATTCTGAGCCTATCGTTGAGCTCATCAATCCTTTGATTCTTGTTGCGATTTTCAGAAAGTAGGCGTTGGTTTTCTTTCTCCAAATTATCTAAAGACTTTGCATCTGCTCTGTTTGGTAAAGGGTTGGCGATTTGCTTATAGTATAGCTCTTTGGTGCGTTTGATTGATTTAACCAAAAGCTTTATCATGATTGCGGAAACAAATTGCCTTGCAGATTCATCGTTACATTCATCTAAAGCTTCAAAAGAGAAGGAGCATAAAATATCATTTATATCCTTGTCGTCAAGTTCGATTTCTCGAAATAAGCAATAAAGCTCAATTTTATCAGAATATGCCAATCTGTACATGGACTTGAAATACTTTTGCAATTCTTTGTTTCTGATGCGTATTTGATTGTCCGAGGATACCAAAATGCCATATTCTTTTATTAAATCATCTTTAAAAGCTATTAATTTCTTTTGTAATTCTTCTTCTTTGTGGTTGAAATTATCGAAATACATTTCATTTGAATAAACATAGGTACGGAGGGAAAGAGAGGTGAAGTAACCCACTACAAGCTTTGGGTTGATAATCGGTATTTTGCAATTTACGCAAATCATATAAAAAATGAACAATTCGGCTGCATTTTCGGTGTAATTGTGTTTAGTATCATTTTTCAAAGAGTTAATATATGCTTCGATATTTACATTTCTGTGATTTACGATATTTCGTGAGGCTCTGGGCCAACCTTTGTAGATTGTTTCGTGAATGATGTCAGTTTGTTTTTTGTTACCGCTTTCCCTTGTATGAAGAAGGATACCGAGGATTTTTCGACTTTGTTCCTCGTACTCAATACTCCCGCTGATGATCAGGGGATGATTATATAATTCAGAATTTTCTGCATATTCGGTGAAAACACGGCTTTTGGAATCAAAAAGTTCGTTAATATCATCGTAGATTTTATCGTTTACAGCCATTGCTTCCACTAGAAATATCAAATGCTCGTCGAGAACGGAATGTATCATACCCTTTTTTTCGATATATTTATTTTGTGTTTGTATAGTCTTTTTACTCATATATAAACCCCGATGTAATCAGCGATTAAAAACGCGTCCATACCTGCCCACAGATATGAACGCTTACAAAAGCATCTGGCAACCCGGTGATGGCAGGCGCATAAACCGATTTTACATGTATCTGACTAATCCTCTATCAAAGAGGCATCACAGTGACCTACTCGCGGGGCATCTCACCCCATTCCATGTTTCCCCAACCGGAGAGACCCGAATCAGTTTCTTTATTTCATTGGACAAAAGATAACACAGCAACACACTCATGTCAACAATTATTTCGTTGTAAAATGTTGAACAATGCGATATATTTATAACACAAAACCAGATTAATATAACAAAATTAATGAAAAACTGGGAATATGTGAGGTCGCATTGATGAAAAAGAAAATATTATTAACCTCGTTTATCATAATGCTGATAATTCTGTTGACTGCATGCCAAGCAACAGGTAATCAAACACAATCTGGAAATGATATCTATGTAAGCACAGCGACAAGTATAGAAACAGCACCAGTAGAGAGCCTAGTAACGGAAAGCATTGAAACAGACTCAAAAAATCATTTGTCAACGAAGTTATACGAAGATGAAATACCCCTTGTTGGGGAAGCTTCTGTTGAAGCATTAGAAACAGAGACATCTATCCAGAAGGATGAAATACAATCAGATATATCGAATGGTGAACTGACGATATATTTCATTGATGTGGGTCAAGCAGATAGTGCTCTTGTTGTGTGCGAAGGCTACACTATGCTTATAGACGGAGGAAATGTTGCTGATTCTAATCTAGTATTTGCATTTTTGAAAAAGCACAATATCGAGTATTTAGATTATATTATTGCAACACATGGTCACGAAGATCATGTTGGCGGACTAGCAGGTGCTTTAAACTATGCTAGTGTTGGGGTGGCATTTTGCCCTATTACTACATATAACGCAAATGCATTTAGAAATTTCGTCAAATATCTCGAAAATCAGGAGAAATCCATTACTGTGCCAAATCCTGGTGATTCATTTATGCTAGGGAGTGCAAGCGTTGATATACTCGCACCAGTAAAACGGTATACAAATGCGAATAATATGTCAATAGTGTTGAAAATTACATTTGGCGAAACCAGCTTTTTGTTTGCAGGAGATGCCGAGCGAGAAGCAGAACAAGATATATTGGCGCAGGGCTATGACCTTTCTGCAACTGTCTTAAAAATCGGACACCATGGGAGCGAGACATCCACCACCTATCCCTTCTTACGAGAAATAATGCCCCAGTTTGCGATAATTTCATGTGGAAAAAACAAATATGGGCATCCCAGCGAGGATTTACTCTCACGCTTGCGAGATGCAGAGATTATTACTTTCAGAACAGATTTGCAAGGAGATATAATATGTGTCAGCGATGGAAAAACCGTGACATTCACCACAGAGAGAAACTTGGAAATAGAGACAAATCCTACTATAACTGAGGAAGACGATTTAACTGAACAAAATACATCAGCTCCTCTTAATGACGCGACTCTTTATATGGAGAGTTATGCCTATATCGGTAACATCAACTCCATGAGATTTCACTATGCTGAATGCCGAACATTGCCGACAGAAAATAACCGAACATACTTTCTCACAAGAGAAGCTGCAATAGAAGCCAATTATAGCCCATGTGGGAATTGTAAACCATAGTTGTGAACGCAGGGATGAACGCAGGGACGGTTCTTTTGTTCATTTTCTGTGAACGCAGGGACGGTTCTTTTGAACGCGGGGACGGTTCGAGACCACTGAACGCGGGGACGGTTCTTTTGTTCATTTTCTGAACATGGAAAATTCTACGAAAGCGTAACCATTGAACGCGGGGACGGTTCTTTTGTTCATTTTCTGAACATGGAGAATTCTACGAAAGCGTAACCATTGCAGATTCAAGACGGTGGTCTTTTATTGATATTACGCGTATTATTAAACCATATTCCTCGATTTCAGGCGTACTACCGTCTTCGGGGATGTTTCCAAGCAGACTGAAAACCATGCCTGCAAAGGTTTCATGTTCATCGCAGGGAAGCGGTAACCCAACAGCCTGCTGCACATCCTCTAAAGGAGCAATCCCACTTATACACCAGGTTTTTGGATCTATAAACTCGATGAGTGGCTGCTCTACTGGAGCCTCGTTGCCGTCATCTAAATTGCCAACGAGCTGTTCTAATAGATCGTTGATGGTAACGATACCGCTCATGCCACCGTATTCATCCATTACAATCGCAAAATGATTGCGATTTTTTTGCATATTTTGCAAAAGTGTATCTGCACGCGCCTTTTCAGGAACAAATTGGGGAGGCTTAACAGCATATTGCAATATGCTCTCTTTACTTCGTTCTTTTAGCCTGAAATAATCCTTTGTGTTCAACACCCCAACGATATTGTCAATGCTGTTTTCGCAAATTGGATAAAGAGAGTGTCTGCTTTCATGGATTGTCGTTTCCCATTCTGTTATGCTTTCTTCCATCCAAAGCATATAAACTTCAGTGCGATGGGTCATAATCTTTTCTACAATTAAATCGTCGAAATCAAAGAGATTATGTATGAACTCTTTTTCTTCAACATCAATCGTGCCTTTTTCACTACCAACATCCACCATGATACGGATTTCTTCTTCGGTAACACTATCGTCCTGTGCATGGGGATCTATGCCAATTAAACGTAAAATGCCGTTGGTAGATGCAGTAAGCATCCAGACAATCGGCATAAAGAATTTTGACAAAACATAAATAATACCAGACATGCCAAGACCAATTGCTTCAGCTTTTTTCATCCCAATTCGCTTTGGTACCAGCTCCCCGAAAACTAGAGTAATGTATGATAGGATTATCGTAATAATTATAACGGAAATTGGTCTGATTATCGTTGTCGGAAGAGAAAGCCCCATCCTAATAAAGGCATACATGAGTTTTTCGGCAAAGTTGTCAGCTGCAAAGGCACTTCCTAAGAACCCTGCTAAGGTTATACCGATTTGTGTCGTCGCTAAAAATTTAGCAGGTTGACTTGTCAATGACAATAGACGCTTCGCTTTTTTGTTACCTGTTTCCGAAAGTTTTTCGAGCTTTGCATCATTTATTGAAATGACTGCAATTTCGGCACAAGCGAATATTGCATTAAGAATAATAAGGAGTAGCTGAAGCAGAAGCTTCCATAACAAAGGGTCAGGGTCGGATTCGACCATAATATATATCACCATACTTAATTGAGTAGTAACGCTGCGTGTTTTGTAATATACAATCAGCTATTAAATGGTGGATTTTTCATTTTGCATGTATTTCACATTACACGAGAGTTCCAAAAAAATTCTATCACGAAGGAGCATTCGTTTCAAGTTATTTTCCAAATCTGTTATTATTTAGACATATTTTATGTGAATATGGAGGAACTCAAGGACTATTTGAACACGGGGACGGTTCTTTTATTTGAACATGGAGACGGTTCTTTTGTTCACAAAGAGGGTGCGTCCCCTCCTTCTGAACAAAAGAACCGTCCCCGCGTTCACTTCTGAACAAAAGAACCGTCCCTGTGTTCAAAAAGAACCGTCTCCGTGTTCAAATTTGTCTCATTTGAAAAAATGTGATATAATTGATTAATCCCTATAAAAATGATGGGAAATGTGGAAAATTAACCTATAAACGAATTTTAAATGATTGTTAGTATAATAATTGAATGTGGGTAGTGAGTTAGCTAATGAAACGGAGTGATTTAAATGATAATCATGGTAAACCAGACAAAGGCGAATTTCTCCCATGAATTTACAATTTTTGTAGATGGTCGCTTATCGTATAAAGGAACATCATCACCTATAACTTCAATTAACGACAATACCCTGACGGATAGGAGCGGTATGCTGCTATACGAAACATATGCAGATACTGCAACAAGCCTTATGAATCTTTTACCATTTAAATGGTTATGGTCTGAAAAACTATCCAAAGTCCATGTTGTATTAGATGGAAGCCGTGAAATTGTCGGTAAATTTCAATTCGTCAAGAGTGGTTACCTAAAGATGCACTATGCAATTTCGTACAAGGACTATAATCTTAAGCTGTATAGATATAGTTATGGTAGCAATATACACCTTCTTTTGTTTCATGATGATGTACAGATAGGTCAGTATAATAAAAACAATGTAGTAACGAACAATCTTGATATGTATACCCTGTACTTGCTTGATAAATATTTAGAACTTGCACCGATTTTATCGCTATTTACTATTTATTTTGATAGCTATAATTATGCTAGACGTGGTGAATATGTTGCTTATAAAGTCGAAAAAAACTGGGAATGGACTTATCACCAGGATAACGACAAGTATGACCCACAGTGGTTACAACTTCATTTCTGACAATTTTAAACATGAGCCTGGCAGGGACAAAATGATTTTTACAGGATATAATCCGCTAAAACGACAAGAAGCTGCGTAGATTTAGCGATGCCGTTGCTTTTCATAAATTGAAATTATCTCAATAATCAAGGAAATGGAGACAATGAAAACAAATTATAGTGAAGCTCAGATTGAAAAACTGATTATGAAACACTACTCGAATATTGCTAATCTAGAATCGCTCAGTGGAGGGCTTGTCTCTCAGACATTTTTCTTCCAAAGCGGGGATTCTCGTTATGTTTTCCAAATAGGTGACAGACATGAAGACTACGAAAAGCAGCATTATATCTTCAGTAAGTTTGGAAAGGCAATCCCAGTACGTGAGGTTGTCGGTGTACACCAAACAGAGGATGGAGCTGCATATTGCTTTTCAAATTATATTGAGGGACGAAAACTGTTTGATTTAAGTGATGATGAGCGTCGCGAAACAGCCGAACCTGTGATAAGTGTGCTGCTTCGGATGTCAGAAGTCGAATTACCGGTTGATAGCGGTTATGGTCGATTTGATGCAAATGGAAAAGCACCGTACGAAACATGGCATGATTATATTGCTGCAATATACAATGATAAAGTATACGATTGGTCTTTGTTATCAAATAAAAACTTTAACGACATGGCGGTACCCAAAGCGATTGATGAGCTTGCGAAAAATATACAATTTGCTCAGATTGATAAAGCTTACCTCGTTAATGGTGATGCCGGCTCATATAATATCATCGCTTTTGATGGACAAATAACTGGTTTGATTGACTGCGGATCAGCACTTTATGGAGACCCTTTATACTGTATGGCAAATCTATTATTCTGGAACGAGGATAAGCTCCATTACCTAATTTCATTGGTGAAACAACGTTACTATACTGACGAATATAACAAGCAAAAACTATACTGCTATGCGTTGCGTATAGGACTCGAAGAAATTTATAATACGGTGATACTCAATGAGATAGGATACGATATCAGTTGGGTGAATAATCGTCTCGAAGAAATTGTCATGCATGGGTTGCAATAGCATTATGAGAGACATATGGCTTCATATAAATTGAAATATTGAAAAATCATTGATATATATTGTTTGGAGGACAACATGAAACAACATAAAACGATACGAAGAGTATTTTCCATCACTTTGCTTTTAGTATTTTTCATCGCCATATTCCCATTTTCAGCTCTTCCATCTGTACAAGCAGCTTCGCAAGAACAACGTCTAGCTGATGCATACAAAGCGTATTACGAGCAACTCATGTCTGAAGTTGCAAAATATGGGATTGGTGTAGAACCAGACCCGAACCTACAGGGATGGGAAAAGGTTCAGGAACAATGGTTCGAAAAATCGAATAAAGGAGGATATGCAGGACAAGGTGTATTTTATGCCGAACTTATTGCATTTGGCGACAGCCCGATACCCCAATTATTTTATGCATTCGATTATGGTGTATTGTCTGAGCGTGCTGTTTGTTATACCTATGTGTTTGGATACACAAATACACTTGAACAGTATTCTCCCGACGATTCCACACAGGATGGATTTTTATTTGGCGGACATGGCGAAGCAAATGTGGAGATTGTCACCACCAATTCCGGTGAAGTCCATCTCCTCCACCGTGAGTATGACTATGAATATGATTATATTGATGACGAAGAAATTATGACTACAACCTGGACTGATACTTATTATACTGTCAGGAACAACCGATGGGTCATTGTTCCCGAAAATCAACTGGAAGGTATCCAAACGCGCCCTATTGCATATGAGCCCTCAACTGTAAATGCAGTGCTATCTACTCTCCAGTCATCCCAAAACTCAATGAACCCATCGACCAATACCCCCTCCACTTGGGCTCTCTCGGAGGTAAATGAGGCAATATCTATTGGTCTAGTTACAGAGTCTCTTTCAAATGCAGGTTGGCAAGTTCCAACAACGCGACTGGCAGCAGCAAATGCAATCGTCCTACTCATTGAAAAAGTTTCTGAAAAGACAATGATGCAAATCGCAAGTGAGCGCGAATGGGATTTGTTTGAAAACCAGTTTTCAGACACCAGCAACCCTGCTGTCACCTTTTTAAAATACGCTGGAGTTACCACAGGAATAGGTGACAATAAATTTGAGCCTAATGGAATATTTACCAGAGCCCAAATTGTAACCATGATAGGGCGCAGCGCCGAAGTTTTCTTTGGCGTAACCGCCCAGGGCTCTAATCCTTTTAATGATGTACCTGATTGGGCTGCACCCTATGTGGGATATGCTGCTGATAATAATATTACGCAAGGTGTGGGCGGTGGGAGGTTCAACTCCAATGGCGCCCTGGAAAACCAACACACGGCGATTTTTTGTCTACGTGCCTTCAAGGTCTGGAAATCAATTGAATAGCATATATGAATGGATTCGATTATTCATAGCTGTCAAATGAATCAGACATATCTGTTTCGTTGTAGTTCAGATAAGGACTGAATTTTTGTGTTCCAGCAGACTATATGACTGCACTTATGTCGAAATCTCCGCTCTTTACTTGCTTTGATCTAAACTTCATGGCGTTTCGCGGAGGGAATCCTATTGAAGAAAGGCAGTTTTTTATACAGCCACGCAAGCCGATGCCTCCGCAAGTCACGACCAAGTCATACTGTTTGATTGCAGCATTATGCTTTAGTATATACTGCTTCATCGGCTCAGCAAGGGAAAAAGCCCAGATTGGAGAGAGTAGGATGATATGCTCATATAGAGCAGGGTCAAGCTTACTGCTCATCTTTTTTGTTTTGTCGTCATATTCTAAAATGTCGAAATCGCAATTTTTCTTCTCTATGATGGCTTTGGCGACTTTTTCTGTATTCCCGGTCTTTGAATAGTAAACAACAAGTGTATTCATATAGTCAACTCCTTATATATTTCAACAATTTCTCCCTAACTACACCCTCTGAAGTGATGAATCAAAGCCTCTGCTAATTTCATAGTTTTCCTCTAATTAGTCATATTATTCACCTGATGATAATTATATCTTAGTAGGATTCCATACGCAAGAAAAGATATATTAGTCCACATCGGATTGAGTGCGAGCAGTTACCCAAGAGCTTGACGCACAAATCATTGCAGCCCTAGAAGAAGCGGCACAAAATCAAAACACAACCTGGGAAACGGAATCAGGGCAATAAGCTACGACTACCTAAGCAATGCGCTTGACGCGAGACTTGTACAACCTGAGATTCTTCACTGACCTGCCAGGCATGAAAGCACAATGATGCCACGGAAACAAACGAGTTTGCCAAGGACTTTACTGGAGCTGAGGGGTTTTCGGAAGAAACTGGAGTAGCGAATGATTAAGTATGTTATTTTAGATGTGATGGGTGTGGTGTTTACAGTTGGTGATGATGTTGAGGGTTTGTTGATACCATTTGGGAGGAAATTAATCGACATATGAATAACTCAATGAACAATGAACTGCAAAATAACCTTGATAGGCTGCATACGACTGAGTTAGGGCTTAGCCGTATCAGAAAAAATCTGGATTTAGATATATCTGATATAGTAGACTGGTGCAAGCAAAAGGTTTTGACTGCAGGAGAGATATTCCGACAGGGTAAAAACTGGTATGCTAATTGCGATGACTGTGTAATAACTATTAACGCCCACAGTTACACGATTATCACAGCGCACAAAAGGAAACATATTGCGGTTGACAAGGTAGATATGAGTGCATTACCAAACCCAAACGCAACACATCCAGTACAAGGATTCCCAGTCACATATGTTAAACCGACTATTACCCGACCGAATATTATAGTTGGCGATTTTACCTATTACAGCGGTGAGGATTTCGAGAGCCGCGTTACACACCATTACGAGTACTACGGCGATAAGCTGATAATAGGAAAGTTTTGCCAGATAGCTGCGGAAGTGGAGTTCATTATGAACGGTGCGAATCACAAGATGGATGGTGTAAGCACCTTCCCCTTCTACATTTTCGCTTGGGAAGAAGATGTGCCGCCGCTGTCGGATATGCCGCATAAAGGAGACACCATTGTTGGCAACGATGTGTGGATTGGTCAGAACGCAGTCATACTCCCCGGCGTCCATATTGGCGACGGCGCGATTATTGGCGCAAGCAGCGTAGTCGGAAGTAATGTCGATCCTTACACAATCGTTGTTGGTAATCCTGCCAAGGCTGTCCGAAAACGATTTGATGATGAACTGATTGCACTCATGCAAGAATTCAAGTGGTGGGACAAAGGAATAGACGAGATTCAAGATTTAATCCCATTGCTGCATGATAACGACTTGGAACATGTTAAGCGAGAAATAGAAAGGCGGCTGGAAAAATGAACAATCTATCAATCCGTCTTGTAGCCGAAAATAAAAAAGCGTTTCTGCCGCTCTTGCTTCTTGGCGATGAGTTGGAAAGCGACATCGAAAAGTATCTTGAGCGCGGTGACTTATTCGCCCTGTATGACAGCGACTTGAAAAGCGTGTGCGTTATCACCGACGAGGGCGGCGGCGTTTTGGAAATTCAAAATCTTGCAACCGATACCCGATATCAACGTCAAGGGTACGCATCGCAGCTGGTTGACCATGTTGCGAATCACTACGCAGGACGGTACGAAAGAATTATTCTCGGCACGGGCGAAGTGCCAGGAGTGCTGTCCTTTTATGAAAAATGCGGGTTTTCCAAAACCCACAGCATTGCTGATTATTTTACCAAGCATTTTGACTATCCAATTATCGAGGACGGTATAGTGTTAAAAGATAAAGTGTATCTTGAACGTAGGTTGTAAAATGAACAAAAGAACCGTCCCCATGTTCACATGTTCATATTAAATTTTGACATCAATAGTCTTTGCATGTCGGACTATCTTTAATTTGAGAAACATTGATTAGAACACATTAAATGCAGATAATAGAATGGAGTAGCGAATGATTAGGTATGTTATTTTTGATGTGATGGGTGTGGTGTTTACAGTTGGCGATGATGTTGAGGGTTTGTTGATACCATATATTCACTCGATTAAGCCCGATATTAATCCCAAAGATATAAAGGACATATATTTGAACGCCAGCCTCGGTAAAATCTCATCCCATGAACTATGGGAGCAACTTGGTTTTGCTTCTGTAGATATTCCTGATATTGAGCGGAATTATCTTGAAAATGCTTTCACGTTGGACGTTGATTTTTTGCCTTGTGTGAATATCTTAAAGCCGTGTTATCATATTGCATTGCTGTCAAATGACATTTCGGAATGGAGCAGATTTCTCAGAGAGTATCATGGAATTGAGCCACTGATTGACGCAGCATTTATCAGCGGCGACCTTGGTTATCGAAAGCCTGACCCTGAAATATATCGTATCGCATTGGATAGACTTGATGCAAAACCAAATGAGTGTATATTCATTGACGATTATCCCAGCAGGGTTGACACAGCCAGCGAATTGGGGATAATTTCGATTTTATTTGACCGTGAGGGGCATGATTACAGTGGACTGCGTATTAAATCCTTCAAACAGCTTGAGCAGTTGCTGCAGTAGTTGATATAAATGCGTTTATGATAAAAGGACAAACACCCGCAGGGAATGAAAGTTCATTCTTCTGCGGGTGGGCTTGATAGTATGTGCGGTTATTGAACTGTCACATACACTAGTGTTTGGTTTACCAGCTGATAAGCTATCTCCCCGAATGTAACAGGTCCGGTAAAGGCATCAAGGATTTTTCCCTCAAGCTCCCCATACATGAAGTTTAAAATGCAGTTACAGGAGAATACGGCATTTGCATCGCTGATTCCCTCGAGGTGCTTATGAAAAGCAAGGCTGTAGTCAGGCAGATTTTTTGCAAGTTTGTACTGAATGCTTTCAAATACGGGTGCATAAAAACTTACTATACCATTTTCTATTGCTCTGAAAGAGATATTCACCCCAGCTCCCGCATAGTCTGCTACAAGCGGCAGCTTGGTGTCTATGTTGTTTTCTGCGATATAATCAGCAAATACTGTTTCTATGCCGTCAATAAAGCAGTTTTTTGTCGTAAACCCACTTTCTGGGAATGTTATGACCGGCGAGCTTTTATCACTTTCAAAGATATTTACTATATTGATGGCAATTGTTTTATCATCTGGCACATCAATATGCAGCACTACTGCTTTATCGGAAAAAACCTCACCAGTAATGCCGTTTACTGCAGTCGGTGTTTGACTTGAGCTGCCAAGGTTAATACCGGATATCCATCCTACAATATCCTTTAGAAACATATCTTGAAACGCTGCCGCATTTTCAGCGTATTCCCTATGTACCGCACTGTCAAATGGTATGATTACTATTGAAAAACCGTGGTCAAAAGAATCGGCAGCTACGTTTTTCACATCAGACACATCATAAGATTTGACTGCAAAGCTGTCATAAGGAAACTCGGTCACGAAGAGTAAATCACCTGATACTATGCCGCCGTCCTTTGTCATGAAATACTCGGTGGAACCTCCGACCCAATTGCCTTTTGGCAGTTTGCGCAGCAATTCTTCCGTTCCGGCTATATGAAGCAATCCTCCACTTTCGATGTGTTTTGATGCTTCGTCAAAATTCATTAACATGAGTTGCTCTCCCCGTTACATTTTAATAATGATTGCGAAATCGGCTTCCATAATCGTTCCGAATTTATTAAGAAACATATTGATTTCATTCATGCTTTTTTCAACCGTGGTTTGCGATGAGTCTTTGATGTAAACGGTTCTCAAACGAGTGACCATCATAGAGAAGCCAAGCTGAGAAAACGACTGGTGTCCTTTCAGCAGCTTCTCTGTTTGCTGAAGCGTTAGTTTCATAGCATTTACCCCCTATATATTTCTTTTTTCGACAATTTGCAACTTCTTCTTTAACAATTCTGTGGTTTTTACCAGAAGAAACCGTTGACGCAATGTGGGCGAGCGGATAATATCTAGTCATTCAAAACATCAAGGGCAAGGTCGTATGATATTAAATGGTTTTTTAACATTAGCGAGTAATCACCAAAATAAAAAGCAGCGGCGTAGTTTTAGCTATGCCGCCGCTTTTTAATAAATTGAAAATTTTATGTAAAATCATCGATATGTATATTGTATAACTCTGCCATCGTACCCCAAACGCCACCGAGTACACCTATTGAGCTGCCTATTATGCCACCGACTATACCACTAAAACGAGGATCAAACCACATTTTAATTTCTCCTTTCAACGATTTATATTTGTATATATTTACAAGACTATTTAAAATATTGACTACCTATTTACTTGTTTTCTTCGTCATTATCACATAAAATAATGGAGAGAGCAAGTAAATGATGGCGACAACTTTCTTCTACAACACAATTCACTACATTTTTGGAGGTTACACAAAATGAATCAGGCATATCCGTTTTTTATGTTTACAAATTGCATGGCAGAAGAAGCAATTACTCTGTATACTTCGATTTTTTCCAATACAAAAATCGAAAATCTCGAACGATGGACTGGAGATAACCCGATGGGACCTGCCGGGACGATCCAAAGCGTAATATTCACTATAAAAGGTGCAACTTTCAGATTCATGGATTCGACAGGACACGCACACAGTCTCACGCCGTCCACGTCAATTTTTGTCAATTGCGATGACGAGGCTGAATTACTTAAAGCGCACGAATCGCTTATGGATGGTGGCTTTGAGTTAATGGGGCTTGGCGAGTATCCGTTTGCAAAACTCTATTGTTGGGTGCAGGACAAATTTGGTTTGACTTGGCAGCTTTCGTTAACATAATGCAACAAGACGTGGTGAAACAAGGGTCGCAACTGCGAACAAAATGGTCCGTCTCAATGTTTACAAACTTCTAAATTTTTTTTTCGTGGTCTAAAATCCAATTTAGCAATTCCTCAAAAGATGCTTCGCCAGCTGCGACCTTTAATACTATTTCATATAAATTCTTTTGCGTGTATTCTAGCTCTATTCCGTTCATAGATAACAACGTAAGCATTGCGTGAGAACCGATTCGTTTATTACCATCAACAAAAGGGTGGTTCATTATCAACCCATACCCCAACCGAGCAGCTATCTGTTGAATTGTTGGTAGTAGGAGCTGACCTCCAAATGTTTGAAATGGAGCAGCGAGTGCGGATTCTAGCAAGCTCTCGTCACGGATGCCGTCACTACCACCGTGAATATTGATCAATTCTTTGTGCAGTAGTAAAATTTGTGCTTTGGTTAGCTTTTTCATTTAGCAAGAATCTCATAGGCTTCTTGGTTCTTCTCCATGATACGGCGAGATATGCTTAATACATCTTCATCAGGCATAACCTGCTCCTGCTCTACTTGAGAAAATTCAATCAACAAATAACGAGGCGCATTGTTTTTTAAAATAATCACTGAGCCGCTTTCATCAACCATACGCGCTATGCGGGAAAAGTTTTGATTCGCTTCGGTAATGGATACGATATTATTTGTATTAATCATCATATTGGATACCACCTCCACCAATATTATACACAATCAATAGGATAAAATCAACCTAAAATAATACGAGGATTTTGGAACTCTGAACACGTCCTCGTGTTCATGCGTGTTCATGGTAATTGAACCATTCCTACCAATCTGGATTCGGACTCTATGTAATAAAGCCGGTTGTTATCCATAGATATAGTTAACGGTATTACGTCATCTGAAGTCTTGTATGCTATCTCACCAGTAGCGCCAAATACCATCATGCGATAGGCGCTGCTGTCATCGCTGTCAAAAGCAACTGCTATGTAACCGTTGAGTAGCTGAATGCTCCGTACGTTTGCGGTGGCGTTGATGGGAGCAGGATCCCCGGAGCGATAGAGTGTATATCTGCTTGTGCCGGAAATCCCAGGTTCAGATGATTGAGTCATATAGTAGACTTTTCCATTTAAAACTTGAAAGTCTGACAAGTAATTTATAACTACATTCTCTCTGAGGTTATCGGTTAAGGGTGTCGCTACGCCGCCGTCTAATGGAACACTGTAGATGCGGATATCTGCTTCATCGAGATAATAAATCATATCATTTTCAATCAAAAAGCTTTTAACATTAGCATCAATGACCCTGGTCGTGCTGTTGGTCGAAATGTTGACTCGATATATACCCATTTTGCTATTTATGGAAGCCATCGGGTTGCTGTCTGATGCAATACTGTATGCAAGGAGGTAAATATCACCATCAATCAAATACAAGCTGCGGCTTTCGCTACCTCCGGATGTATATTTGCTTGCGTTCCAATCACCACCATAGAGATAACCAACGTCACCCACATTGACGGGTTCGCCATCGCCCTGCCGGATAAACAGGTTATTGCCTGTCGGAGGGCTGTTTTGAAGCTCCACCATAACAGCAATGTCGCCAAAATATTCCCAATAGGGAGTAATTTCTACACTAGAACCATCATTATTAAAACGCACTGTACCTTCGATGTTTAATTCTCCCCCGATTCTTGGGAGATAGTTAAGGTGGACTTGATTGTTCCGTGTATAAAAATACACATTCATATGAGACCAGTACGTGCTTGGGAGTCGGAATACAACACTGCGTTCGTCTGGATATTCGATCTGACCTTGATTAATCTCGTTGTTGTCGCCTCTGATATAATATAAACCATCTTTCACGAAAAATTGAATACTTACAGGTGAATCGCCTTCTTGAGGTGATGGTATTGATATATTAAGTCTGGACACAGCTGGATTGGTGGAATTGATAACGAGACCATCAATGCTGTTAAATGAGTATGTCCAACTAAATTCGTCCACTGCAAATTTCCATGTCAGCGGGAAATAGATTATACCCCTAAACAACAGCATCGGGTATGCTTCATCCGCATTGTCAATCGGTGTTCCGTTCACATGCACAGGCGAATTGACAAGTGTTGCTGCATAAGATCGGTTGTTTGTGCTGCTTCCTCTGTAATCTCTGTATATGCCAGATATGCCTGTGTTGTTTATATCAAAGCCTGTTAAACTGTTCCAATTGGTTTGTAGTCCCAAATGTTGGCAGTCGTAATAAGTCATGGGGAAATAGGTGATGTCTTTGTAGACTAGGAGCGGAAACACCCTTTGAGACGAATCCACCTGTATACCGTTGAGAGTTACTTTAAACGTTGGCAAAGTAACTTGAACGCTCTGTGATGATGCTAAAGTGATTCCAGGGACAAGGATGGTCAATAACATGGTGAAGACAAGCATTGCAATAAGCTTTTTCATTGATAGACTCTCCTTCGAAATATTGTGATTTGCTCAGTATTCGGCTAGTGAGTGTTAAATAAAAGATTTGGTCTCCATGTTTAGTCTCCCCTGTTCACTAACTTGCTTCTATGGATTATCTTGCTTTTTTCTTATTGATTTTAGGAACTCTGCGTACTCTGCGAGCTTTTCGATTTCGGTTTTTGTTAAATCTTCAAACTCGCTGCGATGGAAAGCAGATAAATTATGATCTACTTCTGTTTGGGGAGAATGTTCAGTTAAAGAGTCTGCGTTGCTCTCACTTGGTGAAGTACCATCATATTTTGAATTTGCTTCGCTGACAATGGAAACGACAATTTCGTTCTGTGACTCTGGGTCATCTTCATAGTTGGTTTCGATTTGTGTAGGTGGCAATTCGTTAAAATAGCCATCTACTATATAATCGATGGAAACATTGAAAAACATTGACAGCTTTTTTAATGAGTCGATGTCTGGCTCATATTTTCCCATTTCCCAATATGACAATGTGCTATCCGCTATCTGTAAATGCTGTGCCAACTCTTTTTGAGTCAGATCCAATTTTTTGCGCAATTCCCTTATTCGATTCATAGCTACTAATCCTCATTGGTGTATCTTCCAATTACTACGACTTCTGCTCTTTCTATATTATATCAGCATATAAAAAACTTTCAATAAACTTGAAAAAGAGTATTGACAATCCAAGAAACATCAAGTATAATCAAACTCGCAATTCCAAGAAACATGGATATTTTAGATGAAAGAGGGTGCAATATATGTTATTGGCAGAAGCTTTGCTGAAAAAAGCTGTCTTAAAAAAAGAGCTAGATGCGTTGGAGCAGCGCATGAGCGAAAGTGCACGTATCCCCCATGATGAAGAGCCAGTTGATGATTATACTTTGCTACTGATCATTTATCGAGAAAAAGAAAGCGAACTGTTTGATATGAACCTTAGGATATTAGCGACTAATAACATCACAGAAATCAGAGAGGGCGAGACTATTTCGCAAGCGATAATCAAGCGCGATGGATTAAAACGTGTTGTCTCTATGTATAGCAAGCTTCTCAATGCAGCCATCGGCAGCAATCGCGGTTATTACGGTTCCAGAGATGTGAAATATATCCGCGTTATAGATATGGACAAAGTACGTTCCGATATGGATAGTGCTGCCCAGCAGTACCGTGAACTAGATGTTAAACTTCAGCAATTAAACTGGAATACTGAGTTAATATGAAAAAGATGGTAGGAGTAAATAGGCGCGTCACAAAGACATTTACACTTAAAGTAAAATCGGTCACCAGACTGCTATTCTGGCCCTTAAAAATCAAGCTTAAAGACTGACATGCGTAAAATTAATACTTTAACTATAAATACCAGTGACGGATATATACTCCGAGGGTGGGTATGGGGACATCGCAAAAGGTAAATACACAAGTGGGCTCGATAAAGAAGGAGTTGTAGTACGAACTCGAGAGTATAGTAGAGTTGGAAACGACAAACTTTCCTTCAAAGTCATCTATAATGAATTTTTATCAAAAGAAAAAGATTGATGATCCCAGTGCAATAAAGAAGCACAGTTTGCTTAATAAAACTCTCGCTCATTATTAACAATATACTAATCACAGGAAACGGATGCACCTCATTACTGCATCCGTTTCTTGTGTTTGGGTCATTCCAAATGTTCAAAATGAACAAAAGAACCGTCCCTTTGTTCACTAGCTTAATTATCACCATACATTGTTTTTCTAAAACTTAGAATAGCAATAAAGTAAATAACAATGGTGTAAGCAAAAACAATACCTATATGAGGTAATATCGCAATTAAGTCTCCAGCGAGTACGGCTTTAATTGCTTTTATACTATGGTAAAATGGAAGAATATGGGTTACAGTTTGAAAACCGCCACCGATTAAATCAATAGGAATAAACATACCTGAAAGCCACCCTGTAACATTCGTGAGCAAAGCACCGCAAATACCACCGACTGCTTTTTCGTTCATAATACTACCGCATAAAAGACCTATCCCAATGAATAAGAACGAAGACAATACAGTCACAAAAACAGCAAGAAAAATGTTTACATTAATAGGCAAACCGAAAATACAAGCAGTGACTAAAGTAATGGTAGCTTGTACGACTACCATTATCAGCATTGGTATGGTATAACCAAGTAAAAAATCTATCGCAGACATAGGTGAGGTGAAGAGCCGAATTAAAAAAGATGATGACCTGTCTTTTGCTAATAGCATACCCGCAAATAACGCCATGAACACAGTACCGAACACCGCCATACCAGGTGCAATGTTGTTGATTTCAAACATAGGATTGTTCGCTTCAGGTGGTATATTTGCATTAATAACTGAAAGTAAAAACAACAAAACTAATGGAAAAGCTAATCCAAAGAATAGATTAATCGGGTCGCGTAATATTTCCTTAAGGTTTCGTTTTGAAAATATATAGATTTTCATAATACACCCCCCGCGAGAACGATAAATGCATCTTCAAGTTTGTTTGTACCTGTATACTCCATCAGTTCCGCAACCGTTCCGACTGCTGTTAATTTTCCGCTCGACATTACGCCAACACGGTCTGATAAGGCTTCGACTTCTTCTAAATAGTGTGTCGTTAGAATCATCGTTACTTTTCCTTTTAGGGTTGTAATCGTATCCCATAATTCACGCCGAGCCAATACATCAAGACCAAGTGTTGGTTCATCAAGGTAAAGAATTTCAGGATTTGAAATCAGAGCCATTGCAATGCTCAACCTTCTTTGCATACCACCCGATAAGTGTTTCGCTTTTTTTTTCAATACGCTTTCCAACCCGAAAAGCATAGCCATTTTTTCTGCACTTTCTTTGGCAGTTTTATTATCTTGCCCATACAACCCTGCAATGAGTTCCATGTTTTCGTTTACCGATAAATTGCTTCCTACGGCTATTTCTTGCGGAGAGATATTTACTTTTTGCTTAACGGCTTGCGGTTTTTCATTCACGTTGTCACCGAGTATCGTTGCATTACCACTTGTTGGTCTGATTAAACATGACAACATTTTTATAGTCGTGGTTTTCCCTGCACCATTGACTCCTAAGAGAGAAAATAATTCACCTTGTCCAATAGATAGATTGAGATTGTCAACCGCAATGTGTTCTCCGTATATCTTGCATAAATTCGATGTTGTTATTGCATTCAATCTTCTTCTCCCTTTGGCATTGCTCCGCCAAACACATTCTCCATTAGATTTGCAAATGTATTTTTTGGTGGAATTGCAATGCCTTGATTAATATCTCCCAAGACAATCAACGTATCACCAGGGTGTATATTAAAGATTTCACGAGCTTCTTTGGGTATAACAAATTGACCTTTTTCTCCCACTTTAACTGTCCAGGCGTATTTTCCTTCTGGATATTTTGTATTTGTCATAAAACAACCTCACTTGTACGAAAAATATGATTTGTATGATTAGTATATCTCATATGTAGTATTATGTCAAGAGATGCTGAAAAATTTTATTGACAAATTTAGATTAATTGTTACTAATCACGGGGATGCCAGAATCATTTTCATAGCTATTCATTGTATACATAGTACGCACTAACAGTGTCATCCTGAGCGATAGCAAAGGATCTTACTCCACCCGCATCCTCTCAACCAAGCTAAGCAGATTTAGTTTAGCATGACATACAAGCGGTACGGTGGCGCAAATGATTAACAGCGGGATAGCGCACATGACCGATGGCACTACTGTAAAGCTCATAAGCCAAGCCTCAAAGCGGAAGTGTACAGCCGCCGAAAGGATTTTCACAAAATAAACCAAAATACAAAAAGCAAAGGAGTATGTCTACAAAAAAGAAACTAGCGACTGGTTTCAGGCAAAACGCAGTTATACTAGTGAAGTAACTGCTGAAACCCCTCAGATTGGAGGCTTTGCTATTAGGGACAACTAAGCTTGTCACAGCACATATTAGTGCTTACTGAATTATGGTGAATGATGTGCTCATAATATACGCAAAAACATGGATTTCCCATACAGAGCATGGTATAATCAGAGAACGAATCAAGCTAACGCCAAATCAGACGCGTAAACACCGACGCTGCAGCAATCAACGGTTGCGATATTCTGCATTATGAATAATCTTGGAGGTGCGAAGCCGTGAAAAAACAGATACTTGTCGGAGTCGAGTCTTTTGAAAGAATAAGGGAAGACGACTACTTCTATATCGATAAAACCCTTTTCATTAAAGAAATGATGGAAAAAAGAGGCGTGGTCACCCTGATTACAAGACCCAGACGCTTCGGCAAAACCTTAAATATGAGTATGCTCAAAAGCTTTTTCGACATAAGGCGCGACAGCAAAGACTTGTTCGAAGGTCTTGCTATTGCGGAGCATCAAGATATCTGCGATAAGCACATGAACAAATACCCTGTAATTTATCTCTCAATGAAAAATGTCGAAGAAGATACATTTGAGAAGTCTTTGAACAGAGTGAAAAGCCTAGTCTCGGACCTTTTTCAGCAAAACCTATACCTTTATGAAAGCGGCATTCTTAATGAGCGACAAATGAAAGATTTTTACGCATTTTATGACAAAGCCGCGACAGAGGAAGATATGAAAACTGCATTGCTTTTCATGACATCATGCCTTTATACATATCACCAAAAACGAGTGATAGTCCTCATGGACGAATACGACTCACCCATAGACAGTGCTGAGAGAAAAGGTTATTATCCAAAGATGATAGACTTCATGCGGGGCTTTCTTGGAAGCGTCTTCAAAACCAACGACTACCTCGAGTTTGGTGTACTGACAGGTGTTCAAAGGGTATCCAAGGAAGGGCTGTTCAGTAGTTTCAATAACCCCGTGATTTGCGGTGTTCTGGACGAGGATTTTGCGGCTTGTTTCGGTTTTACGGAAGATGAGGTGAAGCAAATCTGCGAAATGTACGAAATAGGCGGCAAGTACAACGAGATAAAAAGCTGGTACGACGGATACCGATTCGGCGGGCAGGATATGTACAACCCATGGAGTATCTCACAATATCTGAGGCGGCAGGTTATTGAGAACTACTGGGTGAACACAGGATCATTGCAGATTCTAAAGGATGTGTTCCACCAAGGGGACGATAAACTGCGCGACGACATAGCGGGTCTGCTCACCGGCTCCCCCATTGAGATGTCCTTGGCAGACCATATCACATACCCGATTAAATACGCAAGCACAAACACATTTTGGACGCTGCTGCTCCATGCGGGTTACCTGAAGCCTTGCAATGGGGCTAAGGGCGGTGTGTTCAAAGCAGAGCTAGTGAACATGGAAGTGAGCGACACCTTCACTTACCTCGCCAAAGAATGGCTCGAGGAAGAGCGCGAAGCTGTCTATGAGTCGATACAGGAGTTCGTGCGCTGCCTACTCAGCGGCGACGGGGAGAGCGTCTCAAGAATACTGAACGATGACATTCTAAGCAACCCAAGCAGCTTTGACCTCATAAGTGAAAACAGCTACCATCTGTTCATTTACGGGATGCTCTTGGCGAGTTCCGGCAGATACACTGTATATTCAAACCAAGAAAGGGGCAAAGGCCGCGCCGACTGCCTGATTAAACCCATAAACAAAAACGCCGCCGCCATAGTTGTGGAGTATAAACACCTGAGAAACGAATCCGACAACCTGAAGGAGGAAGCCGATAAGGCTCTGGAGCAGATAGAAGAAAAGGCATACATCCACAACCTGAAAACCGAGGGCTATTCACGGGTACACAAATACGGCATAGCCTTCCATAAAAAAACCTGCGAAGTGGCGGTGGGTTAGGATATATTTGCCAGGTTTCAGCATTAGCTAAAATATTTGTTATCTCCTTCCTCCACCTATAGATGTGGGGGTTTTGCCGTAAGGCAAAAATGGGCATAGGTCCCCGCCACTCTAGGCGGAACTATACGCAGACACAACCTTTCTATAACCCAACAAGAAGCCCGCTTCGGCGGGCTTCTTGTTGGAGTGGCTGTGAACAAAAGAACCGTCCGAGACCACTGCAAAAGTTGAAAAAATGAATAAAATGCATATTGAATGTTATTGTCAAGTGAAAAACGGTCCACAAAATTAATAGAAAATGGGGCCACTCATATAGTGCAATACATAGCCTTGGAAACCACCCGAAAAGTATACACATAGTAAACTATGAGCATAGTTCATCAGATTTAAAAAGCACTAATGTATACCGTGGCAGGGCTAGTTGTCCCCAACAGCAACACCTCCAATC